>Ga0182021_10004496_pt1 | contig 16410 bp, 16 predicted proteins | sample 612E3MmetaG_FD_120493 | JGI IMG/M metagenome (GOLD analysis project Ga0182021, IMG submission 120493) | Permafrost microbial communities from Stordalen Mire, Sweden - 612E3M metaG (Illumina Assembly) | ecosystem: Environmental > Terrestrial > Soil > Wetlands > Permafrost | place: Sweden...
CGATGAGCTTGGTCTCGGGGTCCTGGTCGTGTAGGATCTTGAATCCATCCAGGATCAGGTCAAGGTTCTTTTCCCAGGCGATCCTCCCCACCGTAAGGATGACCTTGCCACCACCCAGGCCATACTTCGACCTCATGGCAGAGCCACTGTTCCGCGGGTTGAACATGACAGTATCGACACCGGTCGGGATGACCTCGATGTGCCTCATCCGCTTCACGGACTGTTCCAGTTCGGTCTTGATCGCGTTGGTCGGGACTATGACGGAATCGGCTCGCTCCAGCAAGTCCTTCAGATAGGTCCACATGAGTCGGGTGACGACCCAATCCGGAAGGGGCGTGAAATTGTAGAACTTTGCCGCGTCAGTGATCATAGTATGGAAGGAGATGACGACCGGCAGTTTCAGAGTCCTTCCGGCGAACATGCTGCGAAGCCCCATGAAAAGCAGCCCCTGGGCATGAATTATGTCCACATCAAGCTTCTTCAGGATGTGACATTTGTCCGTGGGGAACATTGGAATGGAGTACCCCTGATAGGAATTGAAGCTCTTGGACCTGAAGTAGTAGACCCCATCCTCTCGCTGCTTTGGGTCCTTCGGCTCCGGTGCGAAGATGATGACCTCGTGGCCGAGCGCTTCCAAGCTCTTCCTGGAAAGGAGAATGGATGTTACCACACCGTCCCTTGACGGGAGATAACTATCCGTAAACATCGCTATTCTCATCTAGTCACCCCATCCAAACAAGGACCGATCTTTTTCAATATATCATCAGGGTCCTTGCCTATGACGCCGAACCTCGGCACTTTTTCCATCCCTTCGAACTTCAATAATACATCTGGTACTAAACCTAATTGTTCAAAGGGATGTCCATTTTCTTCGTCCTTTGTGATGATGATTTTACCGAACTCATCATTCCTGGCGATCGTTATCACCAACCCCAGGTCACGAATAATCTGTTCGTTTTGTTCAGTATGCTTGAGTTCCAGACCAGCCAACAGTTTCGGATGTTCCAGATTGAGCAGCATGATGGCGCGTGTGATCCATTCCGAGTTCCCGAAGACTATTTCTCCGACCCGTTCCGTACTAGGTGCGACATGGCGGAACCCGCCTTCCACACCACAAACCTCGGAAAAATCCTGTGGGTTGGGCAACGCATAAACAAAGTCCGACCCTGCCTCTGGTATGAATGATGCCGGAAGTCTTGTCTCTATCGTCCTGACGGCTTTCTGCAATTGTTCAATGTGCGGGTACTTCATCGCCTCTTTTTGTTTTGTCGCCATAGGGTTGATTATCGCCATCCCTTTGCCGAGGCGATTGGACATGGCGATCGCATCCTGTACTCTGCGCTTCGAGCCCGCCACGGCATGCCTGACATCGTAACCTTTGGCAAGATACCCCGCTATGTATGATGAAAGTGTACATCCAGACCCGTGCACCTTGATCGGAATTCGTGGGGACGTGAACTCGGTCATCATGTCATCGTGCAGTAGCAGGTCAGTGACCATCGGTCCTTCGAAATGTCCGCCCTTCAGGAGTACGGCACGGGTGCCACTGGCATAGATGGCACGGCATGCGGTCTCTGCGTCTGATCCTTTCCGGATATTCATCGAAGAAAACTCTTCTGCTTCCTGTCTATTTGGTGTCACGACTGTGGCCAGGGGGAATATTTCGTCGAACATTGCCGCTTTTAGGTCCTCACGAAATAGAGGTGACCCGACCCCGGCACAGAGCACCGGGTCGACGACAATCGGAGCATTTTCTTTGCTTAGTTTCCGGGCAACTACCTCGGCGATCTCGGCAGAGTATATCATGCCAGTCTTGACTGCATCGACAATCAGATCATCGAAAACCGCGTCCAGCTGAGATGCAACTATTCTCGCTGGCACAGGATGAATATCCGAAATTCCCTGAGTGTTCTGTGATGTCACTGCAGTGATCACGCAGCAGCCATGAAGGTCCATCGAGGCGATCGCCTTGAGGTCAGCGGCTACGCCCGCTCCTCCGATAGAATCGGTTCCTGCGATGGTCAGGACCGTGGACACGATAAGGTATCGGTTTTCTCCGATTTAAACGAATACGGCTGTTATGTTAGGCTTTTAGCAACAAGCTGGCTATCTCCAATCGTTACTCAAGAAACAATATATTCTTCGAAATCTCGACAAAGGTTAAATAGACTGATTATCATCGAATGAGGTGATGAAAGCGTCAAGCGGCCATTTTGTTCTAAAGGATGACACAGACTACATAGACGTGGCTAAAATCTTCCCAGAGGTGCTCACGACGTTCTTGCAGGAAACAGACCAGGTCCCCGAGGACCCGGATGTCATGCAGATGTTCATCTATCTCAACCAAACCGAGTTGGAGAACAATAAGAAGCCTGAAGGCTACAATCGTAAAGGCCGGATGAGGCTGGTGTTCCCGATGACCCGTAAGGAGTTCTATATCAGGGGTTCGTCTAAGAGCGGCGAGGTCGTTAGGGTCGCAGAAAAGTTGAGCAAGATCCTGAGCAAGGGCGGAGTGCATCATGAGATGCAATGGAACGCCTTGAGTTCAGCTGAAGAGTAATAATATAAAAGAATCACCGGAGTCATAGATGCGACTCCGGGGATACTGTTTTTGATATCAGGATCTTAATAGGTCATTCCAGACCTTCACCATACGGTTCCTTTCTGCATCACAGAACTCCACCTGACCGATGGCGATCTCCTCAGCGACATCGATCTGGGCATCAACGCTCTTTGGCGAAGTTCCCCCATAGGATGTCCTGCGATTCATGCAGCTCTCCACCGAGATGAAATCTTTGACCTCCTTGCCTATCTTGGGTGAGAACTTCTTCAGCTCTGCCGTGCTAAGGTCGTCGATCCTCTTGTTCACGTTGATACAGTGGCGAACGACATTGCCGACGATCTCATGGGCTTGTCGAAACGGTACTCCTTTGGTGACCAGGTAGTCTGCCAGGTCGGTAGCGTTCAGGAACCCTTGTGAGGTCGCCGCTAGCATCCGCTGCTTTTTCACTTCGATGGTCGACACCATTGGGGCCATCATCCCCAGGCATGAGGTGACCGTCTCATAGGAAGCGATCACCGCGCCTTTGTCCTCCTGCAGATCACGGTTATATGACAGGGGAAGCCCTTTCAGCAGCATGAGCATGGTCATCAGATTCCCGGTCACGGAAGCGGTCCGTCCCCGTATAAGCTCGGCCACGTCCGGGTTCTTCTTCTGCGGCATGATCGAGCTTCCGGTCGAATAGGCGTCTGCGATCTCGATGAAACCAAACTCTTGGCTGGACCAGAGGACCAGCTCTTCGCTCATGGAGGAAAGGTGGTCCATGATCAAGGCCGCACAGAACGAATATTCCAGTGCGAAGTCCCGGTCGCTGACGCTGTCCATTGCGTTCTGGGTCGGTCCATCGAAGCCGAGCAACTGAGCGGTCATATGGCGGTCGATCGGATAGGTGGAACCGGCCAGGGCCGCCGACCCTAGTGGGCAGACGTTGAGCCGTTTGTACGAATCCAAGAGCCGGTCCACGTCGCGCTGGATCTTGAAGACATGTGCCATCAGGTGGAACCCGAAGCTGACCGGTTGGGCGTGCTGGACATGTGTGAATCCAGGCATGACCGTGTTGATGTTCAACTTGGCCTTCTCGATCAATGCGCCCTGGAGCACCAGCAACAGTTCCGCGGTGTCCATCACCACGTCACGCATGAACATGCGGAAATCGGTGGCCACCTGGTCATTCCGGCTCCGTGCGGTGTGGAGCCGACCTCCAGCCTCACCGATGCTCTCGGTGAGGGAGAACTCTATGTTAGTATGGACATCTTCCAGCGTCTCGTTGAGATCGAACGAGTCTTCTTCGATCAAGCTGATTATGTCCCTTAGTCCATTGATGATCTTCTCCCCGTCCGCCGCGGGAATGATCTTCTGCTTGATCAGCATCTTGGCGTGGGCCACCGAACCGACGGCGTCATACCAAGCGAGCATGGCATCGACCGAAAGGGAGGAGGTGAATGCTATCGTACCCTCATCCGGCGTACCGCTGAACCTACCCGACCACAAGACCTTCTGGGACATTTCATGCACCTACTTTTTCAATTTCTGGGTAGAGGCCACGTTCTTGAGCGGCAATCCCCAGACATATATGAATCCCTTCGCGCACGTATGGTCGAACTGGTCCCCCTTTGCGTAGGTGGCCAGCCCGTGGTCGTAGAGCGAGTACTTGGACCTGCGACCGACGACGACCGCGGTGCCCTTGAATAATTTCACGCGAACCGTTCCCGTGACATATTCCTGAGTGGAGTCCATGAACGCGTCCAATGCATCCTTAAGCGGAGAGAACCAAAGCCCGTCGTAGCACAGTTCGGCATAGCGCTGTTCAGCACCGTGCTTGAAGTTGTTGACATCCTTGGTCAGCACCATCTTCTCCAGGTCCTTGTGCGCTTCGATGAGCACGACCGCCGCCGGTGACTCATAGATCTCCCTTGACTTGATGCCCACCAAGCGGTCCTCCACCTGGTCGATGCGACCGACACCGTTCTCACCAGCGATGCTGTTGAGCTTCTCGATCAGGTCGACGGCATTGTACTTCTTACCGTTAAGCGTGACCGGGAGGCCTTTCTCGAAGCCGATCTCGACGTAGGTCGGTTTGTCCGGCGCCGCGGCTGGGCTCTTGGTCCACTCATAGGCGTCCTCTGGTGGTTCCTGCCAGGCATCCTCGAGACATCCGCATTCGCAGGACCTACCCCAGAGGTTCTCGTCCGTGCTGTACGGGGAGGCTTTCTTCACCTTGATCGGGATCTTGTTCTTCCGCGCATACTCGATCTCTTCTTCCCGGGTCATGACCCATTCGCGCATCGGTGCGATGATCTCGAGGTCCGGGGCAAGGGCTCCGATCGAAACATCGAAACGGACCTGGTCGTTGCCCTTGGCGGTGCAGCCATGGGCGATGTAATGGGCTTTCTCCTTCTTCGCCACATCAACCAAGATCTTGGCGATCAGGGGCCGGGCGATCGACGTTGCCATCGGGTATGATCCCATGTAAAGTGCATTGGCCTTCAATGCCTTGAACACGTAGGATTCGGCGAATTCCTTCTTGGCGTCCACTGCATATGCTTTCACAGCTCCGATGGTATAGGCGCGCTCGATTGCCTCATCCATCTGACCTGGCTGCCCCACATCGACACCGACGGCGATCACGTCGACGTCGTACTTCTCCTGGAGCCAGCGGATGGCGACCGAAGTGTCCAACCCGCCAGAGTATGCAAGAACAACCTTCTTGCGTTCGGATGACTTGACAGATGATTTGCTAGCTTTTTTACTGGGGGCCATGTGAATCTTCCTCGGTGAGCGGGGGGAGCTTATTAAGGGATAGTGATAGGCGAGAGACATTTGCGCTCATGTCCGTCCTCTTTCGGACATAAGGAAAAACCATCCGCCTGGCTGGAGTTCCGGCAGGGACAGGGGCGATTCCGATTGTCCCATTTCGGTCATCATGCTTAATAAGCAATTTTCGTAATTCGCCAACTCTTCATAGAATGTTCGAGGACTAACATCATGATAAGTGCAGCAATAATCGGTGGTTCAGGGTATACCGGTGGAGAATTGGCCCGCCTGCTTTGCCGTCATCCAGAGATCAAGCTCAAGGCAATGACCTCCAGGCAGCACGCTGGGGTCAGGATAGGAAAGGTCCATACCTCCCTGAACGGGTTCGTCGACCTCAACTTCACGGACAAGCTCCAGGGCAATGACTATGATGTCGTTTTCACGGCCACCCCGCACGGCGCCTCGATGGATGTGGTGCCGGAGTTAGTGGCGTCCGGGGTCAAGTGCATTGACCTTTCCGGGGACTATCGTTTGGTCGACCCGGAGCTCTATAAAAAGTGGTATGGCCTGGAGCATAAAGATGTGGAGAACCTATCAAATGCCGTCTATGGTATTCCCGAGCTCTTCCGGGACAAGATCAAAGGAGCCAATCTTGTGGCCAATCCCGGTTGCTATCCTACCTGTTCCTCTCTGGCCCTCGCTCCGTTGTTCGCCAAGGGTCTTGTCGAGGAACGGGTCATCATCGATGCCAAGAGCGGGACGTCCGGGGCAGGGGCTGAGCCCACCAAGGCCACCCATCACCCAACATGCGGAGCGAGCCTGACTCCCTATAAGGTCGGAACGCACCGTCATACGCCAGAGATCAAGATGATCCTGGAGCGGGTTTCCGGGTCGCCTGTGGAGTTGATATTCACGCCCCATCTGGTGCCGGTGGTAAGGGGCATGCTCTGTACTTGTTATCCGCATCTGAAGGAGCCGATGTCCCGTGAGGATATCGCGGCACTGTATCGTGATTTCTATTCCGGTTCCCGTTTTGTCAAATTCGAGCCGATACCCACCATGCAATCGGTGGCAGGATCGAACTTTGTCGAGATCGGCTTCGAGACGGTAGGCGAACGCAACGTAGTGGTAATGGGTGCTCTGGACAACCTCGTGAAGGGAGCGTCCGGGCAGGCCATCCAGAACTGCAACATCATGTTCGACCTGGACGAGACCACGGGACTCGATTTCCCGGGATTGGGGGTTTGAAAATGGAAACAATTGAGGGCGGGATCACCTCGCCGAAGGGTTACAAGGCGGCAGGCATTCACTGCGGCATCAAAAAAGAGAAATTGGACCTTGCCGTCATCTATTCCGAAAAGCCGGCCCGTGGCGGCATGGCGTATACCCAGAATCGGGTCCGGGCGGCCCCCATCGAGGTCATGATGAAGAAGGACCCTGCCATGCTTCAGGCCCTCGTGGTCAACTCCGGGAACGCCAATGCCATCACTGGTCCACGGGGATTGTTCGACGCGAACCAGATGATCTCCGGTTTGGCTAAGGAATTGAAGATCAAGGAAGACCTGGTGGGGATCGCTTCCACTGGGGTCATCTCCCGCTTCCTCCCCATGGATAAGGTCATGAGCGGTATTCCGTTGGCAGTCAAGGCCCTGAGCCAAGGCAAGGAGGCGGACACGGCCACGGCTCGCGCCATCATGACCACCGATACAGTGGAGAAACAGGCCTGCTGTAAGGTGACTCTGAAGGATAAAACAGTGGTCACGATCGCCGGCATCACCAAGGGAAGTGGCATGATATCGCCCAACGTGAAGGTGCTTCACGCGACCACCCTCTCGTTCGTAACCACCGATGCCAGGCTGGACAAGAACATTAACAAACAATGGCAGGAGATCATGGACCAGTCCTTCAATGTCATCAGCGTCGATGGGGACCAGAGCACCAACGACATCTCCATCCTCATGGCGAACGGTTGCGCGGGCGGTGCAGCAGCTGACAACGATCCCGCCTTCTGGGAAGGGGTGCGGTATGTGGCGCAGCAACTGGCCAAGAAGGTCGTCATCGATGGCGAGGGAGCGACCAAGCTGATCGAGGTCAGGGTCACGGGTGCCAAGGACCCCAAAGAAGCAAGGTTGGCCGCCAAAGGGATAATCTCTTCGAACTTAGTGAAGACCGCCGTTTTCGGAGCCGACCCCAATTTCGGTCGCATCTTGTCGGCACTGGGGAACTCCGGTGCGGATTTCAAGCTGGACGAGGTTGTGCTGAAGATTAGCGATGATGAGATCACCGTGACTTTGTTCGAGAACGGCTCACCGACAATGATCCCGGGGACCCAATCCGAGGCGGAGGCCAGAAAGGTCCTCTCAGGAAAGAAGATCATCATCGATCTGAACCTTGCTGTGGGCTTCTCCTCCGGCGAGGCTTGGGGATGTGATCTGACCTACGACTACGTGAAGATCAATGCCATGTACACCACCTGAGGCCATGAAATGACCACTACAGGAGTGGAGTATCCACGTGCCAAGGAGCTCAAGGGCAAGACCATCGTCATCAAGTTCGGTGGCAGTTCCATCGGTGGAACGAACGACCAGGGGCGCTTCAGCCGTGATATCGCGTTGCTGGTGTCCCTCGGCGTAAAGCCAGTCATCATCCATGGTGGCGGGCCGGAGATCACCGAGGAGATGAAGAAGAACGGTCTTCCGGTGCGCAAGGTGCTCGGGCTCAGGGTCACCGACGACAACACCTTGATGGTGGCCAAGACCGTGCTAGGCCGGATCAATGACTTGCTGGTCTCATCGATACGTTCCACCGGTGTCAAGGCAATAGGACTTGCCGGGTCAGAGTGCGGAACGATCATGTGCCGCAAGATGGACCCGGTGAAAGGGGTTGAGAACGGCAATGAAGTGGTGGCAGACCTGGGGCATGTGGGAGAGGTCGTTTCGGTCGATCCATCATCGATAGAATGGCTGGTCGGTCTCGGTTTCGTCCCGGTCATCTATTCGATATGCGCAGACGATGTGGGGCATCTCTATAATGTGAACGCAGACACTGCCGCAGCTCACATAGCCAAAGCGGTGAAGGCGGCCGAGTTCATCCTGGTGACGGATGTCCCAGGGCTCATGCGGGAGTTCGGGAACCTCGACTCGGTGATAAGGGAAATACGAACAACCGAGGTAGCGAAGCTGGTCGCCGATGGGATAGTTAGGGAAGGAATGATCCCAAAATTGGAGGCTTGTTGCCTGGCTGTCACCAATGGCGGAGCTGCGAACATCATCTGCGGGAAGGACCCGGAGGCCATCGTCGCCCAATTGCTCATTGGGGAGAACCGGGGCACTCGGATAAAACCTTAGGACTACGAGATCAATATCATCGGTATCATATCACCCAAGGAGGAAACAAAATGAATTTCAAGGAAGTCAAATTGCTTAATTCAGCGTACCTGTTCCAGAACTACGGCCGGGAGGATATCTGTTTCTCCCGCGGGGAAAAGGAGTTCCTTTTCGACCTGGAGGGAAATCGGTACATCGATTACGTCGCTGGCATAGCGGTCAATGCCCTGGGCCATAACCATCCGGCACTGGTGAAGGCCATCTCCGAGCAGGCTCAGAAAATGATCCACGTTTCGAACCTCTACTATGTGAAGGAGCAGGCAGACCTGGGAGAAGCGGTCGCCTCGATCGTACCGAGCCCTTTGGGAGTCTCGTTGTTCGTTAACAGCGGGGCAGAAGCAAACGAGGCAGCATTGAAGCTGGCCTCCAAAGCCTCTGGGCGTAAGCATTTCGTCGCATGCAAGAACTCGTTCCACGGTCGTACGGCAGGAGCATTGTCAGCCACTGGCCAGGTGAAATATCAGACGGGTTTCGAGCCTCTCCTGTCCCAGGCATTCTCTTTCGTCCCCTTCAACGACCCCGAGGCGCTGAAGGCGGCGGTCAATAAGGACACCGCAGGTGTGATGCTCGAACCGGTCCAAGGCGAGGGTGGAGTAATATCCGCCACTCCCGAATTCATGAGGACAGCGCGCGATGTGTGCGACGACACCGGCGCCCTGATGATCATAGACGAGGTCCAGACCGGCATGGGACGGACGGGAAAGTGGTTCGGATTCCAGCACTTCGGCATCGTTCCTGACATGATAACGATGGCGAAGGCCCTCGGCGGAGGTGTCCCGATCGGTGCTCTGGTATCCACCAGGGAGATATCCAAGTCCTTCACCCCGGGGTCGCACGGGACCACATTCGGAGGAAATCCCCTGGTATGTGCTGCTGCCTGCGCGGTCATCGACACTATGAAGAAAGAGAACCTGGTGCAGCGTTCGGCCGATCTCGGAGCGAAATGGCGTTCCGATCTGGCCAAGATAGTCTCAGGAGCGGAATGCGTAAAGAGCGTCCGTGGCCTGGGATTGATGACCGGCATCGAGATGGACGACAAGGCAAAGGAGTTTCAGAAGTTTGGGCTGGAGAAGAGGCTGCTAATCAACGTGGCGGCGGCAAAAGTGGTCCGTGCAGTGCCACCTTTGATCATCTCAGATGCCTCGGTCAAGACCTTCAATGAATCGCTGGCATCTTTTTTGGCCATCCAATGAGCGTGGTGTCTAGAAATAGACACGCTCAAATATCTCTTTTATTATATGTTGGATTTACATGAAAGAACAAGCTCCCAAGGAGAGCATTGCAGAGAAGACCAGGGCGTACATCGACGCCCATCCTAGCATCAAAGACTGCATCTCCAAGGATCTCATCAACTACTCATCTCTCGCCAGATTGATCATGAAGGACCTCAGCGTGAAGAATGAAGAGGCGGTCATGATCGCCTGCCGGCGTTACTCGGTAAAACTTTCGAAGAAGGACCACGAGAAGGACGTACTGAAGATACTAGGCAACAGCCGGCTCGAGGTCAAGACCAAGGTCTGTGCCGTCACGGCCAAGAATGATTGGACCGTCCTGCATAAGCTTGAGACCATCTTCCAGAGATTGATCAACGAGAAGGCCATCATGCAGGTGATCCAGGGCGCACATGCCATCACCATCATTGCCGACGAGAAGCTCAAGAACGAGGTGGTCAACGCGGTCGGTAAGGAAAACGTGCTGCGGGTGCGTCCCAGCCTTGTGGAGATATCGGTCAAATCGCCTGAGAAGATCATGGAGACCAGCGGCGTATTCTCCTATTTGGCATCCAATCTGTCCGAGAACAATGTCAACGTGGCGGAATCGGTGTCCTGTTATACGGACACGATATTCATCGTCGACGAAAAGGATATGATCCATGCGTATGAGATACTCTCCAAGATGATCGAGAGCGCAGAGAAGGCGGAAGGCATCGAAGAGTGATAATTCACCAAATGTCTGGCCAAAATCCGTAAAATGGTCTGGCTGGCCTTCCGGCAAATCATTCATATAATGTTGGTTACGTTTAGCGTCCGTCTGGACAACGGAGCGCGGTATCGTGGAGAAAGTTCCCAACATCATAATCGAACCACCAGGGCCCAAGGCCAAGAAGATCATCGAGATGGACCAAGAGTTCCTTGCAACCTCGACCAAAGCGGCACCGATCGCCGTGGAGAGCGCCTCAGGAGCGGTCATCCGTGACGTTGACGGGAACACCCTCCTAGACTTCGCCAGCGGGGTTGCGGTGCTGAACATCGGACATTGCCACCCCAAGGTGGTCAAGGCGGTGCAGGACCAGACGGCGAAGCTCATGCACTTTGCCGGAACAGATTATTATTATAGCATCCAGTCCGAGTTGGCAAAGCGCCTTTGCAAGGTCGGGCCTGGGCATTACAAGAAAAAGATATTCTTCTCCAACTCAGGTACCGAAGCGATCGAGGCGGCCATGAAACTGGCCCGATGGAACAAGCCGGACCGGAAACAATTCATTGCATTCATCGGGGCTTTCCATGGACGCACCATGGGTTCATTATCTCTCACCGCCTCAAAGAAAGTGCAGCGGGGACGCTACACGCCGATGATACCGGGTGTCACTCACATCCCTTATGCTTACTGTTACCGTTGCCCGTATCATCTGGAATATCCGTCCTGCGGGATCTGGTGCGCGGATATCCTGAAGGAGATCTATTTCGATACCATAACCCCGCCGGATGAGGTTGCGGCCCTTTTCATGGAACCGGTCCAAGGCGAGGGCGGCTACATCGTCCCTCCGGTGGGCTGGGCTAAGAAGATATTCGATATCATCAACAAGGAAGGCATACTGCTGGTGGATGACGAGGTCCAGACCGGTATGGGAAGATCGGGAAAAATGTGGTGCATCGAACACCACGGCGTTGAACCGGACATCGCCTGCATGGCGAAGTCGCTCGGTTCGGGGCTGCCCATCGCCGCCACCACTTTCCGTACGGAATTGGACTGGAAGGTCAAAGGTGCGCATTCCAACACCTATGGGGGGAATTGCGTGGCCTGTGCCTCGGCGATGGCCACCCTTGATGTCTACGAAGAGGAAGGCATCGTAGAGATGGCTGCAAAGAAAGGCATCCACCTTAGGAAGCGCCTTGAGGAGATGAAGGAGAAGTACGAGCAGATCGGTGATGTGCGCGGATTCGGGATGCTCCAGGCGATCGAGCTGGTGGAGGACCGGAAGAGCAAGACCCCAGCCTGCAAGCTACGGGACGCGGTTGATGAGCTGTGCATGAAGCGCGGTCTGATAACACTTGGATGCGGTAAGTCAGGGATCAGGATCATACCTCCAATAGTCACTCCCATGGTGCAATTGGATGCGGGGCTGGACGTTCTCGATGAGGCGATCGGCGACGCCATTAGGAAGTAAGCAATGAGGCTTTTCAAGCACAATGTCGCACCGGTCCTCCCCGGCCATGGCTATTCGAAAAGAATCCTGATCGATGAATTAGCCCTGGGCATTCCGGGATCATTCCTCCAGGAGGTGGAATTCAAGAAAGGGGATGTGGTCCGGCAGCACCATCACAATTTCCAGACAGAAATATTCTATGCCCTCGATGAAGCAGCGTTCCTAATAAATGATAAAAGTGTGATGATGAGCCCAGGTGACGTTCTAATCTGTGAACCAGGCGATGTTCACGGGAACCCTGTCATACCCTGTGACTTCAGGATACTGGTCCTGAAGATCGGTGTCCAGGAGAATGACATCGTCTGGGAGTGATCTCCCTGCGATCGGTCATCAATTCTTCTTCTTCTTTCTTGATTTTCTGAGAGCCATTTCCTCGACACCGCTGTCTTCCATGATCTTGCAGATGGTGCCGTCCCTCTCCGAGACCCAATAGCGGAATCCTTCCAATCCCGGTTCGTGGTCGATGCTTGCGGTCCATGGTCTGCCTAAATATTCCTTTTCTACCTCAGCCAGCGGTCTCTTCTCATTTGTTTTCATTGTAAATGATCCCTGATCTTTCGCTAATACGGCTAGGAATGCACTATTACTAATCTATTCGCATCGACCTTGCTTCAAGAGCCCATCTTTTATGGGTTGGAAGTACGGTCTAGTCTCATCGGCACTTTTCAAAGGTTTCCAGGCCTTGATCGAGAATGTCATGGGAAATGACCATTCCTTTTCCTGGAATCGCCAAAGACCATCCCCGCATCTTTCCATACCTGGATGTCTTTCGAAGAAACTGAACGGAATTCATGAATGTATTCCAGCCGCAAACCGGCTTTGAGCAAGGAGTCAACGATATCGCTCATGGTGTGATGTCATTCCACCTTCTTTCTGTGCTTGATGGCCGAGCCAGGATCGGCATATGTACCAGGTTCATCAAGCCATTGCGGGCTCATGCGAGAAATACGGGAATCCTATCTGGAGACGTTCTCTCTCCCTTTCGTCCAGGCAATCCGCCACTGGATGCCCCTCGACAATATAGAAGATGCCTCCGCGTTCAAGATGTTAAGAGATGATTTTTACCCAGCCAGTGTGATCGGGGAGCCAAACGAGAACCCCGTACGAGGTGAATACGACGTCGAACATCTCCAAGAGAACGCCGTCCAGATCGTAGATGTTCGATTCTTTGAACCTCGCTGGCAGATCCAGTTCTCGGCTCAGGGCTTATGCCGTTTTGATCGATTCGGCGGAGAAGTCCACGCCGGTCACCTTCGCTCCCATTCTAGCCCAGGATAGAGTATCCATACCGAAATGACACTGAAGATGAAGGAGGCGTTTCCTGTTCACATCACCAAGCTCCGCTAACTCGATGGGCAAAAGAGACGTTCTTCCCTTCTTGAAGGAATCAAGATAATAGAATTTTGACCTGACATGAACCGGAGTGACCTCGTCCAAATGCCTTCGGTTGATCTCGAAATCCTCTTCTTTCATCAACGTACGAATCGATTTTCCGGTATAGAAGTGAATGGAGCCACCAGGGAGATTCGAACTCCCGACCTGCTGATTACAAGTCAGCCGCTCAACCGGGCTGAGCTATGGTGGCGTTGTCCCTCGTAATGGCATCAAGGATAAAATGATTATTCCCTTGGGATAGGCTTTCAGGAAATAACCAGTCAGCAATTTATGATCACAGGCTCTAATTCTTCAGTTTCGAGCATCATTTCTTCCTGCTTTCTTTGCCCTTCTTCTCCGGAACGGTCATATCGAGAACATTTCTGCCCCACTTCGTATACATTGCATATTCAAGGTTGACACACATATTCATCCATTCATCTCTCCCCTCATCCATTCGAACACCTCAAGCGACCGACTGAGCATGTATGCCGCCTGCTCCTGATCATCAGACCTCTCTCCTAAGAACGATCTATATCTTCCTGCCAGATCGATAGCGTTGCAGGAGTCGCGAAGGTGCTCAGGCATTCCCAGTTTTTGCCCCAGTGCACTTATTTCCCACTCCGAAAGAAAAAAGCCCTTTTTTCTAGCGGTCAGAGCGAAGCCAATCAACATGGCCATGCGGCAATGGACTAAAACGAACCGGCATCGCCCGATACTATAAACCTCATAGGCTCCCTCTAATTCATACCATGCATCCTTCAAAGTGGCGTTTTGAAGCTCGTTCCAATCAAGGTCATCGATTGACATAGATGCTCGAGCAGAGTGTCAAACCCTAAGCCCAGGCGATAAGAACAGACTAATGTCAATGTGGATGTAATTGCAGCAAGATCCAGAACCAATCTATTTATTCATTGACCTTGGTTTCAGCCACATATCAAGATACGAAACCCTAGTCAAAGAACTGGCGATCCCATGGACAAGAGATCATTAAGATTCATCGAAGAGCTGTGCAATGCCCCTGGACCCTCCGGTTTTGAGAGGGAAGTGGCCTTGAAGTGCAAAGATTATGCTGGGGAATTCGCCGACCGGGTCTACAACGACAACATCGGTAACCTCATGTTTGAGAAGGGCGGAGAGGATGGGCCCACGATCCTTTTTGCCGGCCACATGGATGAGTGCGGTTTCATCGTCACCGGCATAGAATCCCATGGATACCTTACCTTCAACCAGCTGGGAGGATGGTTCGATCAGGTATTGTTGGGACAGCGCGTCCTGGTCATGAGCAGGAAAGGCCCCCTGAACGGGGTCATCGCCTGCAGGCCGCCCCACCTTATGGAGCCGGAAGAAATGAAGAAGGTGGTCACAAAGGACAAGATGTTCATTGATTTGGGATGTGCGAACAAAGAGGAGACGGAGGAATGCGGAGTTCGGCTAGGAGATTGTGTCGTTCCCGACAGTCATTTCCACTGGTTCACCAAGACCGCTTTCAAAGATGGTAAAAAGGCAGGCAAGCGGACTCTGGCCATGGGCAAGGCTTTCGATGACCGCCTGGGTGTCTGTACCATTCTTGACCTGATACGTTCTCTCAAGGAAAACAAGATCAAGCATCCGAACAAGGTGGTCGCTGCGTGCACAGTGCAGGAAGAGGTCGGCACTAGAGGTGCAAAGACGGTCGCCAATACCGTAAGACCGGACGTCGCGATCATCGTCGATGTGGACATTGCTGGAGATGTTCCTGGCATCGACCCGATCCTTGCTCCTGCACATATGGGTCAGGGATTGGCCATAACGATCTGGGACGGGGGCATGATCCCGAACCAGCCGTTGAAAGAGTTGGTATTTTCTATATGCGAGAAAAAGAAGATCCCTTACCAGATGTCATATGTGAAAGGAGGGAGCACAGACGGAATGGCTATCCATGTGGCCAACACCGGTGTACCGACCATCGCGATTGGGATCCCGGTACGGCATATCCATTCCCACGTAGGCGTCTTCGATCTCCAGGACCAGGAGAACTCGATCAAGCTGTGCCTGGAGCTCGTCAAAGCAATGGACCGAGAGACAGTGGAGTCGTTCACGAAGATATGAAGATGCTCTCGCACTTTACCCGGAACGTTCGTTTTCCGCGATTTCAAATATGACCAGATTGACCATTGCCCTGACTTTCCGCCTTAGTGGATACCAAAACTTATAAGAACAATCATTCATTGAAGGAAGTCAAATCAGACGTCTAATTCATGGTGAATTTCATGTCAACTAAAAACTCTGCACAGGTCGCAAAGGGCGACATCATAAGGCTCGAGTACAATGCATGGACCGTCGACACCAACGAAATGATCGACACCACAAGCGAGGAGAAGGCCAAGGAGTCGGAGATCTTCAACGAGAAGTTCACCTATGCCCCGATGCCTCTTCTCGTCGGTGGCGGCCGTATCTTCGAAGGGCTGGACGAGGCTTTGGTCGGAGCCGAGGTCGGTAAGGAGACCGAGGTAATCATTCCGCCAGAGAAGGCGGCTGGACCAAGGGACCCGAAGCTGGTAGAAGTACACTCAGTTCGCGAGTTCCTGAAACAGGAAGTCGAGCCTCACCCGGGCATGGAAGTCAACATGCACAACAAGACGGGTATAATCACATCCGTCTCCGCCGGCCGTGTCAAGGTCGATTTCAACAGGCGCTTCGCCGGGCAGTCCCTGAAATACGTTTTCACCATCGTGGAGAAGATCGAGGGTGACGAGAACAAGGTCAAGGCGATGCTGGAGATGGACTATGGTACATCGGAGGGCTTCGTCATCACGAAGGAAGAAGACGTCGTAAAGCTGGTCCTGCCGGACGTATGCAAGTACGATTCAAAGTGGACCATGGCTAAGTACAAGGTTGTGGCCGACCTTCGCGAGCTCTTCGGAAAG
>Ga0182021_10004497_pt1 | contig 16409 bp, 7 predicted proteins | sample 612E3MmetaG_FD_120493 | JGI IMG/M metagenome (GOLD analysis project Ga0182021, IMG submission 120493) | Permafrost microbial communities from Stordalen Mire, Sweden - 612E3M metaG (Illumina Assembly) | ecosystem: Environmental > Terrestrial > Soil > Wetlands > Permafrost | place: Sweden...
CATTTTGATCCGGTCAAAACTTTCCGCATGCAACGCTTGCAGACTGCCGCAAAGCATTTTTTCTCAATGCCGGGCAAAAGCAATTACCCGGAGTATCTGGCCTTTTGCGAGGCGGAAAAACACTGGCTGGACGATTTTGCGCTGTTCAAGGCGATAGAACACCACGAGCAAGGCCGCAAGTGGAATCAATGGCCGGTAGAACTGGTCAGGCGCGATCCGAACGCGCTCGCCGATGCCAACCAGCGCTATGCCGAAGAAGTCGCGTTCTGGAAATTCTGCCAGTGGTGTTTCTACCGGCAGTGGCTGTTGCTGAAAAAATATGCAAATGATCGCGGCATTCAGATGATCGGCGACGTCCCCATTTTTGTCTCCTATCAAAGTGCAGACGTGTGGGAACATCAGGCGCTGTTCGAACTCGATGCCAATGGCAATCCAACCGTGGTTGCCGGCGTGCCGCCCGACTATTTCAGCGCGACCGGACAGCTGTGGGGCAATCCGCTGTACCGCTGGGATATTCATAAGCAGACCAACTACATCTGGTGGGTAGATCGCCTGGCGCATGCGTTCTGGCTTTTCGATCTGGTCCGCATCGATCATTTTCGCGGCTTCGCCAGTTACTGGGCAACGCCTGCCGACGCGGTAGATGCGACTGGCGGAAAGTGGGTGCCGGGCCCCGGAGAAGAATTGTTTGAAGCGTTTCTGCAGGCATTCGGCAAGCTACCCATCATCGCCGAAGACCTGGGCCTGATCACGCCGGATGTCATCAAGTTGCGGGACAAATTCAACCTGCCCGGAATGCGTATCCTGCAGTTTGCATTTGGCGACAATGACAGCAACTTTTTCCTGCCGCACCACTACGTGGCCAACACCGTTGCCTATACCGGCACGCACGACAATGACACCAGCCTGGGCTGGTGGAATACGGCGAAAGAGCATGAGAAAAATTTTGCGAAGTACTATCTGAAGAGTGACGGTACGCAAATCAACTGGGACATGATGAATGCGCTCGCCGCCTCCGCTGCCGACACGGTGATCTTTCCGCTGCAGGATGTGCTTGGATTGGACAGCCGTCATCGCATGAACTTGCCGGGAACGGCGTGGGGAAATTGGGCGTGGCGGTTTACATGGGACCAATTGCAGGATTCGCATACGGAAAGACTGGCTAGCCTGACGACTTTACATTTGCGCAATCCGGGAACGTCCTGAAGATTCTGTTGACCCGGCAAGAGTCTCAAAGGCTTGTGGGCGCAATTGCAGGTCTCGCAAGCCAATAGATAGCTTAACCAAGAAAAGAAAAGCCCACCAATTTCTTGATGGGCTCATCGATGGCTGCTGAATGCCGTGAAACAGCCATCGCCAACGTTATTAAGTGATCAGAACTTGTACACGACACCGGCGGAAATTACGCCATATGTACCGTCGGTTTGTTCTGACGATTTACCAATGGCATATTTGTCATAGCCAATGCGAATTCCAAGAGCTTGAGTGAAGTTGTACTGCCCGCCAAGACCATATGCAATAGCAGTCTTTGTCACGCTGTAATTGGCTGGTGAGCATGCACCGCAATCAACCTTGAGTGTCGTGCTGGCAACGCCCAATTTTCCAAATACTGAAAAACTGCCGCTCACAGGCAGGATACCTACTGCGCTAAGCGATACGCCTGTCGTCTTGATGGGGTATGCGGCTTGAGCGTAAGATTTGCCGAAATCGATGTATTGCATTTCGACTGCCAGGTTCTTATTCACCTGATAGCCACCCAGCAAGCCCAAGGATGTATCAGATTTCTTTGCAAAGTCACTGTAAGGGCTGCCTGAGAGAGTTGCTTTCCCGACATTGGCGCCAATATAAAAACCGCTATCTGCCGCAAAAGCGGGTGCTGCCGTCACTGCAGCGATCATTGCCAAAACTAATGATTTCTTCATTTCAAAACTTCCTTTCAGGTTAAATAAAACAACTTACAAAAAACAAATCGACTCCGGTACCTTCGGTACCTATGTGCTGCGGAACATCGGCTAACTTAATGCGTGGGCGACATGGCATGGTTGTTCAAAAAGAAATGTGATGCTGACCCCTTTGATTTCCGACCCCTTTGATTTCCTTAAAATCCATTGCTTGCCTCCACTTTGACTTTGGCAAGCGTAGATTACAGATCAAGGGCGGTAGGATGGCTTTCCAAATATCATATCCTCCAAGTCCTGCAACAGGTGAGCCCCCTTCATGGTTTCACCTTGCCTGTAGAACAATAGCGCCGCATCCAACATTGTTTGGATTTGTGAAAGCTTTCCCGAGTCTTTGATGCGTTTTGCCACAAATTGCATTCCGTAATTCAAATCCCTGAACGCCGTATCAAGGGTAAGTTGGTCTTCTGGTTGCAAAAAATCACGCACTGGAAATTTGTCGGGCGCACACATTACAGTGACATGCAATAATTGCCGAAGCTCTTTGAGATCGTTCACAAGTCGCAGCATATGTCTTATCTCCCCACACTTCCAAGGTAGTTTGGCGGTAATATACTGTACGAGCCACCAACTTGATTTGGTCGCAATATGGTGATGGTATTCCCTCCTGAGTACTTATAGAAATCAGCGACCTGTGGCGTCGTAAGCCATTTTCCATTGCCACTAACGGTGTAGTCGAGAATAAAACTCTCATTAGCAATCCTTAAGTCAGGGCGACGATAGGCCCCGCTCCCCGATGGATCGCGCAACCATCGGTTGAGCTCTACCGTCTGACCAGCACCTTCACCAATCAAAGCAGCAATCAAAGGGGTCAGCATCGCAATATGTTTTCGGAAACACGGCTCGCGATTGATTACGCGCTGCACTATGTGCTGCGGGAAATCGGCTAATTTAATGCGTGGGCGACGTGGCATGGTTGCTCAAAAAGAAATCATCGAACCCGTTACCGGTTGTCCTGCAATACGACCGCGGCCTATTGCACCGAGAAGTCTGGGCTAGCCCTATTTCGCTGCTATTTAACGCCAACCAATTCTGTATCCACTTCAGTCAATAGCTTCTCAAGCTGACGTGGCATCTGCTCCGCAACGTATACCTGCGCGATTTGAAACGGGTCGAGCATAAGCGCTCCGTTATTCAAAACGGTGAACCTTCCAACTACATATCTACCAAAGTAACGGGAACCCTGTGTATCGTTCACGAACCAGCAGCCGCCATATTTCTGCGCGAAATACTCGCCCACAAAGTAGCCCACTCGCGTCAACAACCATAACTTGTCCCGTTCATCTGCAATTGCCATATTCCGTAACGCTCGATCCAAATATGGGGCGAACCGAACAGCATGCTTGAGCACTTCGTGTGCGTGATCAACACCCATTTGCCCTACGAATTCCACAAGGGTAGGAATGAGTTCCTTATAGAATTCGCCGAAACCAGCTATTCGCTTCTCTAGCAGAATCATTTCTTCAGAAGCCCTCATATTCTCAATGGTAACTTATGCAAATAATTCCTTGATGTCAGGCTACTTTCATTCCCGCGTTTGCCGCAACAGGGATATAACCGATTGTGCTATATCTACCTTGGAAGGATTATTCGCAACATAGGCTTTTATCGCCTCGCTCACATAGCGGTGAAATACAGCTACGTCCATGAACATATCCGGGTAAGCCAATTCATATCCGCTTGAGTCAACATGCGCATGGAAATATGCATTCTTTGGCCAATCGGCATAGTAGGTATGGGCGCCAGATGGTCCTGTGTCTCTACGCTCAATTATCCATCCCGGTTCTCCTGCTACACCACCGATTTCATGACCATCGGTTAGCAGGCACGAAAGTTCACTCAGGCGTTCATCCATCAAGATAGCGTTAAGTGCAAATTTGACGGCCGCATCTTGATCAACCTGTGGATTAAAACCTCCGAAAGCCTCCTGCAAATAATCCATGTCGCAATTCCCCGCTTAAAACTGACCCTGACATTTCTGGCATCCTATCGTTCCAGTAGGGCAGCAACGAATTTCTGCCGAACTCGCGTTAACCATTGCGCATAGGTAATCCCGTCCGAACTTGGATCAAAGTAACAACCAACTTGATCAGTGAGAATTGTCTCCAAATCACCTTCTGGCAGTGACGCCGCCAGAAGTGCGTCAATTTCGTCAACTCCTGCTGCAAGCTGTTCCTTTGGCTCGGATTCAACAATCGACTGAAGTGCCGACGTATTACTGCCGAACTCATCCGTCCAGTCCTGATGAAAGTAACTGCCGAGCAGCTGTTCAAGAGCTGCTAATCTTTTATATGTCATGGCTTTGTCGGAAATCCCGTTAATATTCTATAACCAGTTAGCATTGATGGATCGCGTACAAGAATTGCTCGAACAGATCCAACGTCAATCGTACCAGTAGCCCCCCGAGAGATTGAAATTCCCACCGTGTCAGGAAGCGAATAATCCAGTCGCAAACGACCTGCAGAACCGTTTAGCCAATCCGAATCAAAGGGGTCAGCATCGCAATATGTTTTCGGAAACACGGCTCGCGATTGATTCTGCGCTGCACTATGTGCTGCGGAAAATCGGCTAATTTAATGCGTGGGCAACGTGGCATGGTTGTTCAAAAAGAAATGTGATGCTGACCCCTTTGATTTGGTTATCCAAGAAGAAATGTGATGCTGACCCCTTTGATTTTCTGATCGCACTTTCGCCAAAACGATCTCCAAAGATAAATACCGGATCGGTGCCGGCTTGTGATTGATAGTTGTACTTTGGGAGTGCTGTGCAACCGGCTAGCAGGATGAACAACAGGGGGAGGAGTATTTTCATCGTATCGCTGTTATGTTTACCCACGCACGTTAGCACCCAAATATCCGAGTAATTTTGTTCGCGCCTTTATTGCGAACCCGACCCGATTACGTTTGTCTTTTTTGGTCTTTGAAGAAGGAAAGTAGGCGCCGGATGGTGTTCAATTAATTTGTATCCGTTAGTTGTGGACTACTTATCTTTGCAAACTGGCAGAACAGTTACTCCATCAACCTTTTCTTGTTGCCCGTCCGACAATTTCTGCACGATGCTGAGCTGGCATGCCCTTTTGATCATCTCAACATCGACTGAATAGGTTGCGCCCTCTCTTGGGATGAACATGAGCGGTGACGGCACACATGTGGTGATGATCGTGCCGGAGCTGTACAGGTAACTACTGCGAATTGCGATGGCCCTGCCAGCGGGGGTTTTGATTTGTATAGTCGGACTTTTCAACCTCATCCAGTGGTTTGATGTTGTCCCTATCTCTTCAAAATCGGCACACCTGTTGGCAGCAGCGTCTTTGGTATTAATCCCGAACGATCTGGCCGGGCTATTGACGGAGCCTCCGCCGAAACGATCTCCAAATACAAAGACAGGGTCAGTGCTTGCTTGCGATTGGTAGCTGTACTTAGGGACGGTCGTGCAGCCGGATAGCAGGATGAAAAAAAGGGCGAGGTAAATTTTCATAGAATCGCCGTGTTAATGTGCCAGTGTGCTTATCGGTGTTGGCTTATGGGGAAGAGGTTGCGGGCTTTCGGCTGGCGGCGTCGAAGTCTTCACTTCGTAGAGATCTGGCTCTTTACTGCCTTCCGGCCTGGTAATTCGCAGTGAAGAAATTACTTGTTCCTTATATTTGAACGCCTTCTTCATCCACCAAGGTCGTTGATCCTCTGTTGGGTATTGGTAAGGGTTGTAGGAATATTCCACTTTAACTTCCAAATATCGATCCGGCGCAAGCCCGGTGACGTAGTAATCTCGTGACGTTAAATAACGTTCTGGTGGCAACGATCTGATGTTATTCGGCATCACTGACTCAAGGCCATCATAGTAGTGATACCACTTGCGGCCATTGATGATAATTTCGTCAACGGGGGTTAATCTGTGGCGCATCTTTTCGCTAAATCTTTTCAGATTCGCTTCAAGTTCTTCTGGCTTGCTGAAGTCGCCTCTGTCCAAGACGACATAAGGGTTGTCACGTTCAGCAGGAGAAACTTTAACGTGTAACTTCGATTGGATGCTCACAAAGCCAACACTTTGACTCAGAAAAGCTACACCCACACGAAAATTCCAGTCTTGTCCAAAACAGTTCTTCGTATATTCGCCGTGCATTTTCAGCCAATCATCGAACTTTTCACCGCGAGTTACAACTTCTGATGCCCGAAAAGATTTGGTTGGCAGTTCTGTTGGCACTTCAAAAGATAATATGCGGTCATCAATTCTAAGAGAGTGCACACCTGAGCTTGCAATTGGCACATGCTCAACCTCCCAAGGCATCAGATCTTCCGCATTTACAATGCTGCTCATCCCTAGCAAGGTCAATGTGGTGACGATCACCGCGACTGGTTTCATTGTGTCAATTCCCGCGCGAAGGCACTCGGCTGTGCTGGTTTAGGAGGAAGGGTATGTGGACTCACCGCAGGCCCCATGAAGAGTAGCGGTATAGCGATAGTTGACCCCATCATCTTAAATGGATTGCCATTTAACCCAATAACGTTCGGCACAAAGTCGATGGGGCTATCATTGTATTTTGTTTCGATGCCGCTATTAATCCCCGCCTTTTGTAGGTAGTAATTGGTCACCCATTCGTTATTCGCCCCAGAATCGAATGCAACGCTATTTCTAGATAGGTTGCCTCCATTAAATCGAACTGCCTCTGCGAAAATCGCCCCGCCTTGACTGTGCGCTATCCAGCTAACATCATTACCACTAGCCTGTACCCCGCTCAACACCCCCGAAAATTGTTTCGTTACGGGCGTTGTGAAACTTAGTTTGTCCATAAATGTCTCCCAGCCATCACTCAGGAATCCATTAGTTGGATTGTAATAAAGTGTATAGAGACTAGATGTTTCATATTTATTCTCCACATGAACACCCATCAATCCGGGCGCGTAGTCGGTTTTGTTCAATATGCCGTTCACGCCAGCAACACTCGTATATACCTTGTCGCTTTTACCAACCACGCCCCATTGATCCCCAGCTTTGACGACCATGTATAAGTCCGGGTTCTCGGGGTTCATCACACCGTAGGGGTCAGAATTATAAGTAACAGGTGATTTAGCCGGCTTATCGTAACTTTGAACTGCTTCCGTCTGCTGGTTCGATACCTTCAGCAAATCAACATAGGTTTGCAACTCATTTTTCGCAGTGTAGCTGCCCAATCCAGCTTTCTGATCTTCTATGGACAACTTCTTGTTGTCAGTATATTGAACGTTATTGTCGGCTTGGAAATACGTATCAAGTTGTTTGCGCATGTCTACTGTAGCCGTGATGCAATCCGCGCTATTGCGGTTGCCCTGACAGGCCTGATTAAGATCTACATTACGTATTTGATCCAGCGCATTAAGGGCATCTCTTCTATCACACGCCGCAGCATCGCCATTTGCACATGCTTTAGCGGCATCGAGACGATCCTGATTTTCTTTGTGACTCAAATAATTGTTCTGCACCGCATTCTGCGAAGTAGCCAATGCCGTATTGAGTTCAGCGCCCGAAAGAGTTGCAACACCCGCTGTCGCAAGCTGCGTATAAAACGCGACACTGCCTTGTTTCTCGGGCGAGAGCTGGCTGCCATCGCCAGTGCCGCCGATGAGCTGTGCAAAAACTTCGCCGGTCACCCCACCCAATGCGCCGCTGCCGCAGTCTTGCCCCTTGGCGGATGCACTGGCGCAACCCAGTGCAGCATGGGTTAATTTGTGCAGCACGTATTGGTCGTTGAGCCATCCACCTTCGGTTTTGTACGAAGCGCCGATGGCGTTGGCGGTAAGGGCGCTTATGACGTCGATGCCTGCATTCTTGAGGTTGGTCCCAAGTGCATCGGTGAAGCTGGTGCCGTACACGGCGCTGTTGACGGCGGTGTTGACGGTGGTGTTGGCAAAGCTGAGTTCGAACTTGGAGACTATCGAGTTGGCGGAAAGCGGGGCATTGGCGCTGGCATTGAGGCCCTTCATGTATTCAGTGCCAGCCAGGTTTTGCGATATGCCTGCAGTGAGCATGGCGGCGATAGTCGCTTTGACATTCTCGCTCTTGCCCATGTCGTCGAGTGTCTTGCCGACATTGCCTTTGTTGTTCAGGAAGGATACGGCGGCTTGGCTGACCAGGGCGGAAAAACCGGCATTGATTACCGCACCCGCCACTGTGTAAGTGGTGACGGTTGCACCCGCCGCTGTGGTAGTGGTGGTGGCCAGCGTCGTTCCGCCTAGCGTTGTTGTCGACCCGGCGGCGGTTGTGGTCGTGGTGCCCACCGCGGAACTGCCTGCTCCAGCGGTGAAGTACGTCACGACGATAGCGATCACCACCATGGCTTCCGTAGTCAGTCCGTCATGGGCGTAGTCCCATTTTTCCAGGGCGGCGTTGACTTGTTGCAGTTTGACGCTGTCGGGTTTCTCTTTCGCCAGTTTGGCGAGCTGGCCTATCCATTCTTGGCCGGGTTTGCCGGCGAGGGACTGGATGAGGTCGTTGAAGCGTTTTTCGTCGCGGAGGGGTTTTTCTGCGGCGTATTTGGCGGCTTGGGCGGCTTTTTCTGCGGCTTTGGCCTTTCTCTCGGCGATGAGGGCGGCTTTTTGTTCTTCGGTGAGGGGGTTGCCGTCGGGGCCGAAGGTGGGGATGGGTTCTTCCGTAACGACGGCTTCGACCGGGGCCGGGGCTTCCTTCGGCACTTCGGGGATGTCGACAATGATGCCGCCTTTGGCGTCAACGGTCAGTCCTTTGCCTGCCTTGATGTTGGCGAGTTTGATGGTTTCAACCATTTCGCCGTGGCCGCTGCTGCTTTGCCAGGGCATGGAGTTGCTGCTGTTGACTTCGTTGATGTAGTTGCTGTCTTTGATTGCGGCGAAGGTGACGGTGCCTTTTCTGCCTTCGTATTTGGTGCCGTCTGCGTAGGTGCCGCCTGCATAACCGGTGGCGCTGAGGTCTATGCTGCCTTGGGCGTCCAGGTTGCTGGCTTCAATGAGGGTGTCGCCACCGGAGTGGGTGGTGATGTTGCCGCCGCTGATGAGGCTGGCGACCTGGTTGGTTTGCTTCTGCTCTTCGTGCTTGTTGTTCATCCGACGGGTGTCGGTGTCGTTGAGACTGCCGTCGGCGCGGAAGGTGTAGCCATCGGTAGCGAGGGTTTCGGTGTGGGTGTGGCTGCTTTGGTTGGTGGCGGCCAGCAATTTGATGTCACCCCCGGCGTCGATGGTGATGCCGCCTTCGCCTGCGGTGACGCTGGTTGCCTGCAGGATGGTGTCGACGCCGCTTTTGATCTTGACACTCTTGCCGTTGAGGGTGCTGCCCTGGTAGTCGAGGCTGGCGTAGGTATCCGTTATCGTGTGGCGTTGTTTGGTGAAGATGTTGTCTTGGGTGACGGTTTTGCTGCTGCTGCTTTGGTTGAGGGTGTCTTGCCCTGCCAGCAAGGCGACGGTGCCGCCTGCGGTGAGGGCGAGGTCGCCTTTGTCGGCGGCGAGGTCGGTGCCGCTGGAGATAAGATTGCCGCCACTCAGGATGCTGAGGTTGCCTTCTTTGCTGTTCAGGCTGCTGCGGTTGAAGCTTTGGTTGGTGCCGTCGGTGCGGGCTTTGTTGGTGGTCTCGGGGCCGTGGTTGGTGATGCTGAAGGCGTTCTTGGCTTGCCAGCCGTTGGTGATTTCGTGGCTATAGTGATCCGAGCCGTAGGTGTCGGTGGAGGCGGCGATGTTGACGTCGCCCAGGGCGGCCACTTTGATGTCGTGTTCGGCGCTGGCGCTGCTGCCGGTGATGTTGATGTCTTTGCCGCTGGTGATTGTGACGCTGTCGCCGCTCAGGCTGCTGCCGATGGTGTCGGTGCGCCAGGTTTCGTCACGCGTGGTGCGCGTGGTGGTTTTGAACGTACCGCTCGATTTGCTGTGCCGTTCGCTGTAGGTGGTGTGTTCTTCTTTCGTGATGCCGATGTCGATGTTGGCATCGGCAGCTACGGTGAGTTTGCCGGTGTTGCTGGTGATGGCGGCGCTTTGCAGGGTGATGTTGCCCTTGCCATCGGTGCGGGCGGTATTGGAATCATTGTTGACAGAACCGGCTGGTTGCGACGTGGCGTCCGTATTCAACCGGCTGGCTACAAGGGTAACGTTGCCGCCGGCGTTGAGGCTGCTGCCGAGAACGGTTTCATCCAGTTTGTTGCTGGCGTAGTAGTTGTCGCCGCCACCTGCGAAATATTTCTCCGTGCTGACGTTCTTGGCGGCGTTGATGGTGAGGTTGCCGCCTGATCGGATGGTTGTGTCGCCGCCGGTTTGCAGTTGGGCGCTGGTCAAGGTGACGTCGCTCTTGCCGCTCATGTCGAGTTTGCCACCGGTGACGACGGTGCTGCCGAGGTAGGTGGTGTCGTTGGCGTCGTAGCTGAAGCCCACGCTGGAGTGCGAGGTGGACCCGGTCTGGATAGTGCCAACGGTAAGTTTGTTGCCTGCGTTGATGGCGGCGTCGCCGCCTGCTGCTACCCGTGCGCCGGTGATGCTGATGTCGTTGGCCGCGCTCATGGTGAGGTCGCCTGCGGCAATGATGGAGCCGGTGTTGACCGCCTGGGTGGTGCTGGCGTTGAGCCGGTCGTTGCCGACCTTGGTGGTTTCGGTCAGGCTGGTGTTGACGATGTCATGCCCGGCATGCAGGTCGACGGCGTTGCCCTTGATGCTGCCGGATTGGTTGAGGATGTCATTGGCGGCTTGTATCTTGACCAGTCCGCCGCTGCTGATGGTGCCCAGTTTGTTGGTAACGTTTTGGGCCTGGATCTGGGTGGAGACGGTGCCGTGTAGGGTGCCCGAGTTGGCAACCGTATCTGAGTTGGCGATGTTGATTTCGCTGCCGGAGATCAATGCGCCGTTGGGTTGCAGGTCGGCGGTGTGCACCCGGCTGAGGTATACCTGGGGGGCCAGTACGGTGGTACTGCTGCCATCGGACAGGGTGACTTTTTTGTTGATCATCCAGACGATGTCGGAAGTCAGCGAGGCGATTTGTTCCTTGGTGAGCTCCAGGCCCGGAACCAGTTTGAATGCCTGCGCGACGGCGACGCCGGAATCCATCAGCGCCTTGAATTGTTCTTCGGCGCTGGCGTAATGGCCGAGATTGCGTCGACCAGAAAGTTCGGTGATCTGGTCGGACACCAGTTGTTGTTCGTAGTAGCCATCACCCAGGCGCTTCTGGATCAGCGCAGGATCAAGCGACAAACGGTTCAGCATGTAGTCGCTGGAGATGAAGTTCTGGTAGTTCGCGAAATGCGGATCGGTCACCACCAGGTAGTTTTGTCCGGGTTGCGGGTGGAAGGTGTACAGGCTGCTGCTGGGCAAGGTGGTGCCGGTTGTCGAACCGGACACCGCTCCTGCGCCAGAGGTATTCTGGTTGTTGATACTCGTGCCTGTCAGGTTGACGGCTCCGCCGGCGGTGACAAGGCTGGATAGAGAGGGGAGCGGGGTGTGTTGAGCAGGATCCGTGAGCGTTTTTGTTCCCGTATCGTCATACCACGCACCACTATTATTAAAGTTAAACGTCGAAGAAGATTTGAACCACCACCCTGAATATGTGACGTTATTTGATGTTGTAGCAACTTGCTCCAGCAATGTCGCAGTGTTGTTCAACTGGGCATTGACAGCATTTGCACTTCCGCCATTAACCAAAGGAGCGGTTGTACTGCCAGAGATGGTCAGGTTCTTAGCCGCGGCGATGATGCTGTTTTCATTATTGATGGTACCTGTCGCGCCGCCCTGGTTAACGATATTCAGATTGATATTGCCCGACGCCAAAATAGTTGCAGCCGGCTTGATTGGCGTGGCATACGAGTCAGTGACGGTGGTGGTGGACTGGACTCGCGATATTTCATACATCGTGGTGTTTGCACCCCCCATTGTGGTCAACTTGGATGGATGAATGTTAACGCTGGGGTCGTAGCCGGGGTAGTAACTGACGGAATAATATGTCCCTTGTTTATCCAGCGTGTCGAAGGTCTGCACTGCCCCATTCAGCATGGTCACGTTAATCTTATTTACCAGATTCCCGGTGAACGGTTCAACAGTTTGTACGCTTTGGACTGATTTGACATTTGCAGCGTCAATAAGCGTTGTCGTAGTAATAGTTGAATTGGTGAACCAATCTACGTATGAGCTCGACAATTGATACCCTTGCTTTCCGGCCGACTTCGAATCAAAGAATACCTGTGCGTTGGTCTTGCCGGTAATGGGATCAACACCATTCACGATGAACGTGGTTGAAGTAATCCCGGATATATCTTGATCGAAGAAATTGGCCTGCGTCGGCGGAGTCGCAACGGTTACGTGCCCATCATGCGGCGAACAGTTGATGGACACGGAAGTACAATTCGGTGCCGTCAGCGTCTGTATTACAGGCGTTGATAGTGTATGGGTTACCGACACAGGCCGGATGTTATCCAGCTTAACCGCCGCAATATTAATGTTGCCAGTCTGCCCACCTGCACTCCCTGCCTGGATGCTGGAGTTTTCGTTCAGGATGTGGAGCGTTGGGTTGATGAAATTCCCATTGGCATCCAGCGTTGAATCCTTGGCGATGTTGATGTCCCCCAGGCTCAGGAGTTGCGCGCCGTTGGTGTTGTGCAGTTGCTGTGCCACCCACAGGTTCAGGGTGTTTGTTGCCCCGATTACCGATGCGCTGGTGGTGTTGTACAGGTTATTCGCCGTCAGGTTGACGATGCCGCCGATAATCTTGTAGTTGTTATAGAAGTTGTTGCTCCCGGTGTTGATCTCTGTACCGTAGATGCTGCCGTTGTTGGTGATGTCGCCGCTGGTTGTCTGCAATGTAGTGTTGGCGGAGTTCATCACCGCCTCTACCGGTGTCGCCGAGGTAGTGACGTCGTTCAGGATATTACCGCCCGCTTTGATGGTGAGTGTCTTCAGGACTTCCAGGTCGGCTTGGTTGGTGAAGTTGCCGCCGACATCCAGGGTGAGGTTGCCGTTGGCACCGATGACGTTGCCTGTCTGATTGGTGTAATCGCCCTGCAGTCCCTTGATGCTGACGTCGCCGCCGCCCAGTATGCTGCCTATGCCGATGAGGCTTGCGGTAGTCATATCCATGTTGCCGACGCTAAGGAATTTACCGCCCTGGTTGCTGACAGAGTTGGCGCTGATGCTGAGGGCGTCGTTGCTGTTGATCTCTCCCGCGGTGTTGTCGAGCGCGCCTGTGATGTTAAATGTGGCAATGCCGGTGCCGGTTTGCAGGAGGTAGCCGCTGGTGTTGCTGAAGCTGCCCGCACTCAGGCTGATGCTGTCGGCTGTGATGTTGCCTTTATTGTTGTTGATCGCTGCGCTTGTTGTGGCGCTCAATTTGCCCAGGGAATAGAGTTTTGCGCCACTCAGGTCGATATCGCCTGCGGTGGCGGTGAGGGTGAGGTCGGTCAGCGCTTGGCTGTTACTACCTGCGAGGTTGATGATGGAAGCAGTCAGACTGACGGCTCCGCCAGAGTTTTGGGCATTGCTGCCTGTGGTATCAATGCGCTTGTCTGCTTTCAGGGTCAGGTTACCGTTTGCGGTGGTGTTGCCATTGCTATCCACGCCTGCGGCCAGGGTCCCTGTGGAGTTGATGTCGACTCCCGCAACGGTGAGGTTGCCGCTGGCGGTGGTTTTGCCGCCCAAGGTAATCAGCCCTGCGTTGTTCAAGGTGAAATCGCCAGCTTGTGCCGCAAGATTGCCGAAGCTTCTTACGCCAACGCCAGCTTCGGTGCCGACGAGGTGAATTTTGTTTGCATACATGCCGCCGAGCAGGGCGACGTCGATGCCGACAGTGGGTTTGTTGGCGTCGCCGGCAATGATCTGCACACCCAGGGTGTTGTAATCAACCTGATTGGTACCGGTGATGACGTTGAGGTTGTTCGCCCATAGCTGTCCATTGACCTGCACGCTGCGGGCGATGAGGTCGAGCTGGCTGATGTTTCCTGCATTCATGCCTGCGCTGCCGATCTGGATGTCGCCGCCGGTAACGCGGAAATAATCGAGACTGCCGCCGCTGCCAATGACGGGCGTGCCTGTGGTGAGTACGCCACGGCTGGTGTTGATGAAGCCGCAGCCATTACAGGTGATGCCATTGGGATTGGCTATGATGACTTCGGCTTGTTGTCCGGCAACTTCGGTGTAGCCGTTCAGTTGGCTGCGGCTGGTACCGTTGACTTCATTGAGAATGATGCGTGCGGAAGTATCCTTCAGGTTCGGGTTGGCCGATACATAACCTGCTTGCTGGGTTTGCACCGCGGTGGTGCTGTTGTTAAGAATGACGCCTTCTGGTCCGACGTTGAATTGGGTGTACTGGTTGTGCGATAAGCCTGCGGCATTGGGGGTGACGATCTGTACTAGTGGTAGTCCGTTGGCGGTGACGTCTACGGTAGGCCTGTTATTCGCTGCAGCCGCCTGATTGGCTATCACTTGCGCCGAGGCAAGCATCGGCTGGCCGATGTAGGCAATGAGCGTAATCCACGCAACGGAACGGCGGAATGGCGATGGTCGAACCAGTGAGTTGATTTCCGGGTTCTGTTCAATGTTCGCTTGGTTGTGTGTGCGCATGATTGACCTTTCCATTACCGTTATTGCTGTCTGGATTGCATTCGTTAACAAAACGTTCGTGCTTCAAACTGAATCTGTTGTCGGCTCAACCGTGATGTGGGCAAGCCAACTTCCACTCCTTCCCCTTCTTAAGGGGAAGGCTGGGATGGGGGTACAAACGTTCGATTATGCATCTTCGATTTCTACCCTCTCTCTAGCCCTCCCCCTGCATGGGGGAGGGGATTTGTTCGGTGCTAAAACTACATCTGGTACATCAAACTGAAACCTGCTGCGGGTGAGTCGGTGTTGTACTTTTGCGGCTTGTACAACGACACCCCCGCAAAAACTTCATACATCAGGCCCTGCGCGAGGTTACCTTTAAGCCCAAGCGCAAAGCCCGCCAATTTGTTGCCAATCAGATTTTGTACGTTGTCTCCGTACACCTTGCCGAAGTCGAGCCCGGCATAGACCGTTTGCGAGGTGCCGAGGATGGGCATGTCGATTTCGTTGCGCAGGAAGAATCCTTTTTCGGCACCCAGCGAAAACTCGCCGTCAAAGCCGCGCACTGTCCAGCGGTTGCCGATGGCAAACCATTCGCTCGCATACAAGGCTGTGTTCGTGTTTTGCGCGCGGAAGGTGGCGTTGTAGCTGTACGGGTGCTCATAGAGCTTGAAAGGCAGCACCAAAGCGACATCCAGCGTTTCAAGCTTATATCTATAGCGCGGGCTGGTTGCGGGCAGATCGGATGGTTCGGTCTGCGCACCAAACCAGGGAGCGCCCCAGCGATAGGCGAACGTCGTATCGATCTGCGCCTCGCCGATATTGTGTTTGTGGATCAGCGCGAGTTCGGCAAGTGTGGTGTTGCGCTTCTGCACTTCGACTTCGGTATCGTCGATGTAGGAATGGCTCGCGCGTTGGGCGGTGCGAAATTGCAGGCTGCTTTTGCTGAATTGGTCGCGGTGAAAGAGGTAACTTACCTTCGCTTCGTAACTTTGTGACTTGCCGCTGGAAACGAAGCTTTGCACCGCGCCCATGATGCGCTGGTGGTAGGTGTAGTCGTTGGCCGACACGGTGGTAGTCCAGTAGCCGTAGGGAACCGAATAGGAAAAGTTGTAACCTTGGGTTCCGCGTTCGTGGCTGTTGCGGTCGGCATCGGAGCCGGTGCCGATATTCAGCAGGTCGTTGGCATTGAGCAGGTTGTCCCAGCCAAGTTGCAATCCGGCCTGCAACTTGCCGGTGCCCTTGGCGCCGCTGTCGTCCAGATTGATGATGGCCTTCCAGGGTTTGCCGCGTTTGACCGCGATGATGACGTCGCTCTCGCCCAGATCGCCGGCGGGGACGATCTGCATATCCACTTCCTGGCTCGTGACGCGCTTCATCTGTTCCAGGCCCTGCTCAAGATCACGCAGGTTGAGCAACTTTCCGGCAGAGGTCGGGAACGCGTTCTTCCAGGTTCCGGTGGTTGCGGCATCGGCAAAGCGCAACTCATGGATGATTCCGGGGACCAGTGTCAGCTTCAATGTGCCGCTCAACATGTCCTGCTCGGGGATGCCTATCCGGGTGGTGGAATAGCCGCGCTCCAGAATCTTTGCGGTGACGCCTCTCACGATGAAGTTAATGCCTTCGCGCCCGATACATTGTCCGGAGAATTGTTCCAGGTAGTCCTGCGCGAAACGGAAGGTGTCCCACCGCGAAGTGCTTGCGCCGTAGCGTTGCGTCGCCGGAGACAGCTTGGCGGGCAATTCCAGTACAAAGTGCTGGATGGTAAAACAGGGAGTTTCAGAAACAGGCAGTTGGGCCGGAGCTACTTTCGGAACTTCGCCCTGCAGGTTGACGTTGGGCGCTTGTTGCTGACGCTCGCGATCCAGCGCTTCCTGTCTGGCCCGGTTGCGTAGCTCTTCGGTGTCTGTTGTCTCTGTGGCTGCGTGGCTGTTACCCGCGAGGG
>Ga0182021_10004498_pt1 | contig 16406 bp, 16 predicted proteins | sample 612E3MmetaG_FD_120493 | JGI IMG/M metagenome (GOLD analysis project Ga0182021, IMG submission 120493) | Permafrost microbial communities from Stordalen Mire, Sweden - 612E3M metaG (Illumina Assembly) | ecosystem: Environmental > Terrestrial > Soil > Wetlands > Permafrost | place: Sweden...
ATGAGCGGCTTCAAGTAGGCCGCCCCCTTCTCGAAGAACTCACGCTGGAAGCGCAAGATGGACTCGGTGACACGCACGATGGTGCGCTGGCGCTGCTGGATGGACCGGATCAGCCACTGGGCGCTGCGCAGGCGTTCCTGGATGTACTCGCGCGCCTTGGGGCCTTTGCTAAGCGCCTGCCGGTAAAAGTCCGAAATCTTGAGCTTGGGCAGACCGTCGTCGTTGGCCACCACAAAGTACTTTTCCCCGACTTTCTGGATGTAGACGTCGGGCGTAATGTAGGTCGCTTCCTCGTTGGTGTACGCACTACCCGGCTTGGGGTCAAGCCCCATCACCACCTTGGCCGCTTCGTAGATCTCGTCGAGCGGCTGGTTCAGATCCTTGGCGATGGGCGCGTAGTTCTTCTTCTCCAGGTTCCCCAGGTGCCTTGTGATCATGCCCACCACGATGTCGTCGTCGGCGCCAATCAGGCGGGCCTGGATGAGCAGGCATTCCTGCAGAGTCCGTGCGGCCACGCCCGGGGGATCAAATTCTTGAACCCGCCGCAGGACTTCTTCCGCTTGTTCAACCCCGACGCCCGCCTCCTCCGCGATCTCGTCAAGCGAAGCATCCAGATATCCGTCGGGCGTCAGGTTGCCGATGATGAGCAGCGCCACCCGTTCCTCCGCTTCAGAAAAATTGCGCGACAGCTTGAGCTGCCACTCGAGATGATCGAAGAGTGAGGTGCCCCTGGTCAGGGTGGCTTCCAAGGAGGGCAGATCCTCGGTGTTCGGCCGGTAGGTTGGCATAGGCGGGGCATTGGACTGGGACTCCAGATAGGTGTCCCAGTCGAAATCCGCGACTGCGTCTCCAGACCGGGAGTCGGGCTTGACCTCGGTCGTGGTGTCGATCTTGTCCTCGGAAGCTCTCGCCACCAAGATCTCGGTTTCGCCGATGCGTTCAGCTTCGGCTTCCGGCGCCGCAGATGCTGAGGGTGCCTCGCTGGTCGCCGAGGAAGACTTCTGTTGTTCCGCAGCAATCTCGACCGAGTCCTCCAACACCGGATTCTCGAGCAATTCCTCGCGAACCACGTCGACCAGCTCCATCCGCGAGAGCTGCAGCAGCTTGATGGCCTGCTGAAGCTGCGGCGTCATCACGAGCTGCTGCGACAGCTTCAGGTGCTGCTTGATCTCCATGGACATCGCGTCATCTACCTACTGTCTGGTCGCGTCCTCTTTGGTTCAACGTTCGGCGCTTAGGCTCACTTCTTGATAGCATCGAGCAATGCGCCAGGGAAGGCAAAAGCCTCATGTGGTACATGTATTGCTTGCAGGCACTTGACAAGTTTGACTCTCACTGTTCCAAAACGCCTCGTCGTCGAATCGCCAGTTGGCAGATTGCGTCTTGACGCCTCTGCAGACGGCCTTGTGGCTCTGAGCTGGACACGCCTGCCTTTGCCTACCGCCCCAGTTGGCCGCGTGGGCGATCAAGCGAGCGATTTTCTGCGCCAGGGCGCGGCCTGGCTGTGCGCCTACTTTGGCGGCCGCTCGCCGCTGCCGCGCCTGCCATCACTGGTGCCATCCGGGACTGAATTCCAGAAGGCAGTCTGGCGCCGCCTCGTCGCCATCCCACCGGGCATGACGATCACCTACGGCGAGATCGCGCGTGGGCTCCACATGCCAGGTGCCAGCCAGGCAGTGGGTCAGGCCGTCGGCGCCAATCCACTTCCCATTCTGATTCCTTGTCATCGCGTGCTCGCGGCAGGCGGCAAGCTCGGCGGCTACTCTTCAGGCCTCCGTCGCAAACGCTGGCTCCTCGCGCACGAAGGCCTGGCGTGGATCAGTTAGCTTTTTCCACCACAGAGAGCACAGAGAACACAAAGGTCGGAACGGAAGAAGGGGTTGGAACCGGACAGGAACTCCCACCCTTTTTTCTTTCCGATCCGGCTCTGTGGCCTCTGTGTTCTCTGTGGTGAAACAGCTAGCCTTACGCAAGCGCTGCCGGGCCGGCATCGGCTGCGGTCTGCGCTGTATGCCGCCGCTTGTCCGCGCGGGCTTGCAGCGCAGCGCAGATGAAAGCCCGGAAGAGCGGGTGTGGCTGCTGCGGCCGCGACTTGAACTCGGGGTGAAACTGACAAGCCACGAAATACGGGTGGTTGCGCAGTTCAATCATCTCGACCAGCTGCTCGTCGGGCGATGCCCCGGAGATGAACAGCCCGGCCGCCACCAGCCGGTCTCGATAGTCATTGTTGACCTCGTAGCGGTGACGGTGCCGCTCTGAAATCTCGGTGACCCCGTACGCCGCCTCGGCGCGCGTGCCCGGTCGCAAGATGCAGGGCCACGCGCCCAGCCGCATGGTCGCGCCCTTGTCCACGATGTTTCGCTGCTCGGGCAGAAGGTCGATGACCGGGTGGGCTGGCGTGGGCTCGAACTCGGTCGAGTTGGCCCCGCGTAGGCCCGCCACATTGCGCGCGAATTCGATGACTGCGATCTGCATGCCCAGGCAAATGCCGAAGTACGGTACCGCCCGCTCGCGCGCGTAGCGGGCGGCCATGATTTTTCCCTCCGTACCACGGGTTCCGAAGCCGGGAGCCACCAGGATGCCGTCGGCGGTGTCGAGACTTGATGTGCCCTTGCGCTCGATCTCCTCGGAGTCGACGTGGCGCAGATTTACTCGGCAGGCGTTCGCGATCCCGCCATGCATGATGGCCTCGTTCAGGCTCTTGTACGACTCGCCCAGCTCAACGTACTTGCCCACCAAAGCGATCTCGACCTCAGTCTGTGGGCTGCGCATGGCCTCTACCACGCGTTCCCAGCCGGTCACCTCGGGGGCGCGCGACCAGATATTGAGCAGTTCCGCGATCTTCTCGTCCACTCCCTGTTTGAGAAATCTGATCGGCACTTCGTAGATACAGGGCACATCCTCGGCGGAAAACACCGCATCCGGCGCCACGTTGGTGAAGAGCGCAATCTTCTGCTTCAGGTTCGTGCCGATGGGCTTGGTCGACCGGCACAGCAGGATGTCAGGTTGGATACCGATCTCACGCAGCTTCATGACCGAGTGCTGGGTGGGTTTGGTCTTGAGCTCTCCCGCAGCGGCGATATAGGGCACCAGCGTGACATGCACGGAAATCACATTCTGATGCCCCAGTTCGAAGCGCAGTTGGCGTACGGCTTCGAGGAAGGGCAGCGACTCGATGTCGCCCACGGTGCCGCCAATCTCCACGATGAGCACGTCCATGCCCTCGGCGCATTCCAGTATGCGCGCCTTGATGGCATCGGTCACATGCGGGATCACCTGTACGGTGCCGCCCAAGTATTCCCCGCGCCGTTCCTTCTGGATGACCGTCTGATAGATCTGCCCCGAGGTCGCGTTGTTCAGGCGGGACATGCGCCGCGAGAGAAAGCGCTCGTAGTGCCCCAGGTCGAGGTCGGTCTCAGCCCCGTCGTCGGTGACGAAAACCTCCCCGTGCTGCGTCGGGTTCATGGTGCCCGGATCGACGTTGAGATACGGGTCCAGTTTCTGGATGGTGACCTTGAGGCCACGCGCCTCAAGCAGCGAGCCAATCGACGCAGAGGCCAACCCTTTGCCCAGCGACGAGACCACGCCGCCCGAGACAAAGATGAACTTCGTGCGCTTGGGAGGGGTTTTGCTTCCGGTGGCCATCAAGAGCGACCTCCTTCCGGAAGCCTGCCGCCGACGTACCGCCGGTGCGGGTCCCGAGTTTCACGTGACGAATCGTTCCTCAACTCGGGAGGCGATCCTTGGTCCTCGCCCCCCTCGAAGTCAATGATGATCGTAGCCGCGAACAAAAAAAGATCTGCCAAAGTCAACGCTCGTCGAAGACAGCCAGGTACAACAAGGCGGTCTGCCGGCGATAGTCGACCGAGCCTCCGCCCGGAAAGCTGCTGTAGATGACGTAGCGAGCCCCGATCTCGAAGCCCTGGCCGAGGGGACGCGCCACCTCGATACGCAGGGTGCTTCGGTTTTCGTCTTCGACGCTGACCAGAGGCGCGCCGGGCTTCGGATCCTGCGCCGCCTGCACCAGAAGCACCTTATCCCAGTAGTGGGTCGCCACCAAATCCGCACGCGAGGAGAGCGACAGCGCCCAGGGCAAGGGCACCACCGTGCGTGCGTGAAACACCCCTCGCACCAGGCCCTCGCCGTAGCTATTCGACTGGTTGAGGTGAAGCGCAGCGCCGGCTGCCAGCAGAAACGTGGTTGTGCGCGTCAGCTCGACGTGACTCGCCCAAAATCGATCCAGTCGGCGTGGCGAAGACGAAGACTCGGCCGTGCATGTGTCGTTGGTACATGCCAACCCCTCGAAGCCACGCCATTCCAAGCTGGCGCCCGCGGTCCATTCCCAGTCGGCCTCGCCTCGCTCGAGGTTGCCGGGAAACATCTGACGTGCGGTCACAAAGGCCGTGGGTCCGGCAAAGCTGAAGTTGTCGTCGGACTTGAAGGTGAACCAGCGATAGCCGCCCCCCAGCGTGAGCTGGGCGGCGCGGGCGAATCCCTGCTCGATGCGCAGAGCCGGCGCGAGAGAACGAAAGTCACGCCGGTCAACCGGACCGCGCTGGAAGGCATCATAGTAGCCCCCCGCCGCACCAAGGGTGGTCCTGCTTGCCACGCGGAGCGTGCCGTTGGCGCCCGTTTGCGCGACCAGCACGTCGTCGCCGCGCGCGTCTCGGTCGAAGAAACGCTTGCCCGCCACGGCCCCTGACAAAGCGAGGGCGCCATTCTGTCCCAGAGCCGAGGCCCAGTTGCCCGAGGCCACCAAGCGCGCAAGCGGGGAAGCACCGGCCGGCGGCACATAGTTCGCGATCTGCTCGGCCCGGTCCGGATTGCTGTCGTATTCGGTGCCTAACTCCACGCGAAGATCGTGGCGAGCCGAGTCAGCACGCGCCCAGGGGCGCGCGCTGAGCGAGGTCAACACTACGATCATGACGGTCAGCCGCCGCATGCGGGCTCATACTAGCCCGAACTCGCGCTGCGTGAAGCAGGTCACTCCAAGAGAGTGGGATCTGGATCACTACTGGCTGGCCCGAGCGCGAAGGCGGCGTGCCTGCTCGTCCAAGGCTTGGGCGTGGTTGCGGAGCGCGGTCGCCGCGGCGTCCACGGCGTCGGGATCTGAGAGCGAGCCGGCCTGGCTGAGGGTGTTGCGAATGCCCGCGAGCGTGGCGGGATCGAGCAGAGCTCGCTGCTGCACTCCCGCCTTGGATGCGGAATCAGTCGAGAGCGGCGCCGACGCAGTCAGCGGGTGGCTGGCCGAGGGCGCAGCCGCGGAGGTGGTAGGCACAGCGCCCGGGATGGAGCTACCAGCCACGACGGTGGCAGAAACGGAAAAGGATCCGGGAGGAGCCACGACCGACGCGACGGGTTCCCCCGGGGTCGACGCTGTCGTGGGGCTGCTCGTGCCAGACTTCGGGGCGACGTCACTGCTCGACGTTCCGGGTCCGCGTGTTGCCGCCGAAGCCCCGCTGGAGTCACCGCTGACCGCCAGGTGTGAACTCTGAGGCGAGATGACCGCGACGCGTTTGGATGCCTCGAACCCGGCGAGTGGGTCACGGTCCCACGCTCCAGCGCGTCGGCGCAAAGCCTGGCGAGCCCGGATCTGTTCCGCTGTACGCGCCAAGGCTTCTGCTTCACCACGAAAACGACGCGCCTGATCGGACAAGAGGTCAGCCTTGGCCTCCAGTTCGACCGCGCCATCCTGAGACGTGGCAGCCGGCGTCTGCACCGTGCCGGAGGGAGTCGCAGCAGCCGGCAATGGCCCACGGACGGCGCGCAGGCGAGCTTCCGCAACCGTCACCCTGCGCGCGAGCGCTTCGGCCTCTGCCATCTTGTCACGCAGAAGGTAGTCCGTGCGCACGCTGCGCCCACGACTCTTGAGCGCGGCGACCTCAGCATTGAGCCGATCCAGGTCCGCACGCAGCCGCTGGTATTCGGATGCGAGACGCTGGGTTGACGCGGACCCGGAGTCCTGGGCGAAGACAGACGCCGGCGTCAGCGCAAGAATCCCGCTGAAGAAGAAGACACCGAGCGTCGTGCCGAGCATACGCACCTGACTCAGTCTGAAGCAATCTCCGCGCCAGCGCCTCAGACGAGAAATACAGCGATTTTCTGGAGAAGCCCCTCAGTTTTCTGAGGGTGACAGCCGCAAGTCAATTGCAGCTTGAGTATTCGGATGCGACAGGTCACACGCTCGTGACTGCCCCAAACACCGGATCTGGCGTCCAGTCAAGGGATGCTAGGATCCAAATTTGACGTCATCAATTGTGACGTCGACCGTGCACGAGGTCGCGGTGCCACCATCGGCAACCTGGGGCACAGTGAACTGGAACTGGATGCCAACGACTTGGGTGGCGTCGGCCGCGGTCCAGTTACTGAGGGAGCTGAGTGCCGTGGTGACGACGGTGGGAGTCGCCGACGGAACCGCGACCTTGCCCCTAGATGGGAAACCGTAGCAGCCAGATACACAGCCCCCTGGTGGGGTATTGGTCGTGGGAACCTGGTTGAAGGTCTGGACTTGCAACTCGAGGTCGCACCCAGGAGCTGAGCCCGCAATGGAGAACGAAACGGAACTGAAGGTGCTGACATCCGCGCAGGTGTAGAAACTCAGTCCGGCTCCCGCATAGGCCCCCGAAGAGAGCGTTCCGGTGATGTGAAGATTCTGGTTGGTGGGGCTAATCGCTTCCGTCATGGTCGCGTTGGTGCCGGCGTACGCAAAGTCCGCACCGTAGAGCCCCGAGGTATTCCCCCACTTGCCGGTCGTGGTGTTGAAGTCAGAGAAATCCGTGACCACGCCGCTGGCGGGAACCACGGGTGAAGAGCAGCCCTGGCCACTCTGCGTGGTGCCGCCCGAGCTGGTTGCTCCGCCCGAGCTGGTTGCCCCGCCCGAGCTGGTTGCCCCGCCCGAGCTAGTCGCTCCGCCCGAGCTGGTCGCTCCGCCCGAGCTGGTTGCCCCGCCCGAGCTAGTCGCTCCGCCGGATCCCGTGGTTCCGCCTGTGGCCGAGGAGCCACCGGTGCCTGAAGAACCGCCCGTCGTTGACGATCCGCCCATGTCCGAGGCGCCACCCGTGGCTGACGATCCGCCCGCGGCCGAAGAACCACCTGCAGCCGACGATCCGCCCGCTGACGACGATCCGCCCGTCACCGGAGAGCCGCCCGTGACTGACGACGATCCGCCCGTCACCGGAGAGCCGCCCGTGACTGACGACGATCCGCCCGTCACCGGAGAGCCGCCCGTGGCTGACGACGATCCGCCCGTCACCGGAGAGCCGCCCGTGGCTGACGATCCACCCGCGTTGGACGAACCGCCGGTGGCTAGATGCCCGCCTGCATTCTGGTTTCCGTTCGAGTTCGAGCTGTTGCAATTCACCTGCGCCATAGCGAATGCCAAGCACCCAATCGATGCTGCGATCGTGGAGAAAGTCGTCATTGTATTTCGCATGTCTCCGTCCCCTTGGTGAGAGATCAAGCCAGCTCAGGTCTGGCTGGCTGCACTCCTACCAGCATTGTCCGTCTTCGACAAGCGAACGAATCTGTCAGACGGCCTGCCTGTAGTGAACCTCGCTCAATTCCCTTAGTCGATCCGCCGCCTGTTCAGGTGTCAAATCCCGCTGGGGCATCCCGAGCATTTCAAAACCAACCAGGAACTTCCGCACGGTGGAGTTGCGCAGAAGCGGGGGATAGAAATGCATGTGTAGCTGGAAGTCGCCGGCAGCTTCCGTCTTCGGGGCTTGGTGGAAGCCCATGGAATAGGGGAAGCTGCACTGGAAGAGGTTGTCGTAGCGGGTGGTCAGGCGCTTCAGCAGATCCGCCAGGGCGTCGATTTCTACGTCGGTGAGGTCCATCAGGCGTCCGACGGCGCGATGGGGCAGCACCAGCGTCTCAAAGGGCCACACCGCCCAGTAGGGCACGAGAACGGTGAAATGCTGGTTGGAGCAGACGATGCGCTGGTTGCGCTGCTGCTCTTGCGCCAGATAGTCGAGCAGCAAGGAGGAACCGTGGCACTGGCGGTATGAACGTTGATGATCGAGTTCCTTCTCGACCTGGTTGGGCACGTGGCAGGTGGCCCAGATCTGACTATGCGGGTGCGGGTTGGAGCAGCCCATCAGTTCGCCCTTGTTCTCAAAAACCTGGACATGGGCGATACCCGGATCCTCCAGCAACAGGCGAGTCTGATCGGTCCAGGTGCGAATCACCGAGGCGATCTCCGCAACGCTCAGTTCGGGGAGGCTGAGATCATGCCGGGGACTGAAGCAAACCACTTCGCAGCGGCCGGGCTCTCCCTGGCTGTGGAACAGCGGGCTCGACTCGCCGGGAAAGGCGGCGGCCTCGGGCAACAGGGCGGCGAAATCGTTGTCAAAGACGAAACTGCCTTGGTAGGCGGGATTTCGTGCCGAACCCGCGCGCGCGTTGCCAGGACATAGGTAGCAGTTGGGATCGTACTGGGGACGCTGATCTTCGGGCAGACGCTCCACCTTGCCTTGCCAGGGCCGCAGCAGACGGTGGGGCGATACCAGCACCCATTCGCCGGCGAGAGGATTGAAACGGCGGTGAGGATACTGCCTCGGGTCCATCACAGTCGCTCCGTTCCACCATGGGGGGCGCACGAGTGGATCTTCGGGGTCTTGCCGATCTTGGCAAAGGCGGGCGCCATGCCTTGCACGAACGCCTCTTCCTGGCCGGCCTGCACAAGGTTGATGGTACATCCTCCGAAGCCGGCGCCCATCATGCGCGCACCCAGCACTCCGGGAAGAGCAGCGGCGGCTTCAGCCAGCAGGTCGAGTTCGGGGCAACTCACCTGGTATGCCTTGGAAAGACCCTGCTGGCTCTGATTCATCAGACGACCGAAGGCCGGCAAATCCTCGCTCTCCAGGGCAGCGCAGGCGGCGATGACCCGCAGGTTCTCCTCGATCACGTAGCGGCAGCGACGATAAATGATGGGGTCGAACTCGGCGCGATGGGCCTCCAGCAGTTCCAGACTCACATCGCGAAGACTTTGGACATCCGGGGCGTGTTTCCGCAACAACGCCACGCCCGCTTCGCACTGGCTCCGGCGCTGATTGTAGCCGCTCTCGGCCAGGGCACGTTCCACCTGGGTGTCGCACAGGAAGATCTTCACCTGACTGCGGAAGGGCACGAACCGGCAGGAGAGATCCTGACAGTCCAGCATCATCACGTGATCCTTCTGGCTCATCAGGCTCGCCATCTGGTCCATTATGCCGCACTTGACGCCCACGAAGCTGTGCTCCGCCGCCTGGGATAGTTTCGCCATGGTGAGGCGGTCCAGACCGAGGTCAAAGAGTTCGTTCAGGGCAAAAGCGAGACCGCACTCGAGAGCGGCACTGCTGCTCATGCCGGCGCCTATGGGCAAATCGCCGCCGTATACCAGCTCGAAGCCGCCCACGGACTTTCCTGCCTTCTGCAGTTGATCGAGGACACCCAGCAGATAGTTGGGCCAGCGTTCGGGATGGGGAGCCAATTGCATCAGATCCCCTTCGAGTCGCCGATCCAGATCCAAGGCGTGCAGAACGTAGCGACGATCAGAACGGGCTCTGACTGCCATGACGATCCCGCGGTCCACGGCGGCGGGCAGCACGAAACCATGGTTGTAGTCGGTGTGCTCGCCGATGAGGTTCACCCGGCCAGGGGAACGCACGACCACGGCTGGCTCGCCGAATTCTTGACGGAAGCTCGCAAGCACCGGAACAAGGACTTGCGGCAGGTCAGTGGGGCCGAGGCCGAGATGTTGCATGGTCAGCTCGGGGAAAAGGACTGAATAGCACGTGGCCCCGAGAGCACCAAACTACCGACCGAGCATGGCCACGGAACCGGCCTGGCCTTCGGGCGCGAGATCGACCAGTACGCGGTCGAAGGTAGCCAGTCGCCCGCCGTGACGAATCGCGAGGGCCAGCAAGTGCGCGTCGGTCACCTGAGCGTGACTGCCCAGACGTTCCCAAGCGATGTGCTCGTTGCTGGCGATTTCGATATCATCGGGCCAGAAGACGTGGCCTGGCAGGGCCGTAATCCTTCGCAGGATTTCCCTCGCTTCGCGGGGCGAGCGTGCATCAGGAATGGCTCGCTTGTTCGAGGAAACCCGAACAAATCCCGATTGGGTCACCGGACAGGTGGCGAACCCAGCCCGGCCAACCTCGTCGAACCAGGCGAGCGCGGTGGCATGATGGACGTGGTTCGGCCAGGCCAATGCGACCAAGACATTGACGTCGAGAAGGATCGGCATCCCCTTCGGCCTTCGGCGGACGTCCGGGTTCCGGCGCGAGACCGGTGCCTGCCTTGGTAGGGTCACGCGATTACTCGTCCTCGAGCGCCGAGTGAACCATGTCAGCCGTCATGGGAGTAGCATCGGCGGGCACGTCGAAAGTCGGGAAGCCGTGCCGGGTCCGTCCGGCCGGAAACGGCGCGTTCAGGCCCTTGCGCGCGAGATCAGAGATGACGGTTCCCAGTCCCCTTCCTCGCGCCGCAGCCAGACTGCGGGCGGCCCGATAAACATCGCCATCAAGGTGAAGTGTGGTTCGAACGGCTGCGCCCATGAAGACAATATGATGTCATGATGCTATGATGTCAAGGCAGGCCAGCTTTTCAGGGACAGCAGAATAGTGCCTGAGTTTCGTGGAGCGTCGGCGACCGCCTCGTCTGCTGGATCGTCTCACCATCAACGCCACGAGTTTGCTAACATAGCGCTCTCCCGATGCGGGGATGGCGGAACTGGTAGACGCGCCAGACTTAGGATCTGGTTTCGTAAGAAATGGGGGTTCGAGTCCCCCTCCCCGCACTGACTTGAGACGACACAGAAAGGCTCGGCGGGAATGCCGAGTCGGTCGTTCTTGGCTGGGCTCAGTCGACCTTCAACTGGCGACGAAGGATCTTCCCCGAGGGACCTCGCGGTAGGGCCGCCACGATTGTGATGCCGGCTGGTCGCAAGACAGGCGGAAGGCACGCTTTCACATCGTCCGCGATAGCGGCTTGCGAAACATGCCCAAAGCCGGTTCGCAGCTCGACAAACAGATGGACGGATTGACCGTACTCGACGCTTGGCACCCCCACCGCGGCGGAAGCAAGCACGTAGGGTCGACGGTTGATCACGTCCTCGATGGTCTTGGGAAGCACGTTTTCTCCGCCGCAAATGAGCATGTCGTCTGCGCGCCCGTCCAGATACAGCCGCTCGTCCTCGCCAAAGTGGGCGAGGTCTCCGGTATCGACCGCCTCGCCTGCATCCGCCTGGCCTTGCACCAGTTCACCACGCACACGCAGTCGGCCGATTTGTCCCGGCTCGACCGATACACCGTCGCTGGCCTGCAAATCGACTGAGACCCCGGGCAAGGTCCGGCCCACGGATGCGGGAGCGACGCGAAGATCTTCGGGGGTCGCGAGAGAAATCAGGCCCGCCTCAGTGGAGCCGTAGAGATTGAACAGAACCGGACCCAATCGTTCAATTCCTTGCGTGGCCAGGCCGGCGGTCAGGGGCGCCGAGCCACAGATCACCTGTCGCACGGTGGTCGTGCCTCCTTCCATTCCAGCTTCGAGAAGCCTGTGCAAAATCGTGGGTACCAGGACTACAACCCGGATTTGGTTCTGTGCGATGCAGATCAGCAGGTCTTCGGCACGCGCCCGCGGAAAAACGAACAGGGGAGCAGCCAAGGCGAGACTCATTCCCAGGGTTGCTAGGCCGTGTCCATGCAGCAAAGGAATCGTCAGCAAGGTGGGCTCCCCGCGTTTGGGCCGAAGCTGGTCCAAGAGCGCGGTCACGGTGCGAAGGATCTGGCGCAGAGTGGGGCGCTGCCGGACAGCCCGGGCCGGGCCGCTGGTGCCAGAAGTCATAATGACGACAGCGCCTGCTTTCCTGACAAGTCCACGCAGCGGCCCTGGTCGCCCAAGCCGTGGCAATTCGCCCAGATTCTCATTGGCCAGCGCGGCCGTGGACACAACCCGCCCCTTGAGTCCAGGGAAGCGTGCCTGCAAGGTCGTGACCTGCGGGCGAAACTCGTCGTCGCAGATCAGAAGATCGAGGCGTTCGCTTTCACACAGGTGCGTGACCTGTTCTACGGCGAACGTGGTGCTCAGCAGTACGGCGTCCGCGCCCGCGCGCCCACAGGCCAGCAGGGCTTCAACAAAGACCAGACTGTTTCGGCACAAGATGCCTACCCGGTGATGGGCCCCAAGGCCCAACACCCGGGCCATCTGGACTGCGCGTCTTTCCAGCTGGCAGAAGGTGGCTCGTCGATGCGGATCGACCACGGCGACCGCGTCGGGAAACCGTCGTGCGTTCCACGCGACCAATGTGAACAAGGAGCAGCCGCAGCGAAGCAGTGTCCACACAAGACGCAGGATGGCCGCAAAGGGATGAGCACCTAGAAGCCCTGTGCGGCTCAAAGCGCGAAGTGCAGCTCGAATGACGGCAATCGACACGGCTTCCTACGGCGTCTCAATGGTTGCGTCGCTGGTCCAGGGCCGTCAGCATACGGTTGACCAGGGTTCCGAAGCAAAGCACGGCAAGCTCGCACCACCACAACCACCAAGGTGCGATGCGGTCAACGGGTTTGACCACAGCGCGGGCAATAACCTGGGCCGCCTCAAAGGGCGTCAGAGCAGGAATCCGGTCGTAGATTCCACTGGGGGCGATCATTCGCGTGCGGACCAAGGGCATGTAGATCGACGAGATGAAGATCTTTCGCGGACGCAGTTCGCAGGCGATGCTTCGCAACCAGACATCGAATCCGGCCTTGCTGCCCTGGTAGGCCGACCACCTGGGCGCACCTGGCTGTCGCGCCGATACCGTTGATACGTTGATGATCTGACCGCCCCCTTGTTCGATCATGCGCGGCAGGAGCGCCATGATGAGCGCGGCTGGACTGGCGAAATTGACGGCCAAAGAGCGCTCCAGGTCGGTCCGCCCCCACGCATCGGCGATACGCCGCCGGATGGACTTGCCTGCGTTGGAAATCACCACATCGATGCGGGGATGCGCCGCCTGGATCCGGGCGGCCAAATCCAGCATCTGGTCCGCATGATAGAGGTCGCCAGGATAGGCAAAGGCTTGCCCACCCCGCCCACGGATTTGTTCGACCAATTCCCCGAGCTTGTCCTTGCTTCGTGCCACGAGGATCACCGTGGCCCCGGCATCGGCAAGCAGATGAGACGTGGCCTCTCCAATCCCGAAAGAGGCGCCGGTGACAAGGACGGTTTTGCCCGCAACGGCCGAACGGAGACGCCTGGCGCTGGCACATCGAGGGGGCGAGAGCAAGATGCGGGAAAAGAGCGACACCGGTCGCTAGGAGGGTACTCTCAGGACCCTGGAAAGTCACCGCTGCGGTCGCTTCGCACTTCACGAGACGCCCTCACGCTGAATTTGGGAACACGGGCCTCCGCGAGCTAACCCCTTCGTTCTTCATGTCCATGACGGCTGCTCCTGTGAAAGTGCGTGTCCAAGAAAAACCAGCAACTACGGCTTGCCTTTGGCGAGCGGCTTGCCACCGCGCTGGTACTTGACCACTGCGGCTTCGTGCTCGGCCAGGGTGGCAGAGAACTGGTGTGTGCCATCGTTCTTTGAAACGAAGTACAAATACGGGCTGCCGTCGGGGCGCATGACCGCGGCCAGCGCGGCCCGCCCCGGGTTGGCGATGGGTCCGGGGGGCAAGCCCTCGTGCGTGTAGGTATTGTACAGGTTGGCCTGATCTTCGAGCTGGATACGCCGGATGCGGCCGTCCCACTGCGCGCAGGCAGGCGAGGCCTTGCCCAGAAAAACCGGCGCCACGGTGCAGCCGTAAATGATGGTCGGGTCGGTCTGCAGCAGTTTGGGCCGGTAGCTGGGCTTGGAGAGACGGTTGATGAATACCTGGGCGATGCGCGGCCGCTCCTCGGGCTGGCCAGTTTCCTTTTCCACAATCGAAGCCAGGGTCACGATGCGCGCGTCGTCGAAGCCGAGCTTGTTCTTGAGCATGGCCATCCCGGTGGGATGGGCCGCGCGCAGCTCCTCGAAAACCTGGCGGTGGCGTCGAACCAGTGCCACCAGGGCACGCGCCGCTGGCATGTGCGGCCGCAGGTGATAGGTGTCGGGGAAGAGGTAGCCTTCCATCGAGGCGTTGGGTAGCTCCAGACTGCGCGCGAAAGCCGGATCCATGGCCTGGGCCAGAAGCTCGGCCTTGGGCGCGACGCCGGCCGCGTCCAAGATGTCGATGACCTCGATCAGGTTCTTGCCCTCGGGCACGATGACCGCCACCAACTCATCGGCCGCGCCGCGAATCATCAGCTCGACCAATCGGCGAGGCGTGACTGGCGCCTCGATGCGATAGTGCCCAGCCTTGAAGCGCGCCGCGACCCCGCGCTGGCCAGCGTACAGCCGGAAATAACTCGGGTTATCCAGCAGGCCCGCGGTGGCCAGCAACTCAGATACCTGGCGCGCGCCCGCGCCCTTGGGGATCTCCACTTCCACGGTCCCATGCGCGGAACCAGTGGCCCTGTCCGGGTAGTGCACGATCTTGTTGAGCACTCCCACCAAGACCCCGCCGCCCAGCGCAGTGGTCAGCAAGAAAACCAACAAAGCCCGTCGCATGGGTCGTTTCATCGCGCCATCTCCCGGTGGTGTGAGTCCAGCCAGCGCTGCAAGATCACCGCGGCGGCCAGCTTGTCCACTACCTGCTTGCGCCGCGCGCGCGAGACATCGGCGGCCAACAGCGGCACTTCGGCCTCCACCGTGCTGAAGCTTTCGTCGATGAGGTCCACCGGCACGGCCAGCGCCGCGTGCAGCTTCTCGGCAAAGGCGCGCGCCCGCATCGCCGCGAGCCCTTCCTCGCCCTCGGGATCCAGCGGCAGGCCCACCACGATGCGCCCCGCGCCCACGGCGTTCACCTGCGCAGCGATGGCCTCGATGTCGCGCTTGCCGCCGTGGCGCGCGATGGTGGCGTGCGGCTGGGCCGTCAGCCCCAGGCCGTCTGATAGAGCCACGCCGATGCGACGCGACCCGAGGTCGATGCCGATGACCCTGTTCATTACAGGCTCGCAGTCTACAACGTCTTTCGCGAATCTTGGCGTCGCGGTACAACTATCCCCATGTCCGAACAAGCCAAACCGCCTGTGCAAGCCCAGCAGATCCAAATCGACATCGACGAGGCGACCGCCCAGGGCACCTACGCCAATCTGGTCTTCATCAACCACACCGACGCCGAATTCGTCCTGGACTTCGTGTTCGTGCAGCCGGGTGTGCCGCGCGCCCGGGTCCGCTCGCGCATCATCTCGTCGCCCCGCCATGCCAAGCGCATGCTGCGCGCGCTGGAGTCCAACATTGCCCGCTACGAGCAGGTCTTTGGCAAAATCGAGGAAGTTGGTCCCGCGCCGCCTATCGAACCCAATCTTATTAGCTGAGGAAAGGCTACGAGACCGCGCCTTCCAGAGCGGCCAGCGTGCCCGCGTCGGCGTCCAGCTCGACGCGCGTTCCATAGGGCAAGGCGTGGTTGCGTCGGCCGTGGCCGATGGGCGCGCCCAAGACCACGGGAATGCGCAGGCGGCCCAGACGCTCGTGCAGCACCTCGTCGGCCGTGGGAGACGCCAGCTTGGATCCCGCGGGCTCGTCGCAGTCGCGAAACTCGCCGGTCACCAGCCCGGCCGCGGCCTGAAAAACTCCGGCCAGCTCCAGTTGGGTGAGCAGGCGATCGAGCCGGTAGGGACGCTCGCCCACATCCTCGAAGAACAGAATGGCGCCGCGCAGGTCGGGCAGATAGGGCGTTCCCAGCATGCGCGAGAAGACCTCGAGGTTGCCGCCCAGAAGTGGACCTGTCGCGTGGCCTTTGACCAGCGCCTGAAGTCCCGAAAGCAGCAAGCGCGCGTCCGGTTGTTCCAACGCCGCGAAGAGCGCGTGGTGATCCTCGCTGGCCAGGCGCCCGAGCTGCGTGACCACCGGCCCATGAATCGAAGCCAGGCCCGCGCGTGCCGCTTGCGCCAGGAGCAAGGTTCCGTCGGAGAATCCCACGATGGGTTTGGCTGCTGCCCGAAACAGGTCGGCATCCAGACCGGCCAGAATGCGTAGCAACCCGTACCCGCCCCGACCCATGATCACCGCGCGCGCGTCCGGATCGCGCAACGCTGCCCGCAGCTCGGCCAAGCGAACCTGGTCAGGCCCGGCAGTGAACCCGGTAGCGCGAAACAAGGAAACCGGGTCGTAGCGAAGCTGGTAGCGGGCCGACAGCACCGCTGCACCTTGGGCAAAGTCGTCGGGCGGAACAGGCCCCGAGGGCGCCACCACGTGCACCACGTCACCAGGTCGCAGATGGGGAGGTCGGAGCACTAGTGCCTCCGGTCAGAATTTCGGCCACGTTTGGGCGGCCGATCCATCCCGGCCGGCTGCGTTGCTCCTCGGTTACATACGTCGAGTATGCGCCCTCGTCGCGCCTTGCCGTCCGGGCGTC
>Ga0182021_10004499_pt1 | contig 16406 bp, 16 predicted proteins | sample 612E3MmetaG_FD_120493 | JGI IMG/M metagenome (GOLD analysis project Ga0182021, IMG submission 120493) | Permafrost microbial communities from Stordalen Mire, Sweden - 612E3M metaG (Illumina Assembly) | ecosystem: Environmental > Terrestrial > Soil > Wetlands > Permafrost | place: Sweden...
GCGTATAAAATTCTGAACCGCCAAAAGATTGTGGTGGGTAGGAGTGGATTATTTGAAGTATTTTCATGTTTTAAATAAATCAATTATTAAGTATTCTTAAAAATACATCGCAAAAGACTTTTTTACCAGAACTAGCTCAGGAAAGTGATTTTTATGCAAGGGGAAAAAATAATAATTTGTCATATAATTCACTCTCTCCAAGTCGGAGGAGCTGAATTGCTTCTCTATGATATTTGCCATGAATTGAAAAGTCAATTTTCTGATTATTATGAATTTATCATTATTGCTACTAATGAAGCCGGTCCTCTGAAACAAAAATTCGAAGAAATCGGTATAAAAGTTATTTCGCTCAACCTAAAGGGCAAGCGCTTCCTTTCATCCGTTTGGAAAATATATAAATCCCTCCTAAAAGAACAACCCGATATCGTCCATACACATCTCTTGCCTCCAGATAAATATGGACAAATTGCGGCATTCTTAGCGGGTATAAAAAAACGTATTTCTACGGTACATAATATGGAACCAAATATAACAAGATCGGAAAAAATATCAATTTCAATTGTTAAAAGGTTTGCTCTTAAAGAAATTGCAGTTTCTGAAAGTGTAAAAAACCATCTTGTTCAAAGACATGGATATAATAGCAAAAAAATTGAAGTGATTTATCCAACGCCTTCACATGTTGTTACAGCGACTGAGTCAAAAAAAATTGAAACTCCTGTTAAAATAATTAATTTGGCAAATTTAAAAGAAGCAAAAGGTCAATTATTTTTAATACCGGCAGCCCTTGAAATGCAAAAAATCTCGGAAAATTTTTCGATTGATATTTTTGGAGAATCGAAGAACGAATACGGACGCGAAGTAGCGAAACAAATTTACAATAATAAGTTGGAAGAAAAAATCATTTTAAAAGGAAAAAGTATTAACCCGACTTCAATATTGCCACATTACAATATTATGATTTCATTGTCTTTATGGGAGGGTTTTGGTATGTCGATTGTTGAGGGTATGTGTGCTGGAATTCCTTTAATTCTTTCCGATATTCCACCACATCGTGAAATTTTGAGGAATGTAGAGGATTTTTCCTTTGTTCGGAATAGTTCCCCGATTGAAATTGCGAAGATTTTTAAAAGATTAATTTCCGATAAAAGTTATTATTCTTATGTATCTGAAAAAATGATCGAACGATCACATGATTTTTCCCTTCAAAAAATGATTGCAAAGTATAATGCTTTTTATAGATCCGTCAGTCTGAATAATTGAATCAAAGGAAAGCAAAACATTTGAATGATAAAGCTCATTTTCAATCTCATTTATGATATATCGTATACGCGGCTAAAATCAGGCTCGCTATCGTTGCCACCGCCGTAATAACCGGCAGTAAAATTGTACTTAAAAATTTTGCTTGTTGTGAGTCGGGCACGACAATAATATCGCCTTCGGAAATTTCGCTTAAGTCGGTCATTTGAGATGTGTTGGCGTAGTTACGGACCCCAAAAAGATTCGACTTGTCCGCTTTTCCTGAATACCCTCCGCATTGAGCTATATAATATCTATAAGACATTCCATTTACAAAAAGACATGCCCCAGGTCTTCTCACATTACCGCTTACATAAACAAAAATATCCTTTTTAGGTATAATGATTTCATCATTAGGACGTAATTTTACTGTTGAGCCCATTTTTTTTATTTGAATAATGGAATAATCTTGCGTGGAATTCATTTTGGAGAAACCGGCGTAAATTTCAGGGCGAATCGGCGCTATTGCCGACATTTGGCCTACTACTGATGTATTGGATTGGCTATTAAGACTATTAATATCATAAATTTTACTGCGTCTGGCAATTACAGCGCGGTCTATATTGGCGAATTGAGTAGGGCCTCCGGCCATGGCGATTACATCGCTAAATGATGTTGAGTCCTTAATTATTGGAAATGTTCCCGGCCGGGCGACTTCGCCTGAAATTGAAACTAAATCAACCGGATTATAATTTTTCTTTTGTGGAAGCGTAACAATGTCCCTATCATGAAGCATAATAGAATTCGCATTGTCCCAAGAAATGCTTTGAATAGTTCGATTCCCCGTAGCTAAAGAGGTTTCGAGTAAAATCGCGGTCGTATCCACGGACTTGTCAAATGAAAATAAAGAAAGGAAATCGGAGAGTTTTTCATTTTCTTTAATGGGAATCATTCCGGAAACGATTTCTTTTGAGGTGCAATTAAGCATGATTTTTTGCGTTGCATATTCGAGAGTAATATTGTCTCCCGGATAAACGTAAGGATTGCCGTCGATTTTGTTTTTCAACAAATACACGAATAAATCAATATTTTTGGTACTATCTTTATTAGTGCAACGCACCTCCCTGAAATTACAATTATTCATGGATGGTATTTCATAATTGTTCGCCGCACGAAGAGCGTCGAGGATTCTATAGGTTCCGGGAATTTTATAGGTTCCGGCTTTTAGCACTGCCCCATTGACTGAAACCGTCGCTATTTTAACTTTTGACAATGAAACATAAACCTCGGATGATTTTTTAAGCTTTGTTTGCACGAATTTGCTAATTCGTTTTTGAGCCTCGGACAAGGTAATCTTACCAAGCTTTTCGAGTCCTAACTCAGGTACATACAAGTCTCCTTGTTGGCTTAGAGTACCCGTAAAATTGATGGAGGGATTGTCCACGATTGAAATAAAAAATTCATCCCCGCCCCCGATGTAATAATTGTTCGGATCCAAGGAGTTATCAACCGTTTCAACTGTTTTAGAGTATATCGGAGAAGTATAGGGAGAAGCATAAGGAGAAAAATTTTGAGGCATATCCGTCATTGATGCTTCATCGGATTCCTGGTGATTAAGGAGTTTTTTTGCGGTATAATTAGAAATATCCAATGCCCCCGAATTGACTATTAAAACTAATAAACAAATTAATGATAAAACGAGTAGAGTTTTAATTTGCTTCAAAATAGCCTCTCCAATAAAATTATGGGTTGATCGAAAGTATGTGATAATTAAAATTACTTGATTTTACTTCGGAATATCAACAATCTGAACTTTTAATTTTTGCAGAAGTTGCTCTATAAAAACCAAATACCTATTTTTCTTATGGATTAAAAAGTTTTCTAAGATTGCCAATAACAAGAAAAGAACTCAAACCATGGCATCAATAATTAAATTACCAGAAAATGCTTCCCCACTCCCTGAAAATGAAACCATATCTCAACAAAATTGTTCCGTCATTATATTAAATTATAACGGGAAAGAAACCCTTGGACCTTTGTTGGATTCCGTTTACGGTCAAAAAAGATATGTCCAGGAAATCATTGTACTTGACAATCGCTCGAATGACGGTTCCGATATCCTCGCTGCACACTGGTGTGAAAAAAAAGAAAATGCCAGGTATCATCAGTTTCCCGACAACATCGGGTTTGCGCGAGCGATGAATTGGGGAATCGCCAATTCTTCCGGAGATTTTATTTGTTTGCTAAATGCCGATATTTTGTTAGATTCGAATTATATAGAAACCTGTACCAATGTACTTCGAAATAACAAAGGTGTTGGAATGGTTAGCGGGGTTATTTATAGGTTAGTTAAAGGTAAAAAGACCGATATTATAGATAGCTTGGGGCTAGGATTACATAAAGACCGATACCATGACGATATTGGCGCCGGAACCTTGGCGAAAGGTCCATTGCAAACGACCTATCCCTTTGGAGTTTGCGGCTGCGCGCCTGTTTATTCAAGAGAAATGATAAACGCGATTTCTCATGATGAACCTCCATTTTATGAGCTTTTCGAATCCTATTCCGAGGATGTTGATCTGGCTTGGAGGGCAAGGAAGCTTGGTTGGAAGGCTGTTTGTACAATCGAAACAATGGCTTGGCATGTAAGGGAAGGATCGCTTAAAAATAAAAAGTTAAGGGCGATAGCCCGCAACCGGAACCATCGGAATAGAATCTGGCTTATGGTATTGAATGAAAGACCTTCTATTTTATTTCAACATATATGCCATTGGCTGCCATTGCAAACGTTCTTTATATTAAAAGCATTCATTCAGCCTGGTATTTTTTTAGCTTATTTCGATACGATTTGGCGGATGCCTCAAATAATCAAGGTCCGAATGAGACGGAACATATATCCATCAGTTTTATTGAAAAATGAGGAAGAAAAATTATTTTCACTGAGTAAAGGAATTTATTTTAAGAAAACAGGAAAACGATTTTTCAATTTTCTATATAAGTTAAACTGGAATTTGAAACGAAAAACTTAAAATTTTATGGAGAAATATAGCGTAAATTTGCCAATGCAATTAAAAAAGCTTTGAGGTGAACTTTAGAATGCAGCTTATCGTGAAAAAAGCCGGTTGCCATTTTAAAGTACCTTCTCTCAACTTCGGAAAACACCTTGTTTTGGCTTAGCATTTCCAATCGTTTTTCTTGTATTTCCAGAGTCTTTACGTCCGGTTTTTCCAGCAAGAAATCAATCGCCTTATGAAAGAGCGAGACCTTTTTATTAAGCCCGATGGCGTTTTTTTCATGTTGCCGGTACTTAACAAGCGGTTCCGGCAAGTAGCGCAAGCCATTCATGGTGCATGCCGTTAAGGCTAACCACCAATCATGATAGCTTTCAGCTTCCGGTATTGGAATCGCGGTCTTTAATAGCTCCCGTTTAAAAAGAGTTGTACAACCGATCACGAAATTTTTATATGTTAAATATTTATATGGTTTTTCTGAAAAAACCGATATCCCGGCATATTCCTTAATTGAAGAGGCAACAACAGCGTCATTATTATCAATGAAAAAAGCATCCGAAAATATTAATGAATAATTCCCAATTTGGTCTACCAGGCGTTCTATTTTATTAGGCATCCAAATATCATCATGATCCGACAAGGCGATATAAGTTCCTTTGCAATACCCAATTGTTTTTTCAAAATTTCTTAAATATCCTACATTTACGTCATTGACATAGTAGCGCAATCCATGTTTATTTTTATATTCTTCAAGGATGTTGACCGTGCCGTCTGACGATCGATCATCGCAGGCAATGACTTCGATGTTTTTATATGATTGATTGAAGATGGAATCTAATTGTTTTCTTAGAAATCGTTCACTGTTATAGGTAGTCAGCGCAATTGAAACGAGTTCATTATTCATAGGAATTATTGCACATTTAAAAATAAAGCTACTTTGTAGCAACGATTATATCTTGAAAACTTGTAAACTCGGAACGTGCACACCAATTGCCGAATTGTTTGGGATGGTTAATTTGCAGATTGTTGCTCGCATATAACCTGGCTACGTAATCTTCTTCATACCCTACGGCGTTTTCAGGATAATACGTATCTAAAACACGAATATTACTTTGTTCGCCAAAGTTTAGGTTCAATTGCATGACTTTGCTATTTTTTTCCATAAGATTACGTGATTCGGAATTTAGAATAAACCATGTTATTAAAGTCCTACCGCCTTTTTTTAAAGTCCGTGTAATTTCTCTAAGATAATTTTCCGTATCTAGTGGAAGCATGTGAGTAAATACGGACGTTAAAAACACAAAATCAAACGTTTCATCAGGATAAGGAAATTTATATTCCGAAGCTTTGTGAATTCCTCTTGGATTGTAGAATTTATTGTAAATATCCGCTATTTGAAAATGGAAATTAGGAAATCGGGGTGTAATATTACTCTGACACCACTCTATACCTTTGGGAACAATATCAATTCCCTCATACCTGCCTGTCCTAAGATAATTCGCAAGCGGCAGAGCCATTCTGCCGATTCCGCAACCGATATCAAGAACGGAATCCTGAGGTTGCAAGTTTGCGAATTCGGTGAAATAGCGTAGAAATTCATATCCGGTCGCCTTAAAATCAGAACCACCCACAAAATCCATTCTTGTAGGAGGCACAAAAGGATCTTTTATTTTAAGAATTGATAGTCCAATGTCAACGAAAAAAGCTCCCAATTCCCTTCTGGCGGGACCTAGTATATTGTGTTTAAGTGAGTTAGGAATCAGTTTTTTTATCATAGCGAATCAGTTGTTCCTTTTTTTAAATATGATTTTAATTCAGGGGCAATACAAACGTTATCTTTAAACAAAGATACGATCATCATATCTGCGGATCAGCGATCATTAAAAATTTTGCTGCAATCTTCGTAAAACAACCCTTTTATTGAATATACCACAAGAAGGCGAGCAAATGCAACGAATCACAAAAATACGTTACTGGGGTCGCAAGGCAGGTTATAACCTATTTTAAAGTGTTTATAATTTTTAACCACGGAATCTCAAATGCCTATTTTCGAAGAAATACAAAAGTATACCACAATTCTCATCACCTGCCCCAAAGGCTTATCCGATTACGTAAAATCGGAAGTAGAAAATCTGGGCTATAAACCCACGGGCCACTTCCCTACCGGAGTAACCATAAAAGGTTCGCTACTTGATGCTATCAAGCTTAATCTATCCCTTGCCACGGCTCATCATGTGTTGCTCTTCATTAAAGAATTTTCATGCAATCACCCCGACATTCTCTATAGGGAAGTAATCTCCGTGGATTGGGAGAACATCGTTCCCGCGGATGGTTATATCTGCGTGACTTCGGTGGTGCATACCTCCACCATTAAGGACACAAGGTTCGCCAACCTCAAGTGCAAAGACGCGATCGTAGACCGGATGACGCAAAAAAACGGCAAGCGATGCGATAGCGGAAGCGAGCGCGATAATACGGTGGTGCATCTCTATTGGAATGAAGACCGCTGCATGCTCTATATCGATACCTCCGGCCAACCGCTCACCAAACGCGGCTACCGGCTCAACCCGGGAAATGCCCCCATGCAGGAAACGCTTGCGGCGGCAGTCGTGCGCGCCACCGGATGGAACGGAACGGGCAATTTCATCAACCCAATGTGCGGCAGCGGGACCATTGCGATTGAAGCCGCGCTCATGGCGCTTAACCGCGCGCCCGGTACTTTACGAGCCAACTTCGGTTTTATGCACCTGGTTCCCTTTGACCATGACGCCTATACACAACTAAGGCGCAACCTCATTTCAAAGGAAAAAAAGCCTTCGACCGTTAAAATCATCGCAACGGACCACGATCAAAAGGCGCTCGATATCGCAAAGTCCAACGCCAAAACAGCGGGCGTTGAGGCGAGCATTGATTTTTCATTATGCGATTTCGACGCGACGGAAGTTCCTCAAGGCGGCGGCGTTATCGCCCTCAACCCCGAGTATGGATTCAGGATGGGAGACCCCGAAACGCTTAAAGTCGTTTACAAAAGAATCGGGAGTTTTTTCAAGCATCAATGCAGCGGCTATACGGGATTCGTATTTACCGGAAATTTCGACCTTGCCAAGTTCGTAGGGCTTAAGGCAAAGAGAAAAATCGCTTTTTTAAGCGGCACAATCGAGTGTAGGCTTTATGCGTATGATCTGTATTGAGGGGGCTATTTTTATAATCTACCCCTCTCCTTTTGGGAGAGGGGGGCCTTTTTTAAAGCCGGCGGGGCGAGGTCTCTCCATTTACTTCCGGTATTCCGGCCTCGGCTTATACGTCGCATGCAACATTTTCATCGATTTTTCTCCGAGCGGCTTGCCTAAAAATTCCTTGTACACCTGTTTGACGTAGGGATTTTCGTGCGAATAGCGTATGGTATGTGCCTCGTCGTCCTTATACAGCCCCATGCCGCGCTTGACGCGAAGCTCGTCGGTCACGCCGTAGGGCTGGCCTCCGCCTCCAACACAGCCGCCCGGGCAGGCCATGACCTCGATAAAGTGATAGGGCGGCTCTTCCCCATTCGCCTTGGCCTTGCGGACTTTGTCGATGACCGTTTCCACGTTGCTCAATCCGTGCGCCACCGCCACCTTCACGCTATGGTTGCCCACCGGAATCGTGCCTTCCTTGACACCGCTTAGACCCCGTACGTTTTCAAAGTCCACGTTTTTAAGCTTGCCGCCGGTAATATAGTCGTAGGCGGTTCGAAGCGCGGCCTCCATGACGCCGCCGGTAACGCCGAAAATGGTTCCCGCGCCCGAATAATCGCCGAGGATATGGTCGGGTTCCTCGTCATCCAATTGCCTGAAATCAATTCCAGCCTGCTTGATCATTCGCGCGATTTCGCGCGTGGTGATCGACACGTCGATGTCTTGATATCCCGACGCGAACATCGCGTCGGAGCGGGAGATTTCATATTTCTTGGCCGTGCACGGCATAATCGATACCAGATAGATGTCGGCCGGATCAATGCGTTTTTTCCTCGCGTAATATGTTTTGGAAAGCACGCCGAGAATTTGGTGGGGCGACTTGCACGATGAAAAATGTTCAATCATGTCGGGGTGGAATTTTTCCATGAAATCAACCCATGCGGGGCAGCAACTGGTAATAAGCGGAAGCTTGCCTTTTTTATGCACGAACCGTTCGACGAACTCGCTCGCTTCCTCGACAATGGTCACGTCGGCGCCGAAATTGGTGTCGAAAATCGCGTGAAATCCCATGCGCCTCAGGGCCGCATAGAGTTTCGCGGTCAGGTTCTCGCCTATCGGATAGCCGAAGGCCTCCCCAATGGCAACGCGCACCGCGGGTGCAATTTCCACGATGCAATATTTTTTAGGATCCGAAAGGGCCTGCCAAACTTTGGAAGTTTCGTCGTTTTCAATGATCGCGCCCGTTGGACAGTGCGCGGAGCACTGGCCGCAATTGACGCATGGTGAATCGGCAAGGGCGATGTCGCCCGCGGGCGAAACCCGTGTATCAAAGCCCCGTTCAAGCATCGAAAGCGCCCAAACGTTTTGCATCTGCTGGCATACCTGGATGCATCGGCCGCATACGACGCACTTGCGGGGCTCTAAAACAATGGTCTTGGTCGATGTGTCGGGCGGCAAATCGGGCAAAAACTGCGGAAAAGACTCGCGTCGAATGCCGAAATCGGCGGCGAGTGTTTGCAACTCGCAATTTTGGTTACGACCGCACGTCAAGCATTCATTGGGATGTTTGGAAAGAATAAGTTCAATGATCGAACGCCGCACGTCCACGATTTCCGGGTCATGCGTGGTAATGTCCATGTTTTCTTCCACGGGAGTGCAGCAAGCGCGCAGCATTTTATTGGACCCTTTCATCCGCACGATGCAGATGCCGCACGAGGCCGAGGGAGGAAGGTCCGGGTGCTTGCACAGCGTCGGTATTTTTATTTGAACCTTCTGTGCCGCCTGCAATATGCTCGTACCCTCGGGAACCGTTATGGGAATGTTGTTTATTTTCGCTTTTATCATGCTTTATCTCCTCGCCACCGCTTCGAATTTACACACTTCAAAACACCGCCCGCATTTGACGCATTTTTCCTGGTCAATCACATACCCTTTGTCCCGGTCGCCGGAAATAGCGTTTGACGGACAATTTTTAACGCACAGGCGACACCGCTTGCACTGCTCATCGATAATGGTAAATCGCAGAAGTTTCGTGCATTTGCCCGCCCGGCATTTTTTATCCACGATATGCTGCCGGTATTCCTCGCTGAAATGCAGCAGCGTGGAAATGACCGGGTTGGGGGCGCCTTGACCGAGCGCGCAAAGCGAACCTCGTTGCATGGCGAGCGCCAGCCTTCGTAAGACGGCGATATCCTCCTCGCTTCCAAGCCCCTGGGATATTTTTTCCAAAACCTGGAGCATCTGGAACCCTCCTATCCGGCAGGGCGCGCATTTGCCGCAGGATTCATCAACGCAAAAACCAAGATAAAATTTGGCGATATCCACCAAACAATCGTCCTCGTCCATGACGATCATGCCGCCCGATCCCATGAACGATCCCAATTCGATCAAATGTTCGTAACTGACGGGAGTATCGAAATTTTTAGTGTGTATAATGCCGCCCGAAGGACCTCCGGTTTGCACCGCAAGAACTTTTTTTCCGGACCCCACCCCGCCGCCGATGTCCTCGACAATGGTTCGAAGCGGCGTTCCCATGGGTATTTCCACCAAACCTGAATTGCGGATTTTTCCGGTAAGCGCGAACACTTTTGTGCCTTTGGACTTTTCGGTGCCGATCTTTGCAAACGATTTGGCGCCGACCGATAGTATATAAGGAACGTTCGCAAGTGTTTCAACATTATTGATAATGGACGGTTTTTTCCACAACCCGCTTTCCGAGGGATAGGGAGGACGCGGTTGAGGCGTTCCACGTTTACCCTCAATTGACGCCATGAGCGCGGTTTCCTCGCCGCATACGAACGCTCCGGCGCCGAGCCGTACCTCAAGATCAATGCCGAATGAAGAGCCGAGAATATTTTTACCTAAAAGACCCGCTTCATAGGCTTGATCCAAGGCATGTTGCACCCTCTTAATAGCGAGCGGGTACTCCGCTCGGATGTAAAAGAACCCTTTTGCCGCCCCAACCGCATAGCCCGCGATCATCAACCCCTCGATCACGGAATGGGGATCGCCTTCCAAAACACTGCGGTCCATATACGCGCCGGGATCTCCCTCGTCACCATTGCAAATTACATATTTTAAGTCGCCAAAGGAATTTCGCGCCAATGACCATTTAAGCCACGTAGGATATCCGGCGCCTCCCCTGCCACGCAGGCCGCTGTTCTTTATTTCCTCAATGGTTTTTTCGGGCGTCAAATCAAAAAGGCAACGTTTGAGCCCTTGATATCCTCCGCAATCGATGTATTCCTCCATGCTTTCAGGATTGATCACGCCGCAGTTCCTTAAAACGATGCGTACCTGTTCCTGCCTGGAATCGAAAAGGAGTTCCTTGATCGGTTCGCCGGCCTTGAGCGTTCGCGCGATGATCGCATCAATCTGGTCGTCATGAACATTGGCGTACACTATTTCCTGGGGAATAATCTTGATGACGATTCCTTTGTTGTAAATGCCGAGATCTCCCGCTCTCACGACTTGCACCACATCGTTCAAACCCGCTTCGCGGACTTTTTTAATGAACAGATCATGTACGTCCCGCGTACGGTCAACGCCGCCGGCGTCGGTATCCTTGAGTAAAACTACCTTTGAAGTCATAGTATAACCTACCTCCTCACCGGCATGTCTACGATGTGGTCATGCACCATGCGTTTATCGCGCACGTGTTCCTCTAAAATCCTCATCGCTATTTCGGGAGTTACTTTGCCGTAGGTTACAACCGGCAACCCCGTAATGGCTACTTCCACTAACGGTTCCGAATAGCAGGCCCCGTTGCACCCGCATGGCTTGATGGGAATTTGAAGGTTTCTTTTTTCGGCTTCGCTTTTAAGTAGCGTAAATACTTCCTGCGCGCCCGCGGCGATTCCGCACGTACTCATTCCGACTTTTATATAAGGCCCCATGGCAGCCTTGCAGCTTGAGGTAACCTTATCCAAATCGGCTTTTGTAATTTTATTCATCGACTATTCCTTGTTTTTATATTTCGAAAGTATGTCGACAACCTGGTTTTTTTGTACTTTACTGAAAATTTTTTCATTGATCATGATGACCGGCGCGAGCCCGCAACAGCCCAAGCACCGCACCGCATCAAGATGATAATGACCATCGGATGTAGTTTCGCCTTCTTTAATATTTAAAAGTGATTTTATTTCTTCCAGTATTTCAGGAGCGCCTTTGAGGTAGCAGGCGGTTCCCATGCACACGGCAATGTTGACTTTACCGGGTTTTTCAAGTTTAAAATAATTGTAAAACGTGATCACCTCATAAATACAGGCAAGAGGCACATCAAGCACCTTTGAAACATTTAATGCCACTTCCCGAGGAATATACCCGAATTGCCCTTGTATTTCATGGAGGATCATAATGAGATTCCCCTCGCGGGATTTCCATTTTTCTGCGATTTCAATCACTTTTTCATTTACTGACAAGGCGTTGGCCATACGGGATTCCTTGTTTTAAAACAACCTGTTGTGTTTAACGTCGTTAAATTAAGGTTATAAAATAATTCTTTTCGAACTGCCCAATATACAGAATCGAGACAAATTCCGAAAAAATGAGCGGGCATCACTTACAAGCTTTAAATTTACCGGTGGACAATTATAAAACACTAATGTATACTAATAATCGCATTTTCCACTGATTTCAAGGAGCCAAGGAATGGATATAGCGATTACGTCCTTTGAACATTGGCAAATCGTGTCCCTTAGCGGAAAGTTCGTAACAAAAGCCATCGATCAGGTCCGAAAAATATTCGATTCTTTCGAAAAGAAAAACCAATTACATGTCGCCCTGGATCTGACCAAAACAACGCACATGGATTCAAGCGCGATATCATGCCTGGTGAATTGCTATAAACGTCTTCGTGATAAAAACGGCGCAATCGCCCTGTTCGGTGCCAATAACGATATAACGGGCATACTTAACATTGTCGGATTAACCAACACCTTCCCCTTTTTCAAATCAAAATCGGATTTTGTGCAAAGCATCGGCATCAATGCGACGAATTAACTTCATCGGCAATAAAAAGCTTTTCCTTAAGCCGCTGAGTATCTTCTTATTGTCAATTTTGTCGTGCGGCGCGCAGCAGCCGGCGTTCATGATCGACGCCGCGACGATCGCCAGGTTTTTTGTCAATCCTTCACCGGAATTTATCAATTTTCTTTCGAATGATAAAGTACCGCTTAAGCAATGGGACGGCTGTTTGCCGGCCGCCTCGTCTTTACATGCCCAACCTGCCGGAATTTTCAGCGAAGTAATCAAGGACGGCTCGGGTGTTGAATACACCCTTGGCTGGGAAACGCCCTCGGCAATAAAGACGGACACGGGGTATCCCCTTATCATTTATTTGCACGGCGGAACAGGATCGCCATTAACCACTAAAGGGGAAAAAGCCTACGATATGCTCCAGCCCCTCGCGGACTCATTTTCCTTGTTTCTGGCCTCGCCTTCCGCAAACAGGTTTACGCCATGGTGGTCTCCCGAAGGAATCGAAAGGATTTTACAGACGTTGCGTTTCATGACGATGCGCTACCCCATTAATCCCGATAAAGTCTTTCTCGCGGGAGTTTCCGACGGCGCAACGGGGTGTTATGCCGCGGCCAATACCGCGTGCGGCCCCTTCGCGGGATTCATCGCGGTTTCAGGGTTTGGCGGCATGCTTCCCCAGGTTTCCATGCCTTTAATACCCGCCAATATCCGGCAAAGACCGATTTACAATGTCAACGCGGGCAAAGACCGTATTTATAGTATATCCCAAGTGGTCCAATTTCTCGATTGGCTGAAACAAAACGGTGTTATGATTGACCATAAGGAATATCCCGACGAACAACATGGTTTTGATTATCGCGCCCGGGAATTCGGGACCCTGGCCAACTATATACGTACGTGGAGCAAACCCACACCGGTCAATGGCATCGAATGGACTTTCGTTCCGGGCTTTCCGTATTGCGTTGACAACCTCATCGATTGCGTGACCGACAACACCGCCCAATCGATTTTTATTAAGGCGTCCTGGGAAAGCGATACCTTGAATATATCAGCCGGCGGCATGAAAGAGATGATCGTTTCTTTTCTTGAAGTAAATAAGCCCGTTATTTTCGCGAAGCTCAGCGGAAATAAACCCTTAAAAATACGAGCCCTTTCTCCAACCGCTCTGCTTGCTTTTAAATCGATGCTGCATTCCGGGTTTCCCCGCGCACGGCTTCAGACATGTTATCGGATTAAATTTTAAACCACATTGTCCAACCCAACCCGCATAAACGTATTTTTAAAATAAAGGAGGCGTTTTATGGAAAAACACGCCATAACGATTCTTGCCGATGGATTTGAGGAGATTGAAGCGATAACTCCCATAGATTTATTGCGACGCGCGGGAATTAAAGTTACTGTGCTTGGACTTAATTCCCTTGAAGTGCGCGGATCGCACAATATTATTGTAAAAACCGAAATGCTTCTCGAAGAATTTCGCGATCCTTTCGATGCGCTCATTTTGCCGGGAGGGCCGGGTCACAAAAATCTTTTAGCTTCGCAAGCGGTGCTGGATTTGGTAATTTCCAGCAACAAGAATAATCTCTTGTGCGCCGCGATTTGCGCGGCGCCGTCAATACTGGGAACAGCGGGTATATTAAAGGGTAAGAAAGCCACCTGTTTTCCGGGATACGAAGATAAACTAGGAGGAGCGATATTCGTGGATAATAAAGTCGTGACCGACGGCGCCGTCATCACCAGTCGAGGGGCGGGTACGGCAATTGATTTTTCGCTAGAAATCATTTCGTATTTGGGGGGCGTAAATGCGTCCGCCGGAGTTGCCGGTAAAATTATTTATAAGGGATAAGCGCGAAAAGTAGGCATGGGCTGAAAGAACTATTCAAGGCCCGAATCGGACCCTTGGCGCAGCTCAAGGACAATCCGAGGGTAAAGGATGCGTATTTGGGAGGATGAGAAAAAAAAATATTAAATCGTTCTCAAAAAGAAATAAAGCTCTTGAAATACGCGTAATAAAGATGTATATTAATGCCCTCATAAGAAATTACCGCGGGGTGGAGCAGTCCGGTAGCTCGTTGGGCTCATAACCCAAAGGTCTCAGGTTCAAATCCTGACCCCGCTACCAATAAAAATAAAAAGGAACGGTGATCTTGCCGTTCCTTTTTATTTTTATAGCGGCTGGTATTGGAGGAAGAGCCTTTTCACCGCCGTATGCAGAGCATAGGCAGCCGCGAGCAAGACCGCATTTTAGCTTTCGAGCGAAATCCTGCCCCCGCTACCAATAAAAGCCCTCTTTTAGGCCTTTTTTTGCTCGGCGATTCATCTAAATAATCCATTGTGAATTAATCCATAATGGAGTATATTTTATCATGGTCTACAAAATCGTCCTTAAGAAAAAGGTTCTTAAGGCATTGCGAAAATTGCCAGAACATATTAAGGATCCGTTTTGAAGTTCTGTATATGGTGCTTGAACGCGGCGGGCCTTCCGCTCCGTACTATTGGCAGAATTACAGTAAGCTTGGCGAAAACGAATATCATTGCCATTTGACCTATCACTATGTCGCTTGCTGGCGGCATGAAAAAGAAACCATAACCATTGAGGTGTACTATGCCGGTAGCCGTGAAGATGCGCCCTACGCTTAGGATTGAATTAAAAAGAACCACGCCAAGAAAAATATTGCACGATATGTATCGCAGATATTCCCGGTATATCGTGAATGATGACGACGATCAATTGATTGAATGGAAAAAGACCGACCTTCATAAAGAGATTGCGAAAAAGCTAAAGCCCGGCGATTATTTGCGTCATCTACGGCAGGCGGCGCGGTGGACATTGCGCGAATTGGGCGAAAAGATAGAGACATCGCCTCAACGTGTTTACGACTTTGAGACCGGACAGCGGGCCATCAGCAAGAAAGCGGCGAAAAAATTTGCCGAACTATTCAAGGTAAATGCGGGCGTTTTTATCTAAACCATAGGAGGCAGTATGGCTACAGAAGAAAAACTGAACGGTTGATGTAATCATTGACGGAATTTATATTAATCAATGAGTAAATGAGACGCACGCATTTTAACCCCGAGTAACCATGGCTAACCTCTTTATCGTCCGCTACCCCGAAGCGCCCATCCGAGTCCCCGACAGGGGCAAGGTGACCGTAGGCCGCGCGAACAATAATACCATAATCATCGCGGAACCGCGCGTCAGCCGATTGCACGCACAGATCGAATGGCGCGAGTCCCTTAAAAACTTCGTCCTCGTGGATCTCGGCAGCTCCAACGGCACCTATCTCAATAATGAAAAAGTCTCCTCGCTTGACGAAATACCACTCAATGACCGCGACAAAGTCCGTATCGCGTCGTCGGTCCTCACGCTTCGTTTCGTCGATAATCAGGCCGTTATCGACGGCGAATTCATCACTCTCCGGCAGCGCATCCATTGCCAGGTCACCGAAGTAGTCAAGCTCGCAGACCTGCACAAAGCGCGGCAATCGGCCATTTCAGGCGATCTGGCGCACCTTTGCCCCATTGAACTTTTCCAAATGCTTGAAACGGGTCAAAAAACGGGAATGCTTACCTTGAAAACGCCCATCGGCGAGGGAAGTTTCATCATTTCAAAAGGCAAAATCATTAAGGCGCGGTTCAAGGAATTGCAGGGCGAATACGCGGTATATGAAACGTTGAAATGTTCGGGAGGGCCTTTCGAGTTCCTGCCTCAGGATACCATCAGCGAAAAACCGCAAATCACCCTGGCAACCACGGCCCTGCTCATGGAAGGCTGCAGGCTTATGGACGAGGCAATCGCTATGGCGCGGCAGCCCGACCTATCGTAATCTATAAACACCGAACGGTTTTTATTATTATTTTCGCCAGGTCACGGGCGGACTCATCCCAGTGCTTGCGCTGCATGGTAAATCGAAACTCCGTTTGTTCGGTGAGGGTTCCGTAAAAAACCGGAGCGTCGTTTTTATAATCCCAAACAATCAGGGCGCAACCTACTTCAAGATTCGCC
>Ga0182021_10004500_pt1 | contig 16405 bp, 14 predicted proteins | sample 612E3MmetaG_FD_120493 | JGI IMG/M metagenome (GOLD analysis project Ga0182021, IMG submission 120493) | Permafrost microbial communities from Stordalen Mire, Sweden - 612E3M metaG (Illumina Assembly) | ecosystem: Environmental > Terrestrial > Soil > Wetlands > Permafrost | place: Sweden...
AAAATCCTCAAAATTCCTATCCCTGTAGCAAGCTACAGGGCATTACGGAATTTTTCCCCTTTGGGTACGGATTTTCACCCTAAAGGGCTGGTAATTGTTTTTACCCTGCAGCAAGCTGCAGGGGATTAGCAAGTTAAAAAAATAGAAATTATTAACCCTCCCCTACCCCCAACAAATAATCACAGGAGAAAAAAATGGTGCCGCTGAGGAAGGATCTTCCATAAACGACGAAAACAAAAAATTAGGCCGAATCGCCCGGATACAGAGGCGACCGGTCTTTTTTAGTTTTGGGGTACGACTTAATCAGTGCAATCTTAGATTTGGATAGGGCTATTATACGGGTATGTGTATAACACGATGTCGATAAAATAAAATAAAGGTTGAAAACACCAACCCAGCGAACAACCTAAAACAAACCCTTCAAATCCAATGCAAGAACCTCCGATAATTTGAGCTCCGCTTAAATCGAACCCTCCCATTTGTAACGAATAATCTCCATTGACTAATTTTTCTTTTTTTTAATAATGTGATATTTATAAAAAATAAAAAAACGTCTCTAAAAATAAAAACTAACTTTAGGTGAGGGCTATGGTTCCAGCAAATTTCCATCCTGATTCTCCCGAAGATCTGATTCCAGAAGAGTATCAAGCAGAAATGGTTTATGAATGCATTGGCTGCGGGAAAATCTTTGACATCAACCAGTTTTTATACACCTGCCCTCAATGTAAAAGTCTCCTGAGAATAAAAAATGTAAGTTTCTCAAAGCTTAAGGAAAAACCAGGTGAGTACTGGCAGGAAGTTTTTGATTATCGAAAAATGCTCAACATTGCCTCATTAAAAGGGATCTTCAGGTTTTACGAGTTTATTTTTCCAATTATCCCTCTCGAGGACATTATTTATCTCGGCGAAGGGGATACCCCGATCGTTAAATCAAATCCGGAATTGAGTGCTTTTATCGGCAAGGAATTCTACGTTAAAAACGACGGGCTTAACCCTTCGGTAAGTTTTAAGGATCGGGGAATGGCAAGTGCCGTCAGTTTTATCAACTACATGATCAAAAAATTCAAGATCCAGGAACTTCTCGGCATTTGCGCCTCAACCGGTGATACCTCGGCGTCTGCGGCTCTTTACCTGAGCTATTTAGATAAAAAAATCGTTCGCTCCGTAGTCCTGCTTCCGGAGGGAAAAGTCACCCCCGCTCAACTTTCCCAGCCCCTCGGAAGCGGAGCCACGGTGATTGAAATTCCCGGAGTCTTTGATGACTGCATGCAGATCGTGGAAGAGCTGGCGGAGAACTACCAAGTCTGCCTGCTTAACTCCAAAAATCCAATCCGCATCCAGGGACAAAAATCGTTTTCATTTGAGATCGCCCAGCAAATGGATTATAAGACCGACAATCTGGTGGTGGTTGTCCCCATTGGCAATGCGGGAAACGTAACCGCGATTATGGAAGGTTTTCTGGAATTTTTTCAGACCGGGGTTATCAAAACCCTCCCGTTGATTATCGGAGTCCAAAGCACCCATGCCAACCCGATTGTGCAGTGGAAGGAACGCGGCGCTTATACCCCGATGAACGTAAAGCCGAGCGTTGCTCAGGCCGCCATGATCGGAAACCCGGTTTCCTTTCCCAAAGTTTCACAGTTGGTGGAAAAATATTTTAAGAAAAATTTCATGGCGGTATCCGTAACCGAACAGGAGATCATCGAGGGAATGCTTCAGGCAAACCGGCATGGGCATGTGGTTTGCACGCAAGGAGGAGAGTCTATCATGGGGCTTAAAGCCGCTCTCACAAAAGGAATCATCCCGGAGAACGCTGACGTGGTGGTGGATTCAACCTCGCACCAGTTAAAGTTCATGAACTTCCAGCAGATGTATTTCGAAGACACCTATCCTCCTGAGTTTGAGATTCATCCCCGGAAGGAACTGCAAAATAGTCCTTTTCAGCTCAAAGCGTCGGCTTCGGAAATCGCCTCATTTCTGAAATTGAAAAAGAAAGTTTAATGCACAGGAGAAAAAACCCATGGAAAAAATCCGTATTGGTGTGATCGGCGCCACCAGCCTCACGGCTCAAGTCTTGCTTCAGCTCCTTGTCCGGCACAATCACGTTGAACTAAGGATCCTCACGTCAGAAAGCAGACCCGGAGAAAAAGCGGCTCACTATTACAAGTTTCTCAAGGGAAAATTTTCCGGTGTCTTTAACGAATATGATGAAAAAGAAATTTTGGAAAAAACAGATGTGGTTTTTCTTGCCAAACAGCACGGGGAGTTTTTAGCCCAGACCATCACGCTCTTTAATCAGGCCAAAAAGAAAAATAAGAATTTTAAAATTATTGACCTGAGCGCGGACTTCCGACTTAAGAATCCCAAAGACTATGAAAAGTGGTACAGTTTTAAACATCCTGACGAAGCATTGCTTAAAAAATCGGTTTACGGACTTCCGGAGCTTTATCGAAAAAAAATCAAGCAGGCCCGCCTGATCGCTAACCCCGGGTGTTACCCGACCACCGTGATTTTAGGCGTTGCGCCTTTTCTTTTCCATCGCACGGTTGACCCAAGCTCCATTATTGTTGATGCCTATTCCGGAACCTCGGGAGCCGGAGTGCGGCCCAATGAACGGAATATGGCCATCTCCACCATGGAAAATATTCTGCCTTACAAGATAGGGACTCATCAGCATACTCCGGAGATGGAGCAGGAACTCAGCGCTGTGGGAAAAAGCCGGGTAACCATAACCTTTGTCCCCCATGTTGTTCCCTTCCGCTTTGGCATGCTTTCCAATATTTATCTTAAACCCTTTAAATCTCTGCCGACAGAAAAGGGGGTCGCGCTGCTTAAAAATTTTTACCGAAATGAACCCTTTGTCCGGGTTCTCGATCCGGGTGAATACCCGGAGATAAGAAACGTCGTGGGAACCAACTGCTGCGAACTGGGCTATACCTATGATCCGCGCACCAATACCAGCATTGTATTAAGCGCGATCGATAACGCGGTCAAGGGAGCTTCCGGTCAGGCCATCCAGAATATGAACATCCTTTTCGGCTGGGAGGAAACAAACGGGCTTAGGTGATAGTCTACTTACTTTCAGCCTCATTGTGGTTTAACGCATCACAAGATCCTTGGGTCTTCTCCTTCCCACGAGGCTGCGGAAAATCAGAAGCAATACGATAACACCCAGGACCACTCCTCCTATCTTCAGATACCGCTGCCACCCTCGGGGAACATCATTTTTAGCCAGCACATTTACCTGTCGGATCTGTTTTCCGCCCTCCTCTACGCTCACCTGCCCAACAACCGCTCCTTTTTTGATCGGCGCGGCGATTTGCGCAGGAATGCTTTCCGTTGTTTTTACACTTTCTTTCTCCCGCACGGGAACAGTTATGACCACGCTATCCTGGGCGATTAACTCGACCGTATCAAACTTGCCTCCCTTGACAAGAATAGTCTTTACGGTACCTCCCTTTTTTAAAACTTCCTTTAAAATAAAATTGCGAAAACCATAGTTAAGTAAATTAAGGACTTCGGCTTCTCTTATCTTGGGTTTTTCTGCTCCCATGACAACGGCAATCAGCCGCCTCCCCTCCCTCTGCGCGGTGGCCAGGAGATGATACCCGGATGACTTAATATAGCCGGTTTTAAGTCCATCCACCCCCACATTCATTTTTAAAAGTCCATTGCGGTTTCGCTGCGTAATGTTGTTATACGTAAACTCTTGCATGGAGTGGAGGTTAAGCCCCTGAGGATAATCTTTGATATAATGATAGGCCAGAATCGCCATATCCCGGGCAGTGGTAGATTGACCGTCACCAGGCAACCCATGAACATTCACAAAGTGAGTATTCGTAAGCCCTAACTCTCGGGCCTTCCGATTCATTTCATCGACAAACACTTCTACTTTTCCCGACATATGCTCAGCGACCGCAACACAGCCATCATTTGCCGAAACCACCGCAATGCCTTTCAAAAGGACCTCCAAAGGCTCTTGGGTTCCCGCCTTAAGAAACATCTGTGACCCCCCCATGGACTGGGCGTATTCACTGACGGTCACCATTTCTTTGAGGGTAATGGCGCCACTTTTGAGCCCATCCTCCACTAAATAAAGTGTCATCACTTTAGTCAAGCTGGCTGGTTCGATCTTTTCATCGGCATTCTTTTCCAAAAGAAATTGACCAGAATTAAAGTCCAGAAGAGCAGCGGCTTTGGCATTTACGGGAAAATTTTCCTGGCAGACGCCGGTCATTCCGTCAGCAGTCAACACAACAAAAAAAACCACCATAATGAACAGCACCTGTATTCGCATCCTCATAGTTCAATCCCTTTCTTTTACGATAAAAATTATTGTGTTCTTAACCTTCTCTGCTTCACGCCCCATGATCTAAAGAAAACTTCTCATAATTCTCACCCCCTCACTCCCTCAGCAACAAGACAGGAATGAAACTTTTCAGGGCCAGACATAATGATAAAATGAATTGTTAAACTGGACGTGAACAGGGGATCCAGGCCTTAAAAATCCTCACCTTTTACAAAAGGATTATTCCTTTTTTCATCCCCAATGGTTGACGTAGCTCGATACCCATAATTATGACCGGGAAAAACTACGGTCTCGTCAGGAAGAGAAAAAAGTTTTTTGGTAATCGAATCTAAAAGCCTTGGCAAGGAACCGCCGGGCAAATCAGTTCTCCCTACCCCTTCGACAAAAAGCGTATCCCCCGTAAAAATATAACCCTTGGCATAAAGACACATACTGCCCTGAGAATGTCCGGGGGTATGGATAACCCGGAGTGCCTCTTCACCGAAACTAATCGTATCGCCATCTTTTACGAGAATATCAGGAGAAGGCGAAGGCTGGGCATCAAACATCATCAGCTTATAGGAGGAATGCGCGGTCATAAAGTGAGCGTCAGCTTCATGAATGATAATTGCCGCATTCGTCTTTTTCTTAAGATCCGCATTACCCATGATATGGTCAATGTGTCCATGGGTGTTGACTATCTTTGTAATCCGAAAATTATGCTTTGCCGCGTCATCTAAAATTATTTCCACATCGCCGGATGGATCAATAACCAAAGCCTCTTTAGTTTTTTGACAACCAACTAAATAAGAAAATACCACGAACTGACTCATCTGATATTGTCTGATATACATCCCTTTTCCTCTTCAATAGACATTCTTTAAAGCACCGTAATAAAAATTACTCCCATAATCATCACTAGGCCTCCCACCAATCGTTCACCAATATTTTTTTCGTGAAAAATCAAGCCCCCGTAAAGCACGCTGAACACGAGGCTCATCCTTTTGATGGAAATCATGTAGACCACTTCAACCCGCGCGATAGCTTGGTAAAGAGCTATTGTCATTAACGCATAAAAAAATCCGATTAGCAAGAAAGTTTTTAGCTGGGGCTTGAAATTAAAAGGGATTTTCACCATCCTGAAAAAAAGAACCGGGGTTAGTGCCATAGTTAATACCAGAGTGTAAAACATTCCAAAAAAAGGGGGCTTGAATGGAGCGTAGGGATTTTTCATAAATTTGAGGTAATGCTATAAATGAATGCCCCGCCGATCATGATCAGTGACCCTTTTCTTTTACGATGCTTCGCAGCGGAGCTAAAATTTCTTTTTGCCCGTAGGGGAGGTTGAGAAGATACATGCCGCAGGCGATTAAAAAAATTCCGATCAACCCAGATCGATCCGGTAAGTCCCCTAAAATCAGAAATGACGTGACAATCAAAAATACCGGGGTCAACGATAAAAAAAGAATTGTAAGGGAAAAGGGAGAAACTTTGATTGCCTTGCTGTAGAGAAAAATTGCCGTTACCTCCGATGGCAAAAGCATACCCAGGGTTTTCCAAACCGTCCGGTCTAAAAGAGGAATTTCCCCGGAAGCATAAAGAGGAAAAAAAACGGCAGGGAAATCCCGAATCTCACCCAGGAAACAACAAGTTCATCAGTTTCTTTTAAGGCTTTTTTACATAAGGCATCAGTGGTTGAGAGGCAAAAAACAGCAAGCAAGGCATAGAGAAACCAAACCATAGTGGTTACCTCTCTCGATTATCCTCGCTTGCATCATCAGGGCTTGTTTCCTCCGGAGATTCAATTGAGGTGTACGTCTTTTTAAAAAGAAAGCGTTCAAACAACTTGTGAAACTCGCTCCAGTTGGATTGATTATCACCGGTTTTTCCCATAACCTGCTGGAAGCCGTTAACCTTAGCATCCAAATCATCAAGGTAATAGAGAATTAGTGCTTCGATAGTCTTCGGGCGCTTGGGAGATCCGTAATTATAATCACCATGGTGACTTAAAATCATATGTTTGAGGAGCATCCGTAATTCTAAAGGAAAGCCAGAAATAGCATTGATCTTTTTTTCTATCATTTCCACCCCGATCGTGATGTGGCCGATAAGACGCCCTTCATCAGTATAATCAAAAGTTTTTTGAAAAGAAAGTTCATAAACCTTACCAAGATCATGGAGGATCGCGCCGGTCAATAAAAGATCCCGATTAACATTGTCATAGTTATCAGAAGCCATCCGCGCTAAGCGCGCCATCGAGAGAGAATGCTCCATTAAGCCGCCCAGATAAACATGGTGAAGGGCCTTGGCCGCTGGAGCGGTCGTAAAAAGCTTTACAAATTCTTCTTCCGCAAAAAACAACCGGAGCAATTTTTTTAAATACTTATCTTTAATATCCTCCATAATTAATTGCAATTCTTTGAACATCTCCTCGCGGGGAAAAGGCGCAGCCGGCAGGAAATCTTGCAGATCAACATCTCCCTCAGGACATTTTTTGAGATCAGCAATGGCGATCTGCATCCCCCCCTGATAGACAGATGAGCGGCCGGAAACGTTGATAAAATCATTTTTGCCAAAAATCTGGTCATAATTGACCGCCTCTTCCCAAACCCGAGCGTTGATCTCTCCGGTCCGGTCCATCAATTTAAGGCTTAAATAAGGAATCCCCCCTTTAGTAATCCCCATATGTTTTTCTTTTACCAAAAAGATTCCCTCGACGTGGCTGTTTTTATTAATCGCGCTGACAAATATGCCTTTCACCTTTACCCCCAGTAAGGTATAAAATTAACTTTAGGTTAATATTCTGCTAACATAATTACCATGAGAATACAACCCTAAATCAAAAATTTTTGGTTGAGTTATGAGACTCAACCAAGGGCGGAGCTTTATGAATCCGGTAAGGTTTTTAAAACTAAACCCGTTTTTTGTCGCCTTTTTTCTCTTGGGTGCCTATTCTATCGCAACCCAAGTACTTTTAATCCGGGAATTTCTCGTTATATTTTTCGGTAATGAACTTTGTATGGGGATCATCTTTGCCGCTTGGTTCCTCTCAATTTTTTTGGGTGCAATTTTAGCCGGCCGAATCGTTTCCCATACTCAGAGAACCCTTGTGTTCTTTATCATTATCCAGTTCATCCTGCTTGTACTCCCGGCAATTCAAATAATCCTCACCCGCAATCTTCGTCTTTTTCTCCACATCCCTTCAGGGGAATATATACCATTTTTACCGATGATGCTCTCCATTTTCCCCCTGCTTTTTCCTTTTAGTTTTTTTATCGGGTTTATCTTTCCCTTTGCCATCAGCATCTATACCAATCACACAAAAACCATTGCCCAGCGAATTGGCGCGGTTTATGTTTATGAATCTCTCGGAAGCATGATCAGTGGGGCGGTCTTAACCTTCTACCTCATTCTCCATTACTCCCCCTTTCTGATTATTGCTTTTTTTACTGCTGGAATTCTTCTCAACACTCTTTTTCTCACTCAGAAAATCCAAGAAAAGTTTTTTCAATTCCTTGTATTGGTTCTCTGGGGAATCTCCTTTTTAGCTTTTTCAGGATTGAGTTATTTCAATTTCTGGGACCAAATAGAAAATCATACTGTCCTTAAACGTTGGCAGAGTATTAACCCTCAGATTGATCTCGTGCACTCCACCAATTCCCCGTACCAAAACATAGTGATAGCCAAATGGCTTGATCAATACAGTGTTTATGGAAATGGCCAAATTTTAACCTCCTTCCCTGACCCATACCAATCAGCACTCAAGGCCCATTTTATCCTTTGCGAGCATCCACATCCCGAGAAAGTTCTCCTCATTGGCGGAGGAATCTCCGGTATCATTAAGGAGATTTTAAAACATCCGGTAAAAACGCTCCATTACGTAGAACTGGACGCAACCTTGGTGGAGATTGGGAAAAAATATTTACCCTCGGAAGATAAAATGGCTTTTCAAGATCCCCGGGTCAAAATCTTTTTAAGCGATGGCCGGTACTATGTAAAAAAATGCCAGGAAAAATATGACGAGATTATCCTCAACCTCCCCGATCCCTCGACCGCTCTGCTGAACCGATTCTATACGCTTAATTTTTTCAAGGAGATAACGCGAATTTTGAAACCAGATGGTCTCCTGGTTACCGGAGTCAGGTCTTCCGAAAATTTCATTGGTCAGGATATCGGACGCTATACTGCCTCTGTTTACCATTCCTTATCCATGGTCTTTCCCTATGTTCTCGTTACTCCCGGAGAATATAACTATTTTTTTGCCAGCCGTTTTCCTCATGTTGCCACTGCGGACACCACAATTCTTGCCCAACGTTATTTGGATCGGAAAATCAAAACCCCGTATTTCTCGCCGTACCACTTCACGCTTTTCCTCCTTCCCGAGCGGGTTAAGTTCATTAATGAAGCAATAAAAAAAATTTCCACTCCTTATCTCAATACTGATGAGCGTCCGATAAGTTATTTTTACACCTTGATCCTCTGGGATACCTTTTCAGGAGGAACGGGGAAAGGGTTTTTCCAGAAACTGGAACGACTTTCATGGGAATCGATTTTTCTCCCCTTAGGTTTAATCCTGGTTTTGCGGTTCATGTATTTAGCCATCGTGAAAAAGGAACCTCCTCCCCGAAAAATAATTTTTAACAGTCTCTACGCAATCTTCTCCACGGGCTTTGCGTCGATGGGACTTGAAATCATCCTGCTTTTCGCCTACCAGAATCACTATGGTTGTCTCTATCAAAAGATTGGAATCATTGTGGCTCTCTTTATGGCCGGCCTAGCGGTGGGCGCGCACATAATGAACCAAGCGATGACAAGGCAGACCCTTAATGAGCAGAAAGTTTTACTGGCATGGGAAATGTCGATTACCGTATTTTCCCTCTCCCTTCCTTTTCTCTTGCATCTGGTCTTTCAGGAGAAAGAAAGCTTTGCTTTAAGTGAAGTGATGTTTATGGTGTTAGTTTTTGGAACCGGACTCTTGACCGGGGCAGAGTTTCCCCTAGTGAATAAAATCGTGATCAAAGAAGGCCTTGCGGCTGGCAGTTCTGCGGGCAAGACAGATGGTTATGATCATTTAGGGGCTTCTCTGGGAGGAGCATTCACCGGCACTCTATTCGTGCCCCTGCTGGGTACTATTCAGTCATGTTTATTCATCGCTGGCCTCAATTTTATTTCCTGCCTTTTCCTAGTTTATTCCCTATCCAAAGAGCGACGCCTCATCCTATAAATTTATCTGTTCCTTGCTCCAAACGCCCGGGATCGGCTGATGACAAAACTTACAGGAACCTTTGTCAATGGAATTTTCCAAAATCGCAAACCCCATTCTCTGGATCAGAACCTTTTTGCAGGAGGGACAATACGTATTTTCACCCTCATGGCCAGGAACATTGCCGATATAAGGGAAATGAAGGCCCGCCGTAAACGCTGTTTCTCGTGCCATCTCCAAAGTCTTAACTGGCGTGGGGGGAAGGTTTTGGATCCGATACATGGGATGAAAGCGGGAAAAGTGAATAGGAACATCAGGACCTAAATTCGCTTTAATCCAGGTGCACATCCTTTGTAACTCCTCAGGATTATCATTCAAGGTGGGTATTATCAGCACAATGATTTCAAACCAGATCCCTATTTCTTTCAATCTTTGTAAGGTAGCTAAAACTGGCGCAAGCTCTCCGGAACAAATATTCCGGTAAAACGTATCGTTAAACGACTTGAGGTCTATTCTCACGGCGGTTAACTGTTTACACAGTTCCCGGAGAGGAATTTCATTCATAAAACCATTGGAAATCATTACGCTTCCAATGCCTGCCGTGCGAGCTGTTTTGGCCATGTTGTACATTGAGGTATAAAATACCGTGGGTTCAGAATAGGTATAGGCAATGGTAGGGATGGATTGGTTGTGACAGATTTCTATAGCGCGGTCAGGGGTTAATGAATCGTGGGGTATCTCTTCCGGCCGGGCCTGAGAAATCTCCCAATTTTGACAAAATTTACAGCAAATATTGCATCCTGCAGCTGCAATTGAAAAAGCAACTGTGCCCGGTAGATAATGAAAAAAAGGTTTTTTCTCAATCGGGTCGATATGCGCCGCGCAGACTTTGTTATAGACTAAAGAATAATATTTTCCGCCCTGGTTCTCCTTGTTTCCGCAATATCCCCTTTTTCCCTCACCAACCTGACATCTTCTCGGACACGTTTCACATTCAATCCTCAGAGAATCCAGTTTTCGGTAGAACATTTCCTCCTTTACCTGCCCTTCGTCAGCCCTTGCCCCCCCAGCATTCCATAAATGCAACCCAGAAAAAGAATCTGGCCAATCAAGAAAAGAGCAGGAACAAACACAAGCACTGGCAACCGCCCATCTAATAAATTCCCGTCGAGAAAATTTTTCCATCTTTTCTCCTTTTCGCATCCCCCCGTTCTTCCCCACTCATTGGTTCTCATCGCCTTCTTTCAAACAAGAAAGGAAAGACACACCAATAATCGAAGGATGTTAATAAGAAAAATAATATTTTTTAAAAATATCTGGATTTTCTTTTGAAATATATTATATCATGTGACAAAGGAATTATCCAATAAACTTACACAACCTTTTTTCTTTATGGAACAAGCTTTAAAAAAAATATTAATCGTTGATGACGAAGAATCGATCCGAATCCTTTACAAACAAGAATTAGAGGACGAAGGATACGAAGTGCTCTTGGCGACTAATGCTTACGAGGCCCTAGAAATCGTGGATAAGGAATCTTTAGACATTATGGTCTTAGACATTAAAATGCCGGGGATGGACGGCATAGAGGTCATGCAAAAAATTGTGGGTAAAAAAAATAATATCCCCATTATCATTAATTCTGCGTATCCACATTTTAAGGATAGTTTTATGACCTGGGTGGCAGAAGAATATGTGGTAAAATCATCAAATCTCCAGGAACTTAAAGACAAGATTAAAGAACTGCTCAACAAACCTCCGGAATAACCTTTTCTATTTTTCAGCTTAATTTATGGAAAAAACCCTCACGATGATCATGGCTGGCGGCAGGGGAGAAAGACTCTACCCCTTAACCAAAGAAAATGCCAAACCCGCTGTCACGTTCGGGGGAATTTACAAGATAATTGACTTCACCCTTTCCAATTGCTTAAATTCCGGTATCCGCCGAATCTATCTTCTTACCCAATACAGCAATGCCACTCTCGATAAACATATGCATTTAGCGTGGGACATTTTTAACCGCGAACTGGATGAGTTCATTGACAACATCCCCCCTCAAAAGGTGAATGTTGATTGGTGGTATCGAGGAACTGCGGATTCTATTTTTCAGAATATTAATATCTTGGAGCGAGAGCGTCCCCAACACGTGCTTATTCTTTCCGGAGACCATATTTATAAAATGGATTACCGGAAAATGCTGTATTTCCACCAAGCAAAACAATGCGACCTCAGCGTGGCCTGTGTAGAAATCAATAAAGAAAAAGCTCACAACATGGGAGTTTTTGAAGTTGATGATGCGTTTCGGATCATCGGGTTTCAAGAAAAACCAGCTCGTCCGAGGTCTGTTCCCTGGGATCGCTCCAAGTCGTTGGTTTCCATGGGGGTGTATGTTTTTAAAACCGAACGTTTGGTAAGAGAAATTATTGATGACGCAAAACGAGAGTCGGAACATGATTTCGGAAGAAATATTATTCCGCGGATGATCAAAAAGCGAAGCGTTTTTGTTTATAATTTTAAAGATGAAACAAAAGGAGAAGTAGCCTACTGGCGCGACGTCGGAAGCCTCGATTCTTATCATGAAGCCAACATGGAGCTCCTTAAAGAAAATCCGGTGTTTGATCTTTACGATACCGACTGGCCCATTCGGACTTATCAGGAACAGGCACCTCCGGCAAAAGTTGTGCTGTCCGGAGATGGAGAGGGTTTAAGCAGAGGCGTTACCATTAACTCCCTTATCTCAAATGGATGCCTCATTATCGGGGGAAAGATCAATGGTTCAATCCTTTCACCGTTTGTGCAGATTCACAGCCATTGCCGGGTCGAAAATGCAATCCTGATGAAGGGGGTGACCGTGGGACAGCATGCCCGGATCAGGAAGGCGATCATTGACGAAGGAGTAACCATCCCCCCCCATTATACGATCGGATATAACCTCGAAGAAGATCGCAAAAAATTTACGGTTACTGAATCAGGTATTGTTGTGGTGCCCCAAGGATTTATTGTGGATTAAATCAGCAAAACTCTCCTCTCATTTTTTCTCAATCCCCGTTTTTTTTGCGTGAACAAAACAAAGCATTCCTTTTATGCGAAGCCGGTTACTCTTCTTTAATTAATAAATAAAACAATTTTCCCTTCTCCTTAATGCTCCCGGCAATATCTCCAGCCTCTTTTCCGGTTCCCCAGAAAATATCTACTCTCCCGGGACCCTTAATCGCTGCTCCTGCATCCTGATCAAGCATAAAACGAATCATCGGTTCCCATTTCATTACTTCCCCCTGAGCATTAAGTCCCGGCTTCCTGCACAGGATAAATGCTAAACCTCCTCCTGGGAAAAGAGTTTTGTCAGTAGCGATTGATCTTCCCGCAGTAAGGTCAACTCCTTCCGAACCTCTTACATTGCCCGTATACTCCTCAAAAAAGATGTAGCGCCGATTCTGGGATAAATACTCTTTTACTTCCTCGGGGTTTTTGTTAAAATACTCTCGAATTTCTTTTAGCGAGGATTTATCGGGCCTTAATTTCTTTTTATCAACCAGAAGTTCCCTGAGCGAAGCATACGGAAAACAGTTGCTTGCTGCATACCGAACCTTGATTTCTTTCCCATTTTCTATCTTCATCACCCCTGAGCCTTGAACTTGGAGCATATAGCGATCCAGAAAATCTTTGAGATAAACCAATTCCAATCCCTTTCCTTGGAGCACCCACTTCTTATCAATCGCTTGCCGATCAAAATAGGGCTTAATTTTCCCTTCATCGACCCGGAGCCCAATCTTTTCACCGGCATATTTAGGATTTAGTTCTCCTAAATCAATCACCTGGAGATCACAAGGGGTTCGATAAAGGGGGTACTGATATTCTCCTTCTGCTTTGGCACGAGCATCCAATACGGGTTGATAATACCCCGTAAAAAGCACATCCCCCTTCTGATTAATACCCGTAGCCTGCAATACGATAAATTTTTTCGGAATCTCCTTACGAAGTGAGGCAGTGTCGTCTTTCTCTAACAACCTGTAAAAGCATTCTAATGTTTTAAGGATTCTTTTCCGCTTTATCACGATCTCACCCAACTTTACTGGTTGGTCTAAATCTCCTCTTTTTAATTTTTCGATCTGTAAGCTTATCGCTTCCTTGAGCCCGCTTCCCTCAAGGTCATCCGTAAAAACCGGCAAGCTTTTTTCTGAAATCTGAACCAAAGAAACCTGTTCTTTTTCTGGCTTTTTAAAAATAAACCTGCATCCATTCCCCAGGAAAAAAAATAAAACCATTGCCCAACTAAGGAGTATTAAAATTCTTTTCATTCTTTACCTCACTTTTCGCATTCCCTAATAATTTTATCCCTTTCATCGCCTCATGGTATTATTCGTACAAAAAATTTGACTTTGGATTATTTATGGTTACCTTCAACAAAAAGCATTTTAAAATTTCGAATAATTTCAATTCCGCAAAAACAATAAAAATTATTATCTTATAGGGTAAGCTAACACATGGAAATAACAGACGAAAAATTTCCCAGTGCAAAAGAACTGGAAAAAGAAATCAATGATTATTTGAACAAGAAATATGGTAAGCATCTCAAATTTGGAATGACTCCCTCTTTTTCCCCTGAACCGGATCCTGCTAAAATGAGAGAAGATCCCGAGAAAGAAACCAAATCCGAGGTCTCCAAAATTAACTTTGATATAAAGCCAGAGGAATTAGAAGCTTTTCTTGACGAATATATCATCAAACAACAGAAAGCCAAGGAAGTTTTAGCGACAAAAATTTGCACCCATTTCCATCGAATCAGGTTTGCAGAAAACACCAAACGGCTGTCCGAAGACACCCAGGTGGGAAGTATCAAAAATAACATTATTATGATCGGTCCTACCGGCGTGGGAAAAACTTACCTTATCAAACTGATTGCCAAAAAAATTGGTGTTCCTTTTGTAAAAGGAGACGCCACCAAATTCAGCGAAACCGGCTATGTGGGCGGTGACGTCGAAGATCTGGTACGGGATTTAGTCACAGAAACCAATGGAGACATCGAGCTTGCCCAATATGGGATAATTTATTTAGATGAAGTTGACAAAATTGCGTCCAGCAATAATTTGGTTGGTCCGGATGTTTCGCGCACTGGAGTCCAAAGAGCACTCTTAAAACCCATGGAAGAAACCGAGGTCGAACTTAAAGTTCCCCATGACATTGTCTCCCAAATGGAGGCTCTGGAACACTATCGAAAGACCGGTGAAAAAAACAAACAGAAAGTAAACACTAAAAATATTCTTTTTATCATGAGCGGAGCGTTCAATGGTCTAGAGGAAATCATTAAAAAACGGTTAAACCGTCAGGGGATTGGCTTTGGGGCGGAAATTAGATCAAAAAATGATGAAGAAGTCTTACTTCCTTTCGTAAAAGCCGAAGATTTAATCAACTATGGTTTTGAGTCCGAGTTTATCGGCCGGCTTCCAGTGGCCGTGGTGTTCGAAAAACTCGATGTTTCTGACCTTTATGAGATTTTGAGGAATATTAATAACCCGATTATTTTGGGAAAGAAAAAAGATTTTAAGGCCTATGAGATTGATATAAAATTTGAAGATGAGGCTTTGTACAAAATTGCCCAAGATGCCTACCAAGAAAAGACTGGAGCGCGGGGGCTAGTAAGTGCTCTTGAACGGGTTCTCCTCACGTTTGAGAAAAAACTCCCTTCCACCACCATTAAACATTTGGTTGTTAACCTTGAGTTGGTGAATTCACCCCCTGCTGAACTCAAAAAGATTTTACATGATCCGGAAAATAAAGAACGGGAAGAAAAATTTCAAAAAGTTGCTCACGAAGAAGCACAAAAACTCAAAGAGTCGATTGTAGCGAGAAAAAAGGAGTTTTTAAACCGTTACGGAGTCCTATTAGACGAAGAGATCATTGACCTTATAACCCATTGGGTAATGGAACACGGGATATCCGTGGGTGTTGCTTATCAAGAGGCAATAAGGATCCAGCAACAGGTTAAAAGCTTTGAAATAAATTTTTTGACAATTCATGAATTAGAAATCATTTTTGCAGATGATGCTCTCAACGGGATAATCCAAAAAGCAATAAAAGAAAATAAAAATCCCTGGGAAATCTGTCAAAGTACTTGCAAAAATTACGAGTACGGACTAAAATTAGTCAAAGAAAAGACCGGAACAAAAAGCTTTGTTATTCATAAAGAGGCTCTCCAAGACCCCGAAGAATACCTGAACTCACTTGTCCGGAAGTCTTATGAGTAATAAATTAACTTAAGGCATAAAGCGCTATGGCTGTTAAAAAAGACTATTATGAAGTCTTAGGCATTAAAAAAACCGCTACCGAAGAGGAAATGAAGAAGGCCTACCGGAAACTCGCCCTCCAATTCCATCCTGATCGGAATAAAAGTAAGGACGCTGAAGAAAAATTCAAGACGATCAGCGAAGCTTATGCGGTCTTGAGTGATAAAAATAAACGCGCCCAGTATGACCAATTCGGTGCGTCTGGGTTCCATCAACGCTACTCCCAGGAAGATATTTTCAGAGGGTTTGACCTCGGAGACCTCTTTAAAGACATCGAATTTGGTAGTGGTGATTTTTTCACCACTATTTTTGGTGGCGGCAATAAACAATACCAAACCCGAACCAGAGGCGGCTACTCCCAAAAACCAGGAGGGGGAAATTTTGAAACCGTTTTTGGCGGCCAACAGGGGTTTCGTTCGCCTCAATCTGGTCCAACGCCTAACAATGATATGGTTGTGCCTTTGCAACTCACTTTAAAAGAGGCTGCTTTTGGAAGTAAAAAGAAAGTTGCCTACCAGATTCATGGTGCAGTTAAAGAATTAACGGTTAAAACTCCTCCCGGTGTAGGCACCGGTAAAAAACTCCGTTTAGCCGGAAAGGGTTCACCGAATTCCTTTGGCGGTCCTCCGG
>Ga0182021_10004501_pt1 | contig 16404 bp, 17 predicted proteins | sample 612E3MmetaG_FD_120493 | JGI IMG/M metagenome (GOLD analysis project Ga0182021, IMG submission 120493) | Permafrost microbial communities from Stordalen Mire, Sweden - 612E3M metaG (Illumina Assembly) | ecosystem: Environmental > Terrestrial > Soil > Wetlands > Permafrost | place: Sweden...
TAAAAAGCGCAATACGTCCTTTTCGTCCGGGTAAAATAAATAATTTGTTAAAAAAAGAATAAACCACAGGTTTTGTTGTGGTTTCAGGCAAGAAAATATCTTCGAACGGCTTCCTGCTTCTTGAATCATACCGCCGGCTTCCCATATAATTGAGAAAATTAATCTTAGAGGAGCCGGATATGCTGGAATTCATCTTTGCATTGATCATCGTTTTCGCCATAGGCATGACTATCAGGTGGGCGATCAAGAGGAGAAAGAAAGCTTCCTCCGATAATGCGCCTAATCAACAGCAGCCTCCTCCCGCCTCAAACAATATATCCGGCCAACAAACACCGCCTCCTCCCGGGAGCTCCGCCGCACAGAAACCGCCGGCGTTCTGTTCTAAATGCGGCCAACCAACCAGTGGTGATTCTGCTTTTTGCGTCAATTGCGGCGCTAAACTAGAATAATAAAAATGAATGATCTGGGAACAGCGGGATTGATCGGCGCTTTGGTTGGTATAATCGGTTTGGGAGCTGGTATATTCGCTATTATCTGGGGCCTCGGTCTTTTTGAGTATCTCGGGGGTAAGAAACCATCATCGCTGTCTCCTGTCAGTCGTAGTGCGTTAAAAGAACTTCTCCTTTCTCTCAATTCTCCGGAATTGCCCTACGAAATAAAAACCTCACCTGAAACCGATTTCCTTGTCGAATGGAAACTGGCCGACGCCAAATGGTTTGCCGTATTGTCCAAAGAACGTTTTCAAGAAATATATCGCGGATTTATCGTATTAGACGAACTGCGTCATACAGTCAGATATTGTGAAGAGCTGGTCTCCGTCCGATGGTTGGCTGAAGCCGACGGTCAACCCTCATTCAGTTATCAAAAGAACTTTTTCCGGGGCAGAATTCTCTTTCAGAAATCCTGGGAAGTCCAGTACGCTATAAATGAAGATATGTCGATAGGCAAAGTCTATGAAGTTAAATTCGACGTAGGTAAAGTGCGTAATCCCATTCGCAAGTCAGTCAGAGACGGAGGGTGGGAGTTTGTGCCCGTGATGAGAAAATCTCACGCCACATTCAAGAGCCTTGCAGGCTAAAAATCGGCGATAACAACTGGGTCTCAACCACGTCCCGTAGCTCGGTTAATTGCTTCTTCCCATTCCTTGGTTTTCCGCATCCCGCCGAATTTAAATGATTGTCCGGATGTTTGCACGATGATCGTCGCCCAACCGCTGGTCACTGAGGTAATCTGATTTACCGGGACATCAAAATGCTCTTTTGATTTATTAGCGTCTTTGGGATTCGGTATAAACATTCCTCCCGAAGCGGTGCCACCAACGCCCTGAAGCTTGCCCGCTTTGAAAATAATTCGCTGATTTGTCAGATAAAGTTTCCCATTAGTAGAACTCATCATGTTTTTGACGTAGGTTATCGGGAAAAAGCCGGTATCTATCAGCACTATCTCACCAGGCATCAGTTCACGAAAATCAGAAGCTATACCACCGGTTGGAACTGCTGTTGCTGAAGGCGCCGCCGGCGCGGTCTGTCCGGCGCTTTTCACATTAGCGCCGCAACTCGGGCAGAAATTAGCATCGGATTTAAACTGGCTGCCGCAATTACTGCACACAGACTGCCTGAATGATTTACCGCATCCGGAACAAAACCGGGAGCCGTCTTGGACGTTTGCGCCACAGTTTGGACAAAACATATGATCTCTTCTCCTGATTAAATTTATACCAGGTTTGTGCCGCATTTATTGCAGAACTTTTCTCCTGCCGTGACCGGGTCGCCGCATTTCGGACAAAACTTCTTCGAGGGCTGGGCTAGAGGTGCACCGCACTTTTTGCAGAATTTACCGTTCGCCGAGTTTGGCGCAGCGCATTTTGGACAATTGATACCGACTGCCGCCGGCGCCGGCTGTGTCTGACTGGCCGCGGTTTGCGATATTTCCGGTGCTAATGGCCTTGTCGCAAACGTAAATAAGATCTGAGGTAAGTCCGAAGTTGAAATGGAGCGTATGAGAGTATGATCAGCGCCGCCTTCAGATGTTAATTGAACGAAAAGCAGCGTTGTAAGGCCGCGGAAAAAGGCGATCTGTGTCTTTTCGGAAAGCGTTACAGATTTGATGCCGATAAAAGAAATCAACGGGAAAGCCCTATAAGCGAATGCCACCGCGCTCGTGCTTAAAACGCCGTCCGCACCGGTAATACCCGAACGCTTTAGCGAATTTACACCTTCATTCATCGAAACTCCGGTCACCGGGGTGTCAAGCGGCATGGCAATGTCCCCCGCAGAGGCATACCATCCTAAATTCATCTCTAATTTGGCTTCCTGGATTATCCTGTTTACATTTTCCGGTTCTATCTTTACCTCAAATTCGACTCTACGATCCAGTAAAGCTTGCAGTTGGGCTTCCCTGTATAAATCAAGCATTGCCAGAATTACCGGCAAAACTGCCGTTCCTGTCTCGATGGAAAAAGCGGCAGGGTCTTTGATCTCTGACGGAACCGTTTTCTCAATAACCAAGTCCGTGATATCTTGAGGAGATAGAAAGAAAGACAGGTAGTTACTGTCTTTCTTCTTAGTGAAAGCAACCAACTTATCTTGTCCCGCGGTGTAAACCTCGCTCAGACTCACGCCATCTGCATTACCCCAGACGAGATCCGTTTCAGCGCTGGGATTAGCCAAGGACTTCAGGCATTCCAAGCAGTCGGGGCTCAGATTATTATCACCGCTGATCAAACCCATCTGCTGCAATTTCCGATTAGCATCCGTGGCTGCCTTTCCGGAAATTTGCGACAGAGGAGACATTTTCCCCAGTTTGAGACCGGATATATTCAACAATGCCAGTAATTCGGCATCGGACAGTATTACCTTGATCGGTGTAGGCGATTTTTTGTCGTTTACCATATTAGTGCACTCCCATGATATTTTTATAGTCTGTGAGCAACTGGTCTTTACCGCCTGTATATCCGACTTTTTCTATCGCGGTATTGACGGAAAAACCCTTTTTCTTTATTAGGTCGGCGACTTGCGCGGCTTTTGGAACGCTGTAATTGACACTTCCAGTGTTATGGAAATTGTCCACGTAGTTTACACTGTATTGCCCGGCAGTGCGCGACACTTCTTTAGATGAATTCTTGATCATGTTGTCCACTGACCCGCCTTTCCCCAGACTCTTATTGAAAAAGTCCTGGTAGTTCGTCTTGGCGCTGGCTATGTCGTCAGGTTTCATCTTAGAGAGTAATGAGTCTACAACTTGTGGTTCTTCGCGACTGATGGTTGTGAGACCATCTTTCGTAGTCCGTATCATAACATCGCTGCCTGTGGTCTGATTATAGTTCTCTACGAACTTTTTCGCTCCGCCGGTATAGGCTCCGCGAGAACTGGTTCCCGTTCCATAGACATTAGCGTCGATGGAAGTGGCAGACGTGCCCTGGCTTTCAAGGTGCGTATTGAATTGCTGCTCATACATTTGGTTATATTTCGACGAGCCGAAATCAGCAGTATGGTCGAAATCACTTTTCAGAGAATCCCAGCCGGGGTTTCCAGGTCGGGCGTGCGTGCCGGTCTGTTTCAGGAAAAGCGGATTTTCTCCGGTCGGTACACCGTCTTTTGCCATCTGTTTCACCACATCATCTACCGCCGTGTTCCTTGCTTGTTCGTAGGCTTTTTGCTTAGCGATACCCATGACGTCCTTGACATCATCCGGTATTAATTTGGAATTTTCCGCCAGTAATTTTCTGTATTCGGGATTGTTGTTGAGTTTCAATGCCAGTTTTTCAGCTTCGTCCATACCGGCGGAAGCTGTTTTACCAACTTTCACCATTTCCGTGCTTTTCATGTAAGCGTCACGGCTGTAACGGGCAACATCGTCAGTTTGTTTCGCCAATTGGTTGATTGTTGAAACCTCGGAGGAAAGTTCGGAATTCAGGTTAGACAGCTTGGTCAGGTTGTAAGAGTCTTTGGCACTCTTGATATATGGTGAGGCGTATTTTAAAAGCCGTCCGCTTTCACCCAGAGCCAGCTCGAATGACGACTGTTTTAAGCCGTCTGTTACAGCCTGGAAGGTTGATTTGCCGTCCATGATCTCTTTCCCCATGGTAGAGATGGCGGAAATCGGATTTAATGCCATTTCGGAATAACCGCCGGTGAGGTAAGCTGCTCCCAGCCTGACAACAACGTTTTGCGATCCTTGCCTAACCGTATCCTGCAAAGCGTCCGAGTATGTATAATCGGGCGTCTGGGGCATCATTTTATCCCGTACGATCCAGCGCTTTAATGTGCCTTCCAACTGGTTTAGCTTATTCGCGTCCACTTGACCGTTGGAGTCGACGATGGCATTCCCAGCTTCATCCGCGAAACTGGATAGAGTGGAATCGCCGGCGACGGCATTCTTGATCTGGGTCAACTTCTGAAAGCGCTCCTGGTTTCTTAGCGCCGCGGAATATTTCGCGGAAGCGTCTACAATATCTTTGGGACGGAAATTTTTATTTGCTTCCGCCCGCTGCATCATCTCTTGTGTCATATGCTGGTTGGCCGATTGCGCCTTGACCCAGTCTTCGAAGGAACTTTTAGTTTCCCCTTTATTGAATTCCTGCTGCCATGAAGTGTGTGCAGATGCCCAGGAAGGATTGCCGTGCTCATCGATATAACCTGTTAAACTCGGTGAGCCCAGTCGGTTAGACAAATATTTCTCGAAACTGTCCCAATTCTTACGCTCGTCAGGCGACGCTTTATCCCACCATTCTTTATAAAGATCGGTCCCTGTTTGAGGGGGTGTTTTTAATATCGCTCCTTTACCCCGTCCGGATAGTACTTTGACGAGGACGCCTCCCCCGATCACGACTGCCGCTCCACCGGCCACAGGTCCCACCGGAAAACCGCCAGATGCAACAGGAAGTTCAGCGTTTACCTCAGTGATGTTACCGGCAGTAACAGTGATAGTATCGTTCCAGTCCTTATATCCATCTTTTTTCAAGGTAATGTCATAGCTACCGGGTGGAACATCAGTCAATGTAGTAGGCGCCGTAGTGATTGATTTTCCGTTGATAAATATGTTTACTCCCGGAGGGTCAGTATCGACTTTAATCCAGCCGGTAGGTGTGGTACCGGGCTGCAGGACGGCCTTAACATCGTATATTTCATTAGGATTCAGGTTAACTACTTCGGTATAGTCTATGTACCCCTGCTTGCGGACGGTCACCGTATAGCGACCTGGTTGTAGATCTGTAAAACCCACGCCTGTGGCACTGTAATTAGTATTGACCTGCTGCTTGCCGTTTATCCAGATTTCGGCATCGCCGGGAGTGGAATAAACATAAATAGCGCCCGGGTCAGTTACCGGAGAAGTATTAGGTGTTGTTTGGGGAGGTGTTTGAATTACCGTAGTCTGGGGAGGATTGGAGGTGGTTTGAGTAATATCAGAAGGCTTGGGTGGGATAACAACCGAGATTTCATCGGTAGCGATAACCGCAGCGCCTCTATATTCACTGGCAGTTCCAGGTACGAGTTCTACTCTCCACATTTCAGCCTTGATTTTGTATATGCCGGCCGGCGGGTCAGGTACCCAAACTCTGACGTCACTCGTCCATGAAAACGGGTAGACCATCGCGGAATTGTGGGTCGAAATAGTATCCAGCTTTACCTCTGGATAACTTGAATTGTAAAACGTGAGTAAAATATGTCCCCATTGCTTTCAACATCTACATGGTAATTAACGGTAATATTAAATTCGTTATAGTCCAGATTGATTACCGAACCATTTTCCGGGGTAACTATCTTACATGATGGCCCGTCGGCATCGACTTCCCTTGGACTCAAAAACAGCGGTGTCAGCATGACCAGGATAAAAACTGCAGCGAGCATCCAACGAGACAATAACAGGCTTTGCTTTCGTATCATATTTTTATCCCCATCGTTTTCTTGAAATCATTAGAAAATAGCGACTAATGACATTCTAATCGAATTGTGTAAGGCAATACAAATTTTCTTTTGATTTGATGAGGGATTTTTTCCGTATGATCCAGAGTCAATGAACCGGAAAAACGACTCGATGTTTATTAAAAAATAGTTAAAATATCGACATTCACGAGTAAGATCACCGAATGCGATGTTCCTGGCTGTCAGATTTGTCCCGAGTGATTCATAAAAACAGATATCCTGGATTTCGGTACCTTTTTCATCTACCTAACTTGAATCTTTCTCTTTGTCTTTCCGGTAAAACCACAATTTCACCAGTTCCACCAATCCCAGATACACCACGATGAAGATGGCCAAAACGATAAGGAATTTTGGCGGTAACGCTGTGAATTTGAAATACTTGCGGAAGAACGTAAAAGGCAACGCTATGGCTACGGCCAGAACGATCACAATGTTTAAAATTAACGCCTTGCTTGGCTTGCTCTTCCAGAAAGGCACCATCCTTGTCCTGATGGCGAATATTACCAGCGTTTGCGTGAATAAAGATTCGATAAACCAGGCTGTCTGGAACAACGGTTCCTGAGCTTTGAAAATCACGATCATCACAAAAAATGTCAGAAAGTCGAAGATGGAACTGATAGGCCCGAATGACAACATAAATTTTCTGATGAAATTTGTGCCTAATCGTTGCGGTTTTTTCACATAGTCCGCGTCGACATTGTCAGTAGGAATCGTCAACTGAGAAAAGTCATACAGGAGGTTGTTCAATAGTATCTGGATAGGTAACATCGGGAGGAAAGTTAAAAACAGCGAAGCTGCCGCGGCACTGAACATATTACCGAAATTGGAACTTATCGACATCTGGATGTATTTCATAGTATTGCCGAAGGTCTTTCTGCCTTCGATCACACCGTCACTGATGACTCTCAGGTCGTTTTTCAGCAGGATGATATCCGCCGACTCCTTAGCAATGTCGACGGCATTGACCACTGAAATACTGACGTCCGCCACCTTCATCGAAGGAGTATCGTTAATGCCGTCGCCCATGTACCCCACAACGTGTCCTTTAGCTTTGAGGGCATTCATGATCCGGTTTTTCTGTGCCGGGTTAACCCTCGTAAAAATATCCACTTTCTCGACGACCATCGCCAAGGCATCGTCATTCATGTCTTCAATTTCACTGCTGCGCATGATATTCATCGGTTCGGCAGCCACTGTGCGCGTCACACGCCCGACAGCATCATCAAATTTTCTGCCACGGCGGTACTGGTACACCTGAAACCCTAACTGCTGGCATATTTGCCCGGTCACGATCTCATTATCACCGGTCAGAATCTTGAGTTTGACGCCGGATTGTCTTAACAGTTCAAGTGATTCACCGGCAGTCTCTTTCAGAGGATCGACAAAAGCGATAAAGCCCAGAAAGACCATGCTTTTCTCATCAGCCACGGCATAGGATGGTTTGTTTTCTTTTAATTTTGCATAAGCCACACCAAGAACACGGTATCCCTGTGAACTTAAATCACGGTACTCATGGTCGATCTTGGCCCGAATGTCATCGGTCAGGTCGGCTACTTGCTCGCCGAGCTCGTATTGTGTAATGACCTTAAAAACTTCTTCCGGAGCGCCTTTGGTTACCAGCAAATTTTCCTTGTTCTCGCTCACAACAATCGAAAGTCGCTTCCGCACAAAATCAAAGGGAATTTCATCGATTCTCTGGTAATTGTCGGTATTGATTTCTTTGTATCTCAATATCGCCTCATCGAGGGGACTGCGCAGTCCGGTCTGATAGCGGCTGTTCAGTAGAGAGTAAAGAAACACCTTCTGCGAATCTTTCCCGTCCATATCCACGTGCAAAATGACCGATACCTTGTTTTCCGTCAATGTTCCGGTTTTGTCAGCACACAAAATATCCATACTACCGAAGTTCTGAATCGATACCAACCGTTTTACAATAACGCCTTTCTTGGACATCGAAGCTGCCCCACGGGCGAGATTGATCGAGAGAATCATCGGTAACAACTCCGGGGTCAGACCTACGGCCAGAGCGACCGCGAATAGAAGGGATTCCAGAATCCCTCGTTTAAAACTGGCGTTGATAAAAAATACCAGGATCACCAAGACAAAGGTTACCTGCATGATTAAAACGCCGAATCTTCTGAGGCCACCTTCGAATTCGGTTTCCGGCTTCTTTTCAGTCAGTTTTCCGGCAATTTGCCCGAACTGGGTGGAACTCCCCGTTTTCACAATGACGGCTGAAGCGGTGCCATTGGTTACCGATGTCCCCATGAACAGATAATTATTCCACTTAGCGCTCTCTATTTTCTCCAAGATCGGATCGCCGGTTTTTTCTACCGGAAAGGACTCACCCGTTAAAGCCGACTGGTCGATAAAAAAGTCGCGGGCGCTGATTATCCTGGCATCCGCCGGGACAATGTCTCCCGCAGAAAGATTGATAACATCACCGGGTACAAGCGAAGATACTTCGATATCCTGTTTCGTCCCGTCTCTAAAAACCGTTGCAGTGGTAGCGACCCTTTTCTTCAGCGCCTCGGCTGCCCGTTCCGCGCGATGTTCCTGCGTAAAATCCAGAATTACGCTGATCATCACAATCGAAAGAATGATTGCCGCATTTACACCCTCTTTCAAAACGGCGGATACTATTGCCGCTATTATCAGGATAATGACCAGCGGGCTTTTGAAATGTGAAAGAAATTCGAGGAAAATTGAGGCCCGTTTTTTCTTACTGACCTCATTGGTGCCGTATGTTTCCAGCCGTGTTTCAGCTTCCGTCGCAGTAAGCCCGTTCGCAGATGTGCCCAACCGGGTGTATAACTCTTCCGGAGGCATGGCAATAATTTCATCGGTGTTTATCTGGTCGGCGCTTCCGGTCAGGTGTTTTCGATTCTGTTTATTCGACATCGGCACACTCTCTAAATTAGATTCATTATTACCTTTTTAGAAACACATATTATAGTTTAATCCTTTAACCTCACGGCAAACAACCCTTTTTTAAAATATATTTAAATAAAAAGTATTAATAATAAAAAGATATTTGTTACGAAAATGAATTCGACGTTGTGTGATCCAACGCCACACTGCATTGGATCAAAGACCAAGAGTTAACTGACTGGGACTAAACCCCCGTTTTCCTCAACAATTTAATCTCTTTCATCAACTGCGCGAACTGCTCCAGATAAAGAGATTGCGCACCGTCAGAAAGCGCGTGAGCAGGGTCATTGTGCACTTCCACGATAAGACCGTCAGCTCCCACCGCGACGGCTGCTTTGGAAAGCGGAATTACGAACTCTCTACGTCCGGCGGCATGACTAGGGTCGACAATGATGGGTAGATGACTGAGTTCTTTGATCGATGGTATGGCGCTCAAATCCAGCGTATTCCGTGTCGTGTTGGTAAACGTCCGGATACCGCGCTCGCAAAGGATGATCCGTGCGTTTCCTTCAGACATGATGTATTCCGCCGACATTAATAATTCGTCAATTGTCGCCGCAAAACCCCTTTTTAACAGCACAGGCTTCGATGGCTGACCGGCGCGGCGTAGTAAAGAATAATTCTGCATATTCCGCGCACCGATTTGTATGATATCTGCATATTGCTCGACTAATTCGATGCTGGCATTATCCGTCGCTTCGGTGACGATGAATAGACCCGTTTCTTCACGGACTTTCGCAAGTATTTTTAAACCTTCCTCTCCCATTCCCTGGAAGCTATAAGGCGATGTTCTCGGTTTGAACGCCCCTCCCCTAAATATCTGCGCGCCATGGGCTTTTACATAGAGGGCTATTGTCATTGCTTGCTTCGCATTTTCCACGGCACATGGCCCGGCCATTACAATTACTTCACCTGCACCTATTTTGATGTTTCCGATGCTTATAACGGTAGGTTCCAGCACAGTTTCTTTACTGACCAATTTATAAGGTTTTGTAACAGGGATCGCCTCTTTGACGCCCTCCATCGTAAGCAGGCGGATATCATCCACCGGCCCTTTATTACCCACGATGCAAACAGCCGTCCGCTCGGCGCCGGGCATCGCAATGCCACGATAACCCATCCGCTCTATTTCTTCGATAACAGCCTGCACCTGTTCTTTTGTGGCGTCATTTTTCATTACAACCAGCATCTGATATTATCCTTTGTAAATTTTCAGCGTTATTTTACATTGTCCAAGGCTTTCCTCGCCTCTCTGATAAAATTCTGCGTCGCCGTAAATGCCGCGTCATCGGTTTCCATTAACTGGATGAGCTTACTGCCGATTATCACGCCATCCGCGGTTTTCGCTACTTGTGCGGCCTGCTCTGGAGTTGAGATGCCAAACCCGACACATACCGGCTGTTTGGCTATTTGCTTTACCTTACTGATAAATTTACCCAGATCAGGCGGCAGTTCGTTTCGGGCGCCGGTCACTCCGGCAATCGATACCAGATATATAAACCCGTGCGATTTACCGGCAACCAACTTAATACGCTCTTCCACACTGGTTGGCGCTAAGAGGTAAATCAGGTCTACACCGGATTTTCCCGCCAGATCTCCCAATTCATCACTTTCTTCCGGTGGTAATTCCGGAATAATCAGACCATCGATTCCCGAAACCACGCAATCATGGCAGAATTTATCCAGTCCGTATTTGTAAATCGGGTTGTAGTAGCTCATAAAAACTAACGGCACATTAGTCTTTTTACTGATTATTTTTGCGATATCAAGGCAAAGCGCTGTCGTTACCCCGTTTTCTAATGCTTTGTAGCTGGCTTGTTGAATTGTTGCTCCATCTGCCATCGGATCGGAAAAAGGTATGCCGAGTTCCACAATATCGCAACCGCATTCCGCTAACAACGGCACTACTTTGAGAGTTGCATCGAGCTTGGGGTATCCTACCGTGACATAGGCAATCAGAGCTTTGTGTTGCTTTTGTTTAAAAACAGATTCCAATCGACTCACTGCTTCTCTCCCAGCGCCTGATTTACAATGTCCAGGTCTTTATCGCCGCGGCCGGACAGATTCACGACGATTATCTGTTCTTTGTTCAAAGTGCCTGCCAGTTTGACGGCGAGGACAATTGCATGCGACGATTCCAGTGCGGGAATAATGCCTTCGAGGTGACATAGCAATTGAAAACCGTCCAATGCCTCTTTATCGGTTACAGCTACGTAAGAGGCACGCCCGCTGTCCTTTAGGAAGCTATGTTCCGGGCCGACTCCTGGATAATCCAATCCGGCCGAAATGCTGTGAGTTTCCATGATTTGTCCGTTTTTATCTTGTAGCACGTATGATTTAGCGCCATGCAGAACACCCCGCGTACCGGCTGACAATGTAGCGGCGTGTTTACCGGTTTCTAATCCGCAACCGGCGGCCTCCACACCGATCAGTCGTACTTCTTTGTCATCCAGGATAGAAAATTCCTATTGAATTGCTGCCGCCGCCTACACAGGCGATGATATAATCCGGCAAGCGCCTGTATTCCGTCAACATCTGAGTTTTGGTTTCATTTCCGATGATCGCTTGGAAATCACGCACCATTGCCGGATAGGGATGCGGACCGACCACCGAGCCCATCAGGTAATGTGTATTGTTAATATTGCTAACCCAATCCCGGAAAGCTTCATTAATGGCATCTTTAAGCGTGCGGCTGCCGGAGGAAACCGGCCGGACCTCGGCGCCCATCAATCTCATGCGGAAGACATTTAATTTCTGGCGGGCGATGTCATCAGCGCCCATGTAAATCACGCATTCCATACCCATCCGCGCGCTGACGGCTGCCGTAGCTACACCATGCTGACCGGCACCTGTTTCAGCGATAATACGTTTCTTCCCCAATTTTTTTGCCAGCAATATCTGTCCCAGCGCATTGTTGATCTTGTGCGCGCCGGTGTGCGTTAAATCTTCCCGTTTCAGCAGGATTTTAGCCCCGCCGCATTTCTCCGTTAGCCTCTCCGCGAAGTAAAGCGGCGTAGGTCTACCGGCGTAGTAATGACATAATGAATTAAATTCCTGCCAGAATTGAGCATCAGTCTTAATTGCTTCATAAGCCGCAGTTAATTCATCCAACGCCGGCACTAGAGTTTCCGGCACAAACCTTCCGCCGTAATTCCCGAAATATCCCTGCTTTTCAATCACGGTGACTACCTCCTGCGTGCTCCATGTCGAATCTGCGCACAGCCTGGATGAATTCTTTCATTTTAATCCCGTCTTTTTTTCCGTCAGTCTCTACGCCGCTGGAGACATCGACCGCCCAAGGCCTGGTCGACTTCATGAGTTCCCCGACATTATCGGGATTCAAACCTCCGGCAATCATCACCGAGAATTTTTCCGAAACCGATTTTGCGACTTGCCAGTTAAAAGGCATTCCGGTCCCGCCATAAGTGCCTTCAACGATTGAATCCAGGAGACAAATCAGTTGTTTGGGCGGAATTATACTATACCCTTTCCAAACTTCAGTGGAGATTTCAGCCTGTCTCGCGTCTGCCGCGATATGAAATACCTTAATAATGCGTGCCCTGATTTTAATACAATATTCCCAGTTTTCATCGCCGCTTAACTGCACCCAATCTACTTTGCAGTAATCGGCCAGTTGATTTACTTCAGGGGCAGGTTTATTCACAAAAACGCCGACAATCTGTGGGGGATATTTCTGTTGCTTTATGGCTTCAACGATCTTCAAAGCATTCTCCGGAGATACTTGCCTACGGCTGGGGGCAAACACTATCCCTAAATAATCGGTCCCAGCCTGACTCGCAGCGATCGCCGATTCGATGTCGGAGATGCCGCAGATTTTAACCCGGGTCATAATAATTCCCTCATCTTTATTGCCACATCCGGCGCGGTCATCAGAGCCTCTCCGATGAGCGCGGCATTAACATGCCATTCTCTCAATTTTTCCATGTCCTCACGCGTTTTTATCCCGCTTTCGCTCACAACAATACGGTCGGAAGGAACAAATGATCTTAATCTGGCCGTGGTATTCAGGTCTACTTTAAATGTGTTCAGATCGCGGTTGTTAATGCCGATAATTTTCGCTTTGCTTTCGACTGCAATCTTCAATTCCTGCTCTGTGTGCACTTCCACTAAATTCATCATACCAAGTTGCCAACTTATGTGCTGGAGTTCCTCTAATTTCTGGGGAGTTAGCATCGCCACGATAAGCAATAAACAGTCTGCTCCATAAGCGCGCGCTTCATATATCTGATAGGGGTCAAAGATAAAATCCTTTCTCAACAATGGTATCGGTTTAGTTGCTAACGATTTTTTAATGTCTCTCAAATATTCCAAGCTGCCCTGAAAATATTTCGGCTCGGTCAGGACGGAAATTGCGGCGGCGCCGTTGTCCGCGTAAACCCGCGCAATCTCTACAGGGTGAAAATCTTCGCAGATAAGTCCGCGGGAAGGCGAAGCCTGTTTTATCTCAGCTATGAGACACAGTTTTTCCCCTTTCAAAGCTGCGGCGAAATCAAGCGTCGGTCGCTCAGCTAAGGCTCGATTGGTCATCTCGTTCAAAGAAATGCGCGATTTCCGCTTTTCCAATTCTTTTGCGACATCCGACACAATTTTATCCAGAATCATCTTTGCCTCTAATCAGGATTTTGGCTGAATTTTACAAGTTCTCCTACTTTATGTAAAGCCTCCCCGGTATTTATGGCTTCATCCGCTAACGCAATCCCCTGTTTTAGAGTATTTACTTTATCACCCGCTATCAAAGCGGCGGCGGCATTTAGCAGGACGATATCGCGTTGCGCACCTTTTTTACCGGACAATATAGCTCGTAACAGTTCGGCATTGTCGTTAGCGGTTCCGCCTTTCAGACTATCCGGTTCAGCTCTTAATAATCCAAGTTCTTCCGGATTAATTTCATAATTCCTGATATTATCATTGTTCATTTCCGATATAAATGTTTTTCCGGTGATGGTGATCTCATCCAGACCGTCTTCTCCATGAACCACTAACGCATGCCGGCATCCCAACATTTTCAGAACAGCGGCCATTTTCTCCGTCAGCCCTTTTTCCGACACACCCAGCACTTGAGCTTTGGCGCCTGCCGGATTCGTCAGCGGACCCAGAATATTAAATACCGTGCGGATACCTACTTCTTTACGCGGTACAGCGGCATATTTCATCGCCGGGTGAAAAACCGGTGCCAGCATAAAACCGATGCCCACTTTTTTCAGACAATTCTGTACCTGTTCGGGATTAAGGTCGATCTTCACACCTAGAGCCTCCAGCACGTCGGCACTGCCGCACTTACTGCTCATTGCGCGATTCCCGTGTTTTGCAACTTTCAATCCACAGGCCGCGACAACGAAGGCCGCTACCGTCGAGATATTAAATGTCCCCAGCCCATCACCACCCGTGCCGCAAGTATCTACAACCGGTTCGTCAATTCTTACTCGCAGTGCCTTTGCCCGCATTGTTCGTGCCAATCCGGCAATTTCCTCCACCGTTTCGCCCTTGCACCTTAACGCCGTGATAAAAGCTCCGAATTGGGCAGGCGTCGCATTCCCTTCCATTATTTCTTCCATTACATTCGAGGCTTCATCCATTGTCAATGAATGTCCGCTCACTATTGTCTGAATCGCTTCTTTAATCATTATCATTAGTCCTAATCAAATTAGTGTGAAGACGTCCAAGTTCCCATTTTCCTTTTTCACCTATGAGTTCCTTTTTTGATTCAAGTAATCGCCCATATACATCTCTATAAGTAACCACGAAAAATAAAGTCCCATTATTGTCTTTCAACGAATGATAAAATACATCGATGGCTGGCCCTATGCCTCTATTAATGAGAATGGAGCGTAGCCCTCGCGAGAGAACGCTCTCTCTTTCTGAATAACCAAGTTCCATTAAGTCTTTGGGCTCTTGACTCAGTTCAATATCAATTACAGGACGTACAGTATCGTATCTCTGTTTTTCGATTTCTTCAGCCATTTTCACACTTGCATCTGCTTGCCTTTTAGCATCTTTACTTAAATCACGCATAAAAGGCGGTTACGCCCACCAAAATAAGTGTAGAGATAACTTGAATCCAATCGGTTATTGCCATATATATTACCTCCAATAATGATTTAGTTTCCCTCTCCTTTTCCGAAACCACCTATCTTGTCGTTGCGAGACCATCCGCCGAAAGCGGAGGCGAAGCAATCTAAAGCTCATCGTATAAGTCACGCCACTCACTATTCATACTATTTATCAGCTCTATTTTCTTCTGTCGTGAACCAGCCTTAATCTGTTTCTCCCTCGTGATAGCGCCTTCTATACTCTCACAAACTTCATAATACATTAGCATTTCGATGTGATACTTTTTAGTAAACCCTTCTACAAATTTTCCTTTATGCTCCCAAACTCTCCTTTTCAGGTCATTGGTGACATCCGTGTAGAGTGCCGTATGCTTGTCATTGGTCAAGATGTGAATATAGTACTGTTTCTCCATTCCGTTTCGCTTCAGATTGCTTCGTCGTTATTTCTCCTCGCAACGACAATTTTATTTTCTCATATCCCGGATATCACCATCTTATTCAGTATTCTCCCTTCAGGAAATTACTGAGCAGATCTTTCCCGTGTTGTGTCATAAAAGATTCCGGATGGAACTGAACACCTTGCAACTGATATTCCCGGTGTTTCATGCCCATGATCGTGCCATCATCGGTCCAGGCAGTGATCTCAAAGCAATCAGGGAGTTTCTCACGTTTTACTTCCAGCGAATGATAACGGATCGCGGAGAAAGGGTCAGGCAATCCTTTAAAAACTCCTTTATTATCGTGGTGTACCGTTGATGATTTCCCATGCATGATCACCGGCGCCTGTCCCACGACACCTCCGAAAGTATAGCCTATACACTGGTGTCCTAAACAAACGCCGAGTATCGGTAGTTTCGGGCTGAAATGTTTGATAACTTCATTGGAAATACCGGCATTCTGCGGCGTTGACGGACCGGGAGAAATGACAATTTTTCCCGGGTTTAGTTGTTCTATCTCAATAATCGTAGTTTTATCATTCCTTAACACCAGCACATTCTCTCCCAGTTCACTCAAGTATTGGAAGAGATTGTAGGTAAAACTATCGTAGTTATCGATTAATAACAGCATTTTCCCTCCTGTTTTCCCTTTTTCTCTAACTTCATATTGATTTGCCGCCTGCCTGCTCCAGCGCTCTCAATAAAGCCCGCGCCTTATTCATACTTTCTTCGTATTCGTGTTTGGGGAAGCTATCATAAACAATGCCGCATCCCGCCTGAACATAAGCCATCCCTTTACTCACCACCATTGTCCGGATGGCAATGGCCATATCCATATTGCCGGAGAAAGAAAAATATCCTACCGCCCCGGCATAAGGCCCCCTTTTTTCCGGCTCCAATTCAGCAATAATTTCCATCGCCCTGACTTTGGGCGCTCCGGAAACTGTGCCCGCCGGAAAACATGCACGTAGAGCATCGAAAGCATTCATTTCAGGGCAAAGTTTACCCTGAACATGAGTTACCAAATGCATCACGTGGGAA
>Ga0182021_10004504_pt1 | contig 16392 bp, 15 predicted proteins | sample 612E3MmetaG_FD_120493 | JGI IMG/M metagenome (GOLD analysis project Ga0182021, IMG submission 120493) | Permafrost microbial communities from Stordalen Mire, Sweden - 612E3M metaG (Illumina Assembly) | ecosystem: Environmental > Terrestrial > Soil > Wetlands > Permafrost | place: Sweden...
ACATCGAGATGAATCCGGAATTTGGTGCAAAGTTGGGGGCGGCGTACGGCGCATTCATCGGTGCCGGCAAGACTGTGGTGACGTGTCGCGATTCGGACAACGTGTCGCGCATGATGAACCGCGCTCTCCTGTGCGGGCTGGTCTCGGCCGGCGTGAACACCTTCGACCTGCGGGCACTCTCCATCCCCCTGCTCCGGCATGAATTGAGCAGCGGCAAGGAGGCCGGCGGCATCCACGTGCGCCGCAACCCCTCCGACAAGAACCTCACGGATATCATCTTCTTTGATGCCAATGGGAAGGATTTGCCCACAAGCAAAACCAAGAACGTCGAACGTCTCTTTTTTGGCGAGGACTTTGCGCGTGCACCGCGTGAAAAGGTGGGTTCGATCTCGTTCCCCGAACGCACCACCGAAGCCTACAAGGAGAAATTCCTGTCATCGCTGGATGTTGAGGCAATCAACCGGAAGAAATTCAAACTGGTGATCGACTATTCGAACGGTGTCGCATCGACGATCTTCCCGATCATTCTCGGCTCGTTCGATTGCCAGGTCGTTGCGTTGAACGCGCACCTCGATCCGAAGAAACTGACACGCGACAAGTACGAGTTCGAGTATTCTATGAAGCAACTCGCACATATCGTGACGTCGCTCAAGTACGACATCGGGTGCCTTATTGATGGCGGCGGCGAACGGTTGTTCCTGGTGAACGAAAACGGCGCAACGCTCGATAGCGACCGATTGCTCACCGTGGTGTCTGACATGTTTCTGCAGACGCACAAAAACGTCGAGCGGATTGCTGTTCCCATCACCTCCTCAGGCGAGATCGACATCATCGCCCTCCAGTACGGCGTGAAGGTTCTCAAGACGCGCAATAGCCACCTCGCCATGATGGAAGCGGCATCCAACAAGAACGTGCGGTTCATTGGCGGCACCAAAGGTGGTTTCATCTTCTCGGATTTCTTCTTCGCGACGGACGCGATGTATAGCCTTGCCAAACTGCTGGAAATGATGGCGAAGGCCGACAAACGGCTGGGCGTCTTCGACGCGGAAATTCCACGGCTGCACAGTGCGCGTCGCGCTGTCAATTGCTCGTGGGAGCACAAGGGAAAGGTGATGCGCCATATCATGGCCGACACCGAAGGAAAACGGCGCGACCTTGTTGACGGGATCAAAGTCTATTTCGACGGACGCGGAGAGGGACTCTCTGTGCTACTTATTCCCGACAAAGAGCGTCCCCTGTTCCATATCAGCGCGGAAGCGGAAGATCAGCAGACGGCGGACCGGCTGGTCCACCAGTATGAACAAAAGGTCATCGCCTGGCGCGATGAAGCATAGGAGAGTGGCAGGAAAATGAAAATCAGCGATATCCTCACCGAAAACCTGGTCGTCGCGCGGCTCAAAGGATCCTCCAAACAGGAAATCATTGACGCCATGGTTGATCTCGTCGCCGCATCACCAAAGGTGCTCGACAAGGCAAAGGTCCGTACTGCAATCTTCGAACGGGAGAAAATTATGTCCACCGGCGTCGGGAATGGCTTTGCTATCCCGCACGGCAAGACGGACGCCGTTACAGATATCGTTGCAGGGTTCGCGGTGACCGAGCGGGAGATCGACTACGATTCGCTCGATGAAAAACCCGTGCGGCTTGTGTTTCTGCTCGTCGGGAAGGATAATCTTGTGGGGCCGCACATCAAACTGCTCAGCAGAATCTCCAGGCTCATGAACAAAGAGGAATTCCGCGCCCAATTGCTTGCTGCCAATTCTGCCAAAGAGATTCTCGATCTCTTCCAGCGCGAAGAGGCCACGTACTTTGAACTCTGAGGCACGGATGCCCGCGCATATATCAGCGAAAGAAAAGACCGAACCCGAATACCGTCTCCTCGTCGCCCCGCATTTCGCTGAGCGAACGCTCCACTACGTGACGCGGGTGATCCTGGAAACCACCAGGACATTTGCCACATTCCGCTACGAGCTCTCTGTCGAAGAGAAAATCGACGCCGGGTCCATCACGCTGTCGATCCTCGGCTTCAAGACACCACATCTCACCCTTCCCGCAGCCGGCCCCGCCCGCTTCCAGAAAGACTACGATGGGCTCAAGGGTACCTACACAGTGATCATTGAAGGCATCGATGGGCGTGAAAACAGTTTCTCCATCCGGATTACACCGAAAAAAATAGAACTCGTGAAGTCGCCCCGCAAACCGTTCGTCCAGGTCGTGACTGATGCCTCACGCTGGATTTCTCCAACAACATAAGCGAGTATTCATGATTCCAATTCTTTTCCAGATCGGTCCCCTGCACGTGTACAGCTACGGATTGATGCTGGGCATCGCGTTCCTCCTGGGAAGCTACATCCTTTCGTTGCACTTCAAACGCAACAACATCAATCCTTCGGCAGCCAATACGATTACCGTCCTTGCCGTCATCTTCGGCATCGGCGGAGCGAAGATGCTGTATCTCATAGAAGAGTGGAGCCTCTTCATTCGTGATCCATGGGGTATGACCTTCTCTGCCGGGGGATTGACCTGGTATGGCGGTTTCCTTCTTGCTCTGCTGGCTGTGTCACTCTATGTCCGCGCAAAGCGCATACCATTTATGAAGGTGTGGGATGGACTCGGCCTCGCGCTGATTCTTGCCTATGGCATTGGACGTGTGGGATGTCATCTGTCTGGTGATGGTGACTATGGCGCACCAACGCGGCTTCCCTGGGGAACCATCTATGCCCAGGGAACGGCGAAACCCGCGGTGATGCTGCAGGAGTACTTTCTGCATCATCCGGACGAACGAGCCGCGTGGCATTACGACTCGCTCCGCGTGATCATCGCCGGAAAAGACCGCATGGGACACTGGTATTCTCGTTTCGATGAAATCACCCCGCTCCACCCAACGCCGCTGTACGAACTGCTCCTGGGGTGTGCCGGATTTGTTGTCCTGCTCTGGTTGCGCTCACGCCTCCCTGTCGATGGAATGCTGTTCATGGTGTACCTTATGCTCGCAAGCACCTTCAGATTTCTTGTCGAGTTCCTACGCTTGAACCCACTCCTGCTTGGCGGGCTCTCTGAAGCGCAACTCTTCAGCGTGGCCTTGTTCGTTCTTGCGCTGGCGGGTCTGCTCATCCTCCGAGGTCGAGCACCTCTACTCACATCAGGAACGGGGTAGTCCCCCGCGGGACGCCATGGGACAGATGCTGACCGGGCGGAAGCCCATCATCGAAGCTCTCAAGTCCGGAAAGCCGATTGAACGCATCGGTATCCTTCAGGGTATTCGGGGAGGCGTGATTGAGGAAATCCGGCGCCTCGCAGAACAACACGGTGTTCCTCTGGCAGAAATCGACAGACAATCATTCCGGCAGATGGCTGTCGATGCGACAACGCAGGGCGTCATTGCGTTCACACCAACACGACCCACTGCCGACCTCGAACTTGTCCTGTCGTCACTCGCTGAACGCCATGCAACCGGTTTTCTTCTCATCCTGGACCAGATCGAAGATCCGCAGAACCTGGGGGCGCTCGTGCGAACGGCGGAATGCGCCGGAGTCCATTGCGTGATCATACCCAAACACCATGCGGCAAGCATCACCGCCACTGTCGTAAAGGCCTCCGCGGGAGCGACAGAGCACATGCCGATTACTGAGGTAACCAATGTCGTCGCGACAGTTGAACGCTTGAAAGAAGCAGGGTTCTGGATCGTCGGGCTGGCAAGTGAAGGAGAAAAGACGTACAACGAACCGAACTATACGGTGCCGGTGGCGCTGGTTGTGGGAAACGAAGGCCACGGGATCAGACGTCTGGTGAAGGAACACTGCGACCATCTTGTGCGCATTCCCCTCTTCGGCAAGGTGGGGTCGTTGAACGCGTCTGTGGCAGGCGCACTGGCGATGTATGAAGTGCTGCGGCAGAGGAAATGAAGCGATTCTGGGCTGTGAACGCCGGATTCAGCTTCGGGTCACGACCGTTCCAAGCCGTATTTCTTCATCTTGCTGTACAGATGGCTTCGCTGGATCTGCAGAATGTCTGCGGTCTTGCTGACATTCCATCCTGATGCTTCAAGCTGTTTCCTGATAAACGCCGCTTCCGCCCTGTCTTTGAATTCCTGAAACGTGAGTCCTTCTACAATGAGGTCTGCTGCTTTGCCACGGTGCGCGGGCTGAGGCGTCATGATTTCAGATTCTGCAATGACGGGACCCGGGGTCATAATGACCATGCGTTCAATGGTGTTGCGCAGTTCCCTGACGTTACCACTCCAATCCAGGCTTTGCAGCCTCCGGAGAGCTTCGTCCGCAATCGTTTTCGTCGCCATCCCATTCTGTGTACACACCTCTTCGACAAACGCCCTTGCCAGCAGCGGTATATCCTCCCTCCGTTCGCGCAAACTTGGAACACGAATCGGTATCACGTTCAACCGGTGATACAGGTCCTCGCGGAATCCCCCGTTCTTCAACGTGTCGAGGAGATTCTTGTTTGTCGCTGCAATAACGCGCACGTCAACGGAGATCTGGCGTGAGCCTCCAACCCGCTCAATGCGACCCTCTTCAAGCGCACGCAGAACCTTGGCTTGCGCGTTCATGCTCATATCACCGATCTCGTCAAGGAAGACCGTGCCGTGATCGGCAAGTTCAAACTTCCCTACCCTCTGGTTCGTCGCTCCGGTAAACGATCCCTTTTCGTGACCGAACAACTCTGACTCAATCAGCTCATTCGGAATAGCTGCGCAATTCACCTCAATGAGCGGCTGCGCGGAACGCTTGCTGAATCGATGGATCGCCTGGGCAACCAGCTCTTTTCCGGAACCGTTTTCACCCGTTATCATCACCCGGGCTTCCGTAGGAGCTACGCGCCGAATAAGCACCAACAGATCCTTCATCACCTGCGTTTCCCCGATGATGCGGGTCTTCCGTTCCACTTGTTCACGCAGATGCTTGTACTCCGTCGCGTTCCGGACGACAATGATCAATCGCTCGCGGTCGATGGGCTTGGGGAGAAAATCATAGGCGCCAAGACGCGTTGCCTCGACAGCAGTCTCAATCGTTGCGTGCCCTGAAATCATAACGATGGGAAGCGCAGGAGTGGATTCCCGTAGCACCTGTAATACGCGCATGCCGTCGATACCAGGCATCTTGATATCCAACAACACAAGGTCAATCCCGCCGGCTTGCACCCGGGAGATTGCCGATGGGCCGTCCTCCGCGAACAGGACAGAAAACTTCTCGTATTCCAGAATCATTTTGATGGAATCGCGAATTGCCTGCTCGTCATCTACAACAAGCACTGTCTTCATAAATCTTCGCCTGACTAGGGCTCCTTCGTTCCCATATCATTCCGGTGCTTCAATCGGCAGTTGTGGAATTCCCAGAGGAGCATGCATCTCAGCCGAAGGGAGCGCTTCGCGGTCCTCACGCAACCGTGCGGCAAAGCGGCGCCCCCGCTCGTTTGCCTCAAGATCACGGAGGTCGTACGTCCCCTCGACCACAAACGCATCCTCTCCCCACTCGATGAAGTCACCGATACGTTTTGCGGGAGCAGAACTGCCAAAGACATACGAGAGAAACGCTGAACCAAAGAAATGCTGCAATTTGTCCCTGTCCCCGTATGTGCCCGGCGGTGAATCCGGAAAGAGATGAGTAGGCAGTGCGCGGATACGTTCCGTGAATTCTTCGGGGAATTCCCCGCTTAATGGAAGCCACAGTATCGGTCCAAGCAACGGCACCCGGAACCCCACGTTGCGATGATCCATCATCGCCAGAAAGACCGCGAAAAGCGACACGGCCCGGTTGTTCCAGCACAACTGTTCGGCCCACCGGAACGCGACATCGACAGCGTACCTATCACCCCATCGCTCCCGGATGTGCTGGAACTCCTCCCCGCGCAACAAGGTCTTGAGCTCCTGCACAGAATTGAAGACCACCGGAATCAGCAGGGGGAATATTGCCTCCTGAAGCGGATGGGTCTCCTCAAGCACCGGGAGCGGGGGGGGCACGGAACTGCCCTGCTCTTCCTGTCCGCAACACCGGACTGTTACCCACACCACGAGCGCAACAACCATTCCCACACTGATGCGGTTCATCGACTACGGAAGAACTCCACGGTTTTCCGGAGACCGTCCTGCAGCGTCACGGTTGGAGACCAACCTAACTCCGAAGCGATTCGCCGGCAGTCCAGTACACTTCTTGTCTGCTCACCTTTCTTCGCCGCACCGTGAATTTCTTCACAGTCGCTGGTTGTCGCTGCCTTGATCGTGCGGAAAATGGAGTTCACATCGGTTTCGATTCCCGTGCCCACATTGTACACGCGGCATCCCTCCGCACGAAGAGCGAGCACATTGGCCTTCACCACATCACCCACAAACACGTAGTCCCGGGTTTGCTTCCCGTCACCATTGACCACCGGCTCGCCCCCCTGAAGCATCTTCGTGGCGAAGATCGCCACGACCCCGGCTTCGCCTCCAGGGTTTTGCCTCGGACCGTAGACGTTCGCATAGCGCAGTGCGACCGGAGCAATACCATGGACCTGGGCATAGTAGAAGAGATACTGCTCGGTGGCAAGCTTCGCAACGCCATACGGAGAGATCGGTCGTGTGGGATGCGTTTCAGGCGCAGGAAACATCTCCTGCTCTCCATACACCGCCCCCCCACTCGAAGCAAACACCACGCGGCGAATTCCCGATCGCATTCCCGATTCCATGAGTGTCAGCATGCCGATGATGTTGACCGATGCATCATAGACGGGATCCGCAACCGAACGACGGATATCCATCTGTGCGGCATGGTGGTTCACCACATCGAAATTACCCTGAGACATCACCTTGCCGAGTGCGTCAGCATCACGAATGTCGACATTGTGAAACTCGGCAGCAGGGTTGACGTTGCCCTTTCTTCCCGTAGACAGATTGTCAACGACCGTCACCCGATGGCCCTCAGCAAGATATGCCTCAACGATATGGGAACCGATGAACCCTGCCCCCCCAGTGACAAGAATGTTCATGACGTAGCTGTCCCTTCGATATATGAACCAATGGCATAGATTAACGCCCGGTGCCCGATGTCTCGTCGATAGTGCATACCTTCGAAGCGGACCTGCGCGACCGCGGCATAAGCATCCCGGATGGTTTCTGCAATTGTCCCCGAAGAACGCACTGCGGTGATACCGAGAACCCGGCCTCCGGAGGAGACCAGCGCTGTTCCCTCCAGCCGCGTCCCCGCATGGAATGCAACAATTCCCCGTTGGTTTTCAATACGCTCGAGTCCGGTAATAACCTTACCCTGTGCATAGGCATCAGGATACCCTCCGGAGGCAAGAACTACGCATACCGCAGTGCCGTGCTGTTGCGGCGACCAACTCAATCCCCGGTATGCGCCAATCCCGCCCCGCACCGCGGCAAGAAGCAGCTGCGCAAGATCACCTGCAAAAAGCGGAAGAACAACCTGGGTCTCGGGATCTCCAAAACGGGAATTGTATTCAATCACTTTGGGTCCCGCAGGGGTGACCATCAAACCGATATACAAACACCCGGAGTACGGTCGCCCTTCTGCAGCCATGCCGGCGAGTGTCGGTCGGACAATCTCCTCCTCCACTTGATGCAGGAGCGCAGCGTTCACAACGGGTGCTGGAGCATATGCGCCCATGCCACCGGTGTTCTTCCCCTCGTCGTTATCGAGTGCGCGCTTATGATCCTGAGCCGGAGCGAGAATCACATACTCCCGGCCGTCGGTAATCGCAAACACCGATGCTTCCTCGCCCGCGAGAAATTCCTCCACGACAACACGTGCACCTGCCTGGCCGAAACTGCCTCCCCCGAGCATGCCAAGCATTTCCCGGGTGGCCTCTTCACGGTCACGGCAGATGAGCACGCCCTTGCCTGCCGCCAATCCGTCTGCTTTCAGGACAATCGGCAGCGCGACCTGCTGCACATAGTCCCGTGCCTCAGCTTCCTGACCTCGTGAGAATGTCCGGCTCGAGGCCGTCGGTATGCGATAACGTGACATAAAGTCTTTGGCGAATGCCTTGCTCCATTCGAGTTCAGCGGCGCGACGCGTCGGACCGAAGACCGCGAGACCGTGATCGAGGAACAGGTCAACCACCCCTGCGGCAAGAGGCTGCTCGGGCCCGACTACGGTCAGATCAATCCGCTCCTTTCGCGCAAAATCCAACAGCGCCTGCCGGTCGGTGGACGCGATCGGCACCAATTCGGCTTGGCGCGCAATCCCGGGGTTGCCTGGAGCACAGCAAAGCCTGGTGATGCCGGCGCTGCGGGCAAGCCCCCAGACCAACGCATGTTCTCTCCCTCCGGACCCTATGACGAGCACTCTCATGTCAGGTCTCCACGAGCAGAGATTCGAATATTTTTACAACCGACCTCGTCAAGATGACACGATTATACCCATCTATCACCTCCTGTTCAGGCCCGCGCAACTCATGCCGCTCCCAGCGAGTGTACAGATTCATGAGTGCTTCCTTGATCGCCGGCACATCATCAGGAGCAGTGACAATTCCTCCGGCCTCAAGAACCGCGTTTTTGATGAACCCTTCAGGGGCGCATGCCAGGATCGGCTTCCCTGCACCGATATATTCGTAGGTTTTGCCCGGTGAACCCAGATCATCACCAACAATCATCCAGAGGACATCAGAAACCAGGAGCTCGCGGATGCAATCCACATGCGGCAGATAACCTGTTTCCGTCACGGTATCATGGAGGCCGAGACGGGCAACCAGCTTGCGGTTCTCTTCCCGGAAGTTGCCCACAAAGTGCGCGTCAATGCGTCCGCGCAAACGCGGCTGCTCCTTCTGCAGCTCGGCCAGCGCGCGGAGAAAGTAGTCCGGCTTCCGGTCCTCCCAAAACACGCCGGCGTAGGTTACGCGCATGGCCTTCCGTTGGCGCTGCTCCAGCGGCGTGCTGCGAGCCTTCTGAAAGTCCGCCGGATCAAATCCCTGTGAGATGATATCGACATCGTGGTATCCAAGGAACCGGTGTCTCCGAAGGATAGTCTCCTTGACCTTTCTATTGGTCGTCACAATATGACTGCTGGCCCGGAGGGCCCGGCGCTCGAGATGGATATTCAGTAACTTGTGTACGGGAGTGGGATAGAATTTGAATGGATAGTCGACCCAGGGATCGCGATAGTCGAGGACGAGAGGGATATTGAGCTTCCTCTTTATCTCACGACCGATAAGGAAATCCGTAAACGGCGGCGCCGTGGCAAAAATCATGTCAAACGGTGTCTCCCGCGCAAGCTCAAGCGCCCGAGCAACGGCCTTGCGTTTCCACCCGATCTTGTTGTCCGGAATGAACACCGTATCGCTGAGGCGACTGAGAAGCTTCCGGCTCCATTCAGAAGGAAATGTTACCACCTGCTTCTTTGTAACGAGCTTGCCGGGGCCGGCAGCAGCGGTGCGGACAATGCGGACATCACGTCCCTCAAGATCTTCCAGCAGGGAGTCGTCCTGTGCAAGGTACCCCCGCGGTTGAACGGTCAGGACTGTGGGATGCCAGCCAAACTCGGAGAAGTACTTGACGAATTTCAGTGTTCGTTGGACGCCACTCAAACCCATGGGCGGAAAGTAGTATGCGATGACCAACACACGCCGTGGAGTATCTGTGCGTAGAGGCATAGTCAGAGAATCAAGAGTTCCTTTGGAGCGGTGGTGAGCACCGTGCATCCTGAGGAAGTGAGAACGATATCGTCTTCGATGCGCACGCCGTAACGGTCGGGGACATAGATCCCTGGTTCAATAGTAATCACACTCCCCACCTGCAGCTTGTCGGCACTGAGGCGTGACACACGTGGCCGTTCATGGATCCGCAACCCTAGACCGTGCCCGAGGGAATGGGTAAAGAACCTTCCAAAACCATCCGCCACGATCCGCGCGCGTGCTACCGCGTCAAGATCCGATGCCACCATGCCGGCCCGGGCGACATCGATGGCCTCGCGCTGTGCTCCCAGAACGGTTGCGTATGCTTCCCGTCGCCCACGCTCGATCCGGCCCACGCCAATGGTCCTTGTCAGATCGGAGCAGTAGCCGTTCACAGTGCATCCAAAATCCAGAGTGACGAACTCACCGGATTTGACGGCCTTTGCCGAAGCCCGTGCGTGGGGCGAAGCACCGCGGGTCCCGCCCGCAACAATCGGTTCGAAGGCATCACCTTCGGCCCCATGGCATCGTTGCCGGTAGCTGATTTCTGCGGCAATTTCGCGTTCGCTCACTCCAGGACGAAGCAGCGGGAGAATTTCCAAAAATACGCGATCAGAGATCTCCACCGCCCTGCTGAGTGAAGCAAGTTCCTCCGCATCTTTAACAATGGCAAGCCCCTCGACCAGGTTGCGCGAAGGAACCAGGGTTGCGCGGTTTACGGCGTTTCGGAAGAGAGCGTATTGCGCATACGTCACAGCTTCCGACTCGAATGCCACGCGACGGCATCCCCCGAGCAGCCTTCGCGAGGCGATCGTCTTCCAAAGATCGTGCATCGTGATAATGCGACTGAATCCCCGGACCTCGTGAGCACTCTGCGTGCGGTATCGGGTATCGGTCAGAAACCATGCGTCCGATGAAGTAATGACCGCGACCCCATGGGAACCCGTAAATCCGGTAAGGTAGCGGACATTGGAAAGAAGAGAGACCACCAGTGCCGCAACGTTCTGTTCACGCATGCGCGCCCGCAATCGGGCGAGACGGTCAGCGCGGTGTGACCGGCGCCGGCCGTCAGTGAACGTGGTAATTCGGAGCCTCTTTGGTAATGGTGATGTCGTGAGGATGGCTTTCACGAAGACCGGCATCGGTCATGCGGACAAACCTTCCCTTGCTCTGAAGTTCACGGACAGTTCGCGCACCGCTATACCCCATCGCTGCACGCAAGCCCCCGATCATCTGGTAGATGGTTTCACCCAGAGACCCCTTGAACGGAACGCGTCCCTCAATCCCTTCGGGTACCAGCTTCTGAACGTCATCTTCGGCATCCTGAAAATACCGATCTTTGCTTCCTGCTTTCATTGCCTCGATAGACCCCATCCCGCGGTAAATCTTGTAGCTCCGCCCTTCGTACAACACCTTTTCGCCCGGACTCTCTTCCACCCCGGCAAAGAGCCCTCCAATCATTACGGAATCCGCCCCGGCAGCAATAGCCTTCGCGATATCTCCTGTTTGCTTGATCCCGCCGTCGGCAATGACCGGAACTCCGGCTTTGTGCGCGACACCCGCACATTCCATGATCGCCGTGACCTGGGGTACGCCGACGCCTGCGACAACGCGTGTCGTGCAAATCGACCCGGGGCCGATGCCAACTTTGACCGCATCGACGCCCGCCCGGATAAGGGCCCGGGTGCCTTCGCCCGTCCCGACGTTTCCCGCGACGAGATTAAGCGATGGGAACTTTTTGCGCAGCAACTTCACCGTTTCGATCACCCCCTGTGAGTGCCCGTGCGCTGTATCCACAATGACGAGGTCCACCCCCGCCTTCACCAGTGCCGCCACACGATCCCCGGTTTCCCCGGTTACCCCTACCGCCGCGCCCACGCGCAACCGACCGTGTTCGTCTTTGCAGGCGTTGGGATGGCGGATGTTCTTCACGATGTCTTTGAAGGTGATCAGACCCTTGAGCACTCCCTGCTTGTCGACGACCGGCAGCTTCTCAATCTTGTGCTTCATCAGCAAGTGTTTCGCCTGCTCCAGTCCCGTGCCCACCGGAGCGGTAATGAGATGACCCCGGGTCATAATCGCCGCAACCTGCTGATTCTCATCCGGGTCAAAGCGCAGGTCTCTGTTGGTGATGATGCCGATCAAACGATGCTGATCGTCGACAACCGGAATACCGGAGATTTTGTATTTGTTCATAAGCAGAAGAACATCGTACACCTTCTGCGTTGCTTTGACGGTGACCGGTTGCAGAATCATCCCGCTTTCCGAACGCTTTACCCGGTCCACTTCTTCCGCCTGTGCAGCGATCGGCAGGTTTTTGTGCAGTATGCCGATCCCTCCCTCCCTTGCCATGGCAATCGCCATCGCGGATTCGGTGACCGAGTCCATCGCTGCGCTCAGCAACGGAATATTCATGGTCATCTGGCGGGTCAAACGGGTGCGCACTTCGACATCGCGCGGGAGAACGGTGGAGTGATTCGGAACGAGAAGAACGTCGTCGTAGGTGAACGCTTCGCCGATGATCTTTGCTGATTTCACGGGAAGAAACTCCGATGGTCGATGAGTGTCTCAGTGAGTGGTACTTATGAATACGCCGGAATGCCGGTGATATCTTCCCCCACGATCAGCGTGTGCATTTCATGCGTCCCTTCGTACGTGAGCACGGATTCGAGGTTCGCAGCATGACGCATGACGGGATATTCGTCAAGAATACCGTTTGCGCCAAGAATGGTGCGCGCATCCCGGGCGATCCTGAGGGCGTGGTTTACGTTGTTGCGCTTGGCGAGAGAAATTTGCTGGAACCGCGCCTTGCCGGCATCTTTGAGGCGCCCGAGCTGAACGCAGAGCAACTGCGCTTTGGTGATCTCGGACACCATCTCGACCAACTTCGCCTGCGTAAGCTGGAAGGATGCAATGGGTTTGTCAAACTGAATGCGCGTGCGTGCATATGTCAGGGCGGCATCGTAGCAGGCCATCGCCGCCCCCAGTGCGCCCCAGGCAATGCCGTAGCGCGCCTGACTCAAACATGACAGGGGCGCACGCAAGCCCTCCGCGTGAGGGAGCATGCGCGTGGCCGGCACGACCACATCCTGGAACACCAACTCTGAAGTCACAGATGCTCGCAGAGAATGCTTCCCCTTCATTTCAGGCGCCGAAAAACCCGGAGTACCCTTCTCCACAAGAAACCCTTTAATGGTATCATCGAGCTTCGCCCAGACCACGGCAACATCTGCAACTGTGCCGTTGGTGATCCACATCTTGGCGCCATTGAGCAGGTAGCCATCGCCGTGACGCGTAGCCCGGGTGAGCATCCCTCCCGGGTTCGATCCGAAATCAGGCTCCGTCAGTCCGAAGCATCCGACTTTTTCGCCCTTTGCAAGGCGCGGCAACCAGAAGCTCTTCTGATCATCCGAGCCGTAAACAAAAATCGGATACATCACGAGGGCGCTCTGGACAGAAGCAAAGCTCCTGACCGCACTGTCTCCCCGCTCCAGTTCCTGCATTGCCAGACCATATGCCACGTTATTCATCCCTGCACAGCCGTATTCCGGGGGTAGCGTCGCGCCGAACAGACCCAGGTCTGCCATGCGTGACATCAGATCGGCGGGAAACGTTCCTCTGCGGTAGTGCTCCTCAATGACCGGGAGCACATGGTCTTCCACAAATCCTCGCACCGTGGAACGGACAAGAATCTCTTCTTCGCTGAACAGTCCATCAATACCGAAGTAGTCAACCCCGTGGAATTTTGACATGCGTGGCACCGGCGCAGGTGAGAGTGAACAAGATAGCGAAATGAGGGAGTGAAAAGCAAGGTGCTAGCCGGGTACTGACAAACCATAGCGTTTGATTTTCAGGTAGAGCGTTTTCTTACTGATACCGAGGAGTTCTGCCGTGCGTGCGCGATTGAAGTTGTTCTCCCGCAACATCCGTTCAATATGGGCTCGTTCAAGATCTTCGAGCGTTCCACCAGTTCCCGGCGGGGATGGTTCAAACGCGGGAGGGGAAAGTGCCGGACGGTGCACGGAGAGCTGGAGGTCGTTCTCGCCAATCACGTCTCCCGCTGACAGAAGGATTGCACCCTCAATCACGTGCTCCAGTTCCCGCACGTTTCCCGGCCAATGGTATTCCTGTAACAAGCGGACAACCCCCGGGGAGAGTGTTTTCACATTCTTTGATTTTGCCTTCTGCTTCAGGAAGTATTCCGAAAGCAGTGGAATATCTTCCGCTCGTTCCTGGAGCGAAGGCATGGGCAACACGATAACATTTAACCGGTAGAGCAGATCCTCCCGGAATCGCCCTGCGGCTACTTCATCGCGCAGATTCTTGTTTGTCGCACTGACAACGCGCACATCCACCTGCAGCAAGTTGGTCCCCCCTACCCGGCGAAACTCCCCGGTCTCCAGAAACCGGAGCAGCTTGGGCTGGATTGCCGGACTGATGTCTCCCACCTCATCCAGGAAAAGTGTCCCGCCATTGGCAACCTCCACCAGACCTTGCTTCGATGCGAAGGCATTCGTGAAGGCCCCCTTTTCGTGTCCGAAGAGTTCGCTCTCGAGAAGTGCATCAGGAATGGAGGCACAGTTCACGGCAACGAACGGACGGTTATTGCGGGAGCTGCGCCGGTGGATCAAGTTTGCAATCAACTCCTTGCCTGTGCCGCTCGCACCCTGTATGAGAATAAAAGACTCGCTTTCGGCGAAGCGTGTGGCGTTATCGACAAGTCGCACGAAGGCCGGGCTCTGCCCGACGAGTTCGTTGCTCCCCGCCTTCCGCGTCAACTCGCTCTTCATCAACTTGTTATCGATGAAAAGCTGACGTCGTTCGATAGCTCTGTGGACAGTATTAAAGATCTCCTCGATATCGTACGGTTTCGCCAGGAAGTCGTACGCGCCGAGCTTGATCGTCTCGATCGCCGTCTTGATGTCGGCGTAGTTGGTGAGAATGATGACTTGCGTTGTAGGGGAGTATTCCTGGACGAACTTGAGGACGTCGATGCCGGTGACTCGCGGCATGCGGATGTCCAGGAGGATGACATCGTAGACTTTTGCCTGAATGCGGTTGATAGCTTCGCCGCCATCGGCAGCGACATCCACCGCATACTCACTTGCATCGCTCAGTTCCGCTTCGAGCAACTGCCGGAGCGGCTCTTCGTCGTCTACGACAAGCAGGTTGTACTTCTTTGCCATAACAGGACCGTGCGTCCGACCCGCACCCCGGCCGGTGCCGGCGCCTATTCGCTGAGCACGCGCTCAATCGTTGTGAGCAGATCCACCAGGTCGTATGGTTTGCTGACGAAATCATCGGCGCCCAACTTCTTGGACTCGATGGCATTCTTTAGATCTGCAAATCCGGTGAGCATCACGACCTTGGTCTTCCCATGCTGCTCTTTGATGTGCTTAAGCACTTCGAATCCGTTCATCCGGGGCATCTTGATGTCCAGGAGCACCAGATCGAAAGATGCCTCACCCATTTCCTTGATGGCATCATCTCCATCCGGAGCAGTGCGCACTTCGTATCCCTCGTTGACCAGCTCACTGCTAAGGACGGTGCGCAGAGAATCTTCATCGTCAACGACAAGGATCGAACGTTTCTTGGCCATCAGAGCGCTCTCCAGCGTGTTAGTGAAGTTCCGGCCCACGCTGCCCCGCTGACGCCACCATTCAGGGACCGGGATTGCGCAGAAGTATACCCAAAGTTGTGAACAAAATCAACAAGTTGCAACTCTCCCCCTATTGTGCTATTTTGACATTACGATGGATCCCACCAAACCGATTAATCTGCTGTTTGTGGACGATGATGCGGCCTATATGGCCATTGCCCGTCATCTTCTCACCAAATATCAGGGCTCGCGTTTCCAGGTGACCTGGAAACAGGATGCTGCCTCTTCCCTGGTCTATCTGGCAGGAAGCCCTGAAATCGACCTCATTGTGATAGATTACTTCCTCCCGGATGTGAATGGACTGCAGCTCGTTCAGCAAATCCGTGAGCGAAAAATCGACGTCCCGATCGTCTTTCTCACATCCAATCGCGATTTCCGCCTCGCTATTGAGGTTATGAAATACGGAGTGGAAGACTATCTTATCAAGGATGAAGCGGTGGATTCGGTCCTTCCCAGAAGCATTTTGAATATCGTCGAGCGGGTTCGCCTGAAACGGCGAATCGCCGAAGAACAGAAGGCTGATCTGATTGCCCGAAAGCGAACGGATGCCATCAAAGAGCTGGTCGTAACGGTATGCCATGAGTTCAACAATCCTCTCGCTGCCATCAAGATCAGCACGGACATCCTTTTGCGCCAGACCCTCAACGAAGATGAGACACGACTTGTGCATGCTATCGATGAAAACATCAATCTGGTCGAAAAGGAAATTTCGCGGCTTCGTGATACGAATTTTGAGCGTCTGGAGTTTCCGGCGGGCTGAAAGCCGGTCTTGATTGTAAAGGGGATCTTCGCTATATTGTTCATTCAGAAACTGAATCTGACCGGCAAATGCCGGATTTTACAGAAACCGATGTGTCACTGGAACCAGTGAAACGGACACCTTATACCGACCGAAAGCTGTTTGCAGAAAAAAACACAGCCCCTCAATCCCGCCCCACGGCGGGATTCTTTTTTCACAAGGGGGGGGTGTGAGCATGCGTGTACGCGACATAGAGCACGTGCTGGAAGAATGGGCCCCGCGAACCACGGCGTGGGAAGAAGACAACGTCGGCATCCAATGCGGCAATCCCACTATGGTTGTCCGGGGGATTCTGATCTGCCTTGACATC
>Ga0182021_10004505_pt1 | contig 16391 bp, 13 predicted proteins | sample 612E3MmetaG_FD_120493 | JGI IMG/M metagenome (GOLD analysis project Ga0182021, IMG submission 120493) | Permafrost microbial communities from Stordalen Mire, Sweden - 612E3M metaG (Illumina Assembly) | ecosystem: Environmental > Terrestrial > Soil > Wetlands > Permafrost | place: Sweden...
ATGGGCCGTTAGCTCAGCATGGGAGAGCGCCACAATGGCATTGTGGAGGTCACCGGTTCGAGCCCGGTACGGTCCACTAAAAGGACAATCACCCTGATTGTCCTTTTTTATTATTCATAAGAAGAGATCAAAATGATTGCAACACAAATCAAAATATCTTCGCCTGAAGAACTTTCCATAAAATGGGATGATGACCATGCAAGTATTATCTCCCTTCGCACGTTGCGTGATAGTTGTCCATGTGCTGGATGCCAAGGCGAAACTGTTTTACTAAAGACATATAAGCCAGAACCGCAGCGGCATCTTCCAGGAAGATATACGCTTTCAGGTATTCAGCAGGTTGGACATTATGCTATTCAAATCTCTTGGGGCGATGGCCACACAACAGGCATATATACATGGGAATTATTGCGAAATCTATGCGAATGTCGAATCTGTCTTGGCCGGAACCTTAGTGATGGACAGGGATTATAAAATATTAGAAATAAAACTATGGCATGGGAATTATAAAGACTGGTTTTAAAAATTCCGATGGAGCACACAGAGATTTCAAATTGCGAATAAACTAAGAAAATACTCTGCTTCAGCTGTTCTGGATAAATACTGAAAACAGATTTGTTTGGTAAAATATTTGCGTCTCCTAAAAAGAAACAAATGCGCTCGTTTATTCTTGAAATTAAAGCGAACATTCAGATATATTTAACAAAATACAATGTAAGCGAAGAGAAAATGAAAAGCATACTGAGATTCGAACTGAAAAAAGAAGGATCAGATCGAGATCAGCGATATACATCGGGAAAGGTGAATTATTTGCATTTAGACCGATTCACCTCACTGGTAAATTACCGAATCCTCCACAGGAGTTACAAGTTACATGGGCTTTGATGAAACCAGTACCAGCACAATGTTGACACTCAATTGTTCGGGGAGAAGTGAAACCAAATCCTCTGCAATCCTTACATTTTACATGCTCAGCAGAAAAGCATGTTTCTTTGCAACGGCACACGTCACGCTGTCTGTACTTGTATTAGTATTTTCTGCTTTTTTTATCATACCCATCTCCTTTGCATGATGATTTGCTTGTATCGAAAAGACTTTTTCTATTTTCGCATCGTCCTTTGGATAAAAATGATTTGATTATCGGCTCAATGAGTACGTGAAAAATAATCGATGCAATCGAATAATGTAATCCGGATTTTTAAAACATGAATTATATTTGAGTGAGACGCAGATATTCTCATTGTTCATTTTTGTATCACTGTAAACTGGATTCTGACTGAAGTTGGTACAGAAAGAGCATGAAACATTCATCGAGACAGAGATACAGGTTGAATCGGAAGATATATTTCCCTATCTTTATCGCATCATTAAGTGAATTAAGGCAATACATTGCGGGCGCTTAGCTCAGCTGGTTCAGAGCGTACGCCTCACACGCGTAAGGTCGCAGGTTCGATCCCCGCAGCGCCCACAATATAAAATGTTCTTTGACGATGTTCCTTTAATTCCTATCCAGCGAGGTAGGAAAGGGATTATTTTAACTGAGTGGTGACCAACGTACAGTGATAAGCAATACTTAATCACTCATCATTGGTACATGCAATTGAAAACCCCCTTTTCCGAATTTGCCGGAACTGGGGGTTTTTTCATTATAAGAAAGGTGGATCATGATGAAAACAAAAGTACTCGACGCCGATGGTCTTCGGCGAACTGTCAACCGTCTCTCCCATGAAGTTGTGGAGAAAAATAAAGGTGTGCAGGATGTTGTGCTTGTTGGAATTAGAACGCGAGGCGAATTTCTAGCGCATCGTGTTGCAAAAAAAATCGCAGAAATCGAAAATATAAACGTGCAGGTCGGTGTACTTGATATTACATTGTATCGAGATGATCTGCGCGGGCGTCTTGATCAGCCCGAATTAAAAAGCACGGAAATACTATTTGATATTCGAGGCAAAGTTGTCGTTCTCATAGACGATGTGCTTTTCACCGGACGAACAATTCGTTCAGCGCTCAATGCATTGATGGATCTTGGGCGTCCGTCTGTTATCCAGTTGCTTGTGTTGATAGATCGCGGGCATCGAGAGTTGCCCATCAAAGCAGATTTTGTCGGAAAGAATGTCCCGACAGCACGTGAGCAGGAAGTGCAAGTTGCATTGACGGAAGCAGATGAAGAAGATGCTGTCTATCTTATCGAAAATGATAAAAAGGAGGATGGACAATGAAACTGCAAAGCCGTCACTTACTCGGATTGGAAGGAATGAGCAAGGAAGATATTACGCTTATTCTGGATACCGCAGCCTCATTCAAAGAGGTTTTGGAACGACCAATTAAAAAGGTTCCACCGCTGCAAGGAAAAACAATTGTAAATTTGTTCTTCGAGAGCTCAACTAGAACAAGGATTTCCTTTGAGCTTGCAGAGCGGCGCCTCTCGGCAGATGTAGTGAACTTTGCCGCATCAGGCAGCAGCGTGAGTAAAGGAGAGACACTCAAAGATACTGCCCGCAACATTGAAGCAATGAAAATCGATATGGTTGTCATTCGGCACTCGGCATCAGGTGCGCCGCACTTTCTCACGCGTGTTGTAAAAGCGAATGTGATTAACGCTGGTGATGGTGCGCATGAACATCCAACGCAAGCCCTGCTCGATATGATGACACTGCGGGAGAAACACGGGTCACTCGAAGGATTACGTATTTGTATTGTCGGCGACATTTTGCACAGCCGCGTTGCACTTTCAAATATATATGGATTAAAAACTATGGGTGCAGAAATATCGGTATGCGGTCCGGCAACATTGATCCCGCGGAACATCGAAGAGCTTGGCGTCCGTGTCTATCACAGATTAGAAGATATTATTCCCCACGTCGATGTGCTGAATGTCCTCCGCATACAATTGGAGCGGCAAAAGAGCGGCCTCTTCCCGTCGCTCCGTGAGTACCATCGATATTTCGGTGTCACGAAAAAAAAAGTCGATCGTGCGCTGAAGCCCATCACCATCATGCATCCCGGTCCAATTAATCGCGACGTTGAACTATCAGCTGATCTTGCAGATGGACCGCATTCCGTCATTCTCGAGCAAGTCACAAACGGTGAAGCAATTAGAATGTCAGTACTCTACTTACTTGGAACTTCCAATTGAAGGAATTACATATGAAACTCCATTTAAAATCCGGCCGTTTAATTGATCCCTTACAAGGAATAGATGTTGTCACTGATATGTTGATCGTTGATGGAAAAATTGAACGAATCGGCGAAACGCTTTCCAGTGACAAATCGTATGAAGTAATTGATTTGAAAAATAAAGTCATAGCTCCGGGATTTATTGATATGCACGTCCACTTACGTGAACCTGGATATGAACACAAAGAGACTATAGAAACTGGCTGCGCTTCTGCAGCGGCCGGCGGATTTACTGCTGTCTGCTGCATGCCGAATACGAATCCGACAATTGATGAAGAGTCTGTTGTGCGGTATGTGCAGGAAGAAGGAAGACGTGCGACCGGCGGACTGGTAGATGTGTTTCCCATTGCAGCTGCCTCAAAAGGACGGAAAGGTGAAGAGTTGTCACCAATGGCTGAATTGGCAAAAGCAGGTGCAGTTGCATTTTCAGATGACGGATCGCCGATTGCCAATGCAGAATTGATGCGCAGAATTTTTGAATACTCATCTATGTACAATCTGCCTATCATCCAGCACGCAGAAGAACCTACGATGACAAAAAACGGATTAATGAATGAAGGATTCACATCGACGCGGCTTGGTATGCCCGGCATTCCGCCCATTGCGGAAGAATTGATGATTGTACGAGATATTGTTCTCCTGCGCTATGTGCCGCGAACAAAATATCACGTTGCACATATAAGCACGATCGGATCTATCGATTGTGTCCGCAGAGCAAAAATAGAAAAGTTGAATGTTACGTGCGAAGCCGCACCGCATCACTTCACCCTTACAGATGAAGCAGTGGAAAGCTTTGATACCAACTTGAAAATGAATCCGCCGCTGCGTACAAAAGCAGATGTGCAAGAAATAAAAGAGGCACTGCGCGATGGGATCATCGATGTTATTGCCACTGACCATGCACCACATACGATTGATGACAAGGAAGTTGAATTCACACAAGCACCGTTCGGCATTGTTGGCTTAGAAACCGCTCTTGGGTTGTCTCTCACGGAACTTGTTCATCAAAATTTTCTCACGCTTCTGCAGTTGATAGAAAAATTATCAGTAAATCCGCGTCGTATTCTTTCTTTACCGGCAATACGTATTCAGACAGGCGAAAGTGCGAACTTGACATTCCTGGATCCAAACGTTGAATGGACAGTAGACATTCAATCTTTTAAATCAAAGTCTAAAAATTCACCTTTCCATGGAAGAATATTGAAAGGGAAAGCGATCGGTCTTATAAATAATGGAAAATTTTATTTCGCACCATAAAAGAACTTGTTCCGATATCAGACAATTGCCTGAATTGTCAATGTACTTCTATTCGCAGCACTGGCGAAAATCGCTTAATTCGATTTGGTTTCACGAACGACGTACAATCAACAGGAGCAAGTTTTTCGTTCATTGACTTTCTCCAGATTTTCTGATAATGTGGACGCGAACTATGAAATGGCTGTTGATCATATTACTTTTCACTTTCTCTACCGAAGCACAGATAAAACAACACTCTGATGCTCGAATTAAAAAAGATATACTTGACACCTCATCTGTCCACGTAGATCAACAGCACGCCAAAGTGTTTAATGTCTTTAAAATTATCGAATATGGAATTCAGAAGTGTGCCGTCGAGGAATTTGATAAAGAACTCGGCACGATGGTTTCTATTGCCATCGGCTCGAGTGAGCGCGGGTATTTCTCCACGAATCAAGCAGTGTCGGTGCTTTCCAGGTTTTTTTCAAGAAGAAGGCCAGTCTCTTTTGCATTTTCCCGCATTCATGAAAAAGGCGCTACCCCTTATGCGACAGGTCGTTTACTATATATCCAAAAAGGGAATCAAGAATCAGTGCAAGTGTATGTGTCCTTAACACGACAGGATTCTCGGTGGGTCGTCAATCAATTTAATATCTATGAATAAAGCTGTGGGCATGACAAATGACTCCGAAAGGTATGCCCGCCCCGCGCTGTGGGGCTTTTTTATTTGTATTGCTGTCGCTGCTGTGCTTCTCATTGTACGACTTTTCATTCCATCGTTCATACAATATCACTGGGATGCAGAACGCGCTGCAGAGCATACACGGGCTGAGCAAGTCATTCATGAGGCTTTTCGGAATAAAACTGAACAGCTGACCAATGTCATCGAGCGTGTCTCCAGAGATACATCGTTTCATGCGGGGATAATTCTGAACGATACTCCTACGATACTCAAAGCCTTTCAATCTCTTAATTCGTACAAATTAAATGATGATCAAACGATTGACCTCGTTGATTCACTAGGAAACGTCCTTGCATGGAATGGTCCAAGCATTTCGTCATTATACAAACAGGTATTTCATCAGAATGCTCATGAACCAATAGTATATGTCACGCAAAATGGATTGCGCACGTGTTTAACTGCAGGGAAGAAATTAACCCAAGGGGGATTGACGTTATTCGTAAGTGAACCGCTTGAAGTGAATTCTCCAATTTCAAATCGCTTTATTCAGAAGGTTAGTCTCTGCGAAGAATTGTCACTGACACTAAAAACACAAGTCACCTTTAAACTCCCACAAACATACAGAGCGCATCAAGGAGAGTATTGTGTTCCGGTTGTCAATCAAGAGAATAAAGCGATTGCTGAATTTTATGTTACAGAACCGACTCTAGAGAGCAAGACTTCATCAGATACAGAAATGTGTGTGATGCTTATTGTTGTTTGTGTAGCGTGCAGTTGTTTGTTTTTTGTCGTTATTGGTTTGTTGTGGATTGTGAAGTTAAACCGGGATCAGATTACTACTGCAGCTGTCATTCTCTCTTTATGGCTTGTACGATTCGTATGGAAGGGATTAGATTTTCCCGCAACGCTCATTGGCGGCTGGCTCTTCAGTCCGGATTTGTATGCTTCGCCTCTTATTTTTGGCTTAAGTTCCTCGCTCGGTGAACTTACGCTCACTGCAGTAACGACAGTGGTTTCAGCTTGGTTCTTTTTATCACGGATCATCTTCAAAAGAAAAACGAAAGCACACATTGGGAGAATGAGGTTGAGTGATGGCCGTATCGTATCTATGGCATTTGTTTGTTTTACCTCGCTGCTCATGCTATGGATTTTCCGCGGTTTCGGAGAAGCAGTGCGGAGTTTTGTTTTTGATTCAACAATTCGATACAACAATCCATCGGAGATTCTTCCGAGCGGACCCGCTGCACTTATGTATTTTAATATCATGCTGTTAGGCGTTTCTCTCTTATGTGTTTCGATCGCTTTGCTCTTGAACGGGAAAAAATTAATCACTGCTTATTATTCACACGATGAGGTTTCATCACAAATTATTTTCATCAGTTTTATCATTATTTGTATTCCAATATTTTCGTTGTTCGATGGTACACAACTATTTCCGCTTCTTATTTCAATCTTCTTTATTACTATCTGTATTCTTCTGGTCGAATTATTACTCTCGTGGAAAAGGTCTGGAAACGAATCAGCATCACTGCAGTGGAAGCTTACCATTTGGATGATCGTGGGATCATTTGTTATTGGAGCCCCTCTCGTACACCAACGGCTTCAGCAAAGAGAGCGCAAAGATGTGGAAGCTGTTGAAAATGAGTTCTTGCGTCCTTCCGACAGTTGGTTGACGTATGCTGTGCAGGATGGACTACGGACATCTGTCGAAAGTATTTTAAGGAATATGAACACGCCCAATATTTCTACAGCAAAAGAAAACAATCTTGCATTTGTTCTTTGGACAAAATCACTGATTGGCAAAGAAGGATACAGCTCTGCTCTTATTCTTTATAATCAGCTGGGAAATGAAGTGGATCGTTTTGTCGTTGGTATGAATAAACCGGAACAACAGAGTATTCTTGTGAAAGTATTTGCCGGCGAAGAAGAAGCCGTTCACGTTCTAGATCGAACAGGACTAAAATTATTAGGAAAACTTTATGGAGCGTGGACTACTATTCGGGATTCCAGCGGACAAATGATTGGCAGTATCGCACTCCTTTTATCAGAGCATCAAAAAGCAATATTCCACGAAGAAGACACAGAGCCGCTTCGACAGTTTGGAGATCGGCTGGAAAATGATTTAGTGCGGGAGATCGCTGTTCATGAATATAAAAATGATTCGCTGATTTTCTCAACAGGAAGAAAGTTGTATCCGGAACGTATCTTGTCTGCAACGATAGACAGTGAATTTCAACGCTCAGCAAATTCTTCTCTGTGGAAAGATCTTGTCATGAACGGATATAAAACCCAGACTGTTTACATGAGGGATGGTGCTTCACCGGAAAGAATTGCGGCGATCAGTTTAGAAAAATTAGATTTCCGTTGGGATATTTTTCGTTACCTGAAAGAATTCCTTGTGTGCCTTGCTGTCTTGGCAGTAATCGCACTATGGTATTATATTCGGAAAAGCATGCAAAATGGGATACCTGCTCTAGGGTTTAGAGCGAAGCTGTTGCTCGGGTATGCATGCATAACACTTGTGCCACTTGTCGTTCTGAGTTACTACACTAGGCAGCTTGTCGTAGAGCGATTTCAAAAGCAAGGAGAAATGGAACTCTATAACGAGCTGGTTACACTGCAGGATCGCATCAGCGCATATGTTTCTGATGAGGAAGACTTTGTTAAAGGTATCGATGATGATTTTTGTGAAGCTCTTGCTGCCGAATATGGTGTTGATTTCACAATCTATCGCGGTGCTTCAATTCAAGCAAGCAGCCGATCGGAGCTCTATCGTGCATCACTTTTAGACGGGCGGCTTAACGGCAGTGTTTTTGCTTTCATTATGCTTGATGGCAGCATGCAGGTGCTGGCAAAAGAAAAGATTGGCTCTGTTGAGTATATTGTTGGTTACTGTCCGATTTCGATCAATGGAAGAATTGCTGGTGTACTTGCTATTCCAACGTTGAACAAGCAAAGAGATATCGAAGCCGAAATATCGCAGCAAAATGCGTACGTTTTTGGGATGTACGCGATCGTCTTTGGCATCGCCTTAGTTGGCGGTGGATTGCTTGCGTTACGCTTTGCGCGCCCCTTGCATACACTGACGCGTGCCGCAAAAAATGTTGCCGATGGAAACCTTGATATTAATGTATCAGTGAAGTCGCACGATGAAATCGGTACGCTTGCCCAATCATTTAACGATATGATCCTAAAATTACGCACAAGCAGAGAAGAACTGGCAAAACATGAACGCGAAAACGCTTGGAAAGAAATGGCAAAACAAGTTGCGCATGAAATTAGAAATCCGCTCACGCCAATAAAGCTTTCCATCCAGCATTTGAGACAGGCATTCAAGGACCAAGCACCGGATCGGGAAGAAATTCTCCAACGCGTTTCACAAACAGTGATCGATCAAATTGAAACTCTTTCACGCATTGCGACAGAATTTTCCCATTTTGCAAAAATGCCGGAAAGAAAATTCGAACGAGTCTGTATTGATGATTTGTTAAAGGAAACGATCAATGTATTTAGGGAGGTCCAAGGAATCAGGTTTATTGACCACCTTGCATCACCAAATGTGAAAGTGGTTGCGGACAGCGACCAACTACGCGGAGTATTTATCAATATTATTAGGAATGCAATTCAGGCAATTGAAAAACAAGGAACAATTACCATAAGCACTTCTCAAGAAGGTCGAATGTGCCTTATTATAATTTCTGACACTGGCTTAGGAATCCCGGAAGAGATACGTTCAAGGATATTTGAGCCAAATTTTTCAACCAAGTCGGAAGGAATGGGCATTGGGCTGGCAATTGCGAGAAGAGTTATTGAAGATCATGGAGGAAAAATTACCTGTCAAAGCGAGCAAGGAAAAGGAACGACATTTGAAATCCGGCTTCCAGTTTGACACGCGTGATAAAACAGTACTGCTGCCGAAAATATTTTCAGCATATCCGGAAATACGTTCAGGGATGAGCACGAAACTTGGAAACAGGAATCAAACTGGCTTCGAGATGAATCTGAGTTATAAAGTTGGGGATGATCCGGCAATTGTTGAAACGAATCGAAAGTCCTTCTTATCGTTGATGGGAATATCTATCATTGAGCTTGCAAGTCCTCTTCAATCGCATTCAAATTATGTTCGTATAGTTGACGTACCGGGTGAATATGCAGAGTGCGAAGCTCTCATTACCAATGCGAGCGGAGTGGCATTAGTTGTATCAGTTGCTGATTGTGTCCCAATATTCCTCTTCGATCCAATAAAGAAAGCAATCGGAAATGTCCATGCGGGATGAAGAGGCACTGCAAATGAAATCGTCAAGCATGCAGTAGAAAAAATGCAGGAGAAATTCAAAACAGATACAAAAAATATCCTTGCCTTTATAGGTCCATCAGCAGGAGCCTGTTGTTACGAAGTGATTATGGATGTCGCTGTGAAGTTCGAGAATAAAATCGTACCTTATAGCAATACAAAGACATTTATCGACCTCAAGAAAGAAAACACTTCTCAACTAAAAAAACTGGGAGTACTCGCGAGCAATCTTGAGGCCAGTACACACTGCACGATTTGTGAGAAGCAATTGTTCCATTCTTATAGAAGGGATGGAAAAAGAGCCGGCAGGATGATGGCTGTTATTTGTTTAAAACCATAATCGGAGATGAATTATGTGCGGCATTGTTGGATACGTCGGAAAGCGGATTGCTTTGCCAATTCTTATAGAAGGGTTGAAAAGGCTTGAATATCGCGGCTATGATTCTGCAGGAGTTGCATTACTCCAAAATGGCCAGCTCGAAATCAAAAAATGTGTTGGCAAAGTGTCACTGTTAGAGGATGCACTAAAGAATATTGAAAGTACCGCTACCATCGGCATCGGACATACACGCTGGGCAACGCACGGAGTACCGAACAATATAAACGCCCATCCGCATGTCGACTGCCATAATCAAATTGCACTCATTCACAATGGTGTTATTGAAAATTATGCAAGTATCAAAACAGAATTGGAATCTCGCGGGCATAGTTTTAAATCGGCAACAGATACGGAGGTGCTGGTACACCTCATCGAAGAGTTCTATAAACAGAGTAAAAACTTGGACGTAGCTGTCCGATGCGCTCTGAAGGAAGTAATTGGAACCTATGGAATAATTGTGCTGAGTGTCTTCGAGCCAGATACACTTATTGTAGCGCGCAAGGGAAGTCCGTTGGTCATTGGTTATGGCGACGGAGAAGTCGTTATAGCTTCCGACGCCTCGGCGTTAGTGGAACTTACACGCAAAGTAACGTATTTGGAAGATGGAGAAGTAGCCGTTGTGACAGCAAATGAAGTCGTTATTAAGACACTTGGAGATATTGAAATCACGAAAGTGGTCGAGGAACTCACATTCGATCTCGAACAGATTGAAAAGGGTGGATACCCTCATTTCATGCTGAAAGAAATTCATGAGCAGTCAGAGTCAATTCAGAATGCAATGCGCGGCAGATTACTGGAAGAAGGAGGCAATGTTAAACTGGGAGGACTTGATGGAGTCCTTGAGAAGATCATGTCAGCACCGCGTTTAATCTTTGCTGCATGCGGTACTTCGTGGCACGCCGCTTTAATCGGAGAATATATGCTTGAACAGTATGCACATATTCCTGTGGAAGTGGAATACGCTTCTGAGTTTCGTTATCGAAACCCCATCCTAACAAAAGACGATGTTGTCATTCTCATTAGTCAGAGCGGTGAGACAGCGGATACACTGGCTGCCTTGCGTGAAGCAAAATTGCACGGAGCGACTGCAATCGGTATATGCAACGTGGTCGGTAGTTCTATTGCCCGCGAAAGCGATGGCGGCGTTTATATTCATGCCGGACCTGAGATTGGTGTTGCTTCCACAAAGGCATTTACATCTCAGTTGACGGTATTGACTCTTCTGACGATTCTCCTTGCGCGCCGCAGGGGAATGTCACGGGAACAAGGTATGGAACTCGTACAGGAATTGAAACTGTTGCCGGAAAAAGTGCAGACCATTCTTTCTACAACAAAGCAGATTGAGTATATCGCAGGTGAATTTAAGGAAATGAAAAATTTTCTTTACCTTGGCCGGGGATATAATTTTCCTGTTGCACTCGAGGGCGCTCTAAAACTAAAGGAAATCTCTTATATTCATGCAGAAGGATATCCCGCTGCAGAAATGAAGCACGGACCCATTGCGCTCATTGACGATAAGATGCCGGTTGTGTTTATTGCGCCGAACGACAAAACGTACGAAAAGATCATGAGTAACATTCAGGAAGTGAAAGCACGGCAGGGCCGGGTGATTGCTATTGTGAATGAGAAGGAAAAAAATATTAGTCAGTTAGCGGATTATTTGATATGTGTTCCACATACACTCGATTTATTTTCACCCATCCTTTCTGTTATTCCGCTGCAGTTACTGGCATATTACATTGCTGTTTCGCGGGGATGCAATGTAGATCAGCCGCGAAACCTTGCAAAAAGTGTAACGGTAGAATAGAAAATTGTTTTTCAAAGAATTCTTCCTATCTTTAATAACGTTTTATCAAAGGAAAGTGTAAAAAATATGAAGCAAGATTCAAAATTCAAACCGAATGAATGGGCGCTTATACTTGGGGCATCCAGTGGATTTGGCGCCGCTACTGCTCTTGAACTTGCAAGGCATGGGATGAATATCTTTGGCGTGCATCTTGACCGCCAAGCAACGATGCCTAATGTCCAGAACCTGATAAAAGAGATCAAACATACTGGTGTCAAAACCGTCTTCTACAATATCAATGCGGCGGATAAAATAAAACAGGATGAGACGCTTGATGATATTCAAGAACAATTTGCTGGCAGTTCTTCTGAAACAATTAGAGTGCTTCTGCATTCACTCGCATTCGGAACATTAAAGCAATTCATCGCAAAAAAAACAGAAGACGCTATCACTCCGGCCCAGATGGAAATGACAGTCAATGTGATGGCACATAGTCTTGTCTACTGGGTGCAAGGATTGATCTCGCGGAATCTTATGAGTCGGGGCGGACGTATTTTTGGAATGACAAGTTCAGGCGGGCACTCTGCGATGCCGTACTACGGAGCCGTATCTGCGGCAAAAGCTAGTTTGGAAGCGCACATCCGCCAACTTGCAATGGAACTTGGGCCTATGGGTATTACTTCAAATGCAATTATGGCAGGCGTAACGGATACGCCGGCATTGCGTAAAATTCCAGGAAATGTTGGAATGCTTGAAGCGGCACGTGCAAAAAATCCGGCTGGACGACTCACGACACCGGAAGATGTTGCGAAAGCAATTATTCTTCTTTCCGCCGACGAAGCACATTGGATATCCGGCAATGTCTTGGGTGTTGATGGAGGGGAGGATATTGTAGCATTTGCTGGTCCTCGAAATCAACACGATAATAAATAATCGCACAATCGATCAGGAAAAAGGGAAATTATTATGTTTGAATTTGAATTTACGGATGAACAAAAAATGCTGCGGGACATGGCGCGGGATTTTGTAAACACAGAAGTTAAACCACTCGCCCAGAAGATGGATGAAGAAGAAAAAATGTCTCCCGAATTAATCCGTAAAATTGCAGACATAGGTTTCCTTGGCGCATCATTCCCGCAAGAATACGGCGGCGGCGGATTCGGTGAAGTCGGTTATTGCGTTATGCAAGAAGAGATGGGAAGAGGTGATCTTGCAACGTCCACATTTATCGGTGCGCATCAGTCCATTGGAGCGAATGCCATCTTTATTGGCGGATCAGAAGAATTAAAGAAAAAATATCTTGTTCCGCTGGCTGAAGGGAAATTCATTGGTGGATTTGCTCTGACGGAAGCTTCAGCAGGTTCCGATTCATTTAATCTGCGCACGAAGGCACGTCTTGATGGAAATGAGTGGGTGATGAACGGTGAAAAAATATGGATCACAAATGGCGGGTTAGCAGATATCCTTTCGGTTTTTGCTCGAACGGAACGAGGTATTAGCGCGTTCGTTGTTGAAACAAAAACACCGGGATTCACTGCAGGTCCCAAAGAAAAGAAAATGGGAATTCGCGCTAGTATGACAAATGCGCTGACATTTGATAATGTTCGGATCCCAAAAGATAACATTATTGGGGATGACGGTCGTGGATTTCTCATTGCGATGAAAACATTAGATGCGGGTCGTCTGGGCTTAGGGGCAGCATGCCTTGGTGCGATGAAGGAATTATTGGAAATGAGCACGAAGTACGCAAAAGAACGAAAACAATTCGATGCACCTCTTTCACAGTTCCAGGCAATTCAATTTATGCTTGCAGATATAGCAATGACAATCTATGCTTTGGAATCAATGGTCTATCGTACGGCACAAGAGTATGATCAAAAGAAATCAGTCTCTCGCCAGGCAGCGTACGTAAAATTGTATGCTTCAGAACAACTCTGCAAAGTAGCGGATAAAGCAGTGCAGATACATGGCGGCATGGGGTATTCGAGAGAATTGCCGGTAGAGCGTTATTACCGAGACGCTCGTATCAATCCGATATTTGAAGGTACAAGTGAAGTGCAAAGACTTGTGATAGCCCGTGATGTTCTTAAAAAGAACGGAAAGGTCTAAGAATCAAATCTTGACTTTTTGCAAAAAGTCTGGTAATTTTAATCAAGATTTTAGTCCCGCTGAAGTCCGGCGGGATTTTTATTGGACAGGTAGCTCAGTTGGTAGAGCAATGGACTGAAAATCCATGTGTCGGGGGTTCAATTCCCTCCCTGTCCACTCAAAATCGCCATTTCTGACGCTAAGTGTTACGCACTGCTAACAGTGTGCTAACACTTTTTTGCGTACTGGAGGTAAGTATGGCGTCCCTCATTCAACGGTCCAACGGTTTCTATTATCTTGTTACCTATCTCAACGGGAAACGCATCTGGCAATCGACCGGATCAAAAACAAAACCGGGAGCAATAAAATTTTTAAAGAGTAGGAAAAGAAAAACCAAAAAAACGAATAATCTTACTCTGAGTCAATTCAAAACACAGTACGCTGCATTTGCTGTTACAAATCTTGCTCCTTCTACCGTTACTTTATATTCAGGAGCTATTTATTCATTCTTAAAATATTGCGGCGATCGTACGCTCTCAGATTACACTCCTCAACTGATTGAGCAATTTAAAGTATCTCACCTAAAAAAGGTTTCTCCAACAAAAGTCAATATCGATTTCCGATCTCTGAAATCCGTATTTGGAACTGCGGTGAATTGGGGGTTACTTCAGGAAAATCCATTTAAAAGATGTAAGCAACTGCGGCTTCCCCAAATGAGACCTATATATCTTACTCCGGAAGATTTTCAGAAATTACTTGCCGTCATTCATTACGATTGGTATCGGGATTTAGTTAGGTTTGCTGTTTCCACGATGATGCGAGTGGGGGAGATAGTGAATCTAAAATGGTCTTCAATTGATTTAGAGCGGAGACTTATACTCGTGGAGAATACAGAAACATATCGCACAAAAACACGAAAGAGTCGAGCTATTCCGATGAATGAATGGGTTTATTACTTTCTCATTAAGAAAGATAGAAGGAGTGAATAAGTCCTCTCATTTCTAGATGGAAAAACACCGAGAGTCGGATATGTTTCATGCAGATTTACAAAATTTTATGCAAAGATATTCTGCCGAAAACACTAATCTTTTTTCAATGAGATTGGACTATTCAGCATTAAATATTGCGCTTTATTCAATTTCAATACTTCACGAAGTTTTCCAAGATCCATCGTTGCACGAGGTCGCGTGACAAGACCAACCGATGCACAAAAAAGCGAGATGTTTTGAGAGACGATTCCTGCATCTTCTGCTGCCCAGACTAATTTTATAGAATCTGCTCCAAATTTAAATCTGGATATATCGGATACTAACAAACACATGAGGGGAGCTTTCGCAGCGTTTTCTTGTCTCCCTGCAATCAATTTCCGATGATCACCATTTATAATTAAATCAAGTACATGTTTTTTTGCATCGTAAAGGTAAATACCGGATTCCATACTGACATACACATCAATGTCCTGGGCATTTATAGCTGAGGGGGCAGTACGTTTCCCAACATCAGGCCGATTGATTCCATTTGCCGCCCATAATAAGTCTGATAAATCTTGAATTTTGATTCTTGTCGTATCAAAATCATTCGCCGAGGCCCTTAACGATAAAGCCTTCATGACGGGCAATCCTCTTGTGATATCGGGAGGGTTCAAAACTATTGTTTTTGCACTTTGAGCGAACAAAGGACATGATAAAATAGTGAGGCAGATGTACATGGCAATATTTTTCATAATCATCCTTTCAAATCAATGTTTATTACAAAATCATTAAGATTAAGACGTTTTGTTCTTTCTACTACATAAAAATGTTATTCAAAGTCTCTCTTCTCCCGAAGTGAGCGCTTTGATAAAACTATACATGAATTCGTTTCCTTCGTAAAATTCCTTCACCCCAAGGCGTTCATCTTTTCCGTGGGCGCGAACATCATCCATATCTGTAAATATCCCTGAGATGCCATAGACCGGGATGCCGGCAGCACGAAGGAGTCTTCCGTCGGAAGCACCATTCGACATGGTCGGTGTGACAGTAACACCGGGCCACATTGAAGCTGTCAGTTGTTCGAGAAGATCCATCACATCTTTTCGGAGCGGGGAGAGAGGGCCGTGAATTGAAGTGTACGAGCACGTGATCGAGACTTGCGTATCTGCAATGACTGATTTGAGCGTTGCCATGACTTTTTCCGGAATATCGTCGGGAAGCATGCGGCAATTAACATTCGCACGAGCGGTTTGCGGCAGCGCATTCTCTGCGTGCCCGCCGCTCAACATTGTTGCAACGCAGGTTGTACGTAATTTTGAATTATACATCGGGGAATAATTTGCAAGGCGATTTGCGGCAGCAGTATCGATCGGCGTTTTCACCATTGCTAGCATATCGGCTTTTATCTGTCCTGTTTCCTGGAGCGCGCTTTGTTGAAAGAACATACGCGTTGTTTCGTTAAGCATGATCGGGAAATCGAATTTCGCCAAGCGTGTAAGTGCATCGGCGAGCCGATAGATTGCATTGTCCTTTACCGGGAGGGAGCTATGACCGCCTTTGTTTTTTACTTCGAGTTTATAATCGATATAAATTTTTTCACTTGTTTGAATTTCCATAATAATGTGCTTGCCGTTTTTTATATTGCCGCCTCCTATATCTGGATTAATGCAATATTCCGCCTCAATTAAATCTCGGCGATTGTTCAGCAGCCATTGAACTCCGTTTGCATCGCCGTTCTCTTCATCCTCTGTGAGCGCTACAATAATATCACGGTCAGG
>Ga0182021_10004506_pt1 | contig 16388 bp, 17 predicted proteins | sample 612E3MmetaG_FD_120493 | JGI IMG/M metagenome (GOLD analysis project Ga0182021, IMG submission 120493) | Permafrost microbial communities from Stordalen Mire, Sweden - 612E3M metaG (Illumina Assembly) | ecosystem: Environmental > Terrestrial > Soil > Wetlands > Permafrost | place: Sweden...
ACAATAAACCCGGTTAAAATTCCTGCTATTAAATTAATTAATATCAAATAAAGTTTAATAATTTAAATTACATGGACAATTAGAATTAATAATTATCTTGCCGTGTATCCGCCATCAATCACAAGTTCGCTTCCGGTTATGAACTTAGATTCATCCGAAGCCAGATAAACAACTCCGTAACCTATATCATCCGGTTCACCCATATGACCAAGAGGATGAAGGTTTTCCAGAGCTTTTATGCTTTCGTCTACATTACCTGTCGCTTCGAGAAATTTATTCACCATCGGAGTTTTTATAAAACCGGGGTGGATAGAATTTACTCTTATATTGTCTTTTGCATAAAATAACGCGTCGGTCTTAGTCATTAAACTGACTGCACCTTTAGAAGCATGATACGGAGGAATATCTGTACTGCTTATAATTCCATAAATTGACGACATATTTATTATACTACCACCTTTGTATTCTTTCATATGAGGGATAATATATTTAGTACAAAAAAATACACCTTTAACATTTATATTCATAACTTTGTCCCACTCTTCGGAAGTGATTTCATGAGTTGGCTTATTTACCCCCGATATTCCCGCATTGTTAACCAGTATATCAATTCTTCCGTATGTTTTGTAAACTTTTTCTATTACATCTTTAACATTTTCTTCATTAGATGTATCAAGATGCCAGTATTCAGCGATTCCGGTATTATTAATTTCTTTAACTAAATATTGCCCTTCTTCATCAAGTATATCTGTCACTGCAACTTTCGCACCTTCTTTTGCAAGAAGTGTGCATATGGATTGGCCGATTCCAAGACTTCCACCTGTCACCAGTGCTACTTTATTTTCTAATCTGTTCATTATTTTTTTCTATAAAATTTAATTTTCCGAAAAATTATTTATTAAATATTTTACGTTTATTATACTCTTATCTTCTTGATTACTTTATAGTTAACACCAAATTATATTTTTATCTTGTTCAAGATAAATAAAGGAAATAATTAAAGTAATAGTGCAGAGGGATGAAAAAAGGACTAATCCTAATGGATTAGTAATTAGCAATTTAAGCAAGTTCTCATTCCCGGATAAATGCAATACCTAAACTATTGTTTTTACAAAAGGGATTTTTTTGATTTTTCAACGGATTCTTTGATTAATACAGATATTTTTGTAATAAGAATACCTTCTTTATCTGCTTCAAGCGGTTTGTCTCCATAACGACTTCTATATAAATAAGTAATTTCAGCACCTAAATAAAGAATCACACCGGAATAGTAAATCCATACAAAAAGAATTATCAATGATGCGGCAGCACCATAAGTTGAGGAATAAGAACTTTTTCCTAAATACATTCCTATTAAATATTTACCGATAAAAAAAAGGAAGGAAGTTACTGTAGCACCCATCCAAACATATTTCCAGGCAATCCGAACATCAGGAAGATATTTTAATATTAATGCAAAGAGAAGTATAATAATGATAAATGAACCAATATAATTATAAATCTCAGCAACAGGAATAATCGAAGGAAAGAGATATCCTAAATATTTATTTAATAAAGTGAGAACGGATTCGGTAATAAGAGAAACCATAAGTATAAAACTTGAGGCAATTACCATTGAAAAGGAAACGATTCGTGTTCGTATGAAATTTCTTAGTCCCCGCCCGGGTTTCAGTTCCACTCCCCAGATAATATTAAGCGATTCCTGAAGCTCTATAAAAACGCTAACAGCACCAAAGATTAACAGAATGATACTCAGTGAAGCTGCGAATATCCCTGTGGACAGATTTGAAGCACCTTTAATAATTGTATTTAGCATAGCAGCCCCATCTGCTCCGATAAGCTTGTTTGCCTGTTCAACTATTTCAATCCGGGCTTTATCTTCACCAAAAAATAATCCCACAAAAGAGATTACTATAAGAAGCATAGGACCTATGGAAAAAGCGGTATAATATGATAAAGCGGCTGCCATTTTCAATCCTTTATCATCCATAAATTCCCAAAAGGAATCTATGAGTAATTTTGGTAAATCCTTAATTCTGAATTTTTTATTATCCATAATCTTATTTCAATCTCTTATTCAGGACATTTTTATTCATATCGTAATGCATCAATAGGATTCAGATTAGCGGCTTTTCTTGACGGGTACCATCCGAAGAAAATTCCGATGAGTGTACTTACTATGAACGAAATAATAATTGATTTTACAGTTACAATAGTTGTGAAACCCGCAAAATTTGATACTAAATATGCGGTGCCGAGTCCTATTATAATACCTGAAATTCCTCCCAGAAGGCTTAAAACAACTGCTTCGAGCAATAATTGAAACTGCACATCAATACCAGTTGCTCCGACTGCCATTCGAATTCCAATTTCGCGTGTCCTTTCAGTAACAGAAACAAGCATAATATTCATTATGCCGATTCCTCCTACAAACAAGGAAATAGCTGCGACAGCCGAGAGTAATACAGTTATAGTGTTAACCACAGTGTTAAGAGTCTCCCGCACTTCAAGCTGTGTACTGGTTGTAAAGTCATTTTCAGTGGTAGAAAGTAACTGATGCCTTTTTCGCAATGCTTTTTCAATTTCTGAAACAGCACTGTTTACAACGTCTTCCGATTTTGCCGAAGCATATATTTGCTGAATATTATCATTACCAAGCATGCGGTTTTGAACTGTAGAAAAAGGTGCTAAAATAATATTATCCAGGTCTTCTCCCAACCCGCTTGTTCCTTTGCTCAATAGTACACCTATAATAAGAAAAGGAATTGTCCCAGCCCTTATAGTCGAGCCGACAGGATTAACATTATCCCCGAACAGGTTAGTTGATACGGTTTTACCGATTACACAAACCTTTGCCATTTTTTTCTCATCATCCTTTGTAAAAATAACACCTGTTTCTATTTTCATATCACGGATTGTAAAATAATCTGCATAGACCCCTGATATACTGCTTCTCCAGTTCCTGTTTCCGAATTTCATCTGGACGGTTGTCCGAACTAAAGGAGATACAGAGACTATAGAGGGAGCTTCGGTTATCAAAATATCAGCATCTTCTTTCTTTAATGTTGCACCTGTACCGGATTCCATTTTTACACCTTTATCTCTGGCTGAAACAGGACTTATTGTGATGAGATTTGTACCAAGGCTGCTTATGCGCGTATTAATGTCTGCACTGGACCCGGTACCGATGGCATCCATTACAATTACGGATACGACACCAATAATAATTCCAAGCATCGTGAGAAATGAACGAAACCGGTTTTTCTTTAGAGCTTTGAAAGCAACCTTTATACTGCTTTGAATTAACATAATTTATTATTCATATATCAAAAAAGTAAATTTAAATTACTACTTCTTCCAGTTTTGGCAATATTTTTAATTGTTCTGTTGCAATTATTCTGTTAATTGTATCTTCAGCTTTGAGCATTTTTCCGTCACGAAATACTACTTTCCTTTTAGCCGTTTGGGCAATATCGTCCTCATGTGTAACCATTAAAATTGTAATTCCTTCGTCATTCAACAGCTGGAATATTTGGATAATTTCCATACTCGTTCGAGTATCGAGGTTGCCCGTAGGTTCGTCTGCAAGGATTATTTTGGGATTATTTACTATTGCCCTGGCTATTGCAACTCTTTGCTGCTGACCGCCTGAGAGCATATTGGGCATGTTATTCATACGGTCCTTTAATCCTACGCTTACTAATGCTTTCTCGACCTTAATTTTTCTTTCGGATGCGGGTATATTACAGTAAATCAGGGGAAGCTCAACATTGTCGAAAGCAGTTGTACGGGAAAGAAGATTGAATGACTGGAAAACAAATCCAATATTATCTCTCCGCAAGTGTGCAAGTTGTATTTTGGATTTACTTATAACCGATTCACCGTTGAAAAGATATTCACCCTTTGTTGGTATATCCAGACAACCCAGTATATTCATAAATGTAGATTTTCCCGAGCCGCTTGTACCCATTACAGCAATATATTCTCCAACATACACATCCATTGACACATCATTCAGCGCGGCAAGGGTCTGATTACCCATTTTGTATATTTTGAATAAGTTTTTAACCGAGATGACTGCCTGCATGATATTTTTTTTAACGTATCCTTGGTGTTTTAGAAGGCGTCTGAATCAGTCCTTTAGTCTGAGAATTTTTTGTTCCATTTCCTTTGATACCCAACACTAATTCGGATTGAAGAGTCAACCCGCTGCCAATTACTTCCACCTTAACACCGTCTGACAGACCGGTTTGTATTTCCAGCGTTTCAAGAATACCGTTTTTTAAAATAAAAACCAATGCTCTCCCTACGTTCATTAAGCTGTCCCTTTCACTCTTAATAAGAATACTATCCAGTCCTTTTTGTGAAGACTGCGGAGGAGAAAAGTTTAAAGCTGAAACAGGAATTTTTAGTATGCCTTTACTTTCTTGCACTACAATAGAAATATCTGCATTCATTCCGGGCAGAAGTTTTAAGTCCTCATTCGGGGCATCTATCATTACAGCATAACTAACTACATTATTTAATGTTATTGGCTGTAAACGGATTTGCTGGACAACTCCTGTAAAAGTTTCGTCGGGATACGCATCCACGTTGAAAAAAACCGGTTGACCTATTTTTATCTGGCCTATATCTGCTTCATCAACATTTGCCTGTAATTGCATTTTTTTCAAATCATTTGCAATCGTGAAGAGTGTAGGAGTAGTGAAACTTGCTGCTACTGTCTGACCCACGTCCACATTTCTTGAAATTATTATACCGCTGATAGGAGCCACTATAGTGGCAAACTTCAAATTTATTTTAGCCTTGGATAATTCCCCGGCTGCAGTTTGTACTGTATTTTGCGCTGTTTTATATGTGCTTACCTGTATATCAAAATCACTCTGTGTAATTAAATGTTTTTCGATTAAAATTTCATTTCTTTCATAATCTCCTTTTATCTGTATTAATTGTGTCTGAGCTTTTGCTAAATTAGCATTAGCTTCATCCAATGAAACTTGCAAACTCCTTGTATCGAGTAATGCAATTACCTGCCCTTCCTTTACGACATCATTGTAATCGACAAATATCTTTGATATTACACCCGATACCTGCGTACCTACAAGCACTGTTTTTAATGCATTAACCGTACCTGTGGCTGTTACCAAAATTTGAATATCACCAAGTTCAGGTTCTATTGTGTTAAATGCAACTTTTGTGTCTTTTTGCCCTATCCATATAATATATGCAGTAACTGATACTGCAAGAATGACAAAAATAGAAATCACAATAATTATAGTGCGTTTTTTCATTTTTAAACATTTTCTAAAAATTTTTAAAACAATTATTCCTTTTCGTTTTGTTACAAATTTTTACTGAAATTAAGGTTTATTTTACCGCATTTATATTTACATTTTCTGCTTCGGTATGTTCAGTATTAATATCTTTTAGCGGAATTCCCGCCAGGTGCCATTCAAATTCATTCATATCGAACAGAGATATGAATTCGGAGATTAAGTCAGGTCCCTGCTGATTTTTCAGAGTATATGAATAATCGTTTGTTTTTATTTCTGTAATTCCATCATCTTTAATTTTCTTATCTTTTTCTTCCAGCACACAGAACCAATAATCTGCGTTTTTCCAGCAAGGTAAAAAGTAATCTAAACTATATTCCGATAAAGATTTTTTTTCCGACGGATCCATCATCCAGATGGAATTACTTCCGATTGCAATCAAGATTGAATAATGAGAATCTTCTTCTTCTTCATCAACATTCCAGCATATAAGCAGAGGATAACCTTTATCCAGATACTCCTTTGCTTTATCGGTATTCTTTTCAAACTCTAAAATTTCCAAATTATCAATAGTCTGAATATATTTTTTCATATCCTCCCAATCGGTTCCTTCTGCTGTGGTATTAATATTCTGTTTCAGTTCTTCATACGTAACGTCCTTACCATAAAAATCCAAAAGCATTTTAACGGATGCGATACCGCAATCTGCTTGTGTTTTCATTAATTCTTTATCAATTGTTTTTTCTATCCAATTTTCCGTTTGAACAGTTTTTTCCTGCCCTTTCCTGATTGCTGAATATGTAACTGTTACGGCAAGCAGGACAAAAACCGAAATTATTATTGCAATAGTTCGTTTTTTCATTATTAAATTTCATTTACAAGAGTTTTTAAAACATCTGCTTCCTCTCTTTATTTAACTTTTTATTTTTTCATATAATCTCAATTGCTTTTTCAAAATATATATTCTTTCCTGCTGCTTATTTCTTCTCTTTACCTTTATCATTACCGCTTTGCTTGTTCTGATTATTATTTCCTTTTTGCTGACTCACATTATTATTTCCTTTTTGCTGACTCACATTATTATTTCCTTTTTGCTGCTTCACATTATTATTACCTTTTTGCTGCTTTACATTATTATTACCTCTTTGCTGCTTTACATTATTATTGCCTTTTTGCTGCTTTACATTATTATTGCCCTTTTGCTGCTTTACATTATCATTGCCTTTCTGTTGTTTTACATTATCATTACCTTTTTGTTGTTTTACATTATTATTGCCCTTCTGTTGCTTCACATTGTTATTGCTCTTCTGTTGCTTCACATTGTTATTGCCCTTCTGTTGCTTCACATTGTTATTGCCCTTCTGTTGCTTCACATTATCATTGCTTTTTTGCTGCTTCACATTTTCATTACCGCTGTTTTTCTTTAAATTGTCATTTCCTTTTTGCTGGTTACCGTTATCTTTCCTGGTTTGTTTATTTTCATTTTTATAATCATTTCCTGCAGAATTTTTTTGATTTACTTCATTAAAATTCTTAAAAGATTTCGGTTCATTCCTTACAAAATTCTTATTTTCCTTATTATCCTTGTTTTTATATCTGTTGAAACCGGGTGAATACACATTGTATTCCCTGTCGGAATACCTGACTTCTTTAAAATCTCTGACATGATGAATATTAACAGGGTCAAAATTTCTTCCATAAATGTTCTGAATATTATATATATCCGGACCTCTGTTTATTATCATATTATTGGAAAAAACCAAACCAACGGTTCCTGTCATTATGCTAATCGAAATCCTGTTACCATCATCCCCGTATGGATTATAGTATCTGTATATATCGGGATCACAAAAATGTCTTCTTTCCACTATTTCATAGTCATTATCATCTATTAGAGAAACGCTTAAATTGCCGTCACTAAAATAAGCAGAAGGTGGTAATGGAGCCCAGGATACATAATCGTCGTTTTGTCTCCAGTCAACCCATGCAGGAGCCCAGACTCTTCCCGGTACCCATAACCAGCCAGCATGCGGGGAATGTACCCATCTGCCGTGGTGGCTGACTGTTTCTTCATAAGGTGTTCTGCCTCTGAAATACCAGCCTTCATCAGAATTTATCCATTGCCCGTCAGAGTAAGGCCTGTATTCAGGCACATCACCCACGGAACCTTCAATTGTCAAATCAGGTGAGGGACTCCAGACAAATACCATACCCATTTCAGCATCTGCATAAGCAGTATTAACACCTAATAGACCGGATACTGAAAAGTTTTTGTTACCTGAACTGTTATTCAATGAAATTTTGGATTTCAGACCAACATCTTCAGGATTTACCTGTATCCACTCGCCGTATGGAGAAAGCTGGTCGTAGAATTCTTTATAATCTACAGTCAAAAGATCTTCATCGGTTTCAGTAATATCCTTTTCATCAATTGCGGATGAATCTGTTGCGATGTCCTGTTGTTCTTTTTGTATTTGTGTAAGACTTTCATGTGCTACCTTCGAGCAGGAATAAAGTAGAAACACCGAAGTAATCAGGAATGCTAATCCCAATGTACTTAGAACTAATTTTGTTTTCAAAATGATACTTCTTTCTTGAAATTTAAAACTAATTTATCGAAGGTTAAGATCTACGGTGGGTTCTTGAAAGTTAAAACACACAATAAAAGTAATTTTAAATAAACTGTTGTTTAAATTTTTTCTTTTTATTTTTTTCAAAAAATGGTTTTCTTTTTAGAAAATCCATTTTAAAATTATACCGATAAATTTTAGACTACTTTTCTGCCTTGTATCAGCCTTATAATCAGGACAATTACTGCCACAACTAAAAGGATATGGATTAATCCGCCCATTGTATATGAGCCGAACATCCCAAGAAGCCAAAGAATAAGTAGTATTGCTATTATAGTCCACAACATAATTCTTTTTTTAAATTTTATTATTTTTAAAATCATTAATTTAAATTAGACCGGTACACGGCATTTCTTGCCATTTACCAATGAACTAAAAGTAAATGGCAACCCTTTAAAAAATACCGTGTACTCTGCAAATTTGAATTACGGGATATTTTTATTTAAATCGAAACGGTTATGATATTTGAAATCGTGTCTGTATTAATACGGAATAAAATCTGTTATCCCTGCAATTACTAATTTACTGTCTAATGTTACGTTTTAGAGCATATGGAGGAATAAACTAAATTACCTTTCAGATAATCTCTATTTACTTTTTCTGTTTGCAACATTAACATCTACTTCTATCAAAGAACTGTCTTGCTCATTTCCTGATTTTATTTCATTGTTGTAAGCATCAAACCCGCATTTCAAAGCATCTTTTGCTTTTTCTGTTTTACGCACAATCTTATCAACATTTGTATTTAAATAATCTTTAGCAATCTCAATTGTACTTTCAGCTTTATCCTTTGCGTCATTCCAGGAATCATAAGCCATTTTCTTTCCGTCTTCGATAAAATCATTTGTTTTCCTGCTTATGTCTCTCCTTAGATGTTTTCCGGATTCAGGAGCGTATAATAATGCAATGGCACCTCCAATTGCTCCCCCCATAAGGAAACTTGCAAGATACCATGTTGTTCTTTTTATAATTGACATAATTTTTCCTTTTTTATTATTTATGAATATTTTATTATTTTATCAAAATCATTTTTTTATTGGAAACAAAAGACCCCGCTTCCAGACGATAAAAATATACACCACTCGGAAATGCACCTGCATTCCATTCAACATTATAATCTCCTGCACTCTGTGATTCGTTAACCAATATACCCATTAACTTTCCCTGTGCATTATAAATACCTAACTTCACATCACTATTTTTGGGAAGCTGGTAATTGATAACTGTTACAGGATTAAACGGATTCGGATAGTTCTGTAAAAGTGCAAACTCGACAGGATTCACTGTGCCAATTTTATTTATTGCGCTGAAAATTCCTGATGTATTGAATCCATTCAAATAAATATCAAAATTATTACCGCTTCGATAATCCTGCCATACGACCATTGCGCCAAGATTGCCGTTGCTGACTATCATTGGATTTAATTGGTCATTTGCAAAAGTACATATTCCAAAGCCGTTTGCAGACCAGGTTATTGCCGCATTTGAAGCTATTCTCTGTGCGTAGATATCGGAATTACCTGCATTACGATGGTCTTCCCATACAATATAAGCTCCGTTGTTTCCGTCACTTACAAGCTGAGATTTAATTTGGTCTCCCGATGCGGTACAAATAATAATACCCGTTGCAGTCCATTGCACTGCACCTGTAGAATTTACTCGCTGTGAATAAATATCAGCAGTACCCGGACCTGCACCTGTTCTATAATCTGTCCAGGAAATAATTGCTCCGCCCATACCATCACTTACAATCTTAGGGTCAATCTGGTTGTATGCAACATTGTTGTTCATTACAACACCGTCCACTGCCCAAACAGTGGCCAATGCCGGTCCCTGTCTCTGAGCATAAATATTATAATCAGTCGTGCTCCTGTAGTCATACCATACAATTATCACACCACCGGCTCCATCACTGCAGATGTCGGGTTTAAGCTGGTCAGTTGCCATAGTACAGGTAGCAACACCGTTTGTAGTATACATCGGTGCACCTCCCGAGCTAATTCGCTGAGTGTATATGTCAAAATTTCCCGCACGATTATCATACCATGTTATAAATGCGCCCCCGCTACCGTCATTAATAAGTTTGGGTCCGAGTTGCGAAGCTGCCTGATTGCAGACACTTACACCGTTTGCAGTCCAAAGTCCTGCTCCGCTTGAATTCAAGCGCTGTGCATAAATGTCTGCAAAGCCATTGTTGCTTCTGTAATCCTGCCAGGTAAGAATTGCCCCGCCCAGGCCGTCGCTGGTCATCGCAATTGTATCCTGATTAAACACGACAACGCATACAGAAACTCCGTTAAGAGTCCACTGAATTGAACCGCTTGAATTTACCCGTTGTGCAAAAATATCCGTAGTTGTACTTCCGCGATATGATTCCCATGCAATAATTGCTCCGCCGCTGCCATCACTTACAATCACAGGATTAAAACTGCTGTCCTGTGTACAAATCGGGATGCCGTTAGCAGTCCACATTGGATTGCCGGTAGCACTCATCCTTTGAGCATATATTTCAGATTTACCGCTTTGTTTATCCTGCCATGTAATAATAGCACCGCCACTGCCGTCGGTGGTCATCATCGGACTTATCTGATTATTTACTGAATTGGAAACTATTTTACCCTGATATTGTGAGAAAGCTGATATGGGTACCAGAAAAGCTAACACAAGAATTACACCGTATAAAAGTGTAAATCGACCAATAAATTTCATTGGATTTTGAAATTTTGTTTTCATAATATTGCATTTTTAATGCTATTAACTGTTTGTGAAATAATTAAATACCATTTCACTTTTTTCCTTTTACGTATTTAACAGATTAATAAATAAAAGACCCGTTTATTAATCACTTTTAATACGTTGTCCTAACCAAAGAGGATCTCCATAATCATTTCTAAGTTTCAATTGCTTCCCCCCAACAGTTACTACTTCTGCAATAATTATTATTTTACCCTCATAATTTATCTTAGAACCTGTTACTGTAACGTTATCATCAATGTTTATCTTTATTGACTGTTCTTCCAGATACTCCGCCGGTCCAAGATGAACTAATATTTCACCATTGCTTGTGTAGATGTTCATAATTATATCGTAAGAAGTATTATTCAGAGAGTATATATTTTCAATGCTTCTTACCTGCCCGAGTATTGTTTCAACCGTACCTGTATTATAAATCAGAATAATGTTACTTTCCGGTCCCTGAGCTTTCTGAGCGTATAGGTTGTATGAACAAAGCACAGATAAAAGGATAAATAGAATAAATATTTTTAATTTCATTTTGTTTTTCTTTTCCTGCGAAAAGATTTAAGCTTCCATTAATAAAGCAGGTCTCCAAGATACTGCGGAGACCTGCATTCGCACCAATGAATTATTCGTATCTTTGGTATTACAATCTAAAATCGACACCCGCTACTGCAGTAACCATTGTTCTTGACGCACCGGATTCAAATATATAATGCAGTTTTGCTTTCATTATGATCATTGTAGAACCACCCACAGGAATTAAGACTCCGGGACCTACATTGACACCCATACTCGTTTTTGATGTACTGGCAATTGTTATATTCGGTGTAACGGTGGTAACCACGAAATCTTTTGAAGTGTGAATATATGCACCAATACCCGCTTCAAGGAAAAAATTCGCTTTTAACTGAGGTGTCGCGAATATATATCTTGGTCCTGCAGTTATTGCGATGTATGCTCCGTCCGGACCTGCTACATCTGCATCAACTCTTGCAGGTAAATTGAAATATGTTGCATTTAAAAAGAAAGAGGTTTCTCTGTTTACTTTCAGATTTAAATCCAAACCTGCATTCCAACTTGCTTTGTAAATATCGTTCAAACCGCCGGCCGGAAATTGGACACCGATTACGGGGCCAAGGCTGAATATTGGATACGTGGTCTTTTTTGTTTGCGCTACTGATAAATTAGCAGTGAAAAATGCAATCAGCAATAAAGCAAATAGCAATTTATAAATATTTTTAAACATAGTTTTATTCCTTCCATTTTTTAATAACCTTAATTGGTTATTTTTTGTTTTTATAAAAATTTGTAACATTTTATTCTTATCTTTTAACTTTAAATTTAAATTTATCTAAAATAATATCTTACCCCGATTGCCCCGTTAATTGAACCGCTTGTTGTTGGATTTAAATCGAGTATCGGCACGATTTCCAAAAATACATCGACCGGAACTTCAGTAAACTGATATGACATTCCGAAAGGAATCCTGACACCAAGCCTCATATCGGAATTGTGCTCGTTATTTTTTAATTTTATTCTGCCGCCGACTCCAATATATAAGGGTAAATTAGGTGTTTCAAAAACATTGTAAAAATGATATAAATAATCTGCATGGATTTGTATAGAGCCTTCGTTTACAAATGACCATCCTAAGCCTCCGTCTATTGCAGAGCGTTCCGATAACCAACCTTTGAATGAGAGTCCGGTTGGTTCTCCGAACATAATTCCCAAACCAAATCCGGATTTTTGCGATTTCGCAATTCCCGTAAAGCAAAATATAAGTATCCCTATTAATATTAATTTTTTAATACCGCTTACCTTGATGTTAATTCTTCTGATATTCATTCTTAAATTTTATTAAATTTCAAAATATTCTTACTCAAAGATAAAGCATTGATATTGAATTAGATATAGGGCATAAGGATGAAAAAGGAACTAACCCCTATGGATTAGTATATTTTTCATCTTCAACTCGTCACAAAGCCCTGATTAAAATAAGACCTACCAAAACAGCTCCTATTATAGCGAACACAAGTATTACATCAGAACTAATCTGCGCTTCAGAAATACTTTTTACATCATTTGCTTTTATCGGAATATATTTCCCGTTTTCGAGTTTGACAAATTTAATATGATTGGTTTCATACTCATCCACCAGTTTTGAGCTCAATTCCTGAATAGAATGTGCATTCTTGACAACATAATTGGTCATTTCATTTTGTAAGTTATCCTGCGCCTTTACATGCAGAGACATGAATAACATAAAAATTACTGCAAAGATTACTGTTTTCACGATTAAATCCCTCTTTTGTTTTAATTTATAATTCTTTATTTTATATAGTACCTTAAAATTATTCCCCTCAATATATTTTTTACTATATTCAGATATCAGATGCTCTCAGTCTGATTGATAAAATATGTTCCGTAATTTTTCTTTTTAAAAATAGTAAATCGAAACTTATTTTAGTATAGTGCAGAGGGATGAAAAAGGAATTAGTCCAAATGGTGTAGTAAAAATTATATATAAAAAAAATAAAAAATAACGGGTTATTTTAATCTTTCGGTTATTTTCCTGTAACCAGCATATAAATTAAAACTACGGCGGCTGCAGTCATTAAAACAAATGCAGTGATTCCAAGAATATTGGAAAACTTACCGTTGGTATGCTTGCCCATTATTTTTTTATTGTTGGAGATGTGAAGAATAATTGCGATTAAAACAGGAGCTGTCAACCCGTACAAAATGGCAGAATAAATCAGCGCTTTGATCGGTGATATGCCGATGTAATCCAATGATAATCCGAGTATAAGAGAAATTGTTATGACAAGATAAAATGCTTTTGCCTGATGAAATTTTTTATTCAAACCTTCTTTCCAGCCAAATGTCTCGGTAACAATATAAGAAAGTGAACCGCTTAAAACGGGAATGGCTAAAAGTCCTGTTCCTATTATGCCTGCTGCAAAAAGCAAATATGCAAAGTTTCCTGCTAACGGTTTTAATGCCAGAGCCGCCTGTTCAACTGTGTCAATCTGATGAATTCCTCCGTTAAACAAAACAGACCCTGTTGCAAGAATTATAAAGAACATTGTAATATTTGAAAACAGCATTCCGAAATCCACATCTTTTTTCATATCATACAATAACTTTTTGTTGACCATCAGGCCTGTTTTCTTTTGCTTCCTGTCTTCCACTTCCATTGTTGCCTGCCAGAAGAAAAGATATGGTGAAATTGTAGTTCCGAGAATGGCGACAAGAATGCTAATAAAGTTTTTATCAAACTTTATTGTCGGTATGAATGTGGCTTCTAAAATTGCCGTCAAATCCTGTTTATATAGAAATGGAACAACAAAATAAACTAAAAGAACTATGCATAGATATTTCAGGACGGATGCAATTTTTTGATATGGTAAAAAAATAATCAGCACGAGAAGCATAATTGTGAATCCAATACAGAAATAAGTTGCATGAATTGAAGGAAATAACAGATTGCCTACAGCGCCCATTCCTGCTATGTCGGCACCAATGTTCATCACTATTGCAGGAAAGCTGAACAAAAGCATCAGATATAAAACAGGTTTTGAATAGTTAGTCTTAAGTGTTCCCGCTAAACCACGTGAAGTTACCAGACCTATCCTTGCACACATTTCCTGTATAGAGGCCATAAGCGGAAATGTAATAAGCGCGGTCCAGAGGGTCGAAAGCCCGTACGATGCTCCTGCCTGTGAGTAGGTTGCAATGCCCGAAGGGTCATCATCACTTGCGCCGGTAATAAGTCCCGGTCCGAGTATTTTCCAGAACCGTGAAAGAATATTTGTTTTTTTTTCCATCTTAATTTGGTATCACAGAATCTACGAATCTAAAATACCCGTAAATTTGTACACCCTCAGGTCTCAGTGAAATAACAATTTATTTATATGGCGGAAATAAAACTCCTTTTATACGGTTAATCAGCAGTTTCGGAATATCGTTTTTTTCTCTTTTTTCTTTAATGCTTTTCAGAAGCATTTTGGCCGCTTCTTCCGACGAACCGGAATTATGTCCGGTAGCAAAGAGCCCGTCATTTTTCACCCGTGAGCTCCAGTCAGATCCTTTTCTGTATTGTGAATTTAATTTCATTATTTTGTTTTTTGAAAATTTACTTATCTTTTTATTATTGAGTATTTAGTGAACAATGTACCCTGTTTGTTTGCAGATTTACAGCTTATTAATTCTAAATTTATATCTAATTTTTCTTCTATTACAAAATTGATTCCCGTTCCAAATATTTTAGGCTCGATGGTAAGCCATAATTCATCAATTAATTTTTCTTTTAAAAAAGAAGTGGCAATATGCGCACCGCCCACAACCAGCATAACTTCATAGCCCTCCTTTTCAAAGTGTTTTATCAGTTCTTTAGGAGAATCATTTCTGAATTCAAGCTGTCCGGAAACTTCATATTTTTTATAATTGGAAGGCTGCCCGGTCATAATAACAAGAAGATGATCCGGACTCGGTTTTATTGGATCAAAATTAAATGTCTTGCTGCCCAATACAATAAGCCTGTTATTAACCCATAATTTATCAAAAGAATCCTGGTCTTCCTTAGATGACCACGATTTCACATTAGGGTTATCCCATTTTGTTATTTTTCCATCTAATGTTGATACAAAAATAAGAATTGTTTTCATTTTCTTACATTTATATTTAATTAATTTAATATAAAATAATTCTGCAATGCCGAATCTTCAATTAATTTTCTTACAATTACTTTAAAGCTTTTTCATATCTTTTTGCTACTTCTTCCCAGTTTACAACGTTCCAGAATGCATCTATATAATCCGGTCTTTTGTTCTGATATTTTAAATAATAAGCATGTTCCCACACATCAATAGTAAGTAAAGGTATTCCCTTTTTTTCTGCTATATTCATTAAAGGATTATCCTGATTAGGTGTAGAACAAATAAACAGGATGCCTTTATCATCAAGGCATAACCATGCCCAGCCGCTGCCAAATCTGGTTTTACCGGAATCAGAAAATTGTTTTTTAAACTCACCGAAGGAGCTGAATGATTTATTAATGGCATCAGATAATTTACCGGTCGGCAGTTCTCTGCCCGGAGCGAGCATGCTTTCCCAGTAAAACGTATGATTAAAATAACCGCCACTATTGTTTCTGACTGCCATAGGGTGTTTGCTAATATTTTTGAAAATATCATTTATATCCATAGATTCCATATCGGTACCTTTTATTGCACTTATGAAATTATCATAATATGCTTTATGATGTTTGTCATGATGAATTTCTAATGTGAGTTTATCAATATAAGGTTCAAGTGCATCATAAGAATAAGGCAACGGTTGAAATTCGAATTTGTTTGTTAAGTTCATTTTGTTTGTTTTTTAAGTTTGTTATTTGTTTGATTCTTTTTCATTTGGTCTTTTTGAGTCTATTGTGGTTGTGTAATAAAAGTATAATGCAAACCAAGAATTTCCAAGATGATTAAAACTACAACCAATTCTATTTTTCTCATTGTTTGTCCTTATAAAATTTACATTTAAACGATAAACTCAGCCTCCAAGGGTGACATCCTGCTCATTATACCAATTCAGCGCTTTATAAAAATGATCGGGTTTAAAATCCGGCCAAAAGTCATCCAACACATAGAAATCCGAATAAACACACTGCACCGGAAGGAAGCCACTTAATCGTCTTCTGCCACCCCACCGCATAATCATATCTACTCTTGAAACATCAAAAGATCTAATA
>Ga0182021_10004507_pt1 | contig 16386 bp, 15 predicted proteins | sample 612E3MmetaG_FD_120493 | JGI IMG/M metagenome (GOLD analysis project Ga0182021, IMG submission 120493) | Permafrost microbial communities from Stordalen Mire, Sweden - 612E3M metaG (Illumina Assembly) | ecosystem: Environmental > Terrestrial > Soil > Wetlands > Permafrost | place: Sweden...
CAGGGCAATGCTCGACGAGTTGCTCCGGGTCACTGCGCTGATTCGACCGCAGCTCGACGACGTCGACCCGGGTTCGCCGGCCGTGCCTGAGCTTGCGGCGTCGCGCGCCTGAACGTAGACCGGCGCGACCACGGCCGAGCGAGCGCCGACGCATACGAGGAGTTGCAATGCGAGTTCTGCTGGGAGTCGACGGCTCCACGTCATCCGACTGCGCGGCGTCACTCGTGGCGAACCTGGCCTGGCCGAGTGGCAGCACCATCGAGGTCGTCACCGCCTATCCCGGCACTGCCGACATGTTCGGCAGCCCGGGGATGCTCATGCCCGCCGACCTCACCAGCGACCGCGACGAAGCCACGGAAGCGGCGGCGCTTGCCATGGCCACCGACATCGCCCGCAGGTTCGCATCGGCCGATCTCACGGTCGAGACGCATGTCGTGTGCGACCGGGCCGCGAACGCGATCCTCGACCGGGCGGCCGCCGACGATGTCGACCTCATCGTCCTGGGCAGCCGCGGCCATGGAGCCATCGAGTCGGCCGTGCTCGGGTCGGTCTCCGGCGAGGTCGTCGACCACAGCCCCAAACCGGTGCTGGTCGCACGGCGCGAACGGATAGCCCGCATCCTGCTTGCCGAAGACGGCTCCCCGAGCGCTGCGGCAGCAGCCGAGACCGTTCGCCTCTGGTCGGTCCTGCACGGAGCGGGCGTCCGAGTGCTCAATGTCGCCGACCTGGATCCTCGATGGAACCCATGGCTGCGCGGAGAGGCTCACCGGGAAGCCGACGAGGCCGCCTCAACGCAGATTCGCGAACAGCATGAAGCTCTCGCTCAGGCGACCGCCGCCGAGCTACGGTCGGCGGGGCTCGAGGCTGAGGCCGAGGTCCAGGATGGCAGCCCGGCGCACCGGCTCGTCGAGGCGGCGGTCGAATGGGATGCCGATCTGATCGTCCTGGGCACTCACGGACACAGCGGTCTGACGCGGCTGCTCGTTGGGAGTGTCGTCAGATCAGTGCTTCACCACGCGCCGTGTTCGGTTCTCGTCGTGCCGGGGCCCGCGCGGCTGGCGTCGACCGCGGCGCTCACGAAAGCTGTCTCAGCCGGCTGACGAGCGCCCTCGGAGGAGCTGGACGAGGAGAATGATGACCGCCAGCACCAGCAGGAAGTGGATCGCCGCCCCGCCGACGCTTCCGAGCAGGCCGAGCAGCCACAGAACCAGTAGAACTATGACGATGGTCCAGAGCATGAGAAGGACCGTCCTTTCAGACGCAGTGCGCTATTTGTGCGTGCTCCAGTGCGCGGCGGCTTCGTTCTCCAGAACGGCCAGGCGGGTGTAGTAGTCCGGAAACTCGTTCAGGTGGGCGAGCGCGATCTTCCCGGTGATGATCGAGTCGTCGCCGCTGACGTCTGTCTTCGGACTCCGGGGCCCGTGCTCCAGTTCGACATCCATTCCCATCCGGAACTGCTCGAGGTCGTACCTCAGCGACTCGAAGTCCATCCCGAGCTCCGTTGCCGTCGCGAGCGCCTCGTAGCGCGTGAACGATTTCTTGAGGGCCAACTCGGCTGTTCCCAAAGTCATCTCCTTCGGCGCTTCGTCGCGCCGGGACTCGTAACTTCCGGATTTCACTACCCATGGATGAGTGTCGACCTGATCTGGCGCCGGCCGCGAGGATGAGAACCCTCGCTCGCCTGCAATCGAGCCCTGAACAGCGGCGTCGTCGCCGCCGGCTTGCTGCCCGGCGTCCCACGCCTCGGATCGCCTGCGCGGCCCATTCCGACTGGCGGCACAGAGCTCAGTCCTGGCGCCTCCGGTGCCGGAAAACCCTACCTTCACTCCAAGGTATTTCCGGCGACAGATGCCGGAGCGAGCAAGTGCCAAAGGAGACGCGAGATGGACGCCGTTGCTGCACTGGTCAACAAGCCGGCATGGTTGGACCTCTCGAGCTCCGATCCTGCGGGCTCCCGGGAGTTCTACTCCAAGCTCTTCGGCTGGAAAGTCGAGGTCAATCCCGACCCGCAATACGGCGGCTACGCGCTGGCCAGGGTCGGCGACAAGGACGTGGCAGGCATCGGGCCCAAGATGATGGCCGAGGCACCGACAGCCTGGAACATCTACATCGGCACCGACGACGCCGACGCGCTGGCGGCGAAGGTGACGGCAGCCGGTGGCAAGGTCATCGCACCGCCGATGACCGTCGCCGAACAAGGCCGCATGGCCGTCTTCCAGGATCCCTCCGGTGCGTTCATTTCGGCCTGGCAACCGATGGCGATGCGCGGTTTCGGCGCCGGGCCAGCGACCGGCTTTGGCTGGGCCGAACTGAACGCTCGCGGCTTCGAGAAGTCCGTTCGGTTCTATGCCGAGGTCTTCGGTTGGACCTCGAAAGAAAGCCCGATGGGCGAGGGACAGCCGCCCTACACGATGTTCTATCTGAATGGCGAGGACGTCGCGGGCGGCATGGAGATGAACCCCATGGTTCCGGCCCAGGTTCCCAGCTACTGGATGCCTTACTTCAACGTCGGTGACGTCGACGGCTCGTTCAAGAAGGCGATCGAGGCCGGCGCCCGGGAGATGGTGGCGCCGGTGGACTTTCCCGGTGGGCGATTTGCGATCCTTGGCGACCCCCAGGGCGCGGTCTTCGGCGTGTTGAAGGCGGCGGAGCGCTAGTCGGGGAACCCGCTCGGCCGATCGTCGGCAGCTGCACGGCCTCAGGCTGCAGGAACGGACAACAACGGCAACGCTGATTGAAGCGCGCCCCGGGGAGGGTTCTCATCCTCGCGGCCGGTGCTCGCCGGAGACCAGACTCTACGTCGAGATGTCGATCTATGACCGTGGGCGACCACGCTGACAGGAGTACCGATATGACCGACGAGCGCGCCAAGGGCACAGTCAACAAAGCCCAGGGCAAAATCGAGGAAGGGCTTGGCAAGTTGACCGGCGACAGGAAGCAGCAAGCCAAGGGCAAGGCCCGGCAGGTCCAGGGAGACGTCCAGCAGCGCCTCGGCGACATCCAGGCGGCGGTTCGACGTCCCTGATCTACTGAAGGTCGACGCGGCCGGGAGGCCATAGTGAACGAGCGACGGGCTCATGAACTCGTTGCCCGGGAACGGGCTCGAGTTGAATCCATACTCGCCGGCGTGGACGAGGAGATCCGAGGCGAAGGGTCACTCCGGAGCCAGCAGACGGGCGACCTCGGAGACTCCGGCAGTGCGATCGAAGCGGAGGGGGTCGACGACGCCCTCGCGGCCGGTCTTCGCGACCAGTTGGCCGCGGTCGGCCGTGCCGAGGAGCGCCTCGCTCAGGGCACCTACGGGAGATCGGTCGAGAGCGGGTCGATAATCCCCGACGACCGGCTCGAGGCGGAGCCCCTGGCCGAGCGCACCATCGAGGAGCAGCGACTCTTCGAGGAGCGCGGGTCCAAGTAGGAGTTGGAGGGCCGTGTGGGATTCGGACCCACGACCAGCCGATTAAAAGTCGGCGGCTCTACCACTGAGCTAACGGCCCGGGAAACCTGACGCGGCGCCGCTGGGGAGGCGGCCGACTCGAATGCCGGCCACGATTCTCCATCCGCCGGGTCGATAGTAGCCTGCCGGCGCCCCATGCCGCCAGGCGCCCCTTCGTGCGGCTCGCCGCGGTGCGGAGCCGACAGCGTCAGGGCTGACTCGCGTAGAGCGTGATCACCACGTCTCCCACGACAACCTGCCCCGACGATATCTCCGTTTCGCCGCGGACCTGGCGGTTCGTACCCCAGCCGTCGATCAGTCGAGTCGGGTTCATGGCGTCGACGTCCTGGACCGCCCACCCGTCGCCCCGCCGCTCGATGGTCGCGTGGCGCTCGCTGACCTTCTGGTCCGACACGCGAATCTCCGCGTCCGGATCGCGACCGACGAGCAGCCGCTTGCCCGGCTCGACCGCGAATATCTTCGAATGGCCGGCCTCGAGCACAGCAAGATGACCCGGCGCCGGCGCTCCAGTCGAGGAGCTCCCAGGCTCGGTCGCCGGGGGCGAGTCGTCCGAGATCTCGGCGAACGGCTGATCCAATCCGGGAAAGGGATGCCCCGGCATGATGTAGGCCGGAGTGACGAACCCGGGCTTGGGGTACACGGCCGGCTTGTAGGAGGGCGGCACATACCCGGGCGGGAGCTTGCCACGCACGACGTATTCCGACGATTCGGCGCCCGGTGGGTAGTAGCCCGCAGGCATTATTCCGGGCGGCGAACCCCAGGGGCTCGGCGCGAATGGGGCCGGCAGTCGTGCCGGGTTCGGAGGCGAAGTCAGACGAATCAGCGATATGACAGCGCCGACCACGGCGATTCCCAGGGCAACCCAGAAGCCGATCTCGAGCGAAGGCGTGAAGCCGGTCGTGAACGTGACAGACGCTGTGCCCGCGAGGTCGCCCACACCCAGGACAAACCCGAGGCAGGATGCGCCCACTGCCGTGACGAACCCGGCCAGCGCAAGCCACCTGGGCAGTCGGCTGACGGGGCGCCGAACCAGCTCGACCAGGGATCCGACCAGGGCGGCGACCATGCCCGCGGCGATTGCCGGCATCCAGCTTGCGCCGAGCCCGCTGTCCGCGCCGTTGGAGACAGCGTTCCACAGACTGACAGTGATGCCAACGTTGGTGGATTCCTGGTAGGAGGAGCCCCACCGAATCCAAGGCAGCACAACCGCCGAGCAGGCCAGGCAAACGGACGCCACCACTGCCAACGCGAGAAGCGGGTCCGACGATCGCCTCTGCCGGTATCCGCCCGGCGGAGAAGCCTCGTCTGGCCCGGAAGCCTCGTCTGGCCCGGCAGCGTCGCCTGGCGGCGACTCCAACATTTTCGTCAAACCTCCGGAAACCGGGTCGCTGACCGACTGGATGCCAACGCATGACCCGAGTCGCCGCCCGAGATCATTCTGATACCGCCGCGGGTGCCTTGCTGCGCAGTCGACACCGGGCCGGCTATGGTGCTAGCCCCCGCCCGAATTCACCCGCTGGCCGGCTGTTCGACCGACTCGCATACGTCTAGCTTGTGCGACATGATGAATACCTTGAAGCCTGCTTTCGCAACCGGACCTTATCGCACCAACGAGCATCTGCGCGACTTCCTCATGTCGCCGCTCGATCCGGCATCGTGGCGTGCCGCCGGTTCGATCCTGATGGGCTTCTTCATCGGCACTTTCTCGTTCGCATTCCTGGCCACATGCTTCTCGACGGGCGGCTCGCTGATGATCGTCCTGGTCGGGTTCGCGATCGTGGGCCTCGGCATCGAAGTGTGCCGCGTCGCGGCCCGGATCGAACGCTGGCGAATGACGCTCGTCGACCCCCGGCCGCTTCGACCGCATCCCTACCGCGCCTACGGCCACGGCCTGCGGGCAATCGCCGAGGCCGAGTTCATGGACGAGAACCGCTGGCGAGACGTCATCTACGTTCTGGTGTCGTTCCCGCTCACCCTGATCGAGTTCGTCCTGATTGTCGTCTTCTGGGCGACCTCGCTGGGGCTCCTGCTCACACCCGTCGGCGTCTTCGGGTTGGGCCGATACACATTCGAATTCGGGACGGCGTCGAGCGCACGGGTCCCGACCGAGCTCGTTCAGGCGGCACCCGTCCTGGTGGCGGTCGCTTTCGTCGGCGGGCTGATTCTCCTGCCCGTAGCCGCCTCACTGTCGCGTGGCCTGATCAAGATGCACCGCGCCGTAGTCGAGGGGCTGCTGTGCGTGAACGAGAGAGCCGAGCTGAGGCAGCGGGTCGAGAACCTGCGCGACAGCCGTTCGGCCATGCTGGCGGTGGAGGCCAGCGAGCTGCGCCGCATCGAGCGCGACCTACACGACGGCGCCCAGCAGCGGCTGGTCATGCTCGCGATCGACCTGAGCCTGGCCAGCGATCGGATCGAGACCGACCCGGCCGGCGCCAGGTCCCTGATGAACGACGCAAGGGAACAGGCTCGTCAGGCCCTGGCCGAGCTGCGCGATCTGGTCCGCGGCGCCGCCCCGGCCATTCTGCTCGATCGCGGTCTGGTGGCGGCCCTTGGATCGGTCGCCGGCCGCTGCCCAATTCCCACGATCGTCGAGAGCAGTCTGCCCGCCGGCGAGCGTCAACCCCACGCGGTGGAGCGCGCCGCTTACTTCGTCGTGGCGGAGGCGCTAACCAACGTGGCCAAGCACGCCACGGCGACGCGCTGCGAGATCCGCTGCCGGACAGAGGGCGGCCGACTGGTCGTGGAAGTCTGGGACGACGGCAAGGGCGGGGCCACGGCCGCACCGGGCGGGGGATTGGCCGGGCTGCGCGACCGGGTCGAGGCGCTCGACGGACTGCTCCGCTCGACAGCCCCGCGGGCGGACCGACGCTCCTGCGCGCCGAGATGCCGACACTACTGGAAACTGCCCCGTGAGCCGCGCGAGCGGCGGCCCGAGGCGAGCGGCCGAGGCCCGCGGCGCGCGGCCCGAGACTCGCGGCCCGCGGCCCGCGGCAACCAGCTCCCGTAGGCGGCCTCATTGGTGCATGATCCTTTCGTGGAGAGAAGACCGATTCGCGTAGTCATCGCCGAAGACTCGGCGCTCATTCGGGAAGGCCTGGCCCGGCTCATCGACGAGACCGGCGGAACCGTCGTGGCCAAGGTCGGTGACGCGCCGTCGTTCGTCGCCGCTGTCCTGGAGCACCGGCCCGATGTTTCGGTCGTGGACGTGCGCATGCCGCCGAGCCAGCGCGACGAGGGATTGCGCGCCGCCATCGAAGCCCGCCGGCTCGTGCCCGGGACGCCGGTCCTCGTCCTCAGCCAGTACGTCGAGCGTCAGTACGCCACGGAGCTGCTCGCCGACGGCGCGGGCGGCGTCGGCTACCTGCTCAAGGACCGCGTCGCCGACATCGCCGAGTTCATGGACGCGCTGCATCGCGTCGCGGCCGGCGGCACCGCGCTCGACCCGGAAGTGGTCGCCCAGCTCATGGTCCTACGCCGCCGCGACGATCGCCTCGGGACACTCACTCCGCGCGAGCGGGACGTCCTCGCCGCGATGGCCGAGGGTCGGACGAACCTCGGCATCGCCAAGGCCCTCGGCATCACCGAAGGCGCCGCCGAAAAGCACATCACCAGCATCTTCGGCAAGCTCGAACTGCCCGAATCCGAGACGGCCCACCGTCGCGTCCTCGCCGTGCTGGCCTACCTCGGCTCCTGACCCGGAGGTCGCACGATCGGCGCCGGCCCGCTCGACGCGCTGGTGATCACGACCCGCCCGGAGGCATATCGCCGCCTGACCCAATCCAAATCGGAGCCTACGGCCAGAACAAGTACGCAGACGGGTCGTCGCCCATGAGCAGCAGCACCCGGCCATTATCAAGCGTCGTCGCCGTGTTGAAGGCGCCTTGCTGAGAGGGCGGTGGAGCCGCCGTCTTTCGGAGAGTGCCAGTGGCGGGATCGAATAGCTCCGCCGGATCGCTGCCTTCGATGAAGAGAACCCGACCATCTACGAGTCGAGCAGTCGGCGGTTCCCACACGGAGACCGCTAGCGATCCTGTCGGCATCCACTTCCCACTGGAGGGAACGTAGAGCTCTGCGGACGCGATAGGATTCTGGTCGCCACCCTCTCCGCCCGCAACCAGCACCCGGCCATCGGGGAGCTGGACGGCTGCGGCCCCAGAGCGCGCCACCGCCATCGAGCCCGCTGAGCTGAACTTGCCGGATTCCGGGTCGTAGATCTCGGCCGAGGCGTAGACGGCGACGCTCGAGGCGGCCGGGTCGGTCAGCCCGCTGTCGCCACCGGCGATCAGGACGCGACCATCCGGCAGGAGGGTGGCGGTCTGCAGCTCTCGCGCCACCTTCATCGAGCCAGTTGGGCGGAACTTGCCGGATGCAGGGTCGTAGATCTCAGCCGACGCCAGCGTCCTGTTGCCCGCAAAGCCGCCCGCCAGCAGCACCTGCCCATTAGCTAGCAGGGTGGCGCTGGCGTACATCCTCGCGTGCAACATCGATCCCGTCGGCCTGAACTGGCCGTTTGTTGGGTCATAGAGGTCCGCGATGCCAGCCTCGTCGGGGTCGCCGCCGGCCACGAGCACCCGACCATCGGCCAGCAAGGTGGCGGTATGACATTGCCTTCCGACGCGCATCGACCCTGTCGAGCCAAAGGTGCCTGTGCTTGGGTCGTACAGCTCGGCGCTCTTCAGTTCCGAGTAGTGGTCGCTGCCGCCGGCGACAAGGACTCGGCCGTTCTTGAGGAGCGTGGCCGAGAAGCAGTCTCGAACCGTGAGCATCGGCCCCGTGCGCGTGAAGACCTCCGTTGGAGTCGCGACCGATGGCAAGGGCGACGGAGTCGCGCTGGACGTGGCTGGAGAAGACCCAGGAGTGGACGTCGAGCCAGAGATGACGGTTGGCGAGGGTGACAGAGAAGATGAGGCTGGTGCGGCGCCGCTACAGCCAGCTATGGCAACTGTAGCCAGTATCGAGGCGACCCAGACTGCAGCCTTCGGCGATCCAGGTTCTCGCAGGGGTCTCAGCACGTAGTCAGGCCGACGCGCGCGATTGCCCATCCACCATCCCGCAGGGTCCACAGCCCGACCCTCCTTACCTTGATGTACGTTCCTGGCTCTTGCCCTGTCGTTGACTGAGCGCCGCGGTGGGGCCATTTCTTGCTGGGTTGGCGCGATCCCCCATTCTTCGAGAGCTTGTTCCGCCAGTCGGAGATCAAGAAGCCTCCGCAGTATGGTCGGGACTACTTGCTTGGGACGCGCTCGACGGAACTGGACAAGTACATAGACCGCCCATCCAAGCAGCGCCAGCATGGCTGCCAGAGCCGTGAAGAAGGGCTCCATGCCAAGGGCCGAAACGAACCTGGCGCCAGAGGAGCCGCCGATCAGGGCGACCACCCCAAAGAGACACAACCAGCCAAGCGCAACCCTGTACAACAGAACGCTCCACCGGTTGACAACCACAGAGGTAGCCACGCCCACGTACTCAGGGTCTCGCTCGCTCCGGAACACGAACCGGACCGCTCGCAGAATCGCAGGCAGCCTGCGACCTCGAACAGGACCAATGGAGGCGACAAAAGCGACGAAGAAGAAGCCTACCCACATGGCGAGCAACGAGACGGATACCAGAAGAGTCTCTTCCATTTGGCTCCGGAGCCTCCATTCGCCTTCAAACCGGGATCGGACGGCCTACGGCGCCGGGGGCGCGAAGATCGCGCTCGCAGACGTCGCGTGCGAGGCCCCGACATCGAGTGCGCCGCCGGCCACCAGGACTCGGCCGTCGTGGAGCAGAGCCAGGGCGGGCCACATGACCGCCGTAGCGAGCCGGCCCGTGAGCTGCCATTTGCCGCTCGACGAGTCCCATATCTCGGCCGTCGCCGTGACGTGGTAGGCCGGATCCACTCCGGCGACCACGAGCACCCGCCCGTCGGGAAGCGTCGTCATGCTGCCGCGGGCCCGCCCCGTGGCCATCGATCCGGTGGCGGTCCAATTGTTCGCGGCTGGGTCGTAGATCTCGGCCGTGGCGAGGCTCTTGTCGCTGTTTGTCGTGAGCGCCCAGCCCCCGGCGACCAGCACGCGCCCATCGGGCAGCAGCGCCGCCGTGTGGTGGTAGCGGGCCACTGACATTCCGGCAGCGGCGTGCCAGGTGGCAGATGTCGGATCGTAGATCTCAGCCGTGGACGCGACGGTGCCTTTGCTCCCGTGATAGATGCTCGCGCCGCCGGTTACCAGGACCTCGCCGTCGGCAAGGAGCGTGGACGTGTGGAAAGCGCGCGCCACAGACATCGATGCCGTCGGCGTCCACGTCCCGGTCGCCGGGTCGAAGATCTCGGCGGCATTCGTCGAATGGAAGGTCGGCGATCCGTCCGAACCGCCGCCGGTCACCAGCACGCGGCCGTCCTTCAGCACGGTGGCCTTTGCCTGGGTCCGAGGGGCGCCCATAGAGCCCACCGAGACCCACGTGCCGCTGTCGGGGAAGTAGCGCTCGGCGCTGTCCAGCGGCACACCTCCGCGCGACCCGCCGACGACCAGCACCGATCCGTCCGCCAGGGTCGCAGTGGCCGGATATGCACGCGCCTGGAGCATCGGCGCGGCCATCGTCCAGGAGGTCGAGGCCGGATCGAATATCTCGACCGTCGCCAGGGCGGATGTGCTGTCCGGACCGCTCAAACCACCGATGACGAGCACCCGGCCGTTCGCGAGGACCGCATCGCCGGCGCCCCAGGCCGACCTGGGCATCGCGGGAAGGCCGGCCCACGTCCCGTCGCCGTAGACAATCCTTGCGGTCGGAACCGGCGTGATCGTCGCTGCCGTTGCCGCGGGCGCGGGGGTTGCCACTCCGGGGCCGGCGGTCGTGGCTGCCGGCGAAGGGGTGTGCGATCGTGCGGCCGAACTTCCAATCAATGGGCTGGGCTTCGAACCGTGGAGCCATACGAAGGCGGCGGGCGCCGTCGCCAGAACCAGCATCAGCGCGATCGCGTCGATCGCCAGGATCGCGGAAACCCCGCGCCGCGGCCCGGCCGAAAGCGGCTTCATTCGCGCACCAGCGCGGCGATCGCGCCGGCCGCGATGACCGATGCCCCGCCGGTGATGCAGGCCAGGCCGGCGAACAGGACCGACCCATTTGGCGCATACCCGATCCGCCCGATCGCACCGATGACGCAGATCTCGATCGCGACGCCCAACACGATCAGTTCGGCCGCGGCCGCCTCGCGGCTCAGCCTACGCGTAGCCAGCGTCAGCACAACCAGGGCCACCACCAGCGCAGCGAGCGAGGCGGCAATCAGGGGCGATATCTCGCCCAGGCGCCGACCGATATCCGCCGGCCCGGCGAGGGGCGCCATGTTGTGGGCCTGGTTCGGGATGCCCGTGGCGATCGAGACGACGCCCGCCAGAACGAGAACCGCGCCAAAAGCGCCGAAGCCGATCGCGCTGAGCCTGCTTGCGCGACCGTCCGCCGCTCCCGAGGGGCCCCTGGCTTCCATTCACAATCCCCCGCTGTCGGTCGACCTGACTGCCCGGCGCCAACGCCGTTGCCCGGCTCCCTGGACTATAGCGCCCGTCGCAGCTCCGTCGAAGCGGCTCGTCCATGCAGAAGGTCGAGCGCGTCCGTCGCAGATAGAAAGCGACCCCGGCGCGAGGGGGAGCGTCGGGGTCGCAAAGGGATTAGCTGAGTAATATTCTACGGGTTTTTGGCCCCAGCGTCGCGGTTTCCCCCGGCAGGGCCGTGGCCCCGCACCGCACAGGCTGACTACCTCCCTATCCTAACACTTCGCCAGCAAACGTGTGCCCGACCCTGGAATGCATGGCACATGTCGCCAGACGCCTTAGGTCCATAGAGTGGGCCGTGCCTAACCTGGTGGCCCGGCAACGAATGGTGGCGCATAAGTGGCGCCGAAACGCTCCAGTTCGGCAAGCGCGGAGACGATCATGGGGTGGGAGCGACGCTCAGGCCGGATCACCGAGGCGATACGGCGGGCGAGCGGCGGATCGGTGGGATGGATCGAAGCCCGAACCGGGCGGTCGTGGATCGCCAGACCCGGCAGCATACCGACGCCAAGCCCCGCCTCGACGAGAGCGATGATCACGCTGAAGTCCTTGCAATTGGACCTGACGTGCGGCTCGAACCCACTCGAGCGGCAGGCCCGCAGCGTCACCTGGCCGAGGTGGCTGTCTTCGGTGTCCATGATCCAGAAGGCGTCGCGGAGGTCGGACAGCCGAACGGCCGTTTCCGGGCGGCGCCCCTGGTCCGAGGGGTTCGCCTGGTCCGGAGGGCTCGCCGCGTCCGAGGCGTTCGCGATTGGCGACCCGTTCGGCGGCAGCGCCAGATAGAGCGGGTCGCGCATGAACTCGCAGAACTCGAGGCCGCCGTCGGAAACGCGCGCCGGCTCGTCGTACTCGTCGACGATGGCGATGTCGATTTCGTCCATCTGGAGAGCGGTCAGGCTCTCCGCCGCCTCGATGTCGCGCAGCGTCACGCGCAGCGCCGGATGCCGCCGACTCAACGCCGTCATGACGGGCGGCAGGATGGCGCGGGCAGCGGTCGGGAATGCGGCGATTCGCAGCGTGCCGGTGACGAGCTCCTGGATCGAGGCGAGGTCCGCCTCCGCGGCGGCGATCGCGCCGGTGATCGTGTCGGCGTGCCGGACCAGCAGCACCGCCGCATCGGTCAGGCGCACGCGGCGGCCGCTCTTCTCGAGAAGCTGAACGCCGGCCTCCCGCTCGAGGATCGCCAGCTGCTGGCTGACGGCGGACGGGGTGATGCTCATCGCCTCGGCCGCAGCTTTGATCGAACCGCGCCTCGAAACCTCGCGCAGGAGCTGCAGCCGCCAGACACCGAGCATCTCGATCGACTCCTTCGTGGGGCGCGACCTCGCGCGGCGCCCTCGACAGTTTAGCTCTCCTTCACTGTTCCGTGAGGAAGCTGAACTTGACCTGCGTATGACCCGCTGCCATGCTCGGCCAAAGTGACACTGGCGACCGCCAGCGCGTGCTCGAAATCTGGGAGAAGCGACCATGAGACTCGCGACGCGCATGGAGCGGATCGGGACCGAGACGGCCTTCGAGGCCGCCGCCCGGGCCAGGGCGCTCGAGGCGACCGGTCGATCGGTCATCCATCTCGAGATCGGCGAGCCGGACTTCGACACGCCGGCGAACATCCGCGAGGCGGCCAAGCGCGCCCTCGATCGCGGAGCCACCCACTACACCCCGACCGTCGGCATTCCCGAGCTGCGCGCCGCGATCGCGGCCGACGCCACGGCCCGCAAGGGCTTCACCGTGTCGCCGGACCGGGTCGTCGTCGTCCCCGGCGGCAAGCCCGTCATGTTCTTCACGATGCTCGCCCTCATCGAGGAGGGCGACGAGGTCATCTACCCGGACCCGGGATTCCCGATCTACGAGTCGATGATCGACTACGTCGGCGGGACGGCGGTCCCCTGCCCCATCCGCCAGGAAAATGCCTTCCGGCTCGATCCGGCAGAGCTGGCCTCGCTGATCACGTCGCGAACCAAGCTGGTGATCATCAACTCGCCGGCCAACCCGACCGGTGGCGTCTCGACCCGCGAGGATCTCGAGCAGATCGCCGCGGTCGCCCGCGAGCATGATCTCGTGGTCCTGGCCGACGAGATTTACGGCCGAATCCTCTACGAAGGCGAGCACGTTTCGATCGCCTCGCTGCCGGACATGGTCGACCGGACGATCGTCCTCGACGGCTTCTCCAAGACGTACGCCATGACCGGCTGGCGCCTCGGCTATGCCATCCTGCCCGAGCGGCTGGTGACCCCATTCAGCCGGCTGATCGTCAACAGCGTCAGCTGCACGAGCGCCGCGACTCAATGGGCGGGGGTGGAGGCGCTGACGGGGCCGCAGGACTCCGTGACGGCGATGGTCGAAGAGTTCCGGGCCCGGCGCGACTTGATCGTGGACGGGTTGAACGCGATCCCCGGCGTCAGCTGCCTGCGGCCGTCGGGCGCGTTCTACGCTTTCCCCGACATCTCCGGCACGGGCCTGACCGGGGCCGACCTGGCGGACCGGCTGCTCAACGAGGGCGGCGTCTCGGCCCTGGCAGGGACTGCCTTCGGGCACGTGGGCCGCAACCATTTGCGCTTCAGCTATGCCAACTCGCGCGAGAAGATCGCCGAGGCGGTGAGCCGCACCCGAGCCGTCGTGGAACCGCTCGTCGAGGCGCGCAGCGGCGTGCACGTCTCGTGACGGCGTCCGATCTCCGCGCCGGCTCCCGCGCCGGCTCCCGCTCCGGCTCCCACTCCGGCTCCCACTCCGGCTCCCGCGCCGACTCCCGCGCCGGCGTGGAGGAGATGTACTCAGCGGCGGAGCGCGACTTCGCCCACTACGAGGTCCTCAAAGACCTGATCGACGAGTGCATCGACCTCGAGCTCAATTACCGCCAGAGCGGGCATCCGGGCGGCTCGCGCTCGAAGGTTCACATGATGGTCGCGCTCCTCCTGTCCGGGGCGATGCGATGGGACATCCGGCGGCCGTGGCTTCGTTTCGGCGACCGCTTCGTGCTCTCCGCCGGCCACGTCGTGCCGCTCGTCTACGCCACTCTCGCCGTCCTGAACGAGGGGCTTCGCGCCCGCGCCGAGCGCACCGGCGATTCCCGCTACGCCTTCCCCGAGGACGGCCGATTCGCGCTGACGTGGGAGCACTTGCTCGGATTGCGGCATCGCGGCGGTCTGCCGGGCCACGCCGAGTTCGCCGGTCGGACGATGTTCCTCAAGGCGAACACCGGCCCATCGGGCCACGGCATGCCGTTCGCCGCCGGCGAAGCCCTGGCGCTCAAGATGGCCGGCGCGGGCGAGGTCAAGGTCTTCGTGGTGGAGGGCGAGGGCGGTCTGACGCCCGGCGCCGCCCACGAGACGAAGAATTCGGCGTGGGGGCTGGGCCTCTCCAATCTGGTCTTCCTGGTCGACTGGAACGATTTCGGCATCGACGAGCGGCCGGCTTCGGCGGTCGTCCACGGGTCGCCGGAGGACTGGTTCGCGCCGTACGGATGGCGCGTTGACGGCACGCCCGACGGAATGGCATGGGGCCCGGTCACTCGCGCCGTGCTCGATGCGAGCCGCGGTGAGAACCCCGCGAACGTCCCCAGCATGGCGTGGTTCAAGACACGCAAGGGACGTGGCTACGGCAAGCTGGATTCCGCCAGCCACGGCGTCCCGCACAAGCTCAACGCCCCGGAGTTCTGGGCGACTCGCAAGGAATTCATGGCCCGCTACGGCGTCGAGTACCAGGGCGTCGACGAGCCGGCCCCGTCCGATCCGGCAGCACTGGCGGCGCAGGCGGAAGCCAACCTCGAGATCGCGATGAGCGTCATGCGTCGCGACGAGAAGCTGGTCGACTGGCTGTCGGACCGGCTCCTCGAGATCGCCGCAACGGTGCCCGAAGAGATCGAAGGGTTCCGGCTGGAGAGCGGCGCCGGCGCAGCCCGCGAGGCGTCCGGCAGCACGGCCAGCCCGGGCGCCGACCGTGCGGCCAGCCTGGGCGCCGACCGTGCGGCCAGCCTGGGCGCCGAACCCTCGTCCGACCGTGCGGCCAGTCCGGCCGCCGAACCCTCGTCCGACCGCGCGGCCAGTCCGGCCGCCGAACCCTCGTCCGACCGCGCGGCCGGCGGGCCGGCCATCTTCGACTTCGAACGCTATCCCGACACGATGTGGCGAAAGCCCGGTGATCGGCAACCGAACCGCGCCGCCCTCGCCACCTGGGGCTCGTACGTCAACGCCGTCGCCAAGCGCGACTTCGGCCGCCCGCTGTTCATCGCCTGCTCGGCGGATCTGGCCGAGTCGACCAACATCGCCGGCTTCGCCAAGCCGTTCGGGGACATGCCGGGCTTCGGCAACTACGAGCGCGACTCGAACCCCACCGGCGCGCTCCTCCCGACCGAGATCACCGAGTTCACGAATGCCGGCATGATGGCCGGCCTGGCGTCGGTCAACTTCGCGACCGACCCGTTCGACCGCTTCGAAGGCTTCTGGGGCGCGTGCTCCACTTACGCCTCGTTCAGCTACCTGAAGTACGGCCCGCTGCGCTTGTTCAGCCAGCTCGCCCAGGATTGCGACCTCCGCGTCGGCAAGGTGCTGTATGTGGCCGGCCATTCCGGACCGGAGACGGCCGAGGATTCGCGCACCCACTTCGGGATCTTCTCGCCGGGCGTGACTCAGCTCTTCCCGGAGGGCCACGTCATCGACCTGCATCCCTGGGAGTACAACGAGGTTCCCGTGGTCCTGGCCGCCGCCTTCGCGACCGACGTGCCGATCGTGGCGCTGCACCTCACCAGGCCGCCGATCGAGATCCCGGATCGCGCCGCGCTCGGGATGCCAAGCCATTTCGCGGCGGCCCGCGGCGCGTACGTGATGCGCCCGTTCCGCGAGGGAGCGCCCAAGTCCGGAACGATCTTCGTCCGAGGGACGATGTCGACCGCCAATCTCGTGAAGGTGATCCCTGAGCTGGATCGGCGTGGGCTCAACGTCAAGATCGTGGCCGCGATCAGTCCGCAGCTCTTCGCCCGCCAGGACGCGGCGTACCGCCTGGCTACCGTCGAGGCCGCCGATCGGTTCGACTCGATGGTCATCACCAACGGCGCCTACAAGCTGATGCGCGACTGGGCCGACGACCCGATCGTCCACGAGTACTCGCTGAGCTCCGACTGGGACGACCGATGGCGGACCGGCGGGTCGGTCGAGGAGGTCATCGAGGAAGCCCATCTCGACACCGGGCACATCCTGGAGGCGATCGAGCGATTCGTCCGCGAACGCCCGGATCGGCTGCGCCGGCTCCGCGACAGGCTTTCGGCCGCGGAGGAGCGGTAGCGCCGGCCGGCCGGCCCGCGGCTCCGAGCTGGACGCCGCCTCGAGCGGGACGCCGGCCCGCCGCCTCGAGCGGCCCGCCGCCTCGAGCGGGACGCCGCCTCGAGCGGGACGCCGCCTCGAGCGGGAC
>Ga0182021_10004511_pt1 | contig 16377 bp, 14 predicted proteins | sample 612E3MmetaG_FD_120493 | JGI IMG/M metagenome (GOLD analysis project Ga0182021, IMG submission 120493) | Permafrost microbial communities from Stordalen Mire, Sweden - 612E3M metaG (Illumina Assembly) | ecosystem: Environmental > Terrestrial > Soil > Wetlands > Permafrost | place: Sweden...
TCAATTCCTGTGGTATCGCAATCCATCATGAAACCGATCGTGCCGGTCGGGGCAAGAACGGTTGTCTGCGCATTGCGGATGCCGTGCGCTTGTCCTAACTCAACAACATCGTTCCAGACAGTACGCTGTGCTTCCCACAAGCTGGGTTCCACTGCATTCTTGTCGATGCGTTCTGCGTGAATGCCGTGTTTTGCCATCACATTCAGCATGGAATCTCTATTCGCTGCAAACCCGCTGAATGGCCCCTGCACTTCCGCAATCTTTGCAGATTGTTTGTACGCTTCACCACACATGAGAGAAGTGATAGCAGCGGTAAGCGTTCTGCCCTCGTCGCTGTCGTACGCAACACCGCGGGACATCAGCAGCGCGCCGAGGTTTGCGTACCCGAGCCCGAGCGGACGATAATCGTGACTGTTTTGCGTGATCGCCGGTGTCGGGTAACTCGAATTATCGACGGACATTTCCATTGCAGTAATAGTAACCTGAATGGCTTTCTTAAACGCTTCCACATCGATATCGCCGTTCGCTCTGCGGAACTTCATCAAATTTAGCGATGCAAGGTTGCATGCGCTGTCATCGAGAAACATGTACTCGCTGCAAGGATTCGATGAATGGATCGGCGCGGTACCGGAGCACGTATGCCAGTTGTTGATCGTTGTATGGAATTGGATACCGGGATCGCCGCAGATCCAAGCCGCATCGGCAATTTGTTTCATCAGATCGCGTGCTCTGAATCTTTCCACCGGCATCCCGCCTTTTACGGCTTTCGTCCAAAATTCTTTATCCTCCAGAACGGCTTTCATGAATTCATCGCTCACGCGAATGGAGTGATTGGCATTCTGATAAAAAACAGAATCGTACGCACCCCCGGGCACATTGAAGCCGCCGTCATAGCCTGCGTCGATGAGCGCCCATGCTTTCTTCTCCTCTTCCGCTTTGCAATTGATGAAGCTGACAATATCCGGATGTTCAACATTCAAAATCACCATCTTTGCTGCGCGGCGTGTCTTCCCTCCGGATTTAATAACGCCCGCAAATGCGTCGTACCCTTTCATGAACGAAACCGGCCCGGACGCAGTACCACCACCGGTGATACGTTCCTTAGAGGAGCGAAGCGTGGAAAGATTGGAACCCGTACCCGAACCATACTTAAAGAGCATGCCTTCTGTTTTTGCAAGCTCCAGAATGGAGGACATGGAATCTTTCACGGAATTGATAAAACATGCCGAACACTGCGGCATTTTTTCCACGCCAACGTTAAACCAGACCGGGCTGTTGAATGACATATATTGGTTGACGAGAAGATATAGCAACTCGTGATAAAATATTTCTGCATCTTCTTCAGACGCGAAATAACCGTCTTTCAATCCCCATGTATAGTACGATTTGGCAACACGATCGACAAGCTGCCGTATACTCGTTTCGCGTTCTGCAGTCCCCAATTGACCATAGAAATATTTCGAGACAACAACATTGGTTGCTGTCATTGACCACGATTTTGGAATTTCGACCTCTTTTTGTTCAAAGATTTTTTCTCCTCGATCGTTCGAGATCGTAGCGGTGCGCCTTTCCCATTCGACTTCATCAAAGGGATGTACGCCTTGTTTCGTAAAGAATCTTTCGAAACGTAATCCCCGTTTCATAGCATCGTGTTCATCTGTACGGGAATCAATTGGGGCGGTTGGGGACTGCACATTTTGCATATGGTACTCCTTGCTTCAAAAAGTGTGGTACAATATAAAAGCTCACAACCAACGAATACTAGAAACGCTTTACGACAGTTGGGATAATTTGATTTCAATTTTCAGAAAAAATATTGATGATATAATATAAAGAGTGGCTGTTGCGCGCCACATCTATTCTCCTCTTTTACGACTCCAAACTTACAGAAACCTCAGACCCTTCTTCTTTCTTTTTGGCATCGCAACTGGTTGTAAATATATTCTGTTACAGTCCCTTTGTCAAGTTAATAATTAAGTGTTTTTTTAGGGCCTGAACATATAAAAAAATCACTTGACACCAAAAACATTTATTCCTAATGCGTTAAACTTAAACTCTTTGCAATTCTTAACATCTCTCATATCTATTGACTATATCCGACTGTGGGAATCTATCACTTAAACAAGCGAATCTCATTTATTTGTTTTTTGCAAAAAAAATAGAACACTTCTTTTTTTTCCCTTCCTCGTTAGAAGGGAAGAAATGAGCAGTAATAATTTCTTTCATAACAATGAATCTTAGAAAAGAAAGAATAAATAAATTCCCATGACATAATTAATCAACACTTCCGATCTCGAAAAAGTTCTCCCTATCATCGAGATACTTCTACCCAGCTAAAAATTCTTTCGGAGAAAATGACGGCTCCCTCACGAATGCTTCGGGGAATTATGCACTTTGCGATAAAACTCGAAAGAAGATACAAAGGCCTCTTGTCTGTACTGCAAAGACGGACGAAGTCCAGTAAAGAGTTATTTCGGAAGAGGAACGCGTACAAATTTCCGCTGAATAATTCTATCAGGGACAATCCATGCGTCGCGGTACCCTTTTTCCACAAACTCCGGTAGTCGCTGGTTTGCTTCGTAGCGGTTCACAAAATCTCCTACCCGCACTTTATACACCGGTGCATCATATACGATATACACTGAATCATCGACAAATTTCTTCGTTACAACATCCTTCATGAGTGTCGCTTCATCAACGCCGGAGGAAGAAAAAACCTGAATGCGAAATCCCTGCACTACCTCTTCTTCAACGGCCAGGCTGTCTTTTGGAATTTCTAATGGAGCCTGTCGTTTCTTTTCCTCAATGCGTGTCTTCTCAACAACCTCAACTTCCTGGTCATAATCTGCAGGGTTAAGTGTTGCTTCGTATTCTGTTAACGAGCGCTTATTTTCTTTCGATGCCTCCGGCTTCGGTTCTTCATCCTTAATAACTGTCCGTGATGATGTACAGCCTGCCGTGAGGAGCACCAGGAAACACAGTGCAAAAAAAAGAATTTGTGTTTTTATCAAGGTAAGAAGTTGATCCAGCATTTGTTGTACTCTTTGGAATATTGTTCTTTCATAGTATCAGCAAGTGCAAACGCATTCTTGCGGTCTTCATACCTCCCGACACTCACGCGGTACAGTCTGGCATTCTTGACATATTTATTAAAGACCGGTTGATGCGTAAATCGTTCTTTTGCTTTCTTTTGTGTTTTCAATGCATTGGATGCTTGAGCGAACGCACCTATCTGCACGGTATAAATCGGATGTTCCGGGTGATCGATTATGATATGCGGATGTGCAGAAGATTTCATTTTTTTTATTACGGATGCCTGTACCGTGTCTTGCTTTGATTTGAACTTTGGTGCAACACGCACCGATTTATCTGAAAAAAGTTTTAAGTTATTTTTGGAATTCAGCGCAGGATCTTGCTTCATGTCCTGGCCACCCCCATGGTGCATCGTATCAATCGAACCAAAGATCTGTACCGGAGACCTTGCTCTATTCCCTGCACCCGTTTCTTCCGAAGAAACACAGCCCATGAGTGAGAAAGCCATACCGAGCAATAACACGCTGACCATGTAACAATGTCGACTCACCGATGGCCTCTTTAAGTAGTGGATGGTGATATCATTTCCTCCCGGTAACGATTTTAACACTCGCGCTTGCACCGACTCGAGTCGCACCGCCTGCAACAAGAGCAAGCGCTTGTTTCTTTGAATGCACACCGCCGGAAGCTTTCACTCCCAACTCCGGACCAACAACTTTCCGTATAAGTGCAATGTCATCAACGGTCGCCCCGCCTTTCACAAATCCCGTCGACGTCTTCACAAAGTCTGCCCCTGCATGCTTTGCCAGCGCACATGCTTTTATTTTTTCATCGTCATTGAGCAACCCAGTTTCAATAATTACTTTTACGAGCACTTTCAAGCTATGCGCTGCATCGACAACTGCAAGAATGTCGTGTTCGACATAATCATACTCGCGGGACTTCAACATTCCAATATTGATAACCATGTCAACTTCGCTTGCACCATGTTTGATCGCCCGTTCCGTCTCAAACACTTTCGCAGCACTTGATGTCGCGCCTAATGGAAAACCGATGACGGTACAAACTTTTACATTCGAATTGCGCAGCAGGTCCGCACACAATTTCACATACGCCGGATTGATACATACGCTCGCAAAACCATAGTGTTTTGCTTCAACACATAGATTCTCAATTTCCTGCATAGTTGCTTCTGGTTTCAGAAGCGTATGGTCGATCATCCGAGCAAGTTTGATGTCGAAGTTGCTTTGTTCTATTCCGACATTGGCTGGGATCTGATCTTCTCCGTTTTGCATTTTATTTCTTATTTTCTTTTTCATATGGAGAAGTGCGCGCTACAGTCTTGTTTTGTGCGCAGTATTTTTGCATATGCTTGTGTAAATATACGAGAATTATTTTGAGTTACAAGCTCGATAACGTAAGAATATTGTCGGCAACGAAAAACTCTTACGTAAACATTTCGCCTGATTCAATCGGATACCCTCTGAGAAATTCTTCGATACCGAGTCTGCGTTTTCCTTCTTGCTGAATTTCAAGAAGAGAAACGGCGCCACTTCCGGTTCCAACCTCCAATGTGTTCTGAGTTCGATTCAAAACAATTCCGGCTTGTGTGGATTGACTCTCGATTATTCTGGTGCGGAATACTTTAATGAGCTTGCCCATATGTGTCGTCCATGCGGAAGGGTGAGGCGAAAGTCCTCGAACAAAATTGTGGATCTGTTGCGACGGTCTCGTCCAATCGATACGGCAGTCTTTTTTGAAAATTTTCGGTGCTGGACAAGCGAGTGAATCGTCTTGCAGATTCGGCTGCACGTTACCGAGTTCAATAAGGCGAACAGTCTGAAGAACAATCTCTGCACCTGCTACAGAGAGCGAATCATGCAAATCACCTGCAGTGTCATCCAAACCAATTGGCACTCGTTCCTGAAGAAGAAGAGAGCCGGTATCCACGTTATCATTTAAAAAGAATGTCGTCACACCAGATTCTTTTTCTCCATTTATAAGAGCCCAATTGATCGGCGCAGCACCGCGATATTTCGGTAAGAGCGACGCATGAAGATTAAAGGATCCAAGTTTTGGGATCGTGTACACTTCTCGCGGCAAAATCCGGAATGCTACTACAACAATGAGATCGGGATGAATCCGTCGAATTTCAGCAGTAAAGACTGCATCGTTAAGTCTCTCCGGTTGAAGAACCGGAATCCGATGGCGAAAAGCAAACTCTTTAATAGAAGTAAAAGAAACTTGTTGTCCGCGCCCTCTCGGTTTGTCTGGTGCTGTCACGACGGCTGGAATTTCATAGGAATGATCAAGAAGGATATGAAGACTTGGAACGGCAAATTCCGGCGTGCCCATGAAAAGGATTCGCATGCTTTACACCTTTGCGGCTGTAACCACCGGATAATCTGGATCAAGTTCTCCCTTTCGAATCTTTCTCAACTTTGGCAGCAGCAAACTTCGTTTTGCCTTGTTGACGCGGTCCACAAAGAGAACACCATTGAGATGGTCAAATTCATGAAGCACAACACGGGCAAGCAATCCATCCATGAAGAGTTCTTGTTTCTTGAACTCACCATCACGAAAGCGGATACGTACTTTTTCTGCTCGTTCCACTGCACCACGTACACCAGGAAGGCTTAGGCATCCCTCTTCCATCGAAAATGCACCTGCTTCACTCACTATTTCAGGATTGATAAGTACTAACATGCGCGGAAGATCGGGCGAAGTCGGATGCGCAGAATCTTCCATCTCGCCTTCGGCATTCGGTTCAGTGACATCCGAAATATCTATCGTAATCACGCGCCGAAGATCGCCAACCTGATTCGCTGCGAGACCTATCCCATTTGCTTTATGCATTGTCTCAAACATATCATAAATGAGCTTGATGGTTGAATCATCCAGTGACTCAACCGGTTTGGCTTTTTTCTTGAGAACTTCGGTTCCAAAAAGATAAATGGGAAGAATAGACATATGGTTCTGCGTTCTCTTGTATACTCTCTTATTTTTAGGATATTATTCCACAATCCGTCGGGCACATTCATAGCGCTTGACATAATAACTACTCTGGAGCGAAGAAATCGTTACACCGAGTGAGACGCTCGCATGGGCGAACAGGTCATCGCCCAAATAAAGACCGACGTGAGAAGCACTCTCGCCAGTGGTATTAAAAAAAATCAAATCTCCAAATTTCAACTCACTCAACTCTATCGACGTTCCTCTTTTTGATTGCTCATAACTCGAACGTGGAAGCAGTATCCCCATGGAATTCTTATAAACCGTCATCGTATACCCCGAACAATCCATTCCCTCGACACTCGATCCGCCATACACATACGACACACCCATATACTTGGAAATTTCCCTCATCATTTTACTTTGATCAAGTGGTTTTATAGCGGCGTTTTTTTCTTTTCGAAAATCTCGATCACCCTTTGCGATCTGGTCTATTTCTTTTTTATCCGGTTTTTTATCAGTCTCTTGTGCTTCTTCTTGCGCTTCCTTCGATGAAAAACGCGGACCATGGTGCGGTAGCGGAGCAGGAGGAGATTTTTTTTCCTGACTTTTAAATCGCGGTGATGATCCACCGCAGCCTTCGAGCAGCACGAAGACTGCGAGAACGATACTGATTACCAATAAAATGCGTTTTCTGCCCACGTTGAAGAAAGTGCTTTCATGATAACAAAGCCCCGCATGCCGCGGGGCTTACTTCAACAACAATCACCATTTCCCCGTTCTCCCGGCACGTTTTGTTTATCCCAGATATGCACGAAGCGCTTTGCTTCGCGAGGCATGGCGTAGACGGCGGATTGCCTTTTCTTTGATCTGCCGAACGCGTTCACGCGTTAAATTAAATTTCTCGCCGATCTCCTCCAACGTCAGCGAATGTTCCGAATCGAGACCAAAATATAATTTAATAACTTGCGCTTCGCGTTCGCTCAGCGTTGCCAACGCACGCTTTACTTCATTCTTCAATGACTCTTCTAAAAGACCGGAGTCGGGTGTCGGTTGACGATTGTCTTGAATAACATCGAGCAGCCGGTTATCCTCGCCTTGTGCAAACGGCGCATCCATAGATAAGTGCCTGCCGGAAATTTTCAATGTATCGGAAACTTCAAAGAGCGACATATCCAGTTCTTCTGCCAGTTCGCTCGTACTCGGTTCGCGCTCAAACTCTTGTTCCAGCGTGCTGAATGCTTTGCCAATCTTATTGAGTGCGCCGACACGGTTTAATGGTAAACGTACGATACGGGATTGTTCGGCTAATGCCTGCAAGATCGACTGACGAATCCACCATACCGCATACGAAATAAATTTGAATCCACGTGTTTCGTCAAAACGTTTTGCTGCCTTGATCAATCCCAGATTACCCTCGTTGATGAGATCACCGAGCGATAATCCCTGGTTCTGGTATTGTTTTGCCACGCTCACCACGAAGCGTAAATTTGCTTTCGTTAATTTCTCCAACGCTTTTTGATCGCCCTTTTTAATGCGTCGCGCAAGATCAATTTCTTCCTGCGGCACTAATAGTTCGACTTTGCCAATTTCTTGGAGATACTTGTCGAGCGATTGACTTTCACGATTTGTATATTGCTTGCTTATTTTCACCATTGACTCTTTGTCAAAATTCAACTCTCGTTGCCCGTAGGACTGCTACGGGAGTTCCAGCAGTATGTTCCACTATATATAACACAAGAAGGAAGGTGGAAAGTTCATAATTGCTGGGAATCGGTCCAATCCACATTCCTAATACTATTCGAATTTATCTCATTTTTGACCTGATATTAGACTCTGCAATGGGTATATTGTTTCCCTTCGCTGGTTAAAAACTTCCCTCGAACAAACTTTGATCTGCTCATGATCGAACACCACTAGCATAAAAGAATTCTGCTGCAGTTCTATCGACATCCGCAAATGAACGGCGTTCTCCGAGATTTACATTCTTCTTGCCAGAATTACTGGCATAAAGCAGTGGAATATATTCCCGCGTACGATTCCTGCTCTGATATGTTGGATCGCTTCCGTGATCAGCGATGAGGACAAGCGAATCACCATCGCTGATAAACTTCTGGATCTCCAGAAGTTCTACTTCAAACTCCTCAAATACCAGATATATCTTGCGACACGAAGAACTGTTTCGAACACACTTTTTGGAAAATCCTCATGCATATAAGAAAAATGATTATCCGTTTCTTCTGTTTCAATGCAATTCGAGATGCCCACTGCGGTGGGAACTACGCGTGGGATAGTTATCCCAAGATTTCCTTTTCATTGCACTTACATAATTGGATATGCTGCCGATTAAATCGATAAGAACCATGTGCTGAACGTACCGATTGCACATAAAGCGTCGGGGTTCTTACGGTACCACATTTCGGACATTTGACTCCTTTTTCTTGTCCGGCTTTTTTTGCTTTTTCCGCAAAATCAGTTTGTTTTGCCATTTAGATCTCCAAAAGGAAATAGTTACAGTATTGTTTTCTAATATACTCGTACGATATTACCGCCTGCTTCAATCGCCTTCCGAAGTACGCGGTCTGTATTTTCCAACAAATCAATGTCAGATGCTTCATCGATTGCACCGGCGACACCCACGCTGATTGTTACAGAAAAACTTTTATTGTCGATATTAAGGATATTGCTGGCAACATTCTTGCGGATCTTTTCTGCCCATAATGATGCTTCATTGGATGTCGTATTCACAAGAAGGATGACAAAACAATTAAAATCAAATCGACCGACGACATCGTAGGGACGAATAGAAACCTTAACCATGCGGCCAACATTCTGCAGTATAAAATCAAAAGCGTCCCTGCCATAGCGTGTGATATGATCATCCATTCGGTCGATGGAAACCATAACTAAAGACAAATCGTTCGAAAAATCACTTGCACGCTGCACCTCTTCATGTAAACGGCCCATAAAACTCTTACGCGTCGAGACTCCTGTTGTTTCGTCAAGCGAAATATAATTATTCATGACTTCTGTGAGGCTTAAAATTTCCAACGCCCATGATGAAGTTTCGGCAAGCTTCTGCACAAGCTTTACATCAGCGTCGGAATATGTTTTCGGATCCTTACTTTCTATAACCAATGCGCCGTAGCACCGATTCAATGAATTCAGCGGTATGATCACCAACGCGCCCTTTGATTCACATCGTTCAGCTTGATAAAATCGAGGCACTATCGTAGTAGACAAATCATCAATGATTTTAGGAACACTCGTCTGTATAACTCCTACAACCAAACTCTGTTGAGGATCCAGTTCACTCATGAGTGGAACATACGGATCGTTCATTCGGTTCAGGAGATTGTGCACAACCCAAGATTTTCTACTGTCATCAAATAAAACAATTGCGATATAATCCCATGGAACCAGTTTCGATGCCTCCTCGGCAAGCGACCGCGTGATGGAATGAGCGCCAAAATCAATGCTCAGCTGCTCGCGCATCCGACTAATTGATCGGAGCACTTCAGAATCCAACAAGAGATCATACTTGGATGTATAGCTTCGAATGAGCGTCGAAATCAGCTTTGCGACCTGTGCGAGGGAAGTGATTGTTTCGTTTCCATAAGCGTCAGCTTCTAAACAATCCAACGTAAGAACTGCTACCGGATCCTGCGATTGAATTCCGCTAAAAAATATCGGCACACCCACAAATGTTTTTACTACATCTAATGTTTCGTAATATGGCACCATATCATTTTGACCAAGAGCATCCACAAAATTGACGATCTGTGGTTTCCCATTCATTGCAATTTGACTGACGACATCAGAACCGATAGGCAACCGTCTGTTTGTCATAAATTTTTCGCTGTCGGTCGTATACCCTTCGAGCACCAATTGTTGTTTCTCTCTGTTCATCCAAAAAAGAGCAACAGTATGGGCAAATTGAATATCCTTCACAACACTCAAAACCCTTTGAATCAGCGCATTGAATTCGGCTCTCGGACCTTCCTCTGCATTTTCTCCGACGCCGGGAGTCTCAATAAACTCATTTAATTCAAATACTGTTGTCGTTGTTTTCTCTGAATCCTTTTCTTTCAACACAATATTTTCTGGTTCATAGTGCATCGGTGGTGAATGTTCCAGCTCATCAACAAAATCAACTTGGTATTGCTTGCCGGTAACTTGGAAATCATCAAAAATGAGTTTCTTCATCCGAATATTGGACTCCTCTGATATGACAGAATGACGATCCTCATCTGCTGCTTGGGAAAAAAATCCACTACGTTTCCCCACTCGCACAATCACATAAGCGATCAATACCGCAGAAAACAATAAGAGCACTGTCTTCACGAGTGCAGCTGAGAGGACGAGTCCCCCTAAAAATGAAACGACGCCCACCGCTACAATCAATTCCTCTGCAAACGTTAACGAATGCATCCAGGAAAAGAATGTGTTGAACCTTCGGGCGTCAGTCATTGAGTCTCGAGAGTCTTATAGTTGCCCTCAAATTACATTAAATTTACCTGTTTTGTGCTGAAAAGTCAACCAATCATATAGATATTAATTGTTTCTAACATGATGCTTCCAACCTGATGTTTTTATTGTGATTGTATTTGCCAATTGCTTGCGGCAGTATTTTTTTTTGCATAACTTTTTGCCAATGAATCATCTCTGCTTTATACCTTTTAGTAGGAAACGCCCTTGAAAGCTGTTATCATGGCTGGCGGGTTTGGCACACGCTTGCGACCCCTCACCAGCAACATTCCAAAACCAATGGTTCCAATGGTCAACAAGCCTATTATGGAACATATCGTTGAACTGCTCAAAACGCACGGCATAAAAGATGTCGTTTCCACACTCTTCTATCAACCGGATGCCATCACGGGCTATTTCGGAGATGGAAGTGCCTTTGGGATTAACATGCAATATCGAAAAGCAGAAGCAGATTACGGAACAGCAGGAAGTGTCCGTAATGCGAAAGATTTTTTAGACGAACGTTTTTTAGTTATCAGCGGAGATGTTCTTACCGATTTCGATTTGACAGCCGCTCTTCGCTTCCACGAAGAGAAGAAAGCGCAAGCCACATTACTGCTTACACGAGTTTCCAATCCACTCCAGTTCGGAGTTGTCTTGACAAAAGAAGATGGAAAAATTGCACGTTTCCTTGAAAAACCATCGTGGGGAGAAGTGTTTAGCGACACGATCAACACAGGGATTTATATTATTGAGCCTGAGGTGTTGGACCTTATACCGGAAAAGCAAGAATTCGACTTTAGTAAAAATCTCTTCCCCATTCTCCTGAAACGTGACCTTGGCCTCTATGGTTATATCGCAAAAGGGTATTGGAAGGATATTGGCAGTTTAAACGAATACCAGGACGCACACATGGACGCCCTTCGTGGCGATGTAAAATTACACATCGATGGAATAAAGAAAGAAAATCTCATTCTTGGTGAAGGTACGACCGTTGAGACTAACCCGCGTCATTTTACAGGAACAAGTATTATCGGAAGAAATTGCCGGATCCACAATGGAGCAGTCATCAGTAATTCTGTTATCGGTGACGATTGTGAAATTTTTCCGGGCAGCATCATTCGTAATTCAATCATCTGGAAGAAGTCGAAAATTGGCGCTCGCTCCGAATTATCGTTCGATGTCATCGGAGTCGGATGCACCATCAATGACGATGTCGTCATCCTGGAAAATGTTTTCATAGGTGATTCATGCATTATTGGACAACGGAGCAAGCTTCTCTCCAATATTAAAATATGGCCGGATAAGAGCATTGAAGACGGTTCTATCGTTACACGTAGTCTGGTATGGGAAGATAGATGGCTGCGAGAACTTTTCACCGACGCCCGGGTCACCGGTCTTTCCAATATAGAAATTAGTCCAGAATTTGGCGCGAAATTGGGAGCCGCATTTGGTGCACTTGTTGGAGCCGGCACAACAGTTGTTACCAGCCGAGATTCAGACAATGTCTCTCGAATGATAAATCGCGCAATTATGTCCGGTCTCATGTCCGCTGGAGTTCATTGCACCGATCTACGCACAACATCGATTCCCATTGTCCGGCATGAATTACAAACCGGAAAAGAACGCGGCGGCATCCACGTCCGCAAATCCCCATTTGACAGGAATAGTTCAGATATCATTTTCTTCGATTCGCAAGGCAAAGACTTACCATCGAGCAAGACAAAATCCATGGAACGGCTGTTTTTCGGCGAAGACTTCAACCGCGCCCCTCACGATCAGGTCGGTTCAATCTCATTCCCTGAACGAACAACGGAAAGTTACGTTCAGCGATTCTTGAAAACACTCAATACCGACGCTATTCAATCTGCAGGTCTGAAGATGGTGATTGATTATTCAAACGGAATCGCCTCTACCATCTTCCCGAACATTCTTGGGGAGATGAACGTTCAAGTCGTGGCTCTCAATGCATATCTCGACAGCCGAAAAATTACTCGAACAAAAGAAGAGTTTGATGAATCATTACGCCAATTGGCATATGTTGTCACTTCGCTGAAATACGATATCGGTTGTATGCTCGATGCGGGTGCTGAAAAAATCTTTATCGTCAATGAGCAAGGAAGCATTATCGATAGCGATCGTTTGTTGACTCTGATAGTAAAATTCTTAGTGCTCGCCAAAAACGATATTACCAAGTTTGCCGTTCCCATTTCTGCAAGCGGGGAAATTGACCTCATTGCAGAAGATTTTAATTTGGAAGTCGTAAAGACACGAGACAGCCACCTTGCACTCATGGATGCCGCAACCGACAAGCAGATTAAGTTCGTCGGCGGAACGAAGGGCGGATTTATCTTTAACGAATTCCTCTTTGCTTCCGATGGAATGTATTCTATTTCCAAGTTGCTAGAATGTATCGCGATAACGAAGAAAAGAATCGGTCAACTCGACAAAGAAACACCAAGGCTCTATTTCGTCAAGAAAAATATCTCATGCCCGTGGCATACAAAGGGACGTATCATGCGTAAGCTTACAGAGCAGTCGGAACGAATTCCCCGCGATCTGATCGAAGGGATCAAGCTCTATCCATCCGATCTCGGAGCGCATACATCAATCTTGTTAAGTCCTGATCGCGCGCGGCCGATGTTTCATATTAACGCGGAATCCAGCGATGCGGTTGTGGCTGAGCGCCTTGCGAACGAATATGAGAACCTTATTCAGCAGTGGATTGTAGATGGACAGCGGGAAGGATTGTAATTTCATTTGTATTTTGATAGAAATTCTGCAATCTTTGATAGTTTACTTCCTTATGCGATTCTGGCAACTTGGAGACTTGAATGAAAATTACTGATATATTAAATGAATCCGTTGTGCGAACAAATCTTCCCGGCGCGACAAAGGAAGAAGTGATTAATGCTATGATCGAACTTGCCGGCACCCAGAAACAAGTCGTCGACAAAGAGCGTATGCGTACAGCAATTTTTGACCGTGAAAAAATTATGTCCACCGGAGTCGGATCGGGGTTTGCGATCCCGCACGGTAAAACGGATGCAGTGAACGAAATCGTTGCAGCATTTGCGGTTACTGCGCAACCAATTGATTATCAGTCACTGGATGATCAACCGGTACGGTTGATGTTTCTCCTCGTAGGGCGCGACAATATGGTCGGCCCACACATCAAACTTCTCAGTCGTATTTCTCGCCTGATGAACAAAGAAGATTTTCGAAAGCAACTTCTCGAAGCGCAAACACCGAAGAATATTCTTGATATCTTTCGAAAAGAAGAGGCTGCTATTACTGAGGGATAGCTTCGTCGACGTGCACACGCTTCATATCAATACCCTGCTCACTAAAAACCATTGGCATTGCAGGAAGGGCTGCACATTTTGAAATTTCGTACAATAAAAGGTACAAAAGATATCCTGCCGGATGAAATCACCTGCTGGCAGCACGTGGAATCGGTTGTCCGCCGCGTGATGCGGGACTTCAACTATCGGGAAATCCGTACTCCCTTATTTGAACAAACAGGTTTATTCGCCCGCAGCATTGGCGAACTCACCGATATTGTCAGTAAGGAAATGTACACCTTTCTCGATCGAAGTGAAGAAAGCCTGACCCTCCGCCCCGAAGGAACTGCGTCAACACTGCGTGCGTATATTCAAAATAATCTTGGCGAACAATCTCCATTGACGAAAGTGTATTACATCGGGCCAATGTTTCGACAGGAACGCCCGCAAGCCGGACGATTGCGACAATTTCACCAGTTTGGTGCGGAAGCACTCGGTGCATCATCGCCCCTCCTGGATGTCGAAATGATGATCTTGCCGCTGGAAATCTACAAACAGCTTGGCATTGATCGCTTTGCTCTCAAGATCAATTCTGTAGGATGTGAGAAATGTCGCCCGGCATATAAGCAGCTTCTGCAAACAGAGCTACACAAAGTATTCTCCCAGCTTTCTCCAGACAGTCAGGCACGGGTCGCCCAGAACCCGCTTCGTGTGCTCGATTCCAAAGATGAAAAAGACCGTGAATTAACAAGCAACATGCCGTTGATGAGTAAACATCTCTGTGAGGAATGCGCTTTACACTTTGCGGCAGTTCGTTCAATCTTCGATACGCTGGCCATTTCATATGAGGTTGATGGCAGACTCGTCCGCGGATTGGATTATTATACAAAAACCGCTTTTGAAATCACGAGTACTGCGCTTGGATCGCAGGATGCACTCGCTGGCGGCGGCAGATATGATTTGCTTGTTGAAGAGCTCGGCGGAAAATCAACGCCGGGAGTTGGATTCGCTGCAGGAATCGAACGCCTCTTAATGGTGCTTTCCAAGCTTGAGAAGAGCGATCAGAAGCAAACTCCGCCAGTTATTTATTTTGTTGGACTAGATGAACCAGCACGCGAATGGACATTTCTGAAGGCAAACGAGTTACGGCAAAAAGGCATCTGTGCTGAGATTGATTATCTCGGGCGAAGTGTTAAATCCCAGATGAGAGAAGCAAATCGGCAATACGCACAGTATGTCATTGTGGTAGGTGAGCAGGAATTGAAAACCAAAACCGCTAAACTGAAAAATATGCATACCGGCGAAGAAACATCCATCTCGCTCGACGACCTTAAGATTCCCTCCTGATTATGGCAAGTAAGAAAAAACGAGATCCTGATTATACGTTGAACATCTTCCATCATTATGATGAGAAGACCAAGCGAAATGTAGTTGTATTTCTCGTTCAGACGACAAAAATATTTGTCAGCTTCCGTTATGAAATTTTATTAGAAGATGAAATTATCGGCAAAGAGATTCATCTCCGTGTCAAAGGACTTCATGTCCCTGAATTGTTGATGCCGCAATCAGGTCCCGCGCAGGGACAGCGCGACTATACGCAACTTGATGGAACGTATCATCTTGTTGTAACAAAACAGGATAAGACTGTGAATGAATTTTCAATACACATTACACAAGAATCTATCGAGATCAAACAAAAACCCAAAACTCCATTTATCATTATTTCAAATGATCCTGTGAATCTTTCCTAATTTGATAGTTGAATGATTTGATGATTTTTATAATTTACTTTTTTAATTGATTTTCTATGTGTCCACGACTTTTCCAAATCGGCCCTTTTACTGTGTATGGTTATGGATTAATGCTAGCTCTCGGATTCATCATCGGGAGTTATTTACTCGTCAGCGAATTCAAACGCCGTAAACTTGATCCAAATATCGCTAACAATGTTACGCTTATCGCATTGATTGCCGGTGTATCGGGTTCAAAAATTTTATATTTGATCGAAAATTGGACCTCATTTATTCATGATCCTATCGGAATGACCTTCAATCCCGGTGGATTGACATACTACGGAGGATTTATCGTTGCAGCGTCCTCCATATATTTTTATGGAAAGAAAAAAGGAATAAAATTTTTTACTATCGCCGATGCCATTGCACCCGGCCTGATTCTCGGCTATGGAATCGCCCGCATTGGATGTCACCTTGCTGGCGATGGCGATTACGGTTTCCCAACAACCCTTCCTTGGGGAACAAATTATTCCAACGGAACCTATCCTCCATCGATCGCATTTCAAGATTTTCCAGAGATTACCAGCCGATTCCCTGGAGGAATCGTTCCGAATAATATTCCCTGTCATCCAACACCAGTGTATGAATTCATTCTCTGTGCTTTGATATGTTGGTTTCTCTGGAGTATCAGGAAGAAAACAATACCGGCCGGCAAGCTCTTTATGATTTACTTGATGCTGGCAGGTATGGAACGGTTTATCATAGAGTTTCTTCGTCCTAATCCGCGAATACTTTTTGGTTTAAGCGAAGCTCAACTCATTTCATTGGTGCTCATCGCGCTGGGACTTTTCGGCTGGCGGTGGCTCACAGCATCGGTCAAAATATCAAAAACAAAGTAGAATGGACAA
>Ga0182021_10004513_pt1 | contig 16376 bp, 19 predicted proteins | sample 612E3MmetaG_FD_120493 | JGI IMG/M metagenome (GOLD analysis project Ga0182021, IMG submission 120493) | Permafrost microbial communities from Stordalen Mire, Sweden - 612E3M metaG (Illumina Assembly) | ecosystem: Environmental > Terrestrial > Soil > Wetlands > Permafrost | place: Sweden...
AATAAATTGCCAACTGATATAACTAGTTATTATACCGCCTAAAACTATGCCAAGTAAAGCTCCAGCAGTGAATCCAAGTGCGTTGTAGCCGTAGGCTTTGCCGCGTTTTTCTCTTGGGAAATAATCAGCTATTATGGCTCCGCTGGTTGCTTGCATGATGGCTCCACCTACCGCTTGAACTGCCCTAAAAGCTATCAGCGGGTAGATGTGGGGTGAGAAGCCGCATAAGGCTGAGCCGATGGTGAAAATTACGAAGCCGAAGTTGAATATTTTGCTTCTACCATATATGTCTCCGATTCTGCCCATCTGCGTGGTTGCTACAGCGAGGACCAGAAGATACGCAAGAATAATCCATATTGAGGCAGCGAGGGTTGAGTGGAGGCTGTCATTTATTACTGGAAAAGCAAGAAGAACGATGGTGCTGTCAAGCGCGCCCATAAGCGTTCCAAGCATAACAATGCCTAACACTATGTTGCTGTGTTTTGGCGAACTGGAAATCGGTTGGCGGGGTGCTTGTTGCATTTTGTTTCCTCTTTTAAAATTTGCTTTTGTTCTAAAATAGTGAATCAAGGTGAATTAATAAATATGCAATGCCCTGGTTTTACTGATTGGAGAAGCATTAACTAATTAATTCACGATTTCTGTCTGATATCAAGTATCCGTTAATTTGCAAATTAAGATAAATTCTCAGCAATGCTTTTATCTCACCTAAAATAAGTGCAAAACCGTGGATAAGTAATTATAATTCATAAAGCCTATTTTTAAAACAAAACCTATTTCAGTCGTGGTTCCAAATGCCTGAGAAAAACGCTTCTGCCTTCGACATATTTGGTTTAATGTCAGATGAGACTCCGAAGGCTGAAGAAGATAAAAAGAAGCGTCGAAAAGAGCTTTTGGAGCCAACAGGCGTAAAAGAAATTTTTAAAGAAGGCAAAATCAACATCAACAAATTCACTTGCGTCGGAGGACAATGCAGGTTATGCGTTAAAGCTTGCCCAACCAACGCTCTTTACTGGGGACCGGGCGAAGTTGGAATAACCGAAGACTTATGCGTTTACTGCGGTGCTTGCGTTCTTAACTGCATGGTTGATGACTGCATTAAAATCGAGCGAAAACGAGAAGATGGCAAAGTTGAACATTTCAGCAAGCCAACCGACGTTATCGAACTTGGTGAGAGACTCAACGGAAAAAAACGGTTGGATCGTGTGAAGGCAATTTTCCCAACCATCACAAAATACTGCGAAAGTTACTGCGATAAGCCAAAAGATGAGCATGTTTTCTTTGGCTACGTTAATAATGTCGCTAAGCAAAAACAGAATCATTCAAAAAATAATGAGAAGGCCGCAAAACTTAAGTCGGCATGATTGAAGCCATCGTTGCGCTTCGGGTTGAGAGCTCCAGTTTTCCACTATAACCTTTTTTCGCATACACGTCTTCTAAATGTAGTTTATCGCCAACCTTTAATTCTTTAAGAGAATCCGCATGCTGCCGCCAAGCTGAAACTTTTGCGACGCCAGACTCATCTTTTAACTCAAAAACCATTAGCTTCACGGTTTCGCCTTTACTTGTTGTTACTTCTTTGCTTTCAAGAATCGACGAAACTACGCCTTCAATATTGACGCTTTCGTTCTCAGTTAAAGCGGCTACTTTCGTTAACCTCATTGCTGCAACTTGAATATTGACAAAGCTTGTGAAGTCAACATGAACTTCTAAGCCGCCGTTTTGACCTTCCTTCACTTTGACGTTTCCCAATTGCAAACTTGCGTTTGCTTGAAGGTTTTTTTCTAATTCTAAGGCTTTTTCGTTCCAAGCAGCAACCGTTACTTCTCCAGAATCGTCAGTTAAAGAGAATCGCAGAACTGTTCCATCACTTTGATCGCTTCGAGTGAATTTGGTTAAGCCTAAAACCGCTTTTACAGTGCCAGAAAGATGCACGTTTCCAGAGGTTTTATTTAGTGAACCAATTTTGCTGGCAAATTTATCAATGGCTGGATATTCAGTGGTTTTTTCTTGGGGTCCAATTTCAATTTTACTTTTTTCGCCCAAGTGGAGCTCAACTTTTCCATCCCGATCTTGCTTTGTGTAGCCATGAATCAACCTTACTGCCTGCCCAGCTTTCAACTCGCCCTTCTCGACCAAATCAGCCTTATCGTTCCACAGCACCACCCGCAGAATACCATCGTTATCAGCAACCATCAAAATTGCAAATTTGCCAGGTCTTTCTCCTTCAAAAGTTCTAGTTGGAAAAACAGCGATTAAATGACCTGCAACCGTCACGTTGTTTAAGCCAGCGAACAAGCGGCTTATTGATAGCGTGCCACTATTTTTAATCGAGTTTTGCTGCACCTCAACGCCGTATTTGGCAGCGATTAATCTAAGAAGAGTTTCGTCACCAAGTAACCCACTCGTTCTAGCCCTTTCAGCCTGTAATTTTTCAAGTATTTGCAGTTGGCTAACAGCAGGATTTTTCTGCAGGATTTTTTGGATTATTTCTTGAGTGGTCATTTTTCGCCGACACGATAAAGACATGCTGGGCTTTTATTTTTTTGCATTTTTTGGCTTTGTTGGTAGGTTTATTAAAATCGCTGTTTCTTTTTTAGTTTGGAGCGCCGGAGGGAAAAAGGTGAATCTATCAGTTTTTTACGTGTTTGGAATAGCGTTGATTGCAGTTGGAATCATCCTCATTGTTATCGCGATTATTTTGGTTTTGATGAGTAGCGCCGGAAAAGGAAAAGTGAAGGTCGCTGGTGTAATCATGATTGGTCCTATTCCCATAATTTTTGGAACAGATAAAAAATCCGTTAAAGTTGTTTTGGTCCTTGCTTTAGCGTTAACTGTGGCGCTCATAATTTATTATTGGTTGTTGAGGTAAAAAGAATTGTTAAGAACTACCATAAACACAGAAGAAACAGACGATGAAGGCATCACTGTTTCTAATAAGCTTTTTAGTATGTTAATTTTAGGTGTTGCTTTAGTTTTTGTTGGCATCGTGGTTTTGGTGATTGTTTCTTTGGTTTCAGGCAGTTCAGGAAGTGTTGGAGGGGTTATTTTTGTTGGTCCATTTCCCATCGTTTTTGGTTCGGGACCTAATGCAGTTTGGCTTATTTTGATAGGAATAATTCTTGCAGTGATGACAATGGTATCTCTTATAATAATGAATAAAAGATTTGGAAAGTTTAGAGATTAAAAAGGGTTTATTGGTTTACTTGCTCTTCTTCCTTGCCATAATACGCGTATAGGAAGATTAAGGTTAGAGCAATAAACACTGATCCCATAAGGATATATTGTAAAGTTAGGAAATATGCGCCTAAATCCATCGAGATTCATCCTTCATTTTATAGTATTCATTAACGTCTTAATATTTAAGGAGTAGCTTTTTTCCACTCATTCATCAACATATCGTAACACTCGTCGTTTTCATCAATTGTTTCAAACCAGCATAAATTTTGGGCAATCTTCTGCGTTAATAGGTGATAGCACATGTGCACTTTTTTGTCCAAAACTCTGAAGTAAAAATCGTCACATGTGCAGAATTCAGCTTCTGGCATAATCAAGTAGTCTCGTTCTCGTCCAACTACGATCCAAACGGTTCTTGCGCTTGGCTTGAAAATGTACTTTTTGACTCTGCCCTCTTTTAGGGCGTCGAGGGCTTTTGTGAATCTTGACCCAAAAAGCTCATAGAGCTCGGTTAGGTCGTTGCCTGACAGTTTGCCTTCTGTTTTTGCTTCTCTACAAATAGCGTTTAACGTATCTATCTCTGAATTACTGCTCATTTATCCACTCGCTACTGAAAGATTTAGGAAATTTAGTTTTTTAGCCTATGTCGATTGGTTCGCGTTTAGGCTTGTTTTCCGTTTCGGCTTTGGGAAGCACTACTTCTAAGACGCCGTTTTTGTAGCTTGAATTAGCCTCTTTAACTTTCACCTTAACTGGCAACTCAACTTCCTTAAAGTACTTGTAATGAGGCGTATCAACGGAAATCGTTATTGAATCTTCGGTGCCGTGCAGTTTTATGTCGCTTTTTTCTACCCCTGGCAACTCCACGACGACGTGAACGTCATTCTCGGTCTCTACTGTATCGACCAGTGGTTCGCGTTCTTCTTTGACCTGTGGCGTTCCTTTGAGGCCTTTTTTGATGTTTCCAAATTCCTGAATTTCAGGTTTGCCGTCTGGACCAATCTTCATGCTGTAACCATAAACAAACGGTCCAAGCTCTTTAACCGTGCTTCCATCGGGAAGTTTACGTTCTTTAACGTATTCCTTGGGAACTTTTTCCGTGAAGTCTTTTAACTCATCGTCCATCATTTTCTCCATTTCACGGAAGACGTCATCTATCTCGCCGAAAAACGGGTCTTTACCTCGTTTCTTCTTAATCTTATCAGGGAAATCTTCGTTATCTGAAGACATACAAACACACCAACTAACCATGCATTTTCCACTCCAATAAATTTTATGCATAAAAAAGCCGCTTTTAACTTCTTGATGTGCGCTTTCGAGATATAGCTTTGTTGAATAGGGCATCAGCAAATCTTTCAGGTGTCCTTAAAAGTTTAAATGATGGAAATCAAACTAAATGGAATCAGCAGGCAAAAAAGTGGCAATTTGCCGGGGTAGCCTAGCCTGGCTAGGGCGCCAGACTCATAATCTGGAGTTTGTAAGGGGCAAGCGCCTTATGACCAGAAGTCACGGGCTCGAATCCCGTTCCCGGCACCACAATTTTCTAAAAACCAAAAATCTTAAACCAGCAAATCTCAACTTAATTAATTGCGGTAATCTGACGGAATTTTTCAATTCAGCATTTACGATTGTAGCGTTACTGCCCTCGCTGCTATTTTACAAAAACCAGAAAAAACGGTTCCCCCTGTCTCTTAAGATCACATTACAACTAATAATCCAACCTCAATCGCCATGTTTGTGAAGTCTTATTAGTCTCCTGCTACAAAGGCACCCATGAGTTTGGATCTTATGAAAGACTACGACAATTTCTTCCTACCAAGCAACAACTTGAAAAAGGGCAAAGAATTCTATCAAGACATTCTGGGTCTACCCGTCAAGTTTGATTTCTTAGACATGGGTATGATCGCGTTTAAAGTCGGAGACAATGAGCCTGCAATTATCTTAAAAGACACAAGTAAGTTTCCAGAGGCCAAACCGACCATCTGGTTTAAAGTGGATAGTGTGCAAGAAGAGTACAAACGCCTAAATGGTAAAGGGCTAAAATTTCTATCTGAACCATTTGAGATTCACACCGGCATGGCAGTTGAATTTGAAGACCCCTCAGGTAACAGGTTAGGCTTGACCGATTACGCTAAATCTAAAATAAAACCGTAAAAAGATTTATTGAATGTTAACACGAGTTATGATTTGATGGCAGATAGTAAACCTTGGTTTAAATCAAATCCAACTCAAGTTCCAAAACACATTGAATATCCACAAGTGTCTCTCCAAGAAATCCTCCAAAAAAGTGCAAAAGAATTTCCACAAAAAACCGCCATTGTTTTCGATGAGCGAGAAATTTCTTACGCTCAGTTGGATTTGCTCTCAAACCAGTTTGCTAATTCACTTGTTAAGTTAGGATTTAAAAAAGGCGACTGCGCTGCAATTTTTCTTCCCAACATTCCCCAGTTTATTGTTGCTTACTTCGGAATTCTAAAGGTAGGCGGGGCAGTAACATCCATAAGTCCGCTGCATCGGGAACGCGAAGTTGAGTACCAACTAAACGATTCAGGCGCACAAACAATTTTGGCGCTGGATTCTCTTTATCCGATTATAGCGAAAGTTAAGCCAAAAACGCAGCTCAAAAACATTATAGTTACTGGGCTTGACGAATATTGCTACAAAAAAACACGTATCCCGGATGTTCCTCAAACTTTGGCTTTTCAGGTTTTGTTAGAAAAAGCTCCTTGTGAATCTCCAACCGCGAAATTGCTTCCAAATGAAGACTTAGCATCATTGCAGTATACAGGCGGCACAACGGGAACAGCCAAAGCCGCCATGCTAACCCACACAAACCTCGTTTCAAATGCCCTTGCTTTCGCCGCTTGGATAAAAGGCACCTCGGCCCAAGAAACATTCCTATCTGCCCTACCGCTTTTCCACATTTACGGCATGACCACAAGCCTGATTGTACCAATTAGTTTGGCGGCAAAAATAGTGCTAATGCCAAAGTTTGACCCAGCGAAAGCGCTGGAAGTCATCCAGAAGTATAAAGTCACAGTTTTTTGCGGTGTTCCCACTATGTATGCGGCGTTATTAGCTAAGCCTGAGCTTGGCAAATACGACTTAACGTCAGTTCGAGTGTGCATTTCTGGTGCTTCGTCTTTGCCCCCTCAAATCCAAAATCAATTCATACAAGTTACAGGCGGATTCCTTGCAGAAGGTTATGGTTTAACCGAGGCTTCACCAGTTACCCATTGCAGCCCCGTGGACACCACCATGAGAACGGTTAAAGTTGGTTCAATAGGCTTGCCCCTGCCAGACACAGACGCGCGAATAGTTGATTTGGAAACAGGAAAAAAAACGCTTGGAGTAGGAGAGACAGGTGAGTTGGCGGTGAAGGGGCCACAGGTCATGAAAGGCTACTGGCGCAAGCCCGAAGAAACCGCTTTGGTGCTTCGCGACGGCTGGCTTTTGACAGGCGACATCGCCCACATGGACAAAGAAGGATACTTCTACATCACCGACCGCAAAAAAGACCTCATAAAAACCAAAGACTACAGCGTCTACCCACGCGAACTCGAAGACATCCTCTACGAACACCCAGCAGTCAAACTATGCGCAGTCGTCGGCAAACCAGACCCAAAATCAGGCGAAATTCCGAAAGCTTACATAGTGCTCAAAGAAGGAGCAACTACGTCAGCAGAGGAAATTATGGCTTTCGTCAACGATAAAGTCGCACCCTACAAAGCAATTAGAGAGGTCCATTTCAGAAAAGAACTGCCCATCAGTTCAGCAGGAAAAGTCTTGAAACGTTTGCTTTCATAATTGAATTGTGAATTTAAGGTCAAAAGCTTTTTTGTGGGTAATTTTTAAATTAAAGGGTTGTATTATTATATTTGGGAAATTTATATGTCAATTGTAGAAATTGATGAAAGAGGCCGAATGACTATACCGAGAAAAATGGGGCTTAAAAATTCAAGAGCTGTAGTTATACCAGCTGGATCATTTTTTATCACCATACCTCTTCCTGATAATCCCCAAAAGGAGGCAGGTGGCTGGTTAGATACAACTAAAGAAAGAAAAGATTTGAAGGCTGAAGCTGAGAAACTTGCACAAGAAGATGCGGTGAACAGGGCAAAAAGGCGACACCAGATTTGATGATCGAAACAGACATGCTTTATTCCTATATAAAGAAAGAAGATTGGCTCAAGGAAACGGCAGACAAGTTCATTTCGAAAATAGCTGAAGGAGAGTTTGGGCAGGTTTATGCCTCAAGAGAAAGCCGGCATGAAATTTACAATGTGTCAAAGCAAGAAGGCGCAAAGTTAGATGAAATAATCAGCAGAATTGCAATCCTAACAGCTATACCTAACCTTGTCTTTATAGAAACCTCTTTTCAAATTGACCTTTTGGCATTCGTGCTTATGAAAAACTATGGAATAACTTCAGTTTTTGACGCTTACTATGCATCTACGGCACTTAATGAAATAGATGATCATATAATAGTTTCAACGGACAAAGTCTACGATTGCTTACCTGGCCTAATAAGGAAAGATCCCCGAAAACTCTGAGGGCTTTTATTTATTATCTTTTCTGATTATTTTCATCAATACTTTCTCGCCCACCCAACTGAAAAATAATAAAATACAGAATGGACCCAGAAAGAACCCGAAAACAAACTCGTTGTTTTGTGATGCTGCTTGCCCTAAAATATGAGGGTACAACACGACGCCGCCGATAACAAAGCATGCGGTTAAAACAAATGCTATTGCAAACGAAATGCCCTTCATACCCATCAATCATAGTTTGATTGAAGTCTGTCTGTTTTAAATGTTGTCAGAAATTCTTCGAAATGTATAAGAGAAAACCTTGTTCTTGAATTAGTTAGGGTTCTGTCTTTGCGTATAAAAATCAATGTTACTGGTATTGTTCAAGGGGTTGGTTTTCGCCCGTTCGTTTATCGTATGGCGGTGAATAATGGGTTGGTAGGGTATGTTCGCAATAAGGGCGATGCGGGCGTTGAAATCGTCTTGGAGGGCGACGCGCAAAACATCAAAAATTTTATGGGTGACTTGACTGAGAAAAAGCCTCCTTTAGCCCAAATTGACTCTGTTAAATCGGTTGAGCTTTCAGGAAAAAATGAGTTTACGAACTTTACAATTTACAAGAGCTCAGATGAAGCGGAGCAATCGGGCTCAATTATTCCACCGGACATTGCCATCTGCAACGAATGCCTCGCAGAACTGCGCGACCCAAAAAACCCCCGTTACGAATACTTCTTTATCACCTGTACCAATTGCGGTCCACGCTTTACGATCATCGAGCACTTGCCGTACGACCGCGAAAACACAACTATGCGCGAGTTTCCGCTCTGCGGCTTCTGCCAAAAAGAATACAATGACCCAGCTAACAGAAGGTTTCATGCACAAACCATCGCTTGCCCACCGTGTGGTCCAAAAGCGTACTTAACAACCAAAACTGGCGAACCAATAAGCGCTAAGGACTCTGTGCGTGAAGCTGGAAAACTGCTCTCTGAAGGCAACGTGCTTGCCATAAAAGGGTACGGTGGTTTCCATATTGCATCCTCAGTTTTGCTTGAGGCACCTCTGGAGCGACTTCGAGCAACAAAGCATAGACGCGAAAAACCATTCGCCATCATGGCAAAAAGCATAATGACAGCCAAAAGCTTTGCCGAAGTAACTTCGAAGGAGCAAGAACTCCTGTCCTCCCCTGCACGCCCAATAGTTTTGTTAAACAAACGCGGCAATTACAATCTTTCACCTTTAGTCGCACCGAACCTGCATAACGTTGGCGTCATGCTGCCCTACACTGGCTTGCACTACATGTTTTTTGACCGAATTGATGACCCGGCGTTTGTGGTGACCAGCGCCAACCCGCCAAACCAGCCCATAGTGAAAGATAATGATGAAGCGCTCAAAACCTTGGGAGGCACAGTGGATTATTTTTTGTTTCACAACCGTAACATTGCCCACAGATGTGACGATTCTGTCGTGCGGGTCCATGGGGATCGTCAGGTGTTTCTTAGGCGAAGCCGAGGTTACGCACCAGCCCCGATCAGGCTAAAGTCTAAATCGAAACGGTGCGTGGTGGGGCTTGGCGGCGAACTGAACAATACAGCCTGCGTTTTGCTGGATGATAAAGCCTTCATTAGCCAACATATCGGCGATGTCGAAAACTTGGAAACTCGAGCTTTCCTGCAAGAAGCCACAAACCATCTCCACAGCTTAACCAACTGCCATTCAGAAATGATAGTTTGTGATTTACATCCGAAATTTACTACAACCGCTTTGGCTAAAGAAATGGCTGAAGCAGAAGGTTCCCCGCTTGTTCAGGTTCAACATCACCACGCTCATGCTGCGGCTTTGATGGCTGAGCACAACTTGGAAGAAGCGATCACAATTGTTTGCGACGGGTATGGTTACGGAACCGATGGCGGAGCATGGGGCGGCGAAGTACTTTTTTGCAACCGCGAATCAACCGACTTCATGCGTCTTGGGCATCTGGAACCTCAGCCACTTTTGGGTGGGGACGTAGCTAGTCGCTATCCCTTGCGTGTAGCTGCTGGAATGCTTGCTAACTCAGGAGTAAATATAGAGCCATGGCTGAAAGAGAACCAAGGGCATTTGCTTTATGGCGAAACTGAAGCGGGATTAATTCTAGACCAACTTCAAAAAGGGATTGGAACAGTTGAAACTACGAGTTGCGGCAGAGTTTTAGATGCTGTTTCAGCCGTTTTAGGGGTTTGTTTTGAGCGGAGTTATGAGGGTGAGCCAGCTATGAAACTTGAATCAGCCGCCTTAACTGGCAAAGATGTGTTAAAACAAAATCCCCTATTGCATGACAATATGCTTCATACCTCAATTATGTTGAGGGCAATTTTTGAAAATAAACAAAAATTCTCAAAAGCTGATTTGGCTTATTCTGCGCATTCTTATTTGGCAAGGGGTTTAGCCGCTTTGGCAACTGATAGCGCCCAAGAGATGGGCGTCAAAGATGTTGGTTTTTCGGGTGGTGCTGCCTGCAATCAGATACTTGCCGAACTTATGCTGAAGGCTGTTGAAGATGCTGGATTGCACTTTTGGGTTCATGAAGCAGTTCCCGCTGGCGACGGAGGAGTTTCGTTTGGTCAGGCAGTTGTAGGTGGATTTTCAAAGTTTTAAACCAATTTCTTTTTATCGTCCTTTAAAGCCTTCTTAGGTATTGATAGTTATGTGTTTAGCAATTCCAGCTAAAATAATGAATATTGACGGCACTAAAGCCAACGTGGATTTTGGTCAAGGGGTCTTACGGGAAGTTAATATCTCGCTTGTTGAAGCTAAAATAGGCGAATATGTTCTTGTTCACGCAGGCTATGCTATAACAGTTATTAGCGAAGAAGAAGCCAAAGAAACCTTAAGTTTGTGGAATAGCGTTCTTGAAGCTTCTCAAGAATAAACGTCAAGTTGAGCGATGGGCATGGCTGAAAACCTAAAGTTCAGAAACCCAGAAATGGCGCAGAATATAGCATCAAAAATCAAAAGCTTAGCGCCGAAGGCTGGAAAAATCAAGATTTGCCATGTCTGCGGAACGCACGAGTGGACGATAACTCATTTTGGTTTGCGTAGTCTTTTGCCTGAGAACGTTGAAGTTATTGCTGGTCCAGGATGTCCCGTGTGCATTGTTCCTGCAGTTGAAATTGATGAAGCTGTGCAATTAGCACAAAAAGGTGTCGTCATAACATGTTTCGGCGATGTGTTGCGTGTGCCCGGCAGCAAAATGTCGCTTCTAGAAGCTAAAGCAACTGGCGCTGACGTCAGAATTGTATATGCGACCTCTGACGCAGTCGAAATGGCTAAACATGAACCACGGAAACAGTTTGCTTTTTTCGCCGTTGGTTTTGAAACAACTGCTCCATCAACGGCGGTTGAAGCGCTTGGAAACCCGCCTGAAAACCTTAGTTTTCTTGTTTCTCATCGCTTGATTCCGCCAGCCATGGAATTATTGCTTGGTGTTGGCGATTTGCAGATTGACGGTTTCATTGCACCGGGGCATGTAAGCGCCATTATTGGGTTAAAGCCTTACGAGTTGTTTCCGCGGGTTTATCGGATGCCAACGGTTGTGGCTGGTTTTGAGCCCATTGATGTACTGATGTCGGTTTACATGATTGTTAAGCAGCATGTTGAAGGAAAACCTAAACTTGAGAATGAGTATTCCCGCGTGGTTAAGCCGGAAGGCAATCTTCGAGCATTAGACATCATGAATAAAGCCTTCACAGTCGTTGGCGGAAACTGGCGCGGCATTGGAAGGCTTCCAGATTCAGCATTGCAACTCCGCGAATTTCTTGCAGATTACGATGCAAGATTAAAGTTTAACGTCCATGTTGAACAAGGCAAAGATATCCTTCTTGGCTGCGAATGCCACCTTGTAATTATCGGAAAAATAAAGCCAAACCAATGCCCAATGTTTCTGAAAGCCTGCACTCCCGAAAAGCCTGTTGGCGCATGCATGGTCAGCAGCGAAGGCACCTGCAGAGTTTGGGCAAAAAACGTAGCTGTACAAGAATAAAAATCGAGTTTGCCTAAATTTTTATGGCAGTTGAATTCACTTCAAAACCCACAAAATAGTCGGCGCATTTCCAAATGTTACTGGCTGATAGAATTGGCCGCTTTGAATTATCATATCTTTGACCATTTGCACTGTTACGTTTGAGTTCATGAAAGGGCTATCTCGGTTTTCATATAACAGCAGATATTTCACGTTATTCTGTTGAACCATGCTGATCATTGCGGTTACGTTGAAGATCATCGAGTATGCATCGGTAGGGTATACAGGATATTGGTATGTGGGGTTATTTTCCATTTCGTAAGCCTCCAAGTAGAAATGAACCATCTCCTTGTTGATGTAATTAACTGGGCAAACAACCATAACTGAATTATTAGCTGTTAATCCGCCTTCAACATAGTGGACTGCTTGGGGAAACTGGAATGGATACGCAGAATCATGCGCCATCCAGCATAGGCATCTACCGTACTGATTACCAATGCAGTTGCAGTGAAGAAAATTAGACACCCCGCCAAGAACTTAGCCAGCCACTTGGTATCCGCACTCGAACGCACCGATCTCCAGCCATGCTCCATCTTATCATATAGGAAAGAAACAAAACTGGCAGCCGCAATAGCGATTACAGGTGCTAAAGGCATAACGTAACGCCAACTCTTGGTTGCAATTAATGTGAAAATAACATAAATCACAATGAACCAGATTAAAAGAAACTTATTCATAGTTTTTCTTCGCCACACAAAAAAGCATAGTCCATGAAAAATTCAAAATCGGGAAAGCCGTGCCTTAAATTCCGTTCGGTAAAGCATAAACGGTAATGCAGCAAGAATCACCAGTCCAGCCACTATACCTTGATATTTTATTAAAAACACTAAACCCAAAGATATGCCACAGAGAAATAGCGGTAGATCTTTGCCTGAATGCAGCTACTCAACAAACAAGTAAATTGTTAGAAGAAAGAAAAATTCAAGAGCCATCTCCAAAAGAGTCACTCGGGAAAGCCAAAAAAAACCCACATAGTTGCCATGATTATGCAAGAGAGAAAAGCTACTCTTTGTCCATAGGCTTTGCTGTCAAGTTTAAACAAAACAACTTAGGCTTAGTAGCCCAAAAGTGGCGGATACAAGTCTTCCCGTAAATACGCTTGCCCCAAAAACTTTGAAGAAACCAGCAATAATCACATCAAACAATAGCGGATACCGCGTTAAACCCAAATAATCAGTAAGCTGCCCATGAGACAGGAGCAATCCACCGTACAAATGGGGTGTTTCATCCCAAACAAGATTCATATAAGCTAAATCATAAAGCAAAAACGCGCCAAAAACAACTAAAAGCGCCAAGAAAAGCAGTTGGTATTTCCCAAGCTTGAACTTTCTCAGTTTAAGCAGGTTTGAGAGAGCACGCTAGGGTTCACCAGAATGCAGTAAAAATCGTATATTTACTTTATTAAGATTTGAGTTAATCGTTATTTTGCTTTCAATCTACGTAGTGACTTGTTAGCAGATTCTTGGCACTGGGTCACCTATGGGTCTTGCAATTATTCTTTTGCCGCCAACCAGCGTCTGCATAGCTACTCCCTTGAACTCTGATGTGGCCTCGCCGATTATCTGAGCGTTTTTGCCCTCTTCGGTTTGCTTTAAAAACTCCAAAGTTTCCTGAGCTTTCTCAGCAACGACGCCGATGATGTATTTACCCTCGTTTCCAACTTCAAGCGGATCCAAGCCCAGCATGTCGCATGCAGTCTGAACATCCTGTCTGATTGGCACTTTGTCTTCCTGAACAAGTATGCCAACCTTGGATTTCTCAGCCCACTCGTTAAGAGCATCAGCTAAGCCGCCACGAGTCGGATCTTTTACTGCAATAACCCCCCCTATTTGCGCGAATAATTGCTGAAGCATGCGATTTAATGGACTAACATCAGATTTTATTTCGCTTCCAAATGTCAATCCCTGCTGAGCTGACAACACAGCTAATCCGTGGTCGCCGATGGTTCCTGTCAAAAGAATTTTGTCGCCGGCAACAAGGTTAGAGTCAAGTGTCCATCGAGATGCAACGTTTCGGTATTGTCTTGCTACCTTGAAGTTGCTTTCTAATGCTGGGGTCCTTCTGCCTATTCCTGACACATTCATGACTAGACCGCCTAAACTGCCTTTTTCCACGACTTTTGTGTCGCCTGTAACAATACTTACGCCTGCTTCAATGCAGGTCTGCCGCATACTGGCCAAAATTTTCTCCAAATCCGCAATGAGCAAGCCTTCTTCCAACACAAATCCACATGCCAGTGCATATGGTTGTGCACCCATCGCTGAAATGTCATTAACTGTGCCCGAAATTGCTAGTCGTCCGATGTCGCCGCCTGGGAAAAATAAGGGTTTAACTGCATGAGAGTCACTTTTAAAGACAATATCTCCTATGACTGCGGCGTCATCCATTGCTTCCAGCGGTACTTCCGCATCATTATCTAACCCACCGAAATATTTGACGATGTAGTTTTTGACCAAGTTATGCATGACTGTGCCGCCAGCGCCATGCAACATCGTAATTTTCTCGTTTTTGCTTGACATCAGGTTCTCTTCTTGTGTTAGTTATTCCTGCATTAGAAGGAATAGGCGAGAAAAATAAACAAATCGCACAAAAAGGCATTTACCTTAGGATGTTTTTTTGATTTGTGGAATTTTTTTCTTTGTGTTTTGGGTTGCTTTTTTAAAATTAAGCTTGAATCCTTTGCAGGTTGTGTGCCGTAGATGTGCGTATATGTGCCAAAATGTGCTGAAATGCGCCAAAATGTGCGGAGCATTTCTGGTAAGTTCCCATAGATCAAGATTTAATTTTGAACCTAATTCTGGGTGCAGATTTTTTTCTTAAAATTTTGTTTTTTGGTTTAAGGCTCTTTTTTGATTTACCATTTGAATTTAGAGTTTAAAATAAATTCATAAGAAAAAACCCGTCTAATCAAGCCAATTTTTAGTAGCTATAGCCTGTATTTAGAAAAACTATAAAAGGCTAAACGCAATCCAAAAACTATACACCTCACGCGTTCGAATTGTTCCCTCGCCGGAACGTAACTAGCCCAATAAAGTAAAATTTTAGTTGTGATACGGAAAGCCATATAAATTGCTTTTACGTGTTTGTTTGCGCATCGGAGATATAAGAATGCCAAAATGGGGATACTCAATCATCGAAGAAATGCTTAATCCAGAAAAAACAGCGAAAGCAAGCGGCAGAGAACTTAAAGTATCCCATAAAGCCTCTAGAGAAATTTGTTTAGCCATCAAAGGTATGATGCTAACTCAAGCAAAAGCATATTTACGTGATGTAATAGTCAAAAAGAAAGCCGTTCCGTACATGAGATATAACAAGAAATTACCTCACCGCCATGGAATCGTACACGCTTTTTGCGGAAGGTACCCAGTTAAAGCTTCACAACAAATTCTTGGCGTCTTAGACTCAGCACAGTCAAACGCTGAAAACAAAGGTTTAGACGTCGATCGTTTACGCATATTCCATGCTGCAGCATACCAAGGCATCAAAATGAAACGCTACACACCAAGAGCACACGGCAGAGCCTCACCAAAATGGGACACAACAACACATGTCGAGATAGTCTTAGACGAGAAACCAACTCAAGGAGAGCAGTAAATGAGTATAGTCAAACGTTTTATAACAGAATCAATAAAAAGAACAGAAATTGATGAATTTTTACAGAAAAAACTTGACCGAGCTGGATACGGCGGAGTTAACATATCTAAAACGCCGCTTGGAACTCACGTTGTAGTTTACGCGATGCGTCCAGGCTTAGTCATCGGCAGAGGCGGAGAAACCATAAAAGAACTTGCCGCAGCTCTAGAACAAAACTTCAAAGTTTCCAATCCTCAAATTTCAGTTTCAGAAATTGAAGTTCCAGAATTCAATGCCTACGTCGTCGCTTCACGTGTTGCCTCAGCACTCCAACGTGGTGTTCACTTTAGGCGCGCTGGCTTTTGGGCATTAAACCAAGTTATGGAAGCAGGTGCACTTGGCGCTGAAATAGTCATAAGCGGCAAACTAACAACTGAACGAGCCCGCTTTGAAAAGTTCCGAGCTGGATATTTCCCAAGATGCGGAGAACCAGCACTTGTTGCAATGAAAAAAGCAGAAGCTCACGTTCAACTTAAACCAGGAATTATCGGTGTTAGAGTAAAAATTATGCCACCGGACGCAATTTTCCCTGACCGCATAAAAATTCTCGCGGCAATTCCAGAGGAAGAAAAAGTAACTGTTCCAGAACAAGCACCAGTCGCACCAGCACCGACTCAAACTGAAGAAGCTCCAGAAGCAGTAGAGCCAGAACCACAGCCAGAAGTACAAGCAACAGAAATAAAAGACGAACCAAAACCTGAGGAGACCAAAGCATAATGGCGATAATGCGACTTAAAGAAATTCAAGCAATGGCTTCAGACGACAGAACAAAAAAACTTGTTGAATTACGAACTGAACTTTCCCGCATCAGAACTATGATTAATGCAGGCGGTGCCATTGAAAATCCAGCAAGAGGAAGAGAACTCCGCAAAACTATTGCTCAAACATTAACCATACAAAATGAAGACAAATTAGGCATCAGAAAACCAGCTCAAGAACCAGAGGAAAAGCCAAAGAAAAAGACTGGGCCAGTAGAAAAG
>Ga0182021_10004514_pt1 | contig 16375 bp, 14 predicted proteins | sample 612E3MmetaG_FD_120493 | JGI IMG/M metagenome (GOLD analysis project Ga0182021, IMG submission 120493) | Permafrost microbial communities from Stordalen Mire, Sweden - 612E3M metaG (Illumina Assembly) | ecosystem: Environmental > Terrestrial > Soil > Wetlands > Permafrost | place: Sweden...
AAGCCTTGCGCAACTGATCAAACAGACTCGTGCGGTAATGCAAAAGTCTGTGCTGGAGAATTGCCACTTTTTTCATTTTTCGTTTTTCCCAGTCACTATTGCCGGCTCAATCACACAATCGTCATAGCTCGATTCGGAAAGTTCGAACCGTCCATTCCTTATCGCCGCTTCATGTTTTTCGATATCAGCGGCATTGGAGAAACGTTGCCCGATTACGCGTGCGGGTATGCCCGCCGCGATTGAATAAGGAGCGATATTTTTTGTGACTACGCTGCCTGCCGCAACAATACTGCCGCGACCAACGATTACCCCGGTAAGTACAATGGCACCGTAGCCCAACCACACATCGCTCTCGATAACGGCTTTTTCATTAGCGTATGGACTTGAAAATCGTCGGCTCCCTACCCAGGGGGCATAGCGCACCGGAAATCCAATCGCGGAAAAATCATGGTCATGACGCCCCAAGATAGCGACCCGATTGGCGATCAAACAGTAGTCACCGATCTCGCAGTTGGCCTCGATGTGAACATCCTTGCCGACATACACATGGTTACCAATCGTTACCCGTTCCGGCGCCCAAATTCTGGTACGTGCCCCCAAATGCAGATTGTTGCCATGTATCAGCACGTTGCGGCAGGCAAATGCCTTGATTTTTGTCTGCAGTCGCCGCCCTGCGGCGAGAATCGATGACTTAATTCCCATGGTTGATTCCTTCAACCAGAGGCAATACGCCGAGCACTCTGCGTTCCCAACTCATGCTTCTGGCATGCGCAATTGCTGCCTCCGCCATTGCCATGCGTCTGCTCTCATCACTCGCCAGTTTCCCCAAGGCGCCCGCCAAGGCATTTACCACCGCCGACTCATCGCACCCATGCGTTGAAACAACTATTGCTGTGTCTGGTGTAACCAAGGTGGCCGGCCCGCCCAGATCAAGACAAATGACGGGCAAACCATTAGCCTGCGCTTCAAGCACAACCGTTCCGCCTGAATCATGCAGGCTTGGAAAAATGAACCCATGCATGGAACGATACAAAGCAAACACCTCGGATTGCGGCCGACGGCCAAGCCAGCATATAGATTGATCAACACCTTGGGTTGCGGCCAACTGCTTCAACACTGGCTCGTATGGGCCGTCACCCACAATGGTCAGTTCAACTTGCACCCCTTTTTTTCTGGATTGTGCCAACGCGCGAATCGCAAACTGCACCCCCTTCAATGCAAACAGGCTCCCGGCAAACAGGATACGAAGTGGTTCGCCTTCCAGGCGATCGCATGGTTTGGCATCTGGAATCGCGTCAATGCCCAAATTTGGATAAACAACCGCGCGTTTGCGAAAAGGCCAAGGAAGGGCACAACGTGTCTGTTCCGTAGACACCAGAATCAGAGTTGCACGAGAGTATGCCAACCACAGAAATGGATCGAACGACGCAGCTTTGTTAGCTAATGAACGCAACAACTCCCTTACTTTTACGCGCCAGAGAAAAGAACGCTTAAGTGCAAACGGCGCATCCTCGCCCCCGCCCAACGGGCCAAACACAAATGGAATCCCAAGGTATCCCAAAAACGAAGGATGACGAAATACGCTATAAGTGCAATGCATGGCCAGGTCAAAACCATGCTCACGATGCAAGTCGCGCGCGAACCCCAGCAAGGCGAATTGCCATGCCGTGTAAAGCAATTGTGCCGTTTTCGAGTTGAGAGGAATTGCTCTAAGCCAACCCGGCCTGAAATAGATAACGCGAACATTGGGCGGCAACTGCACATTATCGGCTTCAACCAAAACACGGCGGGTCACGTCGGTCACCACCGTCACCTCGTGATGCTTCGCCAGTTCAGCCGCCCAGTGCCAACCTACACCGGCTTCACTGCCCAAATTGGGAGCAAAGGCAAATGCGCTGAGCAGGATTTTCATGAAGCATTCTTTCTGCTGATGGTTGGGTAGGCACAACGATGAACAGATTCACTGTGCTGCATATATGGGCTCGATCTTGAATTCAAAAAATGCATCGTGACCCTTCGTTTCCAGATAGATGGCTTGCCTGCGTGCCGGTATTGGCGTAGCAGGAACCGAAGCAACATAGAGAGTATGTCCAAGCGGCCCGATTGCCTTGAGAGCAAACTTATTTTCATGACAATTCAGTACGACGGTCCATTCTTTTGCCGGGAGGAAAGCAGAAATATCCTTCCAGTATCCGAAACCTTTTGTTGCCGGCAAATCGACTTTTGTCGTCGCGCCTAAACTACCGGGGGAGAATTCAATTTTGCACTCTGTGTTAAACAACATACCCAGACGTTGAGGCTCGCTGATCGAAGGTAGCAAGCCGATCGATACACGGTCGTCAAACACGTTGTCTTTGATTTCATAAGTTCGAACCACTGTGGCATCCGGGCGGTAACCCGGCTGTGCAACCGATAATAGATTTGCACTCGCATCAAAACGAATTACCTCACCCGGCGCCCAGCCAACCTGCCCCTCGCCATTTACCAGGGGCACGTTGTGCGCAATGCCACGTCTGAAATAGTTCGCGTGCAAATCCGAACCGTATGCCACGGTACCTTGATCTTTGCTTACCGGTTCCATGCCGACATATAACTCATAGGATGTAGCTTCCGCCTGTGCATGGAACTGGGTTACTTGTCCATAATGCACAAAGATTTGCCAGGGTTCCGATTTCAAGACAGCCATGCGTATCGCTTCAAAATTGGCAGAGACTACTGCGGACAGCGGTTCGATCTTGCTGGTTGGCATTTCGGCGGGATCCACCAATGTGTCCCAGGATTTGACCCGCTGCGCTTCAATTACCCCGATGCGCGTCGGCAATACACGATAGACGGAGGCATGCAAACCCAGGTCAATTGCCCGAAGATGGGCCATGGCGTCGCCGGGGGTGGGCAAGTTACCGTCATCGAAGCGGAACTGCATGGGTGCAAGAATAAGGTTCTGCGCCTTGATCATCAGGGGTTTCAACCGCTCGGCATCACCATATAGCGAACCCTGAATAAACAGCGGTGTGAGCGCAGTGACAACATAGGCATTGTAGGCAAAGGTACCTTCGTACCAGATATCGTCCGCCGTTAAGCCTTTATCCAGCAACGTTCGGATACCCTTGGGACCATCAAACGCTTCTATGACTAGCGCTGAATTATTGAATTGATAGCCAACCAACGCGACTGCAATTGCATGCCATAAAGCAATATTGTTAACCCCCAGATCAACCTCTCGAAGGTTAGCCACAACCGGCATGAACAATTTTTGATGCCATTGCCCTACGCGTTGCTTGTCAACAGCATCGGATATAAGTCGCGTTGCCTCGATCATGGAAATAATTGACGTCGCTTCGTCCAGGCTTTGCCCCATCATGCGAGCCTTGCCGTTCCAGGTACGCAAAGACCATTTGCTATAATTTGAAGAATAGAAATCCAGTTGGGAGGCTGCCCACTCTGCATAGCTTCTATTTCCGGTCACCTTGTAAATCCGCGCTGCTTCGACGATTTGACCAATATTGTAGGAACGGTTCCAGCTGTACCATGCCTGCCTGAATTTTTCCGGTTGCCCTCCAATGTTCCCTGGCTCAGGCATGTCGACATTCCACTTGACCAAAGCCCCGGTAACAGGATCAATCAAGTCAAATCCCCAACCCGCCACCCATTCGGCATGATCTCTCGGTCTTGCCATCCATTGATCCAGATTCTTGCGGCGACTCTCCAACCATGTTTTCCATTCAGGGTTGACCACCACACTGTTTCTTGCCTTATCCCAATTCTCCTGTGCCAATCTGACCGGCAAGCCATCCGGCTGAATCATCTTGAGAGCCGGGTAGCGGGAAGCTGCCTTCAAGACGTCATCCGAGAGCACAGCAGCAGTCAACGGCTGACATGCCATGCATGCGAGGCCGCATGCAACCGATAGCAATATTGCCGCCTGCCGATTTGCCATCGGAAGCCTAATCGGGAGCAGCATAATCGCCCCCATGATAAAAAGGTGCTGCCAGTTTGCCCAATCCGCTAAACGTCTTGATTGCAAATTGCATATACCCGGAATGCCCTACGCACAGAAGCACCACGGTTACAGGCAGCGCAACTGATGCCATCGCCAGACCATGCAGTCCCCAGCCCAGATACGCGCTCGACCCATATACGGAAACGCGAAGAAAAACAAAATTTCTTCCCCCGAGAAATTGCCGGCGCAATACCCACTGCCTGCTCATTCGTTCAGTAGGAACATGCTCCAGCACGATGGCTTCATCGCACCAAACCAGCTTTCCCCCCTTCAACGTAGCCTGGTAAAAGAAAAATGTATCCTCGCTACCCGTTCTGGCAAAACGACTGTCAAATTGCTTCACCTTTTCAAGCATTGAGCGCCGGAACAGAACATTGCCGGTTCGAGTGTCGCCCCATGCAATTACCTTGCCGGATGGAAAACGCAAACGATCCTGTATTGCACATTTCATTAACCAGCCGGGCGGTGTGGTCGAGTACTCGGAAAGGACCGGACCAAACACTGCATCGGCATCACTTTTCTCCAACTGCTCCATCATGCGAATCAGCCATAATGGGGAAGCCTCTTCATCATCATCAATAAAGGCGATCAGGTTACCTTGCGCTTCTTGCAGGCAACGGTTCCTGGCAAAACTGACACCGGATTGCTCCTCAACAACATAATGAAAACGAACAACTGTAGCGGGTGTTTGAGCGAAAGTATTCCTGAGCGAATCGCCAATGATTGAACCGCGGTCGTTATCGACAACCACAATTTCAATCTGCCAGCCCGCAGGTACTTTTTGCTCCATAGCGCTGTTAATAGCCTTGATTACGCCTTCGGGTCTGCGAAAGGTACAGATGCAAACCGAAACAAGATCGTGAGCAGGAGATGGGGAATCAGCTTGGTTCATTTATCTGATTCCAGAAGAATGAAGACGGTAACGCCTTACAAGGTAGCGCAAGAATATTTCAGGAATTTGAAACCAACCGGCGTGGTCAACTCTCACCCGAAAATCTTCATTGAATGAGCGCATGAAATTGGCCTGGGTCGCGCTGCCTTCATGCCTGCGAAATGCGGCCAACGGCTCGTCGATCTGTATCGGCTCATAGCGGCGTCCAGCTCTCAACCAGAATTCGTAATCCATGGCATACCGCAAGCTCTCGCTGAACATGCCGCATGTTTCAAATACTTCGCGCCTGATAAATGTTGCAGGATGAGGAATGAAATTGCGCATCAGAATGCGCCGGTAACTGTATCTGGGAGAGACAAATGTTTCAGGGGTCAGTCGGCCCTCGTCATCGAACATTATCCGGCCAAACAACCATGCATGATCGCTCTGCTCAAAGTGCACAGCCACCCGGCTGAGGACATCATCCGCAAGGTAATAATCATCGGAATGGAGATGCGCAATGATGTCGCCCGTGGCGGCTTGAATGCCGGCGTTCATGGCTCGGGCAATGCCACCTCTAACGTCATGCAATACCTTTACGTCACAAGGTATGGAAGCAATACGCTCCAGCGTACCGTCAGCAGAACCGCCATCAACAAAAATATACTCAATATTCTTGAAGTTTTGCTTTAGAACAGAATTGATTGACTGATCAATGAATTTGATACTGTTCCACGTACAAGTGATTATGGATATTTTCACAATTCGCTACCAATCTCTAAATATGGCATTTATTTTTATTTTCTGGGGCAGGGGCATAGGCCATAAGTATGGCAACCCACAACAACAACAAAATATATTCTCCGCTAAGCATAGCCCCCGATCTCAAGGGAACCTCAGTTAAGCAACGGACCAAAATAAATACTAGAATTGCAATTGATGCTCCTTTTGTTGCTTTTGCTGCCTTGATTGATTCCGCAGCGCATTTTGTGAGAAATATAATCAAGCCAAAGGCGCCTACAGCGCCAGACTCCGCAAGGGTTTGAATAAATTGATTGTGGGCATGGTACAAAAAATTCATTCCCATGCGCATCCGATATTCTTCGTCGAAAATACTAGGACCATAACCAAAAATCGGGCTGCTTTTCCACTCATTAATGGCAACTTCCCAAATTTGGGTTCTGCCGCTCAACGTTTCGACACTCTGAGCAAATTTGGAATTCAAGGAATGAGATGGGTCAACTCCAAAAATTGACAGCAAAATTGGAATTCCAATTAAGGCTATGCAGACCACCAGCTTTGCAACATCAATAATCGACCACTGCAAAAGCGAACGTTTATAGTGATAAGCTTGAAAAAGCTGATACATGAGTATTACGACATAAGCAACGAGCCCGCCCAAAATTGATGTCTTTGATTGCGATAATATTAATGTGCCCACAGCAGCAAAGATAGAAAACCAATTAAGCCAGGAAATGCGAAACGGTTTCAGGTAGCGTATTAGCAAAAACGTTACTGCAACCGAACCTATTGCATTTGCATGGGATGCGACACCCCAGAAGCGGAAATGAACAAACGGTATGTAGCCTGTTACATTTTGTTCAAGAACGAGACCCGGTTTAATGGGGAGCAGAATTAATCCCACCAGAAGCGCCCAGAAAAGCAAATTTCTTGATATAGAAAGCACACTATCAATCTGCCATCTATCATCGATCGCGAGAAACACAAGTACCAAAGCAGGGTAGAGGAGGCCGGGCTTGAATCCTGGATGCGTGCCGAATAGAGAACCAGTAAAACCATTGGTTAAGGTGTAGGCCAATATCATAATTAGCCACCAGCCGCGGGGGAAAATAGTATTCTTTTTACTATATCTTACCCAAATGCGTTCCAGACACCCTGCCAAGGCAAAACCCGCGATTACCCAGTTAAGTAATTTGTCAAAAATCCCCGCAAACCCAGATTGTTCGGTATATAACTCCTCTATTGAGAGACCCACATAAGTAAGATTTCTGCCTGAAAGAAGATTGCTGGCAATTAAACCTATTCCCAATAAAATGATGATCAAAGTAATTGATTTATCTCTAAGCTGACCCGATACTTGCATTGATCCAATAAAACCAAATGACAGTAATACCGCGGAAAAAAAAGCAATCGCAATGTAGCCTGCATAAAAGATTATTTCCACGGTTCGGTCCCAGCGTTACTCTTGTTGTCCTGACAATTTACGGAAAGCCCTATGAAGTTTTCCCAACAATAACTCAATGGATTCCGAAAATGCTTTCCCCATCATACGGTGGCTTTTGACCACTCCTGACAAGAGCAATACAAACATCAGCATCAGTACGGCAAAACGACCTGCCGCAGAAAAATTCATATCTCGCAGAATCCAGTCACTCCCCCGGAAAACAAGACCTGCGGCAAAAAGAAAAGCGGCTCCCCTGTAAAGGGATTCAAGCAGAATTGATCTTGTGTCGGCAAATAGTTTTGCGCCGACAGACAAAAGAAATAATGCCCTCATGCCAAACACGGCGGCCACCCACCAGGCAACCGCCAATACTGACCACCAAGCCATGACTATGGAGCCGGCTGCAATTAGAGTGGCCATGATCGCCTGAATCCTGGCATCTCTGTGGATTGCACCCTGTGCCCACAGCAATGGCGATATCACACCGGCAATCGCATAGAAGAACATCGTCACGGAAAGTGCTTCTACAAAGGGCACTGCTTCATGCCACTTTGCGCCATAAAGGACCAGCACAATCGGTTCGGCAGCCGTCAGCGAAAACGTATACCCCAGCCCAACGAAGACGATGACCAGGGAAATGAGCGATGTAAGAACCTTTCCCGCGTGATTATTTGTAAGACCTGACGATGAAGAAAATGTGACCTGCTGGAGCGTTGCGTATACCTGGCTCAACGGCGTGGAAAGCAGATTTGCAGCGGTTGAGTACATGCCAACCTGAGCCACCGGAAAGGCCCGGGCTACAATCACTCTGTCAATATTCGTCATCGCCCAGCCACTAAAGTTTGCAACAGCCGAATGAAAGCCGAAGCGAATCAGTTCGGATGCATTGGCACACATGAAAAGAGGACGCAGAGAGTGAGGAGCAATAATGAAATAAATGATTGAGGTGACCAGTGATTGGGCGAGCCAGGCGATCACCAATGCCATCACGGTCGGCGCAACGAACAGCGCATAGGGCAACGCAAGAAGAACATAGCCCACAAAGTAGCCGACAACCTGCGCAATCTGCATGCGCTTGAAATCGACCTTGCGTCTCAATAATGCGAGCGATACCCCACCTACCGCATTAAATATGCACACCAAAGCCAGAGTACGAATGACCCACTCGGCGTGATCATTATTGATGTAACCCGCAATCGGAGCGGCAAGAAGGGCCACTATCAGAGCGACGGCTGAACTGACAATGATCTGCCAGGTAAAAGCGAAACGTATATCTTCAATTAACAATTTTTCGCGGGGAACAAGAGCGGTACTGCTCACATCCCCCACAAAAAGAGCAAAAGAAACGACGATAACGCCAATGGCAAACAGGCCATATTCAGCCGGGCCCAGCATTCTTGCGAGCAATACTTGCACCCCAAGCTGCATGACTAGCTTGAGTGCCGTGCCCAAGTATCCCCAGGCTGCGGCATGCAGAGCCTTGCTTAACATGGGTTGGTCATTCTGTGCAGCCCCGTCGCATTGTCTTGTACAGGAACTAAACATCAGCCAGCCACCAAGGGCTTGATCAAAGACTCAAGTGAGCTGATCGCCACTCCCCAGTTGAGGCGTTCTTCGTAGAATTTTCGCGCCCGATGCGCTGCCTCGCTGTATGCGCCACTGATATTCAGTTGCTTCGAAATATGTTCTGCATAGTTCTGGTACGGCTCATCTTCTCCAAATGCCCAGCCGTTGAAGCCATTTTTTACGACGGCAGGTATGCCACCTGTCGCTCTTGCCAGTGACGGAACCCCAAATGCAGAAGCTTCCGCAAATACAAGCCCGTAACACTCGGCAATACTAGGGACAAAGAGATAATGTGCTTCAAGCAAGAGAGAGCGGAGTTTTTGCCTGCCTTCCGGCGTCGATTTCGAAATGAATCCGTGGGTGCGAACAAAATCCGGCATCTCACCAGGTGGCTGGCAACCGACGACATCCACTACCACATCGATTCCTGTGTCGCGCAAGCCGACAGCTGTTTTAATTACCAGATCGCCGCCCTTCCTGTGCCAGTCAACGCCAATGAACAAAAGGCGGCACTCACCAGCCTGCGAACGCCTGTCGATCGCCTCATTGACTTCTTCATGCGTAGGAATCTCGGAAAGGTTGGCCCCCAACGGGATCACCGCCACTTTCTCTTTCTCTACTTGATAGTGACTCAGCGCGCTCTGCGCTGCCCAGTCCGAAGAAAAAACTGAAACAGCAGCCCTTTGCAATGACTGCTGCTGCAACCGATTGCCGTGTGTCAACGTCTCTTGCGAGAAGTTCTGCCAGATGCCTGGGTAGTAACCCACCATTCCGGCGAAGGTTGCGTCTTCCCAAGTAACGATTGGCATAGACACATCGAGACCTCCACAAACGATGCTTGAGGGACAGAGGACAATATCGAAATGCTCCCTGCCCATCAGTTTCCTGGCTTGTTTCGACAATGATCTAGCGACCAGAGGATGACGGCTCAGGTCGCAATATTTACCCGTCAATGCGTGGCGAACTTTCAGAACGAGTTTCAGGAACCGAAGAAAAGGAGGCTTCAACGGACCCACTTCAGTGACAACATGCCCGCTATTTTTCAGCCCTTGCACCATGTAATAGGGCGTCCCGGACCATTCCTGAATGTTCCTGGAGTCCAATTGCGATACAAAAGCGATTTTCATCCAGGCTGTACCGCGGCTATCTGTTCTTCAATCTGCACTGGCGAAGGTGTGACAGATCTGCCGACAAAGTCGGAATACGCAGCGGCCAAACCGGTTTTCAGCGATGTCTGTGCCTTCCAACCCATTCCACTCAATCTTTTAACATCCATCAGTTTTCTCAATGTCCCATCGGGCATGTTCGTGCCAAACACAATCTCGCCGGCGAAACCCACCACGCTTCCGATCGTTTCGGCCAGCTCCCGGATGGTAAGGTCGTGACCAACACCGATATTCACGAGAGGCGGCAAGGCGTCGTTACGGTCTTGCGCCAGCAACGGGATGTATTGCGCATCAGGCATGTTCATCAGATATATGCAGGCGTCGGCCATGTCTTCGCTGTACATGAATTCGCGCCTGGGGGCTCCGGTACCCCAGACGGTGACGCAGGATGCATTATTGAGTTTGGCCTCGTGAAACTTGCGTATAAGAGCGGGAATGACGTGCGAGTTTTCCGGATGGTAGTTGTCGCCGGGACCATAAAGATTGGTAGGCATGACGGCGAGGTAGCGGGTGCCGTATTGCCGGTTATAGCTCCAGCACATTTCAATACCGGCAATCTTGGCAAGTGCATAAGGACGATTGGTCGCTTCCAGCGGACCGGTCAGCAGGTATTCCTCCTTCATCGGCTGCGGGCAGTCGCGCGGGTAGATGCAGGAAGAGCCAAGAAACAGCAGACGCTTGACGTTGGTGCACCAGGATTCGTGGATAACGTTGGTCTGGATAACGAGATTGTCGTGGATGAATTCTGCCGGATAGGTATTGTTGGCATGAATACCGCCGACTCTGGCTGCAGCAAGGAATACATATTCCGGTTTTTCTGACGCGAAGAATTCACGCACCGCTACCTGATCGTTCAGGTCCAGCTCGGCGTGTGTGCAGGTGACCAGATTATTGTAGCCCTTGTCCCAAAGGTTGCGCATCAGCGCGGAGCCAACCAGCCCGCGATGACCCGCAACATAAATTTTGGCGTCCTTGTTCATGCTGTTTATTCGAGACAATCGAAGGCAGCGTAGCCGTGTTTGGCGGGGCGGAGGTAACCGGGATATAAGTGCATATTTGCGTTCATTTGCTATCCAGCACAATCAGTCCACAGAACTGATTCCCAAAGCGCCCGAACGCGACATCAAGAATAACCTTCACCGCAGAAATGACGCCAATTCCGATTTTTCCGCCCCCAATCCTGCCACCAAGTTTACGAAAAACAATATTGTGATGCCAAAATGAAAAACTCAGATTCTTGAACTTTTCGGTACAGAGGTATGAACAAGTGATGTCGTTCACCAACTTGCGGGACCAGCGGAATACGAAATTGATCGCCTCACCGTTTTGCTCCCACTTTGTACCGATGAGCTTTCCAACAAGAGAATCGTGCGGCTCCAGAAAAACTACCGCCACGCTGGCCATTCTCATCATCTCGGTAAATCCCTGTATCGGGCTGGGCAAGTGGTGCAGGCCATCTTGAACAACGACAATGCCATACTCGCCATCACGAACGTCTGCGGCCATTGCATTAAGCACTAAACCCTTGAGTCGGCTATCCCGACTGATCGCCGCTTCGACTCCCCGCTCCGATAGATCTGAAACAGTCACGTCACGGAATCCCATGTCGCACAGCATGGAAGCCTCGCCCCCTTCGCCTGCGCACATAAACAAGATTGGCGTATCGACAGTAATCCGGTCACCTGCCACATTTTCAAGTCTGCGAAAAGCTTCGTGCATCCGCCATTTGGTTACGTAGTTGACCAACACATCATCCGACAGGATATGCGCTCGCGAACCGGCTTTGTATAACGAGTCATGCCTGGCTCTCTGTTTTTGAATCTGGTCCATTTTATCCTCCGCCAATGTTGTCTCATGTTTCCCGAAAATGTGTTCTACCTGACAAATCTTACGATGTCGTGAAGCATCTTCAGTTTTTGCCGTCCTAAAATCCTTTTCGAGACTCACGATCAAAATGCAATGATGGTTCAGCCCCGCGTCATCCTGAACTTTGCCCTTGGGGAAACGAAGATTAAGTCCAAAACCAGGGTTCGATACACCCTCCGGGTGCGAGAACCTCTTCGAGGCATTTTCCGTCGCCTCGTGTGCCTTGCGCAGCAAGGTGTACCGAGGGGTGCAGACGAAAAACACTCACCACGCACGGACTTAATCGGCGCACTTGGTATTTACTCGTGGTAATCGAATGCAGCGTAGCCGTGTTTCTTGACCAACTCATCGCGCTCTGAGGTTTTCAGGTCTTCGCGTACCATTTCGGCCACCAAGTCCTCGAATGTGATCCTGGGTGTCCAGCCGAGTATTTCGCGGGCCTTGGTCGGATCGCCCAGCAGGGTTTCGACTTCGGTTGGACGGAAATAACGCGGATCGACGGCTACGATGCAGCGTTCGATCTCTCCGTCGGGCAAGGAGAGATAGCCTTTTTCCTCTACTCCCTCACCCTTCCACGTGATGACCATGCCGAGTTCCTTGGCTGCCGCATTGACGAAATCGCGCACGCTGTATTGCACGCCGGTAGCAATCACGAAATCTTCCGGCTTGTCTTGTTGCAACATCAGCCATTGCATCTCGACGTAGTCTTGTGCATGTCCCCAGTCACGCAAAGAATTCATGTTGCCCAGAAACAGACAGTCTTGCAGACCAAGCTTGATGCGCGATAGGGCGCGGGTTATCTTGCGTGTGACGAAGGTCTCGCCGCGCACCGGTGATTCGTGGTTGAACAGGATGCCGTTGCAGGCATACATGCCATACGCTTCGCGGTAGTTAACCGTGATCCAGTAGGCGTACAGTTTGGCTACCGCGTAGGGTGAGCGCGGGTAGAACGGTGTGGTTTCCTTCTGCGGAATTTCCTGCACCAAGCCAAACAGTTCGGAAGTGGAGGCCTGATAGAAACGGGTTTTCTTTTCCAGCCCGAGGATGCGAATGGCCTCCAGCAAGCGCAAGGCCCCCAGAGCGTCTGAGTTGGCTGTGTATTCCGGTTCTTCAAACGATACTGCCACATGGCTCTGTGCGGCGAGGTTGTATATTTCATCCGGCTGCACTTGCTGAACAATGCGCGTCAGGCTGCTGGAATCCGTCATGTCGCCATAGTGCAATATGAAGTTGCGATTGCTGACGTGGGGATCCTGATACAGGTGATCGATGCGATCAGTATTGAACAGGGAGGCGCGGCGTTTGATGCCATGCACGATGTAATCTTTTTTCAGCAGAAACTCTGCCAGATAGGCGCCGTCCTGACCGGTAATGCCGGTGATTAGAGCAATTTTTTTCATGGTGTCCACATTTAACTCACAACAGAATCAGCCTTCAAACTTTCCTGCAATGCGCACACGATCTTCCTTGCTTAGCGCATCTATCATTGCCTTGATGAAATCATCCAGGGTACGGTAGGCTTCCTTTTCATCGCTGCTTATTAATGAAACCCGCACCAGCATTCCGTCCGGCACTTTTCCCGTTAATCCGTAACGCAGTTGAGCAAATTTCTGGTGTATCCCTTTCGTAATCACGGCTGTGTCGCCAACCGTGATCCAGTAAGTGATCGGCTCAATGCGGCCTCCCTGAACAGCCAACAGTCTTTCAACGGGTAGCGATCCGAATTTTGTGGGGAGCGTATCCTGCCAATCCTTTTCCACCTGAAATCCCTGTGCGGCGTAGCACACTTCCGGACGGTGAACCTGCATCCCATCGCTTTCATCACCGCCATAGGCAATCGAAAGCATGACGCGATTCCCGCGGCCATCCAGATAGGCTCTGGATAGCGTTTGGTTATATAAGTGGGCAAGCAGGACTTTCCTTTCTGGACTGACGATCTGTTCCAGTACCACCGTATCCGTACGCCAATCGCCAAATTGGGCGGGTATCATTTTTTCGAGGTTCACGGCAGGCATGGAGTCCGCCAACTTCTTTGTTGGCTTCAGATATGCCGCAGATGCAGATACAACAATAAACAGCAATCCGATAAATACAGCCTTCTTGCTAGCGCCCATGATCATTTGACTTGCCTCGCTAGCCGTGTGCGGGCGAGTTGGATCGTTCCATCCAGAACAACGAACGATATGAGCGCGGCCATGAAAAGTACTACCCCTGCCGCCTTGTGAGCAAAACCTTGCCCTACATCGTCACCAAAGTAATAGGTAATCAAAACCAATAAAATAACGCGCATCAAGTTTGCAAAAAAAGCGATAGGCAGAATACTGCCGAGGAGGATGGTGTTGTGAACCAAGCCCGGTCGTCGCACGAGATACGCGTAGAACAGCCCCAATGCGCTCAAACTGAACATTGAGTTCAATCCGGAACAGGCATCGGCAACCAGCAACTGGTATTGCCCGATAGACAGCGTTACTCCGCTCCGCGCTATCGGATACCCGAACATGTATAGAATACTTTCTACCAAAGCAGAAATCTGTTGTTTAAGCGGGCCTGTCAGGGTGTCGATCAGCACGCCCGGAAGCGGGATGAGGAATACCAGGAATAAAATGGGAAACCAAAATTCCTTTGCAATGCCTGCTCCATACATCAACAGCAAGATTCCCAGCAGCACCGGAATTTGCGAACCCGTTTCAAATAAATAGATGTCTTGCGAATGACCAACAATGTAGAGGAACAAACCAATACTTAGTAGTATTGCGCCGCTTACTGCATTTTTCCGCTGTCCCGCATCAGCCAGTTTTGATCTTCCCATCCACAACAGCCACAAGACAACAGCAAGAACTAGTGGGCCATGCGCGAATTCCTCGTGCGGCCACAGCGTATGCGCCATTTCCTTATACATTGGAAAGTACAATACCAGAAGCCCAAGCATGATGGGCCACGCAGATTTCCACACTGGAGTTGGCGCTGAAATTGAATTGGTATTCATGGGCATGGTTGTTCTGATCTTCTAAAACTCGCTCAATACTGCACCAACAACTTCAATACCCGACTGAGCCATGCTTTCTGTCTGTTGACGTACCTGTTCGAGTTGCGAATAATTCTTGCGCGCCACTACCAAAGCTGCTCCGGCCCGTGCCGCGATCATATGTGCGTCTGCAAAGTCTACCGAGGACGGCGTATCGATCAGAATGACATCGAATGCTTCATTCAGATTGTGCAGCAGGTTGGTCAGGGCGGGCCGGCCCAAAAGTTCCTGCGGATTTGGTGGAATTGCGCCGGCAGTCAACACGGAAAGATCGACGAAATTATTGACTCTTTGCACAGCCTGCACATCATCCCGGCCTGCAAGTACCGATGAGAAACCTCGGCGATTTTCCAGCTTGAACAATCCATGCTGGCAGGGATTGCGCATGTCCGCATCGATCAACAGGGTGCGCTCGCCCAATTGGGAAAAAACCACCGCCAGATTGGCGGCGAGGTAACTTCGTCCTTCGCCCCTGCCGGAACTCACAATAGACAGCATTTTGCGATTCGGTTGTCCGGTAAACCGCCTTAACATGAGCTGGCTGCGTAGTGTGCGCAACGACTCTACCTGATGTCCGAAAGGATTGTAGGCAGCCACGAGCGACTCGGAAAATGCCCCGTCGCCTTTTACCAGATAGGGATAGTCATACTGATGCGCAAGCGCACGCTGAATGTCCATCTCAGACAATAGTCCCAGTTTGATTCCGGCGTCTCCAAAACGGAGATTTTCCGCCTTCTGCAGATGCAAAATTTGTTCCGCATCATTAATGGAAAGCTTGCCAGAGTCGATCAGGATGGCTCCTATTGATCTGTCTGTTTTGATTTCAGATTTCATCTGCATATTTATGTCATTCATTTTAAGTTCGCGAATTATTCACTCGTTTACCGTTGACGCATTCTGCCCAGGCATCTTTTCTGAATCACCCGCTTTGTGGATGGACGTGCGCCCTTTCGGGCCGGAAAACGGTCAGGCTGCCGGCACAGCCTTGCGAAAGCGGAGCTTTGACTTCACCGCTCCAACCACCTTTCTTAACCACCTCTTTATGTCCAACGGTTTCGAGTCATTCGCAAATTGAACCAGTATGGGCAAGCCTGTTGCAGATCCGAGCGATTCGGCTGACCTGACACGCTGATCCAGCATTTCAGCAAGCATAGCACCGCCCACGCCCAATAGCGTTCCGACGAAAATTGCTATTAGTAGATTCAAAAATACCTTCGGGGAAGAACGCTCTGTCGGTTCTGTAGCCGGTGTGAGTACGGAAATATTGGTCTGGTTGGATTGGCTTTGTAAATTACTTTCGGTATAGCGCTGCACGACAGTGTCATAGGCCCTCTGCGCTGATTCCACATCTCTTTCCAGCACTGCTATCTCATCGCGTTGGGTGCTATCTTCTATCTCTTGGCGCTTGTGCGACTCTATGGCCGCCTTCAGCTCCGATTTCTTTTGCGTGTTGACGCTGTTGGCCGTGTTGATACTGTTCACAATCTGCTGGGTTTCCTCGGCCATCTTTTGCTTAAGCGCAGCGATTTCGCTTTCCATCGCCAGATATTGGGGATTGTTCTTACCCAGGTTCAGGCTTGCCTCCTGCAGTTTGCCCTCCTGCCTGATGATTTCGGACTTGAGATTCAGGATGACCGGGTTTTGCATGACATCAGACAAGGTATCGCCCTTGCCAAGATGCTTTTGCTTGCTTTGG
>Ga0182021_10004515_pt1 | contig 16371 bp, 10 predicted proteins | sample 612E3MmetaG_FD_120493 | JGI IMG/M metagenome (GOLD analysis project Ga0182021, IMG submission 120493) | Permafrost microbial communities from Stordalen Mire, Sweden - 612E3M metaG (Illumina Assembly) | ecosystem: Environmental > Terrestrial > Soil > Wetlands > Permafrost | place: Sweden...
ATGACGAGCACGAACGAGAGCCCGCCCCGGCCGAGCGCGGAGAGGAAGCCCGCGAGGTTGCCGGCGGCGAAGGCCCGGATGCGGAAGAGACCGAGATCGAAGAGCGGCTCGGCAACCCGACGCTCGACCCAGACGAACAGCACCAGCATCGCCAGGCCGCCACCGATCATGCCGACCACGAACGGGTTGGTCCAGCCCATCGTGTCCCCGCCGTACGGCTGGATGCCGTACGTGATCCCGATCAGAAGCGCCGTCAGGCCGACGGCGAAGGTCAGGTTACCGGCCCAGTCGATCTTCGCGTGCGTGACCGTACCGAGCTCCTCGAGGCGCATATACGCCCAGATCGTGCCGGCCAGCCCGACTGGCACGCTGACGAAGAACACGAGCCGCCAGTTGATGGCCGCCAGGATGCCGCCAACCACGAGCCCCACGAATTGGCCTGCCAGGAAGGCGATGCCGTTGATACCGAAGGCCAGACCGCGCTGCTCCGGCGGGAACGCGTCGGTCAGAATGGCTTGCGAGTTTGCGAACAGGAACGCGCCGCCGACCCCTTGCACGAGACGCATGCCGATGATCCAGATCGCCCCGGCCGGTCCGGTGAATGGCGTTAAGGCGAGAAGCAGCGATCCGACGGTGAAGATGACGAAGCCCGCGTTGTACATGCGGACCCGCCCGAACATGTCGCCGAGGCGGCCGAACGCCACGACGAGCACCGCGGTCACGAGCAGGTAACCCATCATGATCCAGAGCAGATAGCTCGTGCTGCCGGGGTCGAGCGGGTTCAGCTTTATGCCGTTGAAGATCGCGGGCAGCGAGATGATGACGATCGAGCCGTCGATCGCCGACATGAGGACCCCGAGCGTCGTGTTCGAGAGCGCGACCCACTTGTAGTTCGGGTCGTGCTTCCGGGAGCCCCGCTGGCTGACGGCCCCTCCGGCCCCAGCGCCACGCGAGGCGACCGACCCGGCGTCCTTGGTCGAGCTGTTCTGGATCATGCACCTGTCCTTCGTGGGGACTACGAATGGGTCGCAAAGAGGCCGCTTCCACGCATCCCGCATCCGCGGCGATCCCGGCCGGCGGCTCCTGACGGGGCACCGGCCAGGCCCGGCAGCCGTCAGACAGCGCGACGGGACGCGCTGCGCCGCTGGTCAAGCCTCGCGGATGTGTTCGATAGCGGCTCCGTCCGCGCGCCCAAGTCATCGGGCCGCGGCTCGGTATCGCCGCCGCCGCATTGGTCCTACCTCACGCTACTGGGGGTCAGCCGATGCAGCCGCGATCCGCTGCCCTTAAGTCTAGGCACATACGGCGGGAATCTGCCGCGCCTCGCTGGACGAGGCTCATGCGTTCCGCTTCGTCAATCGAAACCGCCGCCCGGCGGTTTCGATACGACTGGCTCGGCAACCACTCGATTTCGACCGGCGCGCTTGGCCATGAACAGCCTCTCGTCGGCTAGGCCAAGCAGCGACTCCCTTGTGGGGTCGCTGCGATCGATGACCGCGCACCCGGCGCTCACAGTGGTACGGAGCAGACGACCGTCGGCACCGGGCACCGAGCGCATCTCGAGCTCGCGCCGGACTTCCTCGGCCATTCGGGCAGCCTGTCGGAGGCCGCAGTCTTCGAGGATCGCGACAAACTCCTCGCCACCGTAGCGCGCGACGAGGTCAGAGGACCGCAGGCGCCGCCGCAGGATCTCGCCGAAAAGGCGGAGTACCGCATCCCCGGCCAGATGCCCGTGGCGGCGGTTGAAGTCGCCGAAATGGTCGAGGTCGAACATGATCGCAGCCACGCTCCCGGCCGGTCCGCGGCGCTTGAAACGGGCGATGGCGAAGTCGAGCGCGGCGTCGAAATGGCGGCGATTGTACAGGCCGGTAAGCCCATCGTGGATCGCGAGCGCCTGCACCTCCTCGGCTAGGTAGGCGTTGGCCAGCGCGAGCGCCGCGTGCGAGCCGAGCAAGGCGAACACCTCACGCTCGGCCTGTGTGAACGTCGCCTCGGACTCGGCCCGGCCCACGGAGATCACACCCAGCACCTTGTCCTCGTTGATGAGTGGCACCCCCACCGCCCAGCGTGTTTCGCCCCGCTGGTAAGCCCGCAACGCCGCGCTGTACTCGGTGCCCGGCCGGTGTTCCGTGAGGATCACGGCGCGCGCACTGATGGCGCGACCCGCCGTCCCGTCGCCCGGTTCGATGATCGCGCCCAGGGCTTCGGTCGCAAGCCCGCGTACCGCCCTGACGCGGTATCGCCCATCGGCGCGATCCAGCATCGTGATCACCACCGTGTCCGAGGGCACGACGGCGCCGACGGCGTCGGCCAGGGCCGCCACCAGGCGCTCGGGCTCTCGGATGGCGTTCACGGCGGCCGCGAACTCGGCGAGCGCCGTGAACAGGCGGGCGCGACCGAGGAGGGCCTCCTGCGCCTGGTTACGCCGCAGGGCACTGGCCAGGCGATCCGCGATAGTCCGGGCAAACTGCATATCGCTTTCCGTTATGGTTCCGGACCGCGCCGATTCGATGCTGAGAACGCCGAGCGTGGCACCGTCGCCGAGCAGCGGCACGGCGATCTCGGACGCCACCATTTCGTCCCCGGGCACGTAGTCGTGGTCACTCGCGACCGGCCGGGGCGGGGTGCCCGAGTCGTACTTGCCAGCCGTTCCCGACCGCCCCGCACAGCCCGTGCCTGGCAACGTCGACGCCGACCCGGGAGCCCCGCCGCGGCGAGTCGCCGCCGCGAAAACCCCCGAGGAGGCCGGGTTGTCCAGTCATTCTTCGTCCGGGCGTGGCCCCCACCTACAAGTGTGTTGGGACCGTGGCAACGGGTACCGGTCGTCCGAGCAGATAGCCCTGTCCGAGCTCGACGTTGAACAACCTGAGAGCCGTGAGCTCGTTCTCCGTCTCGATCCCCTCGGCGATGAGGCGGCAGCCGGTCGAGAGGGCGAAATGGCACAGGCCCACGATCATGGCCTGACGGGCATGATCGGCCTCGAGGTCGGTGACCAGCCACCGATCGAGCTTCACAAAGGCGGGGTGCAACTCGAGGATGTGGCGCAGGCTGGCAAACCCGACGCCCGCGTCGTCCACGGCGAGCTCCACGTTTGGCCCCAGTGCGGCCATGGCCGCGCGGAACGCCGGGTAGTCGGCGATAGCCGTGTGCTCGGTCACCTCCAGGACAAGGTGTCGGCGAACCTCGGCGATGGTGGTGCGCAGCGGCTCTCCGGCGGTGACGAGATCCGGCGACGCGTTGAGATTGAGCCAGGCCGACTCTGGCAGCGACTCCGCGGCGGCGAGGGCGGCCTTGAGTGTGACCATCTCTAGCTCGGTCCCCAAATCGACCGCGGCCGCCTCGGCGAACACGACCTCGGGATTGGCACCGTCGGCGAAGCGTGTCAGGGCCTCATAGCCGACGATCTCGTTACGCGCCAGATCCACGATCGGCTGGAAGACCGGCGCGAAGGCTCGGGCGGCGATTATGGCCGCGATGAGGTCACGGCTGCGACCCGCCTCGGTGCGCTCGGCCACGTCGCGGCCGATGAGCGCCCCGGCGAGATCGGCGAACTCGACCAGGGCCGGCAGCGCCTCTCCGGCGGCGGTCTTATGAATGGCGTTGGTGGCCTGTATGGCCAGCAACCCGACGAGTCGTCCGTCCGCGGACACGGGCGCAAAGGCGAACGAGGTGGAGCCGGGCCCGCCGAACAGCTCATCGTTGGGACGCCTCTGCCGGTTCGTCCACGGCTCGATCCACGGGCCCACCGCGGCTCGACTGCGCAGTTGCCGGCTGCGCTGGTAGGAGAGACGCCGCAGCGGCGGGTCGGGCCGTCCGGCGACGACGAAGCCGATCGGCATGGCGCGACCGCCGAGCTCGAAGAGGAGGAGCTGCGCGGCGGCGATGCCGGTCAGGCTCACGACCTGACGGCAGATCGCCTGCGCGGTGGCCTCGGGCGTGTCGCCCGGGCGCAGGCCGCGCATCGTCTCGGCGATGAGGGCGCGCTGCCGCACGAGCTGGGTCGAGCGGTCCGCCAGCGCTCGCTCGGCGGTGACGTCGCGCTTGACGGCCATATAGCTCGTGATCGTGCCCGAGGCATCCGAGATGGGCGAGATGATCGCCTCCTCGGTGAAGAGCGAGCCGTCCTTGCGCCGGTTGACGAAGTCGGCCACCCACGGCACGCCGGCGCTGAGCGAGGCCCACATCGCCGCGTAGAACGAGGCCGGCTGGAGGCCGCTGTCAAGGAGGCGCGGGTTGCGCCCGACGACCTCGTCGCGGGAGTAGCCGGTCACCCGCTCGAAGGCGGAGTTGACGTAGGTGATCCGCGCCTCGCGATCGGTGATCATGACCGACTCGGCCACCTGCTCGATGGCCACGCTCAGCCGCTTGCGGTCCGCCGCCTCATTCGAGTATTCGGTGATGTCGACCGCGATGCCACCCACTCCGAGGGCCCCCTTGCCGGTTGGCAGGGGGAACTCCATGAGCAGCACCGTGTGCGGCCCGTTCTCGAGCGGCAGCACATGCGAGAAGACCTGCGACCCACCGCCATGGAGGGCCGCCCGGTCGTGCTCGGCGATCAGCGCGGCGGCTTCGGGCGGCCACACGTCGGCATCGGTCTTGCCCTGCCAGTCGGACCCCGTGTGCCGGCCCATGGTCGCCCGGAGGTGCGGGTTGGCGTAGACGTAGCGACCCTCGGAGTCCTTCACGAAGGCAGCCACCGGGGACGCTTCCATCAGGTCGCGGAAGCGCGGGACGAAAGGCTCCGTGTGGTTCGCGACCGCGGCCTCATGGGATTGCGCCAGACGTAGTGGTCGGGGCTTGGAAATCTGGCGGCGCGGGGCCAGACCGATGCCGGCGCGAGGCGCCAATCGAGCCGGTTGGGGCGTTGCGACCCTGCCTGACGGTGGCATCGCACACTCGGTGCGCCTTCGGCCCCGACCATGCGCGGGGCTCGTCGCGACAACCTCGTCCGAGATGGCGTCGCTAGCGTCGAGAGCGATCATCGCCGGACCCGATGCAGCGCACGCTTTCAAGAACGCAGCGCGGCGACACGGTCGCGAGATAGTGAACGATGGGCGTGCCTCCGACTGCGAGCCAACCGCTTCCAATCCTTCTCATCTCGGCTCCGACGCTGAGGTAGGCATCCGGGGAAGCGGGGCTGTCAAATCCACCGCCGGGCTGCGCTCCGGCCACTGCTGCCCCTACAGTGGACCACTCGGCCGGCGCCATGTCCAACTGTTGTTTGTACTACAGTACTAATGTATAGGGCCGCGCAGCCGCCTCCGCGGATCTCGGCCCAAGCGGCGCGCGGGCAGAGCGCTGCTGACGAAGCCTTCGAGCCCAAGCCCTACGGTACGAAACCTGCGGCGGGGCCCGGTTTGGCGATCACTCTGGAGAGCGCCGACCAGGGGATCGAGACCGTCGGGAGGCCGACGGTGGGGACCTCAACTGGCCGGCGTCGCCAACGATGGCCAGTTTCGGAGGGTAGTCCGCGTCCGCCAACCGCTGGAAAGTCTCGCCGTGGGCACGGCCGCCGGAGTGAGGGTCGCTCCGGGCGTCGACGGCGGCAGCGTGATGATGATGGTCACGGGCATGGGACCGGCGCCCGCGCAGCCGGCGATGGCCAGCGCCGCGCACATGGCCAACAGGCTCAGCCACGCCGGCACGCGCGCCGCGTCGAATGGTTCGACGCCGGTCAGCTTCCACGCAACCTCCTGCCCCTCACGAGGCAACCGTGCCTTTCAGGGCGTGAGCCGAGTCATGTTGCCAGAAACTGCCGCCGGCCTCATCCGCCGTTCCCTATCGGCCCACGCGCTCCACGTGCATGTACGGCTGGAGCGCCTCGGGCACGATCAGGCTGCCGTCCGACTGCTGGTATGTCTCGAGGATCGCCGCGACCGTTCGAGCGAGCGCCAGCCCCGAGCCGTTGAGCGTGTGCACGAGCTCGGGCTTCGCGCCGGCTTCGGGCCGATAGCGGATCGCCATCCGGCGAGCCTGGTAGTCGCGAAAGTTCGAGCACGAGCTGACTTCGAGCCAGCGCTCCACGCCGGGCGCCCAGACTTCGAGGTCGTACTTCTTTGCCTGGACGAAGCCCATGTCCTTGGTAGCCATGAGCAGAACTCGATAGGCGAGACCGAGGCGCTGCAGGATCACCTCGGCTCGACCGGTCAGCCATTCGAGCGCCTCGGTCGACGCTTCGGGCTTCTCGAAAAAGACCATCTCAACCTTGTCGAACTGGTGAACTCGCAGGATCCCGCGGGTGTCCTTGCCGGCCGCGCCAGCCTCGCGGCGGAAGCATGGAGAGTAGGCCGCGTAGCGGATTGGCAGCTGGTCCGCCTCGAAGATCTCGTCACGATGGAGGTTAGTGACCGGAACCTCCGCGGTGGGCACGAGGTACAGCTCGTCGCGCGTGACGATGTACATGAGGTCTTCTTTGTCGGGGATCTGACCGGTCCCGCGGGCCGAGGCCGCGTTGACCATGGCCGGCGGCCAGACCTCGGTCATGCCGTGCTCGGCGGTGTGGATGTCGAGCATCATGTCGATGAGGGCGCGCTGGAGGCGCGAACCCTGGCCCGTGTAGACGGGGAACCCGGAGCCGCTGATCTTGGCCCCGCGTTCCAGGTCGAACATGCGCAGATCGGCGGCCACTTCCCAGTGCGGGCGCCGCGTCCAGGCGTGGCCATCCGTGGTGGCGTCCTTGGGCAGCAGCTCGCCCCACGTCCGAACGACCTGGTTAGCCGAGGCGTCGCCCACCGGCACGTCCGGGTCGGCCGGGTTCGGGATGCGAAGCATCAGCTCTTCGAGCTGGGCCTCGGCGGCCGCCAGCTCCGCGTCGAGCTTCTCGATGTGAGCACCGGCGTCGGTGGAGGCCTGGCGCAGCGCCGCGACTTCGGGGCCGGTTGGCGCGGCGCCGTTGCGAATCGCCTCCCCTATCTGCTTGGAGGCGGCGTTGCGCTCGGCCTTGAGCCGATCCGAATCGCCGAGCAGCTGGCGACGCGTGCCCTCCAGCTCCAGAGCCTGATCCACGATCGACGGGTCCTCGCCCTTGTCGATCGCTCCCTGGCGGATCCGATCCGGCTCCTCGCGCAGCCTTGCCAGCCCGATGCTCATGCGTCGATAACTCCCGTGGTGTTCTCCGGCGGCCCGGGCCGCATCGCCACTGAGTTTAGCCCGGGCAATGGCAGCGCGGGGCAGTAGGCCATCAGAATCGGTCCGGCTCAAGCACCAGCTGGGGTCACGGGAAGCGTGTCCGCGACCTCGAACCGGGCCCGGCCGGGATCAACCGGCTGCGGCCCGCAACCGCTCCACCACGAAGCCGGGTTCGAGGCTGGCCAGCAGCCAGCCGGCGCGCGGGCCGTTCGTTCGGCCCAGGAAAGCCGCGTACAAGGCACCGAATGCGCGCCCGGACGGCATTTCCGTTTCGGCGGCCACACGGAAGATCAGGCCCTGCCATGCGTCGCCCGACCCAGGCGTCTCGGCCGCGGCAGCCGTGGCCAGCGCGCCAAGGTACGCCCGCTGCGCCGCGTCCAGCGCCGCAACTTCCTCCGGCACGGCGTCGTGGCGGATGACGAGGCGCGCCCGCGCCGGCGCATAGGAGTCCAGCCAGGCTCGGGCCGAGACCGTTCGCTCGGCGAGAATCGCGGCTTCGAACGCGCTCAGCGAGGCGCCCTTCTCGGCCTCCATTCGCTCGGCAATGTCGACGCCGGGGATCTGCGCCAGCAGGGCGAGGTGCGCGAAGGCGGGTCGAAACGCCCCGGCGGCCTCAGCCACGTCCGGCGAGGGCGCGAGCAGCGAGTAGGCAAAGAGACGTTCGTAGTCGGCCGGCAGCTCGCCCTTGACCTCGCGTCCCGCGGTCGCCGCGGCGATCCGATCGAACTCGTCGAAGAGCCGCGGGATCGTGTCGCCTTCCGGGTCGAATTCGATCACCTGGCTCGGTCGCGGGCGCAGGAAGAGGAAGCGCAGCTGCTCGGGCGGGAGAACCTCGGCGATCGTGTGCGCGGCGGCGCCCTGACCCTTCGACGTCGACATCTTCTTGCCACCGACGTTGAGGAACTCGTACGCGACGTTGCGCGGCGGCTCAACCTCGAAGACCTCGCGGCTGATGGCGTCCGAGCGATCGCGGGAACCGCCGGCGGTGGCCAGATCCTTGCCGCAGCCCTCGATCGTCACGCCGAGCAAGCCCCATTTGGCGGCCCACTCCAGGTTCCAGGGCAGCTTGGCCCGGCCGCCCAGCGGCGAGAGGCGACCCTCGTGGCCGCAGCCGCGCGCCCACGAAACCATGTCCGGCAGGCATGCGTACGCGACTGTCTCGCCGTCCCAGTCGGTGGCGTACGTGGTGCCGATCCTGCCGCATTGCTCGCATATGACCTGGATCGGCAGCCAGCTGGCGGTGCGTTCGACATGGCTGACGCGCAGGTAGATCGCCCGCACTCGATCCGCCCGATCGAGGGCCAGATTGACGTACGGGTCCATCTGCCCGGCCGCGTACAGCTCGCTTACCCAGTAGAACTTGGGTTTGATGCCGAGCGGCTCGAAAGTTCGGAAGAAGATCTCCCCGACGAAGTGGCGAGCGTAGTTGGCCGCGCTGCTGCCCTCGGGGGCCGGCACGCGCGAGAGCGGCGCGCCCATGTACTTCTCGACCGCGTCGGGTGTCAGCTTCGCCTGCGAGTCCATGGCGTCCATGTCGTCGACGCCGTAGAGGAACGTGGCCTCTACACCGGCCTGCCGCAGCGCCCGATAGATGGCGTCGTGGAGGACGACCCCGCGCAGGCTACCGACGTGGACGGTACCCGAGGGCGACTTCGAATCGTTGACCACCTGGCGGCCCGAAGCGGCCGCGGCAAGCTCGTCGGCCCAGTACACGGCGGCGCCCCGCTCAGTGAATTTCGAGGATCTTGTATGAGAAGTCCCCGGCCGGGACGTGGACGACGACCGACTCGCCCTTGTGTTTGCCCAGGAGCGCACGGCCGACCGGCGACTCGTTCGAGATCTTGCCCTCGCGCGGGCTGGCCTCGGTCGAACCCACGATCGTGAAGTGCTCCTGGCCGTCCGAACCCTCGACCTTCACGGTCGAACCGATCTGGACGTGGTCGGTGCCGTGATTACCGTCGATGATGGTCGCATTCTTGATGAGCGCTTCGAGACGCTGGATCTGACCCTCGACGAATGCCTGCTCGTTCTTGGCGTCCTCGTACTCGGCGTTCTCCGCCAGGTCGCCGTGCTCCTTGGCGTCGTGGATGCGCTGCGCGATCTCGGCCCGACGGACGTTGACCAGCTCTTCCAGATCCACTCGAAGCTTGGTCAGACCATCTTCCGAGATGTACTGAGTCTTGTTGTTCACCGCCGAGGGGCTCCGTTCTCGTCGAATGCGACCCTGGGTCGGGCCTAGAAGGGCCCGCGATAAAGAAGAACTCCAGGCGTCACCATCCCGGTGCCCTGAAGTTCGGCCGGCGCGTATCCTAGCCGCCGCCCTCCCTCGTGTCAAAGCAATAAGTACCAGGTCCCGGGCGCCGGCGGACCAGATCGGCTGGCGGATGTGTCGCCGCACCGTCGCGCGGCCATTTCGATTTGGCCGTCCACTCGAATTCGCCCGAATCGGGGAGAACGGAGGTCCAGGTGGGGAAGGACCTATGAGTCCTGGCAACCTGAAACGAGACTGGCCATTCTTCGGCCATAAACCAGCATCAACACCGGCCCCGACGCTCGGATCCTTCCTCCTCCTCCCCGAGCGCCGGGGCCGGTCCTCGTCTGCAGGGGGTCAGGACCGCACGGGCCGGCCAGGGCGACGGTCAACTCACTGATCGCGGGGATCGCGGGCGCGAGCCGCTCAGCTGCCGAGCTGAAGGAGCCGGCCGCGGATGCGTTGCATCGACATCCGGTCGGCAAAGGCGACAAAGACGGTGTCATCGCCGGCGATGCTGCCCACGACCTCCGGCCAGCGCGTCCGATCCAAGGCCGCCGCGATGGCGTGGGCTGAGCCGGGGAGGGTCTTGATGACGAGCATCAGGCCCGCCTCGCGGATCTCGACCGGGAGATCGTGAAGGAGCGCCCGCAGCCGTTCCTCGCCGGTGCTCTCCGCCTCGGTGACCCGAGCCGGCACGATGTACGACTGGACCCCGTCCTGGCTGGCCTTGATGAGGCCGAGCTCCGCGACATCTCGACTGATCGTGGCCTGAGTGGCACGGAAGCCACGGTCACGAAGGGCCGCCGCCAGTTCCTGTTGAGTGCGGATCGGCCGCTGCCCAAGCAGATCGCGTATCTCGCGCTGCCGGAGCTGCTTCATCACTTCCATCGCGCCGCCGTCCTCCCCGATCCGTCCCCTGCAATCATCGAACCCCTCTCATGCGCCGTGGGGGTTGAGCAGGATGACGAAGACCGCGATCGCGGCCAGCACGCGATACACGACAAACAGGGTAACCGGCTGACGTCGCAGGAATTCCAGCATGAAATGGATGGCCAGGATGCCCGACGTTGCCGCGGCGACGAAGCCGATGATCACGAGGCGCATCTCGGGGTTCACGCCCGCCTCGCCGGTCAGGAGCTTGCGCGCCTCCCACAGCCCGGCACCGGCGACGACCGGCGTCGCCATCAGGAAGCTGAACCGGGCCGCAGCCTCTCGGCTCAAACCCTCGAATAGCCCCGCGGCGATGCTGATACCGGAGCGGCTGATGCCCGGAACGAGGGCCAGGACCTGAGCGATGCCGATCACGAGCGCGCCGCCGAAGGTCATCTCCTCCATCTCGCGGACCTTACTGCCCCAGCGGTCCGCCAACCACAGGATCGCGGCGCCGACGCAGAGCATTGCCGCGACTGGAGCGGGGTCGCGAACCCACGACTCGATCGTGTCGGTCAGCAGCGGTCCGATGAGCACGGCCGGGATGGTGGCCACGACCAGGAGCCAGGCCATCTTGCGGTCCGGATCGTCGCGCAGGGAACGGTCGCGAATGCTGGCCAGGCCGGCGGGGATGAGCGTCAGCCAGTCGCGCCAGAAGTACAGGATCAGCGCCAGGAGCGTACCCATGTGGAGCATGACGCTGAAGGCCAGAGAGTTGATGAAGGGATTCGTCCAGCCCATCGCCCAGGGCACCAGGATCAGGTGGCCGGAGCTGGAGACGGGTATGAACTCGGTCAAACCCTGAACGAGGCCCATGATCAACGCCTGGATGGACAGGTCCACGCGATGTCTCCTCCCGTGCGATTGCTTCAGGGTCCCGTTTATGGGCGGGCGAGCCGCGGTGGGACGGACGCGGCTCGCAATGCACCGAGTGGCTCGCCTAGCGGATGAAGAGCGGGGCCATGACCAGCGTGATCGTGGCCAGCAACTTCACCAGAACGTGGAGCGAAGGACCGGCAGTGTCCTTGAACGGATCGCCGACGGTGTCGCCGACGACGGCGGCAGCGTGCGCAGGCGTGCCCTTGCCCAGCACCTTGCCGTCGGCATCGAGCAGGTGACCCGACTCGATGTACTTCTTGGCGTTGTCCCAGGCGCCGCCGCCGTTGTTGAGGACGGTGGCGAGCAGGACTCCGGCGATGGTGCCGACCATCAGCAAACCGGCCACGGCCTGGTAGCCGAGCAGGATGCCGACGATGATCGGAGTGGCGACGGCAACAGCACCGGGCAGCATCATCTCGCGGAGGGCGGCGCGGGTCGTGATGTCCACGACTCGAGCGTAGTCCGGCCGACCTGTGTAATCCATGATCCCGGGGATCTCACGGAACTGGCGTCGGACTTCGACGATGATCGCCTGAGCGGTCGTGCCGACTGCCCGGATGGCCAGTGAGCTGAAGAAGTAGACGAGCATCGCGGCGATCAGCGCGGCCACGAAGACGTTGACGTCTTCCAGGTTGACCGAGGTCATGGGCGCGCTGCCACGGTTGACCAGGATCAGGTTGACCTTGTCGATGTAGGCCGAGAAGAGGAGGAAGGCGGCCAGCGAAGCGGACGCGATGGCGTAGCCCTTGGTCAGCGCCTTGGTCGTGTTGCCGACCGCGTCGAGACGGTCGGTGATGTCGCGAGCGCCGGCCTCGGCGCGGCTGAACTCGGCGATGCCACCGGCGTTGTCGGTGATCGGGCCGAACGTATCCATCGCCAGAACGTAGGCGCAGGTCATGAGCATGCCCATGGTCGCAACGGCCGTGCCGAAGACGCCCCCGACATTCTTGCCGGTCGCGTCGAGCAGATTGGCTTGAGAGCCGAGCCAGTTGCTGGCCAGAAGGGCGACGCCGATGGTGATCGCGGTGACGGCCGTGGTCTCGAAGCCGACCGCCATGCCGGAGATGATGTTCGTCGCCGGACCGGTCTTCGATGCCTCGGCGATCTCGCGAACGGGTCGGTAGCTGCCCGCCGTGTAGTACTGCGTGATGTAGACGAACGCGATGCTGGTGGCCAGGCCAACGATGCCGCAGCCGAAGAAGTAGACCCAGGCGGGTATGCCGTTGTTGCCGCTGATGCCGACGGGGGTCTGCATCATCACGTTGGTCACCAGGACCAGCGACAGGGCACTCAGTATCGTCGTGACCCAGTAACCGCGATTGAGGATGTTCATCGGGTTCTCGGTCTCTTTGCCGCGGATGAAGAACATCGCGACGATCGTGGAGATGAGACCGAAGGCTCGAACGACGAGCGGGAAGAAGATCCAGGCCTCCGGGTGCGGCCACCCGGCATGCTGGGCAAGAACGTAGAGGCTGCCGCCCAGGATCATGGCGCCGATGTTCTCGGCAGCGGTGGATTCGAAGAGGTCGGCGCCGCGGCCGGCGCAGTCGCCGACGTTGTCACCGACGAGGTCGGCGATGACGCCCGCGTTGCGAGGATCGTCCTCGGGAATGCCGGCCTCGACCTTGCCGACGAGGTCCGCGCCCACGTCGGCGGCCTTGGTGTAGATCCCGCCGCCGAGCTGGGCGAAGAGGGCCACGAAGCTGGCGCCGAAGCCGTAGCCGACGATCAGGAACGGTGCGTCATGCGTGTTCTGGCCGCCGGCGAGTCCGCCGTTGACGGCGAAGATAGACCACACACCGAGCAGCGACAGGGAGACGACCAGGAAGCCGGAGACCGCGCCGCCGCGCATAGCCACCTGGACCGCTTCGACGAGGCTCCGGCGGGCGGCAGAGGCCACGCGGACGTTCGCCCTGACGCTGACCAGCATGCCGATGATCCCGCAGGCCATCGAGCAAGCGGCACCCACCAGGAACGCCCCGCCCGTGCGGAAGCCCAGGGGCCAGCCGTAGGTCGAGGTATCCGCGACGCTCTGAGTATTCTCGAGGAGCGCGATCACCACACCGATCACGACTGCGCCAACCAGGGCGAGTCCACCGATAGTGAGGTACTGGCGCTTGATGAAGGCGACCGCGCCCTCTTGGATCGTCGCGGAGACGTCCATCATTTCCTTGGTCCCGGTGTCGCGAGACAGGACGTCATGGGCGAGGAAGATCGCGAACCCTACCGCGATCAGACCCGCGATCGGGATGAACCATTGGAGCACATTTGGGTCCATAGGGGGCGAGCGGCTCCTTCTCTAACGGGCACGGGGGGAGCGCTGCGGGACGGCGCGCTTCCTGGGACAAGGCCCGGATCCGATTCATGAGTTGCATACTCGGGCCGCGCGGAGTGTATCAACGGCCCAAAGGGGGGGTCAAACTGCGGAAGGTCCCCTGCATATGCAGTCACCGCCGCCGAAGCGGGGCGAATGGTCCCGCCGACTCGGGACGTATGGCCCGAGCGGCCCCGCCAGGCCGGCGGGGCCGGCGACAGCCGACAGAGGCGGGCCAGGCCGCGCGGCCGCTATGGCAGCCAGAGCGGATAGGCGCCGTCCGTAGCCAGCTGCGTAAGCCCCGAGCCGTTGATCCCGATGACCCAGATCCCTCCTGAGACCGCCGGGCCCGAGACCGTCGGGCTCGGCGGCCCGAAGCGTCCAAAGACAATGAGGGAGCCATCGGGCGAGAAGGATGGCGAGCCGTCGCTCCAGGTCGGATCGGAGGTGAGCGCGCTCGACGTTGCCGAGCTGCCCGAAGACGCGAAGACCAGATGAGCCGATCCGTCTGCGATCTGGACGGCGAACGCCACGTTGCCGTTCACGGCGACTGTCAGGTCGCCCGCTGCCGCGCCTACTCTGGTTGTGGCGCCGCCGGTCGTGACCTGGAAGCAGGACCACGTGGCGCCCCGATCGGTGCTGGCGACGACGTAGAAGGCGTTGTCTTGCGGATCCCAGATCGGCCGCGAATTGCCCGTAAGCCCCAGCACCTGCGGCGGGTTGACCCCAGTCATATCCACCAGCTCCACCGCGTTGTCGTTCCCACGCACCAGGAGCATCGCGTTGCCGTCCGCTGAGAACGCCGCTCGCGGGGCCCAGGACGTCTCCCCCGGAGAGCCCGTCAACTCGTCTCCGTGGAGCGCTACGCTGCCGAGGCCGGGCGCCCCGTCCGGGGACACCTGCCTGGGATCGACTCCGGAGACGATCGGGATTCGCCAGTAGCCCTGGTCGGCGCCGGTGGGGTCGCGGCGCCCAACGACGATCGCGGTCCCGTCCGGGGTGAACTCGGGCGCGTAATCGAAGGCGCCGGCTGCAGTGAGGACGTGCACGTTGTCCCCATCGATCGCCATCCGCTTGACCACGCCGCCGGCCGCGTACGCAATCGTGTTCCCGTCGCCGCTGACGTCGAAGCCGCTCACCGGGACGAGCTCCGCCGTGACTTCGTGCTGGTTCGAGCCATCGGGGTTCATCACCCAGACGTTGGCAACGCCGCCCCGATCGGACAGATAGACGATCTGGTTCTGGGCGGTTGTCGGAGGCTCGCCGGTGGTGAAGGTCCACGATTCCGCGGTGGCGGCCTCACCGTCGGTGCGCCGGACGTTCGGGCTCATCGATGCCGTGTAGGTGGTGTGGGAGGCGAGCGGGGAATCCGGCGTGAAGACCAGGACGTTCTGGCCCGAGGCAGCCGGCGAGGCGGCCAGCTGAGTGGGCGACGGCGACGCGGGCACGGAAGGCTGGCGGTCGTCAGGGAGCGTCATGACCTCGACCTTGCCACTGACCGGCGGCGTCAGATGGATGGCGTCGGCGATCGAGGAAGGGTCGATCGGGCCGTCGAAAACCACCGCTATCGGGCTCCGGACACTGACTCCGGCGACGTTGGCGGCGGGGATCAGCGCATTGACTCTCAGACCCATCCCGACGGTCGTGAAGGTCGTCTCGTAGGGGGCGAGCGGCGTCCCGTCGGTGTCGACGGCCGGGTCGCCGAGCTTGATCGTGTAGGTCGTTGCGAAAGATAGGGGATTGTTGGGAACGATCGAGAGCGTCGGGCCGTTCCAGGAGGCGGTGAAGGGCGCGTCCGGCACGATCGTCAAGCCAGCCAGAACCTTCTGCAAATCCATGTACCGGTCGAAGGTGACCTGGATCGCCGTGTCGACCGGAACCGACGCTTCCTTCGGCGCCGGCGCGACCGACTGAATGGTGGGTGCCCCGACGGTCGTGAAGGTCAGATCCTGGCTCTTGCCCTGGCTGTTGCCTGCCAGATCCTGCACCCCCGCCGCCATATGGACCTTGAAGGTGGTCGAGAGAGGCAACTTGGCCGACGGGGTCAGGATCAGCGTCAGGCCCTGCCAGTGGGGCGAGACCGCGACATTCGGGCCGATTGAAAAGGCCGCCTCGGCGGTTTGGCGCTTGACTTGCTCGCTGAACACGACGTCAATCGAGGTCCGTGTCAGGGCGAGATTGCTGTCCGGCGAAAGGGCGCTCAACCGGATCTGGTACGTCGGCGGGACTCGATCGACGGCCGTTGCGTTGTAGAGGACGACCGCCACGAGGACAAGGCCCGCGATCGGAGCCAGCGCTCTGATGAACCGACCGCTGCTCAGCCAGCCAATTCGGTCTTGAACTTCCACAGGGCAGGACGATAGCACAGCCCCTATACTCGCGGACTTGTGAAGCACCGATCGCTGGGCTGTCTCTTCGAGGTGCTCGAGACACTGCTCTTGACCCTCATCGTCTTCCTCGTGATCCAGCTGTTCGTCGCCCAGCCGTACCAGATTCAACAGCAATCTATGGAGAACTCGCTCCTGCCGAATCAGTACGTTCTGGTCGACAAGCTGACCCCGCACTTCGACGACTTTCACCGGGGCGACATCGTCGTCTTCAGCCCGCCGCCGGGCTGGGCCAGCGACGCGGCGGGCACGCCATTCATCAAGCGGGTCATCGGCATCGCCGGCGACACGGTCGACATCCACGATGGCTTCGTCTTCGTCAACGGGACGAAGCTCGACGAGCCCTACCTCTATCAAGACCAGCCGACTGTGCCGGCCGATCCGAAGACCCACACCTGGAAGATCGCGGCCGGGCAGCTCTTCGTCCTGGGCGATCATCGAGCCGATTCGAAAGACTCACGAGCCTTCGGGGCGATAAG
>Ga0182021_10004516_pt1 | contig 16370 bp, 12 predicted proteins | sample 612E3MmetaG_FD_120493 | JGI IMG/M metagenome (GOLD analysis project Ga0182021, IMG submission 120493) | Permafrost microbial communities from Stordalen Mire, Sweden - 612E3M metaG (Illumina Assembly) | ecosystem: Environmental > Terrestrial > Soil > Wetlands > Permafrost | place: Sweden...
GCCTTTTCAAAATCAAGTTCCTGGGCGGCAAGATGCATCTCTTCTTCAAGTCCGCTTATTATATTATCTATTTTGGATAAGTCCATAGACATTAGCCCGTCTTCCGTAAATGAACCTCTTTTTTCTGATATTGCCGCAGCTGATGCTGATGCAGTTGTTTTTCTTGATTCTTTTTTTGATTTTATGCCTGAAGCGAAAAGAATGTCAGAGATATTTTTACTTATCGTGACAGGCACAATACCGTTTTTTTCATTATATTCCGCCTGAAGTTTTCTTCTGCGGTTTGTCTCATCCACAGCATATTTAATGGACCCCGTTATATTATCAGCATACATTATCACAGTCCCATTGACATTCCTTGAGGCCCTCCCTATTGTTTGTATAAGTGCGGTCCCTGACCTTAAAAATCCTTCTTTATCTGCATCCAGTATTGCTACCAGAGATACTTCAGGAAGGTCCAACCCTTCACGAAAAAGATTTATCCCGACAAGGACATCAAAATCTCCATTTCTCAGCCCTCTCAATATTTCAATCCTCTCAAGAGTGTCGATATTTGAATGCAGGTAACGCACCCTAATATTTTTCCCCGCAAAATAATCTGCCAAATCTTCTGCCATCTTTTTTGTCAGTGTGGTGACCAGCACCCTATCCCCTGCGGCAACTCTCTTTTTTATTTCTGACAACAGGTCATCTATCTGGCCATTTGAAGGCCTTAATGAGATCTCCGGATCGATAAGCCCGGTTGGCCTTATTATCTGTTCTGAAATCTGTGCACTGACTTTATATTCAAACGGCCCAGGCGTAGCTGATGTAAAGATCACTCTTTTTAGTTTTGCCAGGAATTCGTCAAACATTAAAGGCCTGTTGTCAAGCGCAGACGGCAGCCTGAAGCCGAAATCCACCAGCGTCTGCTTCCTTGACCTGTCGCCTTCATACATTCCGCGAACCTGCGGAACTGAAATATGGGATTCATCAATTATTGTAAGGAAATCTTCAGGAAAAAAATCTATCAGTGTGTTCGGGGTTTCCCCAGGGTTTTTCCCAAGGATATGACGCGAATAGTTCTCTATTCCGCCACAGAAACCGATCTCAGTAATCATCTCCATATCGTATCTTGTCCTTGACTCCAGTCTCTGGGCTTCAAGCAGTTTGCCGTTGCTTTTGAAGTATTCGATCCTTGAAATAAGTTCTTCTTCTATTGTTTCAAGAGCTTTTTCAACCCATTCCGGTTTTGCAAGAAAATGAGTCGCTGGAGAGATGACCACATTATCAATATCAGAAAAAATCTCACCTGATATAGGGTCAAACTCGATTATCCTTTCAACTTCATCTCCAAAAAGCTGCACCTTTAAGGCCCTGTTCTGGTAAGCCGGAAAAATTTCAATATTGTCGCCCTTTACCCTGAAGTTACCCTGTGAAAACTCATAGTCATTTCTTTCATATTTGACGTTTACAAGGTTTCTTATAAGCTTGTCTCTCGGATACTGGCTTTTTTTCTTTATAAATATCATCTGCTTTTCATACTCGACAGGCGAGCCGAGATTATAAATGCATGAAACACTGGCTACCACTATTGTATCTTTGCGCATAATGAGGGAATTAGTGGTCGAAAGCCGCAGTTTTTCTATCTCCTCATTTATCGAAGTGTCCTTTTCGATGTACATATCCTTACTGGGAATATAGGCTTCAGGCTGATAGTAGTCATAGTAGCTGACAAAATATTCGACTGCATTATCAGGGAAAAACTCCTTGAACTCATTGCAGAGCTGGGCGGCAAGGGTCTTGTTTGGCGCAAGGACCAGTGTTGGCAGCTGGACCGACTGTATTACGTTTGCCATCGTATAAGTCTTGCCAGAACCTGTAACACCAAGGAGAGTCTGGTATTTGTAATCACTCTGTATTCCCATGGAAAGCTTCGCTATGGCGTTTCCCTGGTCCCCCTGCGGCTTATAGTTTGAAACTATCCTGAATATATTAGCATTGCTGCCATTTTCAATATTTGATTGCATATATATCGGGCTTTATTTTTTCTGCCAGTTCAAAGATTTTTTTTCCAAGACTTGTCTTTGAACCATTATTTCTAATCGTAAAATCCACTGATTTCTTAATATATTTTATATGCTGGCCTTCAATGCGCAGAATTGCCTCGCTTTCAGGCATCCCGGTTTTATTTTTCAACAATTTCAGCCTTTTTTGCTTGTCTGAAGTGACCCAAATAATAAGGTCGCATAATTTGTTGATACCGATATTAAATAGTATTGCCGCATCTATGATTACACATTTAACCTCTTTATTTTTATTCAGGAATTCTTCAATTTTTTTTAGGATTTCGCCTGCCATTATATTATTGAGCTTTTCAAGGTCATCTTTTGATGAGAAGACTACCTTGCCAAGGCTTTTATAATCAACAAGGCCATCCTGGCTTAATATGCATTCACCGAAGCAGGCCTTTAATCTTTCAACCAGGCCCGGATTTTCACAGTAGATTTCTTTTGCCAATGAGTCCACATCCAATACAGTAGTTTCAGGGATGAATTCTCTAAGATATGAGCACACCGTACTTTTACCCGAAGCCATCTTTCCGGCAATCCCAATAATATAAATCGGTCTCACCCCTTTTCTAAAAATATACAGGATATAAAAAATCCTATAACATTATTTCTTTTCAAAAATAATACCTTAAGAATGTTATTAAAATATTTGGCGGTTATTATGGCCAACCTGGAATTTTTTTTGGCCCGGTCACATAAAAAATCTATAGCCCAAGTATTTAAAAATTTCGTATAAAAAACAAGAATTCACTTTGCCAAAGAATAAAGAGTTAAAAAAAATATTCCGGTATATCAATCTTTATATATAAGACTTTCATACCGGAAATATTTTTAATTTCTATATTTAAGCTTTGCCTTAAGATTTCTCCGGATATTATCCGTCTGATTTCATTACTTAATAATTTAGTCCAGATTTGCTTCGTGCTTCATTTCTTCCAGGAGCTTCTTTATGGTCTGCTTCTTTTCTGCATCTATGCTGCTCTCAGTATCCGGCTCGGCTGCTTTTCTTTTAGCCTTGACCTGCGTTTTTTCGCTTTTGGGTGCTGCGTCCGCATCTGCTTCAGGTTTATCAGCAGTATCTTCCTGCGCTTCTTCAATATTTTCAGCCACAGATTCCTGTGATTGCAGGTTTTCTTCAATATCATGCCCCCGGTCTTTCATCCTGGATTCCTCATAGGCTTTCTTTTCTTCAGCAAGTTCAGGGTGTTCAACCTGTCTTACGCTGAAAGCCATTCTTCTTTTATCAAAATCGATATCTATGATCCTGACACTAAGCTCATCCCCGATTTTTGCAACATCACTGGGCCTTTTGACCATTTCTACTGCAAGCTCTGAAATGTGTACGAGACCTTCCATACCCTGTTCGATCTGCACAAAGAGACCAAACTTTACAATTCTTGTTACCTTACCTGTGGCAACATCATTTATTTTAAACTTCTTTATCTTCTCAAGCCATGGATCTTTTTGGGTCTGTTTCAAACCTAATGACAATCTTTGCTTTTCTCTGTCAATATCCAAAACTTCAACGCTTACCGCATCATTGACTTTTATAACTTCTGAAGGATGTTTTACATGATTCCAAGACAGTTCAGAAATATGGATAAGCCCGTCAATACCGTCGACATCCACAAATGCCCCGAAATCGGCAATACTAGTAATGACGCCATCCCTTATCTGCCCGATTTCTATACTGTCAAGAGCTGCTTTTCTCTGCTCTTTTCTTTCGCCTTCAATTATTGCTTTTCTTGAAAGAACAACATTATTTCTGTTTCTGTCCACTTCTATAATCTTGCACTGGCACTTTTCGCCAATATAAGAAATAAGTTCCCTTGTTTTCCTGACATCAATAAGGGAAGCCGGAAGGAAACCGCGTAATCCGATATCCAGGATAAGGCCTCCTTTTACACATTCTATAACTTCGCCCTCAACAATCTCCTGGTTTCTGTAAATCTCTTCAATCCTGTCAAAGCTCCTTTCGACTTCGGCCCTCTTTTTTGAAAGAATAAGCCTGCCGTCCTGATCCTCTTTTTGCAGAACCATAATGTCTATAACATCTTCGATATTCAGGACTTCTTCAGGCCTGACATTGTTCCTGATTGAAAGCTCTGCCATCGGAATAACGCCCTCTGACTTGTATCCTATGTCTATAAGGACCTCGTCTTTATCGATTTTCACTACTTTTCCCTGTAAAATGTCACCTTCATTAAAACTGATAATGGTGATGTCGTAGTTGGGAACCATTTCTCCATTATCGTTTGCGATCATGAAGTTTTCGTCTGTTAGTCTGTTGATATTATTGTTTTTAATCATTGTAAAAAAAATTACCCTCCATTTTTTCAAATCAAAACGCAAAAAAGAATATCATGTATAAAGCATTTTATCAATATTTTGCAAATAATATTATAGAAATATTTTTATTATTAAAAAAGACCGATATTTTTAAGTTTTAAGCGGAAAACCTGGCGAAATTCAGATATACCAGTTTTCAGCGATTTTAACATCGACTTTTAATTTCGTGACAAGCTCCACACAGTTTTCCAATGAATTAATTACCAGGTTTTTGACAATATCTGTATCTTTTTTCCTGAATTCAAGCACAATTTCATCATGGACATGCAATATTATGTTACAGTCAAGCTTTTGCCTGCAGATTTCATTAAAAAGTACTACCGTCGCCAGTTTCATAATGTCCGCCGCACTGCCCTGGATGGGTGTGTTTACCGCGAGCCTTTCGCCGAGACTCCTGAAGTTTGCATTTGTGCTTGCCAATTCCTTTATGAATCTTTTCCTTCCAAACATCGTGGTAGCCATACCTGTTTTATAAGCTGACTCTATAAGGAAATTTATATATCTTTTGACTTTGGGATACCTTTCAAAATACAACCTTATATATTCCCTCGCTTCTTCTTCAGTAATAGAAAGCCTACTTTTGAGCCCAAATTCTGTCATGCCATATATAATCCCAAAATTTATTGCTTTTGCCTTTCTTCTTAAATTCTCATCGACATCCTCATAGTTTACTGCAAATATTTCAGAAGCTGTCCTTGTGTGAATGTCCTGGCCGGAATTAAAAGCGCTTATCAGGTCCTCATCCTGCGAAAGATGAGCAAGTATGCGAAGCTCTATCTGCGAATAGTCTGCTGATATAAGGTAGTCATAAGCCTTCCCGGGAATGAATGCCTTTCTTATCTGCTTGCCCAGTTCTGTCCTGATAGGAATATTTTGCAGGTTTGGGTTATTGGAACTTATTCTTCCCGTAGTGGTGCCAAGCTGGTTATATGTGGCGTGCACCCTGCCGTCTGCGGGATCAGCCAGATTTGGAAGTACATCTATATAAGTATTTTTCAGCTTGACTTTTTCCCTGTATTCAAGGATTTTGTCTATCACGGGATGGGAATCACGTATTGCAAAAAGAGAGGCGGCATTGGTTGAAAAACCTGTCTTGGTTTTTTTTGTAGTGGAAAGATTTAACCTCTTGTATAAGATCTCTGCAAGCTGTTGGGTGGAATTTATATTAAATTCTGAGCCGCACATGTAATAAATATCCTTTGTCAAGCTGCCAATATCAAGGTTGTATTCCTTAAGAAGCTGGCCCAAATATTCCCTGTCAATATTTACACCTTTAAATTCCATGTCAGCAAGAACTTTTACAAGCGGACATTCAATTGTGTCATACAAATTGTCCAGTTCTTCTTCGGTTATTTTTCTTGAAAGGATCTCCTCAACCTGCGGATAATGCATTAGCGTTTCCATCAGAGCTGCAATATTTTTGCTTTCCTGCAACTTTTCCGGGCTTTCAAAATCGGGGTTATCATTGATGCCGGAACTGCCGGTGACAGCGGTGCCGGAATTGATGCCGCAACTTCCATTGATTCCGGCGGCGCCTGGTTTTTGGGGTGATGTGTTTATATCACTTGCGCCATCCTCTTCAAAGCTGAAAGCCATCTGGCTGTGGTCTCTCAGATTATCATTTGCGCAAGTAACTTTATAATTTCCATTCCGGCCGTCCGTATGATTTGGCATTGAATTATTAAAATCCATAGCTTCAAATCCGAGACTTTCAGCTCCTGCCGAGAGAATATCTATTCCAGTTATTTCCAGAAACAGCTCATCTAAAGATATGCCGGGCTTTTCCGCATTTAAAAGCAGGTATAGTATCTTATAATCTAATATCCTGCCTTGCATATTAATGGCATGCTTGTAAAGGAATTTATATATTTGTTTCAAATCAAAACCTGATTTAATGATTTCACTGTTTTCGAGCAGTCTTGCAAGTTCCTTGATTGCCAGGGGATCTTTGAGAGTTTTGCTGTCGAATATATAGTAATTATTCAAGCTGTCCATCAAAAGTAAAAAACTTGTTTGGAAAAGCGCAATATATAGCTTTTTCTCCTTTAAAAACACCGTGCTGTCTGCCAGTCCCCGATAGAGCTTCTTTTTGGCAATTAGCCCTGCATATCCGGCAATTAATCCGGGGCTTGTTTTATTTTTTAATGCGCTTAAACCGGGTCCGTCACCCCCTGATGTATTTAATTCAGCTGCGCCTGTCCCTGATGCACTTAATTGTGGTTCAATAAAAACTTGTGGCCTGATTCTATTGCTGCTTTGAGTTGCGTATTTAAGCCTCTTCTTTAGAGTATTAAATTCAAGCAAATTAAATATATTGTCTGCTTTTGCCATATCAAATCCCTCAGCGTTTTTTTCCAGTATGGCCTGAATGTCTATTTGAAGGCTGCTGTTTAATTCAATCAGGGTCCTGCTTTTTTTTGCATTCCCTTCGTTTTCTAAAAGCAGGATTTTAAGTTTTTCCTTTTTTACATCCTCAATGTTTTCATAAATAGCATCGATTGTTCCAAACTGCATTATCAATTCGAGGGCTGTTTTAGGCCCGATTCCGGACACTCCCGGTATGTTATCTGAAGAGTCGCCCATAAGCGCAAGAAGCTCTTTTATCTTATCTGGTTTTACTCCAAATTTTTCAATAACCTGTGCCTCATCATATAGTACAGTATTGGTTATGCCTTGTTTTAGGGCCATAACCTTCACGTTATCTGATACCAGCTGCAGTATATCTTTATCGCATGAAACTATAATTACTTCTTCAGTATTGCCGGACATGCTGCCTGTAAGGGTTGCTATAATATCGTCCGCCTCAAAACCTTCCATTGCAAGTACTGTGATATTTAAAGATTCAAGGACTTCTTTTATCAAAGGCATCTGTACTATCAATTCATCAGGCATTTTTTTCCTTGTTGCCTTGTATTCTTCAAAAAGCTCATGCCTGAAAGTGGGGCCTTTGCTGTCAAAAGCACATATGATAATATCCGGTTTCTGCTCTTCAAGAAGTTTTAGTATCATGCTGGTAAACCCTAAGACGGCATTTGTCATTGTCCCTGCAGAAGTCGCTATGGTTTGAGGCAATGCATAAAAAGCACGGTAGGCGATATTATTGCTGTCAACCAGCACAATTTTCTTTTTCTTTTCCATAACTGGTAATTCTATATCTAAAAGTTCCTTTTCTCTATATAAAAGTATTCGAAACCTTTCTTGATTATAGGAATGATTAATTGTATCATTTCAAATGTGCCCGAGTGGTGGAATTGGTAGACGCGCTGGACTCAAAATCCAGTGAATCGTAAGGTTCGTGCCGGTTCGATTCCGGCCTCGGGCACCATCTCAATACTAATATCAATACTTTTAGTAATTTAGTTATTATATTATATTTTCGGTTAGAATCCTTTCTCTTTAGCACTAAAGCATTTTTAAATTACATTTCTTGGGATTTTTATCAGTAAAATTATTTATTGCAGCAAAATTATAAGACCCCATACTATTCATGAGGTCTTATTAATTTTTAGAAATTAGGCATTACAATTACTTATTGATTTTTATATTTAAATTATTTTAATCCTAAATCTTTTGTCATATTTTCATATTGTTCTTTAGTTATTTCACCTTTTGCATATCTTTCCTTTAATATCTCTAAATAACGCGTGCCAGTTTTATCTACAGTTGTATTTCCGGATCTTTTTACTAGCCATACAATCAAAAACACTATTCCTGCTACTACTGCTATAAAAAAAATAAAACCAAAGATCATTCCAAATGCGCCAAAACCCATCATACCAGGCCAACCATACATCATGATAAATCACATCCCTTCTATTTAAAAGATACAATAATAGTATCAATATTATGGTATTATGTCAAGGAGATTTTTAAAATAGTGCAAATGTTCCAAAATTAAATTAGAACAACACTTTGAGTTTAATTAATTCACTTATAATTTGGTTTGACTTTTCAATGGTTAGGGGCACCACTTCAATACTTATAGCAATACTTTTGATAATTAAGTTAATATATTTTAATTACTGTTTGAATTCATTCTGGCCAGCCACTTGTTCTTTATCTCTATTTAAATTTTACTAAAAATTAAACGCGCAATAAATTAGGCTCCATACTTTTCTATGGAGCCTAATTTTAAAGGAGGGTAATAAAAAAATTAAAATTTATGTTAAATTAATAAGATTAAAATACTATTAAAATTTAATTAGAGTATTTTAATATAAGCTTAATCCAGTCTTCTCATATCCTTTCTTTGAATTATTTCTAATTTTTTTTATTTTAGATAATCTTTTGATTTGCCAATACTATTGCATTGCATTGAATCATAAAAACGATTATTTGAATTTTATTGAATCCAGCATTGCTTTTATTTCCACATTATTCGGGTGATCCTTACCGATCATCACCAAGTTCACCGCTAATCCATTTGTGAGCCCCCAGACTTCTGTCGTGTCCTTACCTTCTAAGGTAAACCTTGTCCGAAAGAATTTACCAGCAAACATTGTGACTTCTTCAACAGGTGTTCCATTTTGCTGCTTTGCCATCTTCTCCACTAATTCTTTGAGAAAAGCTTCAGTAGATCCTGTGGCGTCACCAACATTTACCATCATAGCATACTCACCCTTCTCAAAAAGCACTCCGCCTGGACTTACCGTTACTTTCCATCCATCGGGCTGCAGGATTGAAAATTTATCAGTTTCGTAAATAGTCCCGTTTACCTTTGATTCTGCTACAATCTCTTTTGTTGCCGGCGCAGTTTCAGAGGTCCCATCTGCAGCCCTGTTTTGGTAATCTTCCTGTGAGGGGCTGCCACAATAACCAGCCAATAAAGCCACACTGGCAATTGCAAGAATCAAAACCAATACAAGCAACCATTTCTTTACTGTTGACATTTCTACTCCCTTCGTTTTTGAAACAATTGCATATTAGTTTGTGGCATTTTAGATTAACGTAAATACTATAAAAATAATTTATTAATGTAAATTAGGAATTATTATATGTGGTTATCGGCGGATGGATTGGAACACTGCCCTAAAGTTAATTTACAAATAGATTTTTCAGATACTTATAATATTATGTTTTACTATATATTTGTATTAATTTATATATTATTTTTAATATTGTTATTTTTTTTAATAAGTCTATAATTGTTATTTAAAGTTTTTTTTAGTATTTACACTCCTGGAGTCCAACCACTGTTTTTTTTATGGTTTGTACAGTTTAAGAAGCATTTGCTTTAACAGATATTTTATTAAAGTAACTATTTTTATAAATATGGCATTACTTAAGCAAGATATTAATTATCTATTCCAAAAAGAAAAATACGCAAATATTATATTTACAGAGCTAAATAAACACCGTGATTTAAATAAAGCCTTATCAACAGTATTAAAAAGAATTCAGGAATTTACTGATGTTGAGGCAACGGCCATAAGACTGCTTCATGACAGTGATTATCCTTATTTTGTTTTTAGCGGATTTCCCCGGGCATTTATAAAAAGGGAAAACAGCATCGTTGCCATTGATAAAAGCGGAAACAAACTTTTATCCCCAAACAAAAAAGACCCCCGGCTTAAATGCATGTGTGGAAAAATTATTGCCGGGAAATTCGATTCTTTACTTTCGTTTTTTACCCAAAGCGGAAGTTTCTGGTCAAACAGTACAACAGAACTGCTTGCTGCTGCCACTGAAAAGGAACTTCAGTCAGAGAGCAGGAATTATTGCAATTATTGCGGTTATGAGTCTGTTGCTTTAATCCCAATTATAAGCGATGACTCCTGTCTGGGCCTTCTCCAACTGAATGATCACAGGAAAAATATATTTTCCCTGGAGTCGATAGAATTTTTAGAAAATATTGGAAAGCAAATTGGTTATTCAGTCCAGAATGACCTGGAATTCAGCAAACTAAGAGATGCTTCTGAAAAAATCAAGATATTAAATGCAAAATTAAAAACACTTGCCGACAAGGACCACCTCACCGGGTTGCTTAACAGGCGCTCATTTATGAAAATCTTGAAATTTGAAAAGAACAGGTCAAATAGGACCGGGAAACCATTTACGCTGATAATGTCAGATATTGATTATTTTAAGAAAATAAATGATACATACGGCCATGATGTTGGGGACAAGATTTTAATTGAGGTGTCAAAAGAATTAAAAAAATCCATAAGAAGAAGCGATACAATATCAAGATGGGGTGGAGATGAGTTTTTAGTGCTTTTGCCTGAGACAAACCAATCTGGAGGAGCAGATCTTGCCGATAAATTATTAAATATTTTTCGGAGGAAAGTGTTCAAATATTCAAACAAAAAAATTAACATTACCCTGAGTTTTGGGGTGTTTGAGTATGAAAAAAATAAAAGCATTAAAGAATTCCTGAAAAGTGTTGACGATCTTTTACTTAAGGCTAAAGAAACCGGAAGAGACAGAATAGTAAAAATTGAAAATTAAGTTCAGGGTTTAAATAGTAAAATTAATTGTTGCAATCCGGCATATTGCTTGGTTGTAACCTGACATAATGATGCTCCGGCTGAAGCGCTGGACTAAAGTCAAATATCATATTGCATAATCCAAACCTTGGCCGATGTTTCTGTTAAATGGGTATATGGGATATATGGGGTATATAGGTTACATGGGTCATAAGGGATTTATTTGTAACCAAATGGCCTTAACCCATTTATAATAACCAGGATTGTAACGCCCACATCTGCAAATATTGCCAGGGATAAATTGCTTAAACCAAAAGCAGCCAAAATTAAAAATATAAGTTTTATTGAAACTGCCAATATAACATTAAACCTTATAATCCCCGCAACTTTTCTTCCGAGCCTTATAAGATAAGGCAGTAAATTCAGGTTATCATTTAACAGCGCTATATCAGAATTTTCTATCGCTATATCAGAACCTGTGGCGCCCATTGCGATGCCAACAGAAGCGCTGGCCAGTGCCGGAGCATCATTTACTCCATCACCGGCCATTGCAACATGTTTATATTCGCTTAGTAGTTTTGTTAACTCAGCAACTTTATTTTCTGGTAATAATTCTGCTTTAACAATTTCAATTCCTAAGTTTGAGGCAATAAATTGTGCGGAAGCCTGGTTGTCTCCGGTTAACATAATCGGTTTTACATTAAGTTTTAGCAGACTTTCTATCAGCGGTTTGCTTTCTTTTCTTATTTCATCAGTTACAGCAATTATCCCTTTGATTCTCTTGTTATCGCTCATCACAATTGCTGTTTTTCCTTGTTTTTCAAGTTCATCAATTCTTTTAAGAATAAAATCATTATTAACAATATTATCAGCAATAGCGAAATTGCCAGAATTAACAAAATTATCAAAATTATAGTTTTTACCTGTATTACTGTTAGTATTACTTCCCTGGTTTTCACTGATAAACCTGATGTTTCCCAAAAAATGTATTTTATCTGTACAAACTGAGCACTCACCGGTTAAACCTTTTCCGGTTACTGATTTAAAATCTTTGAATGCATGAGGCTCGGCTCCAATCTCCAGCGCTTTTTTTACAATGCTTTTTGCAATGGGATGTTCTGAAAAAGCTTCAAGGCCGGCTGCACAGGCAAGTACTTCGATTTCAGTAAATCCATTGAATGCAATGATGTCTGAGACGGTTGGACTTCCTTTGGTCAGCGTCTTTGTTTTGTCAAATGCTATTGCTTTTATTTTCCCCATTTCCTCTAAAAATATTCCGCCTTTTATCAGCGCGCCTTTTTTTGTAGCATTTCCGACTGCCGAAAATATGGTAACAGGAGTTGATATTACAAGTGCGCAGGGACAGGAAATTATCAGTAAAGTCAAGGCCTGCACAAACCAGTAATCAAATGGTTTTTTTAATAAAACTACAGGAATAATTACAAGCAAAATGGCTGCAGCCATAACTGCCGGTGTGTAAATTTTAGCAAACTTTTCAATGAATTTTTGGGATGATGTCTTTTTTTCGGAAGATTTATAAGTTAAATCAATGATTTTGGAAAGAGTATTGTCTTTCCCCTTCCTGGTAACCTCTACTTCAAGATAGCCGTTTCCATTTAATGTCCCGGCATATACAATGTCATTTAAATACTTATTTTTTGGAAGCGGCTCGCCGGTAATCGTGGACTCATCCACCAGAGAACTCCCGTAAATAACTTTCCCGTCCATTGGAATCATATCGCCCGGTTTTACGATTACTGTTTGGCCAATTTCTATATCTTCAATTGAAACTTTTTTTTGCCGGCCCCTGACGGATGCTGCTTTGGGCGTGCCGTCAACTAACTTTTTTAGTGCTGCCTGGCTTCTTTGTATTCCAAATTCCTCCAAATTATCGCCAATGGCAAAAAGAACTATTATGATAGCGGCCTCTTCAAACTGCCTTAAATAAATTGCGCCGATAACAGCAATAGTCATCAGCAGATTTATGTTGGAAAATTTTAGTTTGATTAAACTGCGAAAAGCGCTTAAAAAGACTTCTCTGCCAAAAAAAACAATAATTGCGCCAAATATTGGGAGCTCAATCCATAATGGAGCATGTATGGAAAAATATGAAAGAACCAGGAATGGAACAATTACTGCCAGCGCTGCCAGCTGCCAGCGAAACTTCACATTCTTAAATAATTCTCTCATATACAATATGCCCCATTAATTAAACGGTTCTGTGTTTACAAATTTCAAGCCTGGAGACTATTTCTGCCTTTTTAAAATCTTCTTTTATCTTTTTATCATCTTTGAGCTCATCAATAAGCAAGTTGATGATATTCATAAGATTTGGTTCCAGGTTTTCATTAATTGAATAGTTCACCCACAAGCCGCATTTGCTGTGAGTTATTATTTCTGCTTCTTCCAGTTTTTTAAGGTTAAATGAAATAGTAGGCTGGGAAAGGCCGATTATCTCCTGGATTTCACATACGCACAAGCCGCTTTTACGAAAAATCAGGCAAATTATCCTTAACCTGTTTTCATCTGATAAAGCTTTTAAAATTTTCATTATCTTCTTCATTATAAGCTCCAAAATTTTAAATTAGTAATTACTTAAATTGACCGGCCTTATTCTAAACTTTTCCAGGACAGCTTTCGACGAAAATAAAGCCCGACGTTTACGAGTAAGAGGAGCACCGGCACCTCGACCAGCGGACCGATGACGGCTGTAAATGCCTGCCCCGAGTTAATACCGAACACTGCTATTGCCACTGCTATTGCCAGTTCAAAGTTATTCCCTGAGGCATGGAATGCAATAGTTACAGTTTTACCATAGTCACCGCTAAGCTTTCTTCCCATAAAGAACGATACAAACCACATGATTACAAAATAGATAATGAGGGGAATAGCTATTCGTACCACATCCAACGGTAATTGGACAATGATTTTACCTTTAAGCGAAAACATTACAACAATGGTAAAAAGCAGCGCAATCAATGTGATGGGGCTGATTTTTGGAACGAACTTGGTTTCGTACCAAACTTTGCCTTTTACTTTTACAAGTAAAAATCTGGTGATCATGCCCCCGAAAAAGGGAATACCCAAGTATATCAGGACACTCTGTGCAATTTGCCATATCGAAATGTGCACCTCCATACCCTTAAGACCAAACAAGGGAGGCAAGACGGTAATGAATAAATAGGCAAAAATCGAGTAAAAGACCATCTGAAAGATGGCATTAAAAGCAACAAGGCCTGCGGAGTACTCATTATTTCCCCTGGCAAGCTCACACCATACAATGACCATGGCGATACAGCGTGCAAGCCCGATCATTATAAGCCCGACCATATAATCGGGATATTTACCCAGAAAAAGAATTGCCAGAAAGAACATTAAAATCGGTCCTATGAACCAATTTTGTACCAGTGAGAGAGTCAGCACTTTCCAGTTGCGGAAAAACTTGGGAAGTTCTTCATACTTGACCTTGGCAAGGGGCGGCCACATCATCAGGATAAGGCCGATAGCGATTGGAATCGAGGTCGTACCTATAGACAGTTTATTGACAGCCTGGCCCACTTGAGGAAAATAGTATCCCAGCCCGACACCAATAAGCATTGCCAGGATAATCCATAGAGATAGGAAACGGTCTACAAATGAAAGACGCGGACCACATGATGCAGGTACTTGATTGCTCATATTACTCCTTTTTGTTAATAATAATTTTTTCTAAATCCTTCTTATGCTTTTATATCCTTTTTTGTTTTACCCTTATCATCTATACATTTGACTAAATTTGATAAGGGTTTTTAATTATTATTGCTATATTTAAATATTTAGATATAATAATACAAAAAACTATTTGTTAAAAGCAAATAATTTTATTTTTCTATAATTTTGTTAAATTGATAAATAAAAATATAATAAAACTTAAAGAAAATCGTGTAGAAAAGTGTTGCTCACTATTATTAAAGTATTGAATTAAGCGATAGAATCAACCCTGGAATAACAATGTCCTTTAAAATTAATAGGAAAATGATATGTAAAAATAATAAGAATAATGGTTAGGAGGCCGCATCATGAGTTTTCAGGAGTATGTCTATGACAAATTTATTTTTAAGGTCAAAAATGAGATCTACTATCATATAGACGGGTGCTGGGTTGAAAAGACTGGTGATATTGCCACTATCGGTGTTACAGATTTCTTCCAGACTTTAAACGGTGATGTGGCTTCTGTTGTTTTATTTGGTGTGGGCCTAAAATTAAAGCAGGGCTCCCCCATCGGAGATATAGAGACAATGAAAGTTTCGTTTGAACTTAATTCTCCGGTAAGCGGGGAAATAGTAGAACAAAATAAACTGTTGGATAATTCTCCGGAGCTTGTAAATTTAGAGCCTTATGGCGGCGGCTGGCTGCTTAAGGTAAAGCTCGATAACTTTGAAACAGACAAGTTAAATCTGATGGACAGTAAAAGTTATTTTGATTTCATGAAATCAAAAGTAGCAGAAGAAGGAGATAAATTAAAAAGTGATCAATGATAAAAAAGTACTCATAATCCCCTGCAGCGGTATAGGAAAACCTATAGGAACGGTTTCAAGGGAGACGACATATGAAATAATTGAAAATTTAATCAAAGGAAAAGCCGAGACAGTTTGCCTTGCTCTGCTGACGTCTCAGGATAAAGAGACAATGGATAAAGTTAAAGATAATTATGTCATAACACTTGATGGCTGTGCAAAGCATTGTGCTAAAAAGAATACAGAACAATGCGGCAAGATTCCCGATAAAGATTATATGATACTGAAATTTGCTGCTGCTAGCCCTGACAAGAAACCCCAGGGCATAATTGAAATCGGGAAGAACGGCAATGCGCTTGTTAAAACAATTGCAGACACAATTGTAAAGGATGTCAACAGCTTATTGGAAAATAAACAATATGCCGAAAAATAAATAATTTACAATTATTTAAATAGTTTCCGTTTAAAAATTTTTCAAATAGGCCATAGTGAGAAAATGTAACGTTAATTTAAAAAATAGCTTAACAATATTTAAGCTATTCACCAAAAAACAAATAAATAATAATTACTAAATGGAGTTTTTAAAAAAATGGACAATAAATATAGCGAAATTACGAATAAAATTAAAATTGATAATAAAATTAAAAAAGTAGGTATTGTTTCCTGCAGCGGCGAAGACTTGCCCGAAGGTTCAATATCCAGGTTTGCCACGCTGGATGTACTATTAAAACGAAAGCCGTTTGATACTACAACCATATGTCTGCCCTTATTTATTGCCGGGGGAGAAGGAGACAGGCTGTTTGCAAAAAATTATCCCACAATTACTGTTGATGGATGTGAAAAATTATGTGCAAAAAAAGCTACTGAGAAATATTCAGGTAAAGTTGCCTGTTCTATTAATGTAAAAGATTTTATTGATAGTAACAGCAAGGTTTACAACAAACGCAATTTAAATGACCAAGAAAAAGAAATTGCCTCAAAAGTTGCGGATGAAATTGTCAGTAGAGTTGATGAAATTTTAAGAAAATGACTTAAAAAAAGATAAAAAA
>Ga0182021_10004517_pt1 | contig 16369 bp, 13 predicted proteins | sample 612E3MmetaG_FD_120493 | JGI IMG/M metagenome (GOLD analysis project Ga0182021, IMG submission 120493) | Permafrost microbial communities from Stordalen Mire, Sweden - 612E3M metaG (Illumina Assembly) | ecosystem: Environmental > Terrestrial > Soil > Wetlands > Permafrost | place: Sweden...
TCTAGCGCTCATTCGAAAGCTTGGTTGAAAGCGGGGTGGGAAGTTCAGGAAGTAAACCTGAAAGAAGGTTATGTTACGTTTAGTAAAGTACGTAATATCGTTGTTAAGAAAGGGGTACGCCATAAATTTGAGATTGATAAGCCTTTCACGCCTGTGCCTGTTCATAGGCCAAGGTCTAAGGTACCCTCCAAAACGAAGGTGTCAAAGCTCTATGCACGAATTAAAAATATGGAAAGAAATCGTGCGGCGGAGCGGCGTCAGATTAGAGGCTTTAAGGCTAAATCACGGCATTAGATGAAGCTGGCAACAAAATTTTTTCTTAATCTATTTTCTTACCGCATTTTTCGCAGTATGCAGCAAATGATTTATTGCTTGAACCGCAATAAATGCAGAATTTGTTGCCTTCCGAGTTTTCATTTATTTCTTGAGGTAGGCTTGGCGTTTCTTTGGAGCTTTTAGCTGTTTTAACAGTGACAGCAATCGCAATCCCAATTGCAGCGGCTATCACTATAAACAGAAAAGGGTCATCGGAAATCAAGTTTAATGATAAAGGTTGAGGTTGCTGTATATTCGGTTGATTAACGCTGGGTGAAGTTGTTGTGTTTGGTTGAAGGGTTGGTTTTGGTGTTGCCACTGGTGTGCTGGGAATAATGGTTGGGTTGGTCTGGGTGGATGATATTGCTTCGAAGCTTGGAACATATTGTTGGCTTTCATCTATTGGGTAAACAAAAGCCTTTTGGCCTTGGAATTGATCTGGAAGTTGACCAATTTTGAACCCAGCTCCTGTAGTTTCGCAGTAATAGTAGGATTGATTATTGTAAGTCCAATAGGAGCCACCAAGATCATTTCCCAATATACCAACCGCTAAATGGTCCGGAGGACTAATGAAAACTGTGCCGTAACCCATCAGAAGGGTTAATGTCGCAAAAAGTATTGAATGCGACTTGCAGTCTCCAACATTATCGACTAAAGTTTCAACAGGGAACCTTTGGTAAACTTGGTATCCTGTACTAACATTGTCAAATGCATAAGGTATACTTTGAACGAAAGCCAAAACAAAGTTAACTTGATCGTATGAGCTATATCCCAGCTGTGTTCCAGTCTCATTTAGTTTTTGAGCTAAGGTTTGCATGAAACTATCTTGCGTTGTAGTGAAAAAGCCAAATTTGTCAGGTCCAAGTTGGATTCGAATTGAATCTGGAACTGCTTTATATGCATCATACTCGGCTTGTGGGATGCTTAGATTCCAAGTCCAATGATGACCGCCGTAATCCCAAGCAAAATTTGTGGTGTAATACTGAGTTTGGTCTTGGCTCTGCGCACTGCCAAATTCGAAAGGACGAATTATTGGTAAGCAGACAAAGAAAGCCAACGTTAAGATTATCAGAAGTCTGATAGGTTTACGATTCAAGGTGCGCCTCAGCATTAACACATCTTCATGTCCATACCATTTATGTTCAGTCGTTTAAAACTTCTCCCAAATCATAATTTAACTTTAATTGTTGAACGTGTTTACCCAGCGCTAAAACCTTAAGCAATGGCAAGATCACCAAAGTCAACTAAATATAGATGGGAAAATCACATTTTGCTCGGCCAACGATTTGGCTTCTATCTCTAAATATTGTAGAAATCTACTTCTGTTTTATTATGCCGTAACTTTGCTTTTTCCAAGCATCCCTAAACTTGTTATAATAGTCAATTGGTTGAAAAACTGGCGCATATGTTAATTGCCATTCAAGTCCGCATTTGCATACAGCGTAAACTTGTTTTTTGTAGGCATTGCATGCAATTTGCAGAAGTTCCTTGTGACATTTGGGGCAGTAGTATGGTCCATTCACCATTTGCTTCGCATCTTTCGTCAGAATTTTCATACGGCTGTTTGGAACTTTAGTATTAGGAACCTTTTTTGTTTCCTTTCCTAGAACCATCTTCTCTACCTAATCAAACTTATACCCCATCAAAGAGAAAGATATACCATTCCATTTCAAAAACCAAATTTAACGATGAGTATTGGCTGGTTTTCAATTTTAAAGCTAAACCAAACAGTTGGCCACCGGCCATAAACCCAGATAAATTTAAATTAAGCTGAGGAATATGGACTATTCCAGCGCGGTCGTCGTCTAGTCTGGTTTAGGACATTAGCCTTCCAAGCTAATGATCCCGGGTTCAAATCCCGGCGACCGCACCATCTTTCATTTTTAAGCAATTTTTTTTTGGTTAGAGCTATCATTTTTGTAATTGAGTAGCTAAAGGCTGTTAAGCTAAGTGAAGAACGCTTGGTTAATTTGCTAGTTCGAACGGTAACTGTTAATAACTGTTTTTTGCGATATGATGCTTTCGGTGAATCGATGCGTAAAGGAGTCATGGTGACTGCTATACTTCTTATTTTCGCTTGGCTTTTAATGCTTAGTTACCAAATCTTTACAAGAACAGCACTAACTACAGTCGCATCTTCACTGAGTGTCTCAACCCCCTCTTTGGCTTCATGGTTAAGCAGCAACATTACTGTAGCAATTTTCGTTTGCTCTTTCGCGTGGATGTTTGTTTTATCCTCAGTCATTTCAAACCTTCTTTTTGGGAAACAAAAAAGAATTTTTATCCAATTTCTAATAGGTTTAGCATTAACCGTGACGGCTTCAGCAATATTTGATGGCTTGAAAGCGACTGGTGTGGACTTATCAAATCCAAATACTCTGCTTTCCAATTCGTACGCACAAGTGTTCAGCAATGTATTGTTTTCTTTTTTCTTCCTTTCTTTGCCCTTTATTTTCATGATAATAGTTGATTTGCGTGCAATTGCAAATCAGCATACAAAATAAAATTTTTCTACTTTTCATGGTGTTTGGAGCGAAAAGGTGAAAAGGCACAGAGCACTTTCTAATTTCCAATGGTGACTTTAAAATGAGCGACGTAGATATGGCAACAATCCAGTTGAAAGGTGCAAAACAAAGTTTCGTTTTAAGCGGCGAGAAAAATTTTAAAACAGGCAGCAAAGGCTATCATGCTCAAGGCAAAATGCAGATCGGCGACAAAAACTATCAAATAAACATTTTAGCTGTTGAAATCGGGTCTAAGCCAAAAGAGAAAGAAGAAAAGAAAAAATAGCTTATTCTCACTATTTCTTTAATTTAATTTTTTCTTTAAGGTATGATTGATGCACTGATTATGGTTACGTTTGTGCGTGGTTTATCATTTGAGCCAGTTGGTACCTTAGCAATTTTATCTACAATGTCTATTCCAGCGATGACTTTTCCGAAAGCTGGATGTTTACTATCCAAAAAATTGTTGTTTACTTGATTGATGAAGAATTGGCTGCTTCCTGTGTTTGGACCCGCATTCGCCATAGCTATGGTGCCTCTATCGTTGCGGTTTGTCCTTGTGAATTCGTCTTTAATGTCGGGTATTGATGGATCTCCACAACCGGTTCCTGTTGGATCGCCGCCTTGAATCATGAATCCCGGTATGACGCGATGAAATATTGTGCCGTTGTATTTTCCTTGTTGGACTAGTTTTTTGAAGTTGCCAGTAGTTATTGGCATGTCATTTCGCAGAGCGATAGTAATGTCACCCATGCTTGTTTGAAGTAAAACTTTAATTTCAGGTTGATTTGATGATTGTCCTAACATAATCTATGCCTTGATATCACGTAGAATTATTTACTATTATGCCTATTGCAGAAAACTTATTCAATTGTGGAAATCGGGTCTAAACGTAAAGAGAAATAAGAAATAATCTTCTCAAAGCCTTTTTTGTTTTAAGAAAAAAAATAGTGAGAAAATTAGGATACTACTGTTGCGCTGATTAGAGTTACTGGGTTTACTGGTTGGCTATCTTCGCCTGTATTCTGGTTGGTCGTTACTGGGGCATTAGCAATTGCGTCCACTACATTTTGTCCTGCGATTACTCTTCCAAATTCAGTGTAGACAGCATCAAACTTTGTTCCTTGAGCATCAATAGGGTTGTTGCCGTTGTTTGCGACGTTTATGAAGAATTCGCTGGTTGCAGAGTTGGGTGAGCTGGTTTTTGCCATGGCTATCGTGTATGCAACGTTGCTGTTGTTTGTGCCAATCTCATCTTGTATTGGTGGAACAGTCTGAGTGATTGCGCCGCCTTGAATCATAAAGCCCGCAATGACACGGTGGAATATTGTGCCGTCATACCATCCTTTCTTGACGATGTTAATGAAGTTAGCAGTTGTGATTGGCTTGTCATCTCTTAATTCTATTGTTATGTCTCCCGCGGTTGTATGCAAGAGAACTTTGGTTGAAGTGCTGGAGTATACACCGTTATCTTGTGGTAAGGCTTGAGTAGGTGTTGAAGTTGTGGATGAAGTGACAGAGGGCGTTGGTGAGGTATTTGGGGTTGGAGTGGGCGTGGGTGAGGAATTTAATGAATTTCCTAATCGTCCGATTACTACATAAGTGCCTGCAGCAATTATTACTATGACTATTATGCCAATGGCAAGCCACAAAGTTTTCCTCGACTTATGGCTTGTTCCTTTATACTTTTTATTAGGCGCCATGCCATTGTCATGTTACAGCTTTTCATATAAGATTTTCTAAAATAACACAGCTTTGCAACAGGGCGTTTTGAAGAACAGTTTTACTCTGCCAGCAGAGTTTTATGCCTAGTTTGCAGGAACCCTTCAAATGTGAAAATAGCCAGCGCCGATCCAGTAATAAGCAAGATTATGATGAAGAAGACTTTGAATTCGTTGGTTTCATAGGGAAAATGTACAACCAGAACGTACAGTTCAAAAATGAAGATTGCCAAGAAAACAACTGAATAACGCCACATGGCTGGCATTAAGCGTCGCCCAATCCAAACGTAGCTTCTCACGCGAGCTTTGTTTTTTGCTAAGTACTCGCCATACTCATCTTTTTGTAGATAATCAAGTTCTTCAAGTTTCTGCAAGTGTCTGTAAGCCACGCTCGGACTGCTTAAGTTCAGGGCTTTCATGATGTCTCTGGGACCTACTGGTTTGCCTTTTTTTATTACATACAAGTAAACGCTTAATGTAATTCCACCAAGTTCCTCTTCAGCGCCCTTAGTCATGATTTTTAAACCTCAAATAATCAAAAGATACTTGTTATAATCGCGTATTAGTTTTCCTCAAAGAAGAAAAAGCTTAGCTTTTTCCAAAAGTTTTCTATCTAAATATACAAGATTTATTAGGTTTTGAGAAAGTCTTATAAAACAACTTACTCTAAGTTGAAGTAAAAATCAGGAGATTATGAAAGGATGTCTAACCCGAAAGAATATTCATACATGACAAAAGATAAACTGATGACTTACACATTCTTCGCACTTTTAATAATAGCGATAGTTACTGCCGTTTTATGGTGGCCAGTAACACCATTTGATCCTGTTACAAACGCTACATTTTTGAGCTTAGGCCTTACTGTTGTCTTAAACTGCATCATTGCCGTCGGAATAGCTGTTGGAATTGACGCGTTACTCTTCAAAGTAACATCTGATAGCCCACTGAACACAATGTCTGCAGCAGTCTTCGGTATGATTGTTGCTCTCTCATATACATTGGGCGTTCCAGCAATGGCTTCGGTTGAAGAATCAATGATGCCATTAACAGCTCCCCAATGTTTCCTCTACGTTGCATTGATTGCGCTTGTTGGCATGGTTGTGTTCAAGAAACTTCAGGGCTTAGCAGGGAGAAAATACGTAAACCCGGCTGCAGCAGCAAAAATTCTCATTCTCATCCCATTCCTATATGTACTATTGGTTCCTAAAGACCACACAAATGATATTCCAACTCTTGCAACACATCTAAACTATAACGGACCCACTTCGTTTGGCGCTTGGATGCGATTCTGCTTTAGTAATCCCAACCAAATACACACAATAACGCAGACCGGTATTCCATCTTATACTCCACAAGACGTTTTCCAATTACTATTCCTCGACAAGTTCCACGGATGGACTGGTGGCGCTTCCGCTCTCGCAGTAATAGTTGTTGGCTTAGCACTCTTTGTGATAGCTCGCAAATACATTAAATGGAGAATTACAGCAGCTTACCTTGGTGTAACCGTTGTAATGTCTTTGCTTATGACTGGCATTTACGGTGGAGACATAGCGCTCAGACTCATGTTTGAACTCTTCATTGGCAGCTCAATATTCCTAGCATTCTTTATGGCAACTGACCCCGCGACCACGCCACTAACGTATTCCGGGCAAATAATATTCGGCACAGGTCTAGCTATCATCACAGTACTGTTGCAGTCTTTCGCTAGCTTCTTTGGAGGTTCAATCGTTGCGTTAATCATTATGAACCTCACAACGCCTTTCCTTGATAAGGTTGGAAAACAAAAACCAATGGAAGGCGGCAAAGAACCAAAGCTACCTAAAGGTCAAATGTTCACAAACGTCAAAACCACTCCTTGCATTAGATGCGGCGTTTGCATGCGAGCATGTTGCAATAGACTTAGCCCCATACTCATTAAGCAAGCACGCGACAAGCAGAACATGACAGAGCTTATGAAACTGGATGCAGACTTCTGTGCGGGATGTGGAAGCTGCAACTTTGTTTGCCCAGCAAGAATCGATCTAAAGAGTAACGTGCTTAACTATCCACTGAAAGAAGAGGACGAGCAAATGATAGAGCAGACTTTCCTCAAAGGAAATGCGGAAGAAGGCATCGGCGTTTACACAGAAATGTTCTCAGCAAAAAGCACTTACCCAGGACAAGACGGCGGAGTAGTAACTGCATTGCTAGTTTCAGGCATGGAGAAAGGTTTGTTTGATGCAGCAATCGTTGTTAGAAGAAGTAAAGGTTACTTAGCTGAAGCATTTGTCGCTGAAAGTGTTGAGGACATCAAGAAAGCCAGCGGAACAAAATACATGAGAGTTCGAGTAATGTCAAAGCTTGGTCAACTGATCGCAAAAGGCAAGCGAAAGATAGCTATTGTTGGAACACCATGCGAAATTCGTGCAGCGAGAAGAATACAGCAACAACTTCTATCAGAATGCCCAGATTTGGAATTAACCATGATAGGGTTATTCTGCTTTGAAGACTTCGACTACGGTACACTCAAAGCTGAAACACAGAGACTACTTAATATCGACTTGGATAAGGCAGAGAAAACTCAGATTCGCAAAGGAAAGTTCATTGTAACCGTCGATGGAAAAGAAAGCTCGGTGCCAGTAAAAGATCTAAGCGCTGCTGTCGAAAACGGATGTCTATCTTGCCCAGACTTTACATCAAAATATGCAGATGTCTCTGTGGGTTCCGTTGGCAGCGAAGATGGACGCTCCACAGTCATAGTGCGATCAGATATTGGCTTAAAGCTTGTTGAAGGACTCGACCTAAACAAAGGCGAAGTAAAGAAAGAAGAAATCGCTAAACTAGCTGCTCTAAAGAAGAAACGCGCTGAAGCAAACAATCCAGAACCTGAATAAATAAATCGACTTGCTACATCAAAGTAGCATTTCCCTTTTTCCTTTTTGTTTTCAAAATTTTAGTATTTTAATAACTTTGATTTCTTACAAGCAGCTCTGAAATTATTTAGTTAAAAAACCTAATTTAAAAGATGAAGAAAACAAGTTAGAAATTAGCTTTTTCTTATATCATCACTTTTTGAAGCAAATTCCCAAACGATATTTCCTTTCCAAATGTCGCCCAATTTTGTTATTTTAATTTCTTTATCATTAATTTCGATGAGTCCTTTGTCTTTGAGCCTTTGAAGCTTTTCAGCGAAGACGTCTTCTGGTAGTTTTCCGAATTTTTTCAGGAACTCTTTTTTATCAACTGGCAATCTGAGGTAGAGTCTAGTCATTACTTTTCTCATCATGTCTTCAGTTGAAGACTCTGAAATTCTAGCTATTGGTAATCTGCCTGCGTTAACTGCAGCCATGTACTCGTTTATGTCTTCTATGTTTGAGTAGGCGAATCTTTCAAAGTATCCCATGAAGCAACCTGCACCTGTGGTAAGTTGAGCTGCAAAAGGCCACCCTGTCAGGCATGATTCTTTAAAATGCCATGGTTCACGTGAAAAGCGGTCATGACCAACTGCCCTGTAACCTGCATCTGTTAAAAGCTTGTAAGCGTTCAGGTACATTTGCGTCTCAAACTCTGTGTTTCCTGGCTTGGGCATCTTTCCTTCCTCAATTTGCTTTGAAAGCATCGTTCCAGGAACAACGTCCAAAGCATAACAGTCAACTTCAATGTCAAGTTCAATTGCTTTTTTTATGGTGTCAATCCAGCTTTCCATTGTTTGGCCAGGCAAATTATACATTAAGTCAACACAAACACAAACGCCTAGTTTCCGAGCTTTTTTAATGGCTTGAATTAAATGTTCAGCCGGGTCAGGCAAACAAAGCTTCTTTCTAAGCTCGTTATCAAAAGTTTGGGCACCCATATCCAGTTGGAAGACGCCGTAAGCTGCTAACTTGTCAATCTTATCTGAATCAAAACTCTTTGATGAGGCTGTAACTTTGATGAAGTATTTATCACTCGTTGTAAACCTAACCTTGCAAAAATCCACAAGGTCAATAATTTGTTCAGCGGTCAATACACTTGGGGTTCCTCCGCCCAAAACGATTTCGTCAAAAACGCTGGTTTGAATGTACTTTGTTTTAGCATACATTTCGAGTTCTTTTTTGAGCGCTAGCAAGTATGGTGGTATGTTCGCCTTGCTTGTAGGTGTAGTTGGAAAATAGCAGAAACTGCATTTCGAATCACAAATGGAAACCCAAGGCTGCAACTCCATCAACTTATTAGAAGTATTCTCTGTTGCTAAGAACTCCATAAATGATTTGTACATTTCAGGCTGGATATCAGGATAATCCCTGTAAGTATAAGGTGGCCAGTTTGACCTTAAATCATAAGCTGATTTGTTTTCAGAAGCCTGGTTTTTCATTGTTTACTTTCCTCGAGTTTAGCTTTTTAAAAGGTCGATAGGATAATAAAGTTTCTGTTAAAAACGCTTAAAACACAAAAAACAGTTTTTGACTTAAAATTTTCTGACAAACAATTTATTGCTGTGCTTTTTAACTCTTATAATCGCTATTGTGATTGCTGCTAAAACTGCAATTGCTAATAAGATTGAAAGCAAAACAAAAATTGGCTGTGGCATAAGGTTGGGTATCTCTGGGTTCCGAATTGTTCCAACTGCATATATCATGCGGTCATATGAACCCAAGTAGACTACCCCGTTTGCAACGGCTGGTGAGGAAACTACTTTGTCTTCAGTCAAATAACTCCAAACCAGGTTGCCGCTTGTTTGGTCTATCGCATAGAGGTTGCCGTCATAGGAACCTACAAAAACCATCCTGCTTGCAATTGCAGGGGAAGACGCGACGTCCCCCTTTGTCTGGTAACTCCACATATACTTGCCCGTCAAAGCATCTATTGCGTAAAGTTTCCCATCATCCGAACCAATGTAAATAACACCGGCGGATATTGCCGGCGAAGAAGCCACTGAGCCACCAGTAGTGTAATTCCATAAAATCTTGCCACTCTTTTCATCTAAAGCGTAAATGTTGCCGTCATAGGACCCAAAATACACCTTACCATCAAAAACGGCTGGCGAAGAACTCACCATGTCACCTGTTGTATAATTCCATAAGAGGGTGCCCGTTGTTGCGTTTAGGGCATACAAATTGTGGTCTAGAGATCCAATGAAAACTCTGCCGTCAACGATCGCTGGTGAAGAAGTTACAATCATGTTGCCCGCGCTAAAACTCCAAATTAGGCGTCCCGATGAAGCATCTAACGCGTAAGTTCGGTTATCTTCCGAGCCAACATACACCATACCGCCGGCAACCGTGGGTGAAGATACCACTGCGTAACCTGTTTGGTAGCTCCACTGGAAAGCACCCGTCTCAGCATTCAAAGCGTACAGTTTGCCGTCATATGAGCCCACGTAAACCGTGCTGTCTGCAATTGCAGGAGAAGATAACATAACCATGTCGCCTGTGTTGTAGCTCCAAAGTATGTTGTTGTGTAGTTCCCAATCGTAGCCAACCATGCCTGTAGACGCGTTTAAAGCATACAGTTTGCCATCATGTGAACCAACGTAAACAATGCCGTTTGCAACCGCTGGAGAAGAGTCAATTTGGCCTCCGGTGCCAAAACTCCAAACCAAGCCGCCGTCGTTACTGTTTAGGGCGTAGAGTTTGCCATCCCAAGAGCCCACAAAAACAATGTCGTTAGTTATGGCTGGTCGCGTAATCACCATGTCGCCCGTCGAGAAGCTCCATTTTTCGTCTCCTGTTTGAGAGTTTAGAGCGTAAATTTTGTTGTCATATGAACCCACATAAACCATGCCATCGCTCACGGTTGGTGAAGAAGCTATCCCGCTGCCTGTACTATACTGCCATTTGAGGTTGCCGTCAGCCGCGTCCAGCGCGTACATTTTTCCATCAATAGAGCCGACATAAACTAAACCATCAGTAATCGCTGGAGAGGAAAAGATTTGCCCGCTCGTTGAGTAATTCCAAATTTCCACACCATTTTCCGCGTTAACCGCATAAACGTTGTTGTCTAATGAGCCGAAATAAACGATTCCATTGACAACTGTAGGTGTAGATACAATGTTGTTGCCTGTAGTGTAACTCCATAGTGGCTGGCCGTTTAACTCATTTAATGCATAGATTTTGTGGTCTAATGAGCCAATGTACAGGATACCGTTTGATAGCACCGGTGAGGAGAGCATAATTTGTCCTCCAAGGGTATAGTTCCATACTAGTTTGCCCGTTTGGGCGTTTAGTGCGTAGACGTTTTTGTCTTCGGAGCCTACGTAGACGATGCCGTTTGAAACGACAGGGTCAGAATCAACATAATAATCCGTTGTATAATTCCACAGTGGTGCTCCTGTCGCCGCGTTCAAAGCATAAACTTTGTCATCTTCCGATCCTACGTAAACTACGCCGTTACTAACGGCTGGGCAAGACACCACCCTGCTACCTGTTGTAAAGTTCCAAAGTGCGTTACCGTTTAAAGCGTTAAAAGCGTAAATTTTATTGTCATATGAACCAACGTAAACTATGCCGTTGGTGACAGTAGGCGAACCCATTTGACCGCCTGTATTAAATTTCCAAAGGGTTTGATTGTTTGCTGGGGCTATTGTGTCCGAGGTTCCTGTGTGTGCCGCGTTGTTGTGAAACATAGGCCAAGAATCGCCATTTGACTGCGCTAACGAGAAATTATTTAAGAAAAGCAGCGGAGTAAGAAATAGCAAAATCAATGCTGCACAGATGGCTCGTTTATTTTTCACTATTTTTCGCCTTTGAAACCATTATTTTCTGAGAAAGTTCAAAGTGAAGTATGCCTAAGGTTGATTGCAACCTTTAGTATAATAAAAATATCTATTACATTCAGCTCAAATTCAGGCTTAAAATGAAAGGAAATGGAAAGTTTTGGGGGCTTATTTTTTCCTTAACTTTTCAGGAGTGTATGCGCATGCTGGGTCTTCGCCGTAAATGTCACCGGTGTACGCGTATGCTCTGTTTCTGCAGCCACCGCATATGTCTATATATTCGCAGACTCCGCATTTTCCTTTGAGGACTTTTCGATCTTGGAAGCTGCTGAAGTACGGTGATTTGCGCATTTCTTCCCATGTTTGACTGAGCGTTTTGTCCCGTATGTTGCCAAGCATCATGGCTTCCATCGGGCGAAGGTCTGTGTAGAAGCATGGAATCAAATTGCCGTTTTCTGTTACGCTGATGTATCCGCCAAAAGCGAAGTAGGTGCATTTGCCATGGAACTTTTTATCGTACCATTCTTGGAAGTTTGGAATATTTCTCATTTTAACAACGCGGGCGTAGTGTGGGCAGTGCACATGGATGTCAAAAACGCCATCGTACTTGACTGATAAGTCCCAGATGTGATTTAATGCTTCCTCGTATTGTTCAGGAGTCGGGGTTAAATCCATGGTTTCTTTGGCTCTTCCGCTTGGAACCAGATGATTAAACCACACAAAGTTAGCATGGTATTTTGCAGCTAATTCGCAAACATGATCCAGATGATTATAGTTAACTGAGGTTATTGCGCAAGCTAAGCCGTTGAGGATTTTTCCTGCTGATAACTTTTCGATGGCTGCTAACGCTTTTTGGTATGAGCCTTTGCCACGAAGAATATCATTAACTTCTTCAGGTCCATCGATGCTTACAGACGTCCAAACTTGGTTTTTAACCAAATTATCGTAGATTGTTCCATCAACAAAGCATCCATTTGTGAGTAGGCACACGTTTAGCCCTTTACCTTTAGCGTAGGTAACTATTTCAAAAATGTCTTTGCGCATAAGTGGTTCTCCACCTTTTAAGCCAAACCATCTTACGCCAAAATCATACACTTGATCCACTAAACGCAATGCTTCTTCTGTGGTTAATTCTCTTGGGGCATGCGCGTCGGTGGCGTTAACGTTGCAGTATTTGCAGCGTGCGTTGCAGGCACCTGTAGCCCTCCAAGAAGTCATAAGTAATGGCCCTTTCTTTGCCAATTAAAATGCACCTTTACCCTCTAACATTTTGAAATACCTAGATTTCTCGTAGTAAAAAAAGATTGTGCGATTACAGCTATAGTTACTCCTTTGATTGCGTCTACACGAACTAGAAATACGGCGCTTGCCCGATGGATAGTGCATTCCACAAGGTTTATAGTCATAACGAAAAACATACCAATAAGCCTTATTATCAGGGCTCATTAACAGCGAGGGAATGTTATGTCAGCCGATTTAGTTCTGCTCGACGGCAAAGTTATAACAATGAATCCGAAACAGGCCACAGCAGACGCAGTAGCCATAAAAAACGGCAAAATCATCCAAGTTGGAAGCAAAGAAACCGTTAGAAAAACGATTGTGAAAGGAACAAAAATCATCTCGCTAAAAGGCAAAACAGTAATCCCTGGCATAATTGACACCCATATTCATGTCGCAGATTTTGGGCGAATTCTAAGCTGGCTGAACCTTGAAGGCGTTGGGTCTATAAAAGAACTCCAAGATTCTCTAAACCAGCGAGTAAAAGAAACTTCCAAGGGCAAGTGGATTATTGGTCGCGGCTGGAACGAAAACAGCCTTGGGGAAAAACGTTTTCCAACCTGCTTTGACTTGGATAAGGTTTCGCCTGATAATCCTGTAGTTCTTTATCACGCTTCTGGGCAAATATGCGTTGTTAATAGCCGGGCAACTGAATTGGCCGGAATAACTCAACAAATAGGCAGCGGCATTGGAAAAAACCAAGCGGGGCAACTTACAGGTATCTTGCGCGATGAAGCCACCAACATAGTTTGGAATGTAATCCCAGCCCCAGACGAAGAAGAACTCGTTGCGGCAACCACTTTAGCCTTCACAAAAATCGTTGAAGCTGGAATAACAAGCATTCATTGGCTCATCTTATCACCAATGGAAATTGCAGTTATCCGGAAATTAAATGAACAAAGGAAATTTTCAATCACGGTTAACGTTATTGCACCTGCCAACCTATTTGATGAAATTTCGAAGTTATCTTTAAAACAGAGTTCAAGCAATGAAAATTTGCAGTTTAGTGGCTTTGAGATTTTTGCGGACGGCTATTTAGCTGCTCGAACAGCGGCGCTATCGGAGCCCTATAGTGACTGCCTCAACGAGAAGGGAAAGTTGCTTTGCCCACAAGAAGAGATGGCTAAGACAGCAGCAAAAATAACTGAAGCTGGTTTTCAACTAGTGATACATGCTGTCGGAGACAAAGCTGTTGATGCGGCATTAAATATTATCGAAAACAGAAATGCAACGACACGCAGTAAAGTGCGTTGCCGTATTGAGCAGGGTGCTGTTTTAAATAAAAAGTTGATAGAGCGTCTTAGTGAGCAGCATGTGGTTGTTTCTGTTCAGCCACGGGTTGTAGCTTCCGAGTTTTCAGTTTGGTCAGCTGTGGATCGTTTAGGTTCTAAGAGGGCAAGGTGGCTGTTTCCGTTGAAAACATTGGTGGAAAGCGGCATTCGAGTCGTTGCTGGCTCCGACTGCCCAATGGAACCATTAAACCCGCTGCTTGGTATTCAAGACGCTGTGACAAGAGAAATGTATCCAGAAGAGCGGGTAAGTGTTGAAGAAGCTTTGAGAATGTATACTGTTAATGGTGCTTACGCATCTTTTGAAGAAAATATTAAAGGCTCAATCGAAGTGGGTAAGATAGCAGATATTACAGTTCTTTCGAGTGACCCGCAGACTGTTCAACCTGATAAAATCAGTGCTATAACCGTTGAAATGACGATTTTAGGCGGACAAGTGATTAATACAAAAATATCTTCTTAGACGATTATACATTATTGCCCCTGAATTTTAGGTATCTATGCCTAAGCGATTCAGGGCTGAGGCATTAAATTTATTAGCACGCTCAAACGATAATAGTCTCAATCAATAAAACTTAAAAGGGATAAAAATTGGAAACACAAAAATTTAGGCTCATTGACATACTCTACGGCATAATCATACCACTCGTTTTAGCGCTACTTATCTTCCTTCTTGCAGTCTATGTAAACCCAGGCGGACAATTCCATGTATTTGGAAATGGTACTGGTTTACTAGCCACGATCGGTGTCATTTTGACTCAAGGCTTTGCTCAAATGATCATTCTCGGAATTCCTCTAGTACTAGGCTTACTCTGGAACAAATGGGCTGGAGGCGCAGCAGGCTTCATCACAGGTACAGTATATTATCTTGCCAGTGCAGGGCTTTATAATGGGTACTATGCTACTTCGTCTGCCCCGTACCACAACTTTTACGGCGACATAAGCATGCTCTTTTGGCTAGTCTACGGTGTGATAATTGGTTACATGGCTGGTGCATTAACTAATGGATCAACTAATTTCAAACGTATGCTAGGCGCAGGATTAACATCTTCAATAATAGTTGCGTTGCTCCAAGTATACCTGAACTACAACTGGTCACTTGACTTTGCTGGTGGCTCTACTTCAGCTATGAAGTATTCACCGCGGTCGATGGCTCATGGACTTTGGACAACATCTACAGGAGCATATACTGCTGGCTCAGTTTTGTACGGATTTACATTAGCCTTCATTCCACTGATCGCTTTAGGAGTAATCGTGCCAATCATTGCAAAAGTAATGACCTGGTATGGTCTTCAGCCATTGAAGCATCAATAAACCCCTTTCTTTTCCTTTTTTAAATTTTTTATCTCCAACTTCTTCATTTAGTCTTTTCGCTGAACCCTACTTCCTACTGAAAAAAATGAATCTATTGCCACTTATAACTTGGATCTGATCGTTTTTGAAAGATAGAAGAAATATGTTCTTGTCGCTGCATAGCCCGAGGCAAACCCTTTGCGCCACATGCGGAACAAGTAGCTTGGACGCATGTAAAAATGGCGGAAAGCATAATCATAAAGTTCCTGCAACTCTTTCATGCTCATAGTGGGGGTTTCAAAAATCGGTCTTGTTGCGTCGTAGTCATCAAAGTTTGTTACTCGTAACCAACCATTTTTTATTACGTTGTCGTACATCGGGGTTCCCGGATAGGGAGTGGCGATGTTGTAGTAAGCAATTTCATCTGGGCTTACCTCTTCTGCAAACTTTATTGTTTTTAATGCAGTCTCTTTGGTTTCACCAGGAAAACCAAGTAACACGTTGGGAGTCGGCTTTAACCCCAGTTCTCTAACCCAACTAAGAGCCTTTCGTGTTTGTTCGGTTGAAATGCCTTTATGCATATCATTTAGGACTTCTTGCGCACCTGATTCCAGTCCACACCACATTGAAACGCAACCGGCATCCTTCATTTTTTGAAGCAGTTCTTTAGTAACTCTGTCAACTCGAGTGCCCATGTTCCACTTTATAGGCAAATTGCGTTTTTTGATTTCTTCGCACAATTGTTCTGTTCTAGCCATGTCCACTGTAAATGCATCGTCACAAAAAGTGTAGTATGTACCACCATATGTTTTATAGAGGTATTCAAGCTCGTCAACAACGTTTTTGACGCTTCGCATTCGGAACCTACGTCCAAACATGCGTACGGCAGCACAGAAGTCACACCAGGCAGTGCAGCCTCGAGAAGTTATTAAGTAAAACATGTCTTCTTTCTTTCTGATATCTTCAAGATTCCAAAGGTGTCTTGCTGGAAAAGGCAACTCATCCAAATTCTCAATAAGTGGCCTGTCTTGGTTGAATACAAATTCGTTTCCTTTTCTTTGAGTTGTTCCAACAACATCGGTAATTTCTTTGCCTGCTTCTATGCGTTGGGCAAGCTCCAACAATGTATATTCGCCTTCTCTGCGAACAACAATATCAAGTTCCGGACATTCTTGAAGGGCTTTCTCATTCCAGAAAGTCACATGAGGACCCCCCAGCATAGTAATGCATTTGGGATGCACTTCTTTTGCGATTTTTATGATTTCCAACGCAGAATTATAGAGACGCGTAGCCGCA
>Ga0182021_10004520_pt1 | contig 16363 bp, 12 predicted proteins | sample 612E3MmetaG_FD_120493 | JGI IMG/M metagenome (GOLD analysis project Ga0182021, IMG submission 120493) | Permafrost microbial communities from Stordalen Mire, Sweden - 612E3M metaG (Illumina Assembly) | ecosystem: Environmental > Terrestrial > Soil > Wetlands > Permafrost | place: Sweden...
CGAGACGGAGTTGACCATCCATGCGCTGGAGCTGCGCATGCCCACAGCCGAAATCGCTACCCCCTACAAGGGCAGGCCGGAAGGATCGGCAAGCAAACTTCGAACCTTTCACGACGGTTTCCGAATCCTGCGAACCATAGCCGTGCTCCTGAAACGGGAGCGCCCGCTTTCGTTGTTTGGATCGGCATGCGTTCTCCTCGCCACCGCAGCCATCGTTTTGGCTGCTCCCCTTATAAGCACCTATTTCGAGACGGGACTGGTCCCGCGCTTTCCAACCGCCATCCTTGCCAGCGGGCTTATGCTTCTAGGCTTCCTAAGCCTTGCCTGCGGGCTGATCCTCGACACGGTTACTCATGGCCGCCGGGAGATGAAGTGGCTGGCCTATTTGCAGCATCCGGCGTGCAGAGCGGATGGCTGGCCAACGCCTTTCGACTTACCGGCCGCGCCTTTCGCAAGCCGTGCAATCCTCGCGCCCCAAAGCGTCCCGGCGGCGGCGTTGGCAGTTGAACGCCTTCCAAACGAGGCCGGAATGAATGTGGCGGAGCTGGCATGAGTAAGGTGATAGACGCCAAATATTATGAAGCGGCCGCCGAAGACTCTCTTGCTTCTCAATTAGTAATCAAGGCCCGGAATCGCATTTATGCCGATTTCATGAAGTTGTGCCGTCCTGACCCCAGCGAGACCATTCTCGATGTCGGCGTTTCCGATGTCGTCAACGACGCCGCAAATGTGCTTGAACGCTCCTATCCTTATCCAAAACAAATTACCGCGGTGGGACTCGGCAGGGCCGAGGAGTTCAAACACGCTTTTCCGGGTATCGGATACAAACAGATCGAATCCGGCGAGCGGCTTCCATTTCCTGACAAGCATTTCAGCATTGCAACGTCGAATGCCGTCCTGGAGCATGTGGGCACGAAATCCGCGCAGAGGGAATTCGTCTCGGAGTTGATGCGCGTAAGCAGGCGCGTCTTCATAACCGTGCCAAACCGTTTTTTTCCCGTCGAGCACCATACAGCGATACCGATCCTTCATTGGACCGATTTCACGTTCAAGCTCGGGTGCATCGTCTTCGGCAAACGGGACTGGGCACGGCAGAAGAATTTGATTCTTATATCGAAGCGCCGGCTTCGGGAAGCTTGCCCGCCCGGAAGCCCGATGGACATTGGCTCGACCGGAATTCTGCTCGGACCGTTCAGCTCGAATTTGTACTTATCCGTGCAGCAAAATCCGGCATGAAACCATGACCTATCTACTGCGTCCTGGGAGTGGAGCGGATTGTCGATAGGTGGAAGTCAGTGTACCGCCCGCGCTTTGAAGAAGGTGTAACAAAAGACGCCATCCTCTTCCGCCGCGCGGTACAGGTCCGCGATCCCCCGGTCGAACTCGCCGGCGCTTATCAGACCGGCAACGAGCGCGGGCTCGCGGACGGCCTCGACCATCGCAGTGAAGGTCAGCCGCGTGAATCCCTCCATCCGCTCAGGCTTGCTCGCATCGGCATAGACCATGCGCGGCGAGACCTGTACGCCCTCGAAGCCCGCCTCTCCGAGCAGCGGATAAAGCCGCCGCCCGATCGCCGCATCCCCGCCCGCCCTGGCCTGGAGCGTAACCAGGCATTCGATGGCCTTGCGGGCGTGCCCGCTGTCAGGGTGGAAATAGGCGGAGCCGTGATCGCCTTCGATGACCGTGATGGTGCCGCCGGGCTTGAGCACGCCGCGCAACGCTTCAAGCGCATCGGCGGGCCGGGCGAGGTGCTCAAGCACGAAACAGACGAACACGTGATCGAAGGAGCGGGGCGCAAACGGCAGCTCGAAAATGTCCGCCCGGCTGAACGTCACGTTCGAAAGGTCAGCGGATTCCACCGCCTTACGCGCCGCTGCCAGAGACGCTTCGGAAATATCCACGGAGGTAATGCACGCCCCTGGGCTCTTCGATGCCAGCGTTACGGTCTGGGCGCCGATGCCGCATCCTGCTTCGAGGACTGAGGAGCCCTCCGGGTAAGCCGTATCCGAATGCAAGAGTTCCGTAAGCGTCCGCGCCTGATCTTGCAGCCGCTGCGCCTCTCTCTCGCCGTACCCGTGAACGTAGTGCGCCGTCATTTGCTGCCCTTTCGAAACTGCACAACGCGCATTACCCCCCAACCTTCTCCCACAGGGAGAGGGGGTCCGGCCGCGCCCGATAAGAAGGCGTTCCCTCTCCCATTGGGAGAGGGACAGGGTGAGGGGTTGTGCCCTATGATTAAGCCGCGCTGTCCGCATCCCGAGGATGATCCAGGAGGGTTCTCCAAGTCTTGAAGGAAATTGCGGATCAGGCGCGGGCGGCCACGTATCGTGCAGGCGTCACGCCGAAATGGCGCACGAAGGCGCGCGTCATATGGCTTTGGTCGGCGAAGCCTGAGCCATGCGCGGCGCCGGCCGGCGTCTCGCCTGCCAGCAGCAACTGCCTCGCCAGCCGCACGCGGCGCTGCACGAGATAGGCGTGCGGCGTCGCCCCAAACTCGCGGGCGAAGGTTCGCACGAGCTGGAACCGGCCGATGCCGCACAATGCCGCCAGCTCCGCCAGCGTGACCGGCGAAGCGGGATCGTCATCGATCCGCTCCTTCGCTTTTGCAACTGCCGGCGGGTTGCCGCGCGGCCCCGCTGGAGAGTTACGAATTTGCAGAAGCGGAACGGCGAGACGGACCAGATACTCCTCCGCCGCAAGCGCATCGCCTTCGACGGCCGCGTGCTGGTAGAGGCCCAGAACGAGCGCGGCCACCCTGGGATCGTTCAGGCTTGGCGCCTTGAATTCGGCCCCGGCCGGAATTCCGCCAAGCATTCCGCGGTTCAGGCAGGACGGATCGAAATAGAGCATGCGCCAGCGGCGGACGCAGCCGCCAAGCGGAATGCCGTCGTGCATCTCGCCGGGGTTGACGGTGATGACGCTGCCCGCAAACGACTCCACCGGCCCCACGCCACTCCACGACGCTTGCGCGCCCGAAAGCAGGGCGCCGATGCCGTATTGATCGTGGCAATGGCGCGGAAAGGCGCGGCCGGATTCGAATTCCATCGCGTCGATGGGGAAGTATCGGCTTGACGTACCATGACAAATAAGTTAGATGAATCCGGTGACAGGCCGGCGCATGAAGTGGAAGATGAAATCGAGGTAACCCCTGCCATGATAGAGGCGGGGGTAAGCGTTATTTGGAGCGAGCTTGTTGGTTCTGAGCTTGGCCCTTATTTTTTCGACGAGCGTCTAGCGGTTCGGGTCTATCGGGCAATGGTTGAAGCGGGTTCGCTTTCTCACCCGGAAGGCAGTTAACAATGTAGGCGTTTAGGTTGCTTGCATGTGTTGCGAATGCAACGGCCTTTGCGCGATAACGCTTGAGTTCATCTAAGAGCTTTTTATTCGCCAACCGCTCTTTCAGCCTGGTTGCTGAGCCATTTCCTCTAAACCAGCGCGGGATAAACTCAACTTGCTCAGAAAGAAGAATAGATACAGGTGAGTGAAGGATATTGTCGCGGTCTCGGCCGAATTTATCTATGCTTTCCACTAACCAACTAATCTCAGATAGGATTTCATCATCCGGCTCGAAGACCGAGGATGCAGCAGCGAGCAGCATCAGTCGCGCAGTTCGATCATGAGGCACTGCATACCAGACGGCTTGAGAAGCGTCTGTTTTGCTTCTTACTAGGTTGCAGAAGATACTACACAGAACCTCATGCAGATGGTTCCATTCGCGAGTGAAGAAGCCAATTTCGATGGCATAGGGGACAAATGCAGTGTCGTACAATTCGTCCGGCTTCTCAATTAAGGCTTGCCCAACTGCGGTGGCAGTTGAGTGACCTTCAGCGGAACCAGCAGCTTCAACTACTTTTTTAGTCATGTGTCTTTCCTTTCGTAAAACTGAACGAAAGGAAGCGCCCGGCTTGAACTCGGACACGAACAAACGCATTATACAGGGGCAATTGGGCTCAGCCGGGCGCTTCCCGTTGAGCACGAGGGGTAGCTGCATTGGAAGTGCAGCTACCCCAGATCTGTCACAATTCGCACTTTGAGTCGAATCTGAATCATGCCCGAACAGCCAGAGCTTCCCGATATCGAAGAAGGGGACGAGCAGCGCCGAGATGCGATGCTCTTGAAGGCGCTCAAGACGCCGCCGCGTCCCCGTAAGGCGAAGAAGGGTGCTACTCCGAAGCCCGCTTCTTCCTCCGCCGGGAAGAAGCGCGGGCCTTCTGCTTAGGCGTTCGCGGTTTTGTTAGGCTGGGAATAAAGTAGCCGCTTACCTTTGGCGCCTTTGAGAAGAATTTCGGCGCGCATTGCATCATCGATGCCCAAAGCAATGCGGTTATTCCACTTGAAGGCCGCTTCATCGATATAGCGCTGCAGGTGGTGCTCGCTGACGGCATGATAGGTGCCGTACATCCCGCGCTTTACGAGAGCGTGGAAACTCTCTGCGGTGTTGATGTGGACGAAGCCGCCGAGCCTGACATATTCGTCCTGCGAGTGGTTCACGCTCATGTGGCCGGCGAACTTCTTGCCTACCGTGATGTAGACCTTGGCGGTATCGGTCATGAGATAGGACGCCTTGTCCACGTTGGCGGACAGGTGCCCCTTGACGTTTTTGGCCGTGACGTTCGGAACATGCTTCGCGCGGACTTCGCCATCACGCTCCACAAGAGTTACGACCGGGTGCTTCTTCGGTTCTGGCTTGCCGTTGTGGACATTCTTTTTCTTGCCGCCAACATAGGTTTCGTCGCTCTCGACTACCTTGTTGCCGCCGCCAATCGGGCCGGATTTCGGATTGGCAATCGTGCATTCGCGAAGACGATGAAACAGAAACCAAGCGGTCTCGTAACCGATGTCCATCATCCTTTCGAGCTGCTTGGCACTCATGCCTTTCTTGGATGAAGCCATCAGTTGAGCCGCCAGCACCCACTTCGCCAATTGGATGTGGCTGCGCTCCATGACGGTGCCAACGGTTACAGAAAACGGCTTGCGGCAGTCCTTGCACTTGTAGACGCCGGGGCGGGTGCTCTTGCCCTGCAATTTCGTAATGCGGTCGCCGCCTATCTCGCAAAACGGGCATACGGGACCATTCGGCCAGAGCAAGTTTTCGAGGTGCTCGCGGGCTGCATTATCATCGTTGTAAATCGGGTTCGTAATGTCGAGTTTCTTGGCCATGACGCCGTTTTCCCTAAGCTATTGAAGTCACAATAGCCTAGAAAGAATGGTACGTCAAGCCGATAATTCCCCGTCGATGCCCGGGATTCTGGACAGGTGTAGCTTTACGCGATGGGTTGGTGCGGACAATTATAAGCCTCGCGGCGTCGACGATCTGCCAGAAGATCGTATCTTCATGGCTAAGCGTTGAGCCCGCTTATACCGGACCCGATGGATTTTCACACGTTATTTGCGGGAGGAATCGAAGCAGCTACATGGAAGGGGCATGATTCGTTTGCCGGGGCGCTGTCGTAGCGGCGATGGTCAGCGGAACCGGAAAGGAATGACGTAAGTTCGCAGCTTCTCGGACATGCTTTGCGGCGGAGGCGGGAAAACTGCTTTGCGCACAGCATCTTGCGCAGCCTCGTCCAGGCCGGCGCTACCGCTGGGCGATACGATGTCCAAGCGCGCGATCTTGCCGTCGATGCCCAGCACGAAGGCGAGAGTGACTTGGCCTTTTTGTCCTTTGCCCTTCGGTACACTCTTGGATAGAGCCATGCTGACTTCACGCCCGAATTTCTCGATTTCGCCAGAGCTTGCGCCGGAAGCCACGGGCTGAGCTTCCATTTGCGCCATGGCCGGACCGGCGGATGCCGTCTTGACCTCTTTGGGTTTTTCCTCCGGTGGCGCTTCCTGCGGCGGCACCGGCGCCGCCTCTTCGGAAACCGGCGGCCGCTGGTTTTCCTGAACGGTGGCTTTCTCCGTTTTGGAAGCCTCCTGCGCTTCTTCCACAGCCGTGACCTCCGGGATGCCGATCGACGTGGCGATGCTGACCTGGATGCTCATGGCTTCCATATTTCCGCTTTGCCCGACGGCTGCCGGTTCGTCCCAGCCGGTCAGCGCCAGAATGGCCAAAGCATGCACAGCAGCCGAAAGGCCTACGAAGACCGGCAATAATCGGCGTGCCCCGATGGGTTCGCTTCTGGCACGCACGTGTCCAGCATGTTCAGATGTGGCTGTCATCCGGCCAGCGGCCTCTTCGATATATGGTATGTTATATTGTAACACATCCGCCACACCTGTTTCAGAATTGCCCATTCGCCTTCAGCTACGGCTTCCCTGATCGCTAACCAAATGTAACATTATAACATAGCGTAATCAAGGAGTGCGTAACGATGTTCTGCGTTAGAGTGCCCGCAGCGGCGCTGCTATTTATACAATTGGTTTTATCGTCTGCTCAGGCTCAAACACAGCTTCCAACCATTGTGGTGACAACACCAAGCCCGGTGCAGCCGAAAAAGCAGTCCGCATCCCGTCCAAACGATGCAGGCCCAGCAAACCGGGGTACAGCTGAGGACCAGGCTCCGCAAGCGCCTGACAGCGCCGCCGGTGTTTCCCTTTCCATTCCGGCCGATCCGTCCTTCTACTCCGTCACGGTGGTAACGCCCCAAGAAATGCTGAGGCAGCCGGCCGATACACTGGGGCAGGCGCTGGAAAACAAGCCGGGCCTCGCGACAACCTCCTTCGCGCCTGGCGCCAGCCGTCCCGTTATCCGCGGCTTGACTGGTTTCCGCGTCAGCACCCAGGAAAACGGCCTCAGCACAGGCGATGTAGCTTCGCTTAGCGACGATCACGGCGTGCCCATCGACCCGCTGGCGGCTGGGCAAGTAGAGGTGGTGCGCGGTCCGGCCACGCTGCGTTACGGCTCGCAGGCCATCGGCGGCGTGGTCAATGCCACCAACAACCGCATCCCGGACAGCGTTCCGCTCAACGGCGTCCGCGTCGAGACGCGCGGCGGCGTCAGCTCGGCGGACGGCGGCCGCAACGGCGCCTTTTCGACCGACGCGGGTTCGGGCAATTTCGTGCTCCATGCCGATGCCTTCGACCGTAGCGCGGAAGACTACCAAACGCCGCATGGCAAGCAGGAGAACACTAGCTTGCACACCTACGGCAATTCCATCGGCGGCTCTTATGTGGGCAGCAAAGGGTTTTTCGGCGTCGCCTATTCGACCTTCGACAGCACCTATTACATCCCCGGCATCGAAGCTGCCGACAGGAAGAACCATATCGTGCTGAACCAGGAACGCCTTTCCAGCAAGGGCGAATGGCGCCTGGAAAATTCCGGCATTGAGACCATCCGCACCTGGTTCGGCGTCACCGATTACAAGCACAGCGAAATAGACAGCCTGCCTGTCGAGAACATTGGCTCGACCTTCAAGAACCAGCAGTATGAGGGCCGCATCGAGGTTCAGCATAGCCCCGTCAATACCGGCTTGGGTGAGTTGCGCGGCGCCGTTGGCGCACAGGGGAGCAATCGCGTGCTATCGGCCGGCGGCGCCGACGGCGACCTGCTTCCCGAGGCCAAGACGCAAAACGGTGCAGGCTACATCTTCGAGGAACTGCAGGTGACGAAGCCGCTGCGCTTGCAAGCCGCCGCGCGCGTTGAAAATTCGGACGTGAACGGTAAGCAAGCGCCAAACGATCCAAGCGTTCCCCTCGCAAGCATTAGCCCCGAGCACAAGAGCTTCCTGCCCACCAGCTACAGCGCCGGGTTCCTCTACGAACTTCCGAAAAACGTGGTGCTTCGCTTTACGGCCCAGCATGTGGAACGCGCACCCGACGCTACGGAGCTGTTCTATAAGGGGCCGCACGACGCCACGGGGACGTTCGAAATCGGCAATCCGGATTTGACCATCGAGCGCGCCAACACATACGAAGTGGGGCTGAAGCGCGGCACGGGCGATTTCCGTTTCGACCTCTCCGCTTATCATACGGATTTCAACAATTTCATCTACAAGCAGTTCACCGGAAATAAGTGCCAGGACACGGCTTCCACCTGTGAAGCCGCCAACGCCGCCAACGCAACCTGGTTCGACCAGATCCTCTATTCGCAGCGCAACGCAACGTTCGTTGGCGCCGAGGCGATAGCGGAATACGACATCGCCAAGGTGTGGCATGGCGTCTGGGGTGTTCAGGGGCAATACGATTTCGTGCGCGCAACTTTCGAGGATGGCAGCTATGTGCCGAAGATTCCGCCTCACCGGCTCGGCGGCGGCGTCTATTACTACGACAACAGCCTTCTGGCGCGGCTGACGCTGCTGCACGCCTTCGATCAAAAAGAATTTGCCGCCTTCGATACGCCGACGGCAGGTTATAACCTGCTGAACGCGGAGATCAGCTACACGATGAAGCTGGACAAGCTGGCTGGCTTGTCCCAGGAGATGACCGTCGGGCTGCGCGGTGAAAACCTGCTGAACGACGACATTCGCAACGCCGTTTCCTACAAGAAGGACGAAGTGCTGGCGCCGGGCCGGAGTGTCCGGCTGTCCGGGAGCTTCAAGCTCAACTAGCGGTGGGGGATCGGTGCATAATCGGCATCTTGCGCATTCGAATCCCCGGCGGGTCCGATGGCTGCCTGAAAGCGGAAACAGGCAAGCCATCTCTTTCCGGAACCCGGTACCCCGGCATCTCCGCCAGCCGCCGCGGCCGCCAGAATCGCCCGCCCCGCTCAAGGCTGGCGCCGGTATTTTTCGCGGATGCCGGCAACCCAGCGTGTATTCTTGTCGAGCCATTTCTTTTCAAGCCGGGCAAGCCGCCCGGAGGCGTGCCAATCCAAAACCACTTTCGACAAAATTCTGGCAAGCGGTCCTGGGCCGTCTTCCAGCCTCAACGCAATTCCCCAAGGCAGGGGGTCTATGGCGGTGAATTCGACGTAATTGTAATCTTTCCATGTGTCCGGCGCATGTTTCCTTAACGCCAGCAATGCCGCGTCGTCATAGGCGAAGACAGTGCAACGCCCTTGCTGCAAGCCCTGTCCGGCTTCTGGAATGGTGTCGAAGGCCACAAGCTCTCTTTGAACGTAGACTCTTTGCAGTTCTTCGTTGGCGACGTTGCCCTTGACCGCGCAGACCGCTTTGCCTTTCAGATCGTCCTCGCTCCGTATCCCAGAGCCAGGGGCTGCCAGGCCGCCGATGCCGGCTGCGTAATAGGCCGGACTGACGAAGCTGACGGCTTTGCTCCGTTCTTCCGTGATGGCCATGGTCGCAATGATGAGGTCGACCTTGCGTTCCTCAAGCATCTGAATGCGGTTCGCCGGCGTTACGGGCTCAAGCCGCAGTTTGACACCAAGGCGCGCGGCGATATCGGCGGCAAGGTCCGGCTCTATGCCTATGATCCGGCCGTCCTTGTCCCTGAAGCCGTAGGGCCGGTAATCGGCCTTCGTGCCGGCAACGATTTCACCTCTCGCGATGATATCGGCGAGGGTTCCAGCCGCCGCCGGACCGGCCAGCAGCACGAAGACGAGCACAGCCGCGAACATCGGCACTCGCACCACCCCTGTCACTCCCGGCCTCCGCTCCCTGGGCGCTATCGCTTCCATCCGCACTGCCGGACAATTCTGTGGGCATCCCGGTTAAGCGAATGCCGCATCTGGACGCCAAAAGTGTTGGGATCTGTGGGTTTCCGCGCTTTCAGAGCTATTTAAGTACAATCGCAGGCGGGAGATTAACGGAATTTCCTGCAGGCACGTTTGCCCGCGCTGTTACCACGTCCGACCCACTGCGCCCCAGGGAACCGGGCACCAAACGCTAGCCGCCGTTTAGCGCGCGAGAGCTTTCAACTCCGCGTGGGCTGACACGAACCACCAGCGCCCGGCGGCATCATCGCACTTTCCGGCGGCCTGCTTGAACCAGGATGCCGCTTCCTCGGGCTTATGTTGCAGCAAATTCAACGCCCCGATGAAGTAGCGGGACTGGCAGCCGGCTTGGGGCTCGTCCAGCGCCAAGAGCGCATCCGGGCTCACCTTTCCGAGATACAGCTCGACCGCCGCAAAGTAGAAGCTGCCGGTGGTAAGCCGCGCCGCATCGGCCTGGAGCCCGGCGAGCACGTCCTCGCCCGCCCGCGCCTTGGCCAAGTAGCGGTGGATCGCGGAAACCGGGTCGTCCGGCTGCGCTTCCAGCGCGCGCGCCAAGTCCGCGGCGGCGCCGGCGAAATCGTGGCTGTGGTAGAGGATGAAGCCCCGCGCCTGATAGGCGTCCCGGCTTGGCTCCATGCTCACCGCGCGATTGGCGTCCGCGATGGCGGCGTTCAGGTCCTCCTTAAGGAAGTATAAAAGCGCCCGGTCGATATACCAGTGCGCGTTGTCCGGCTTAAGCCCAAGCGCCTCGTTGAAATCGAGGAGCGAGCGTTCGTATTCGCCGGCCAGTTCAAAGACCAAGCCCCGCCGGTGATAGATGAAGGCGCGATTGTCCGGCTCCTTTTCCTGGGCGAGCCAGGCCGTGCAGCCTTTCAAGCCAACGGTGCCGGTGCCTTGCTTGCAGTCGTCCCAGTCTTCGGCCGGCGCCGCACCCGCCCCGGCGGCGAGGAAAAGGGCAATCGCGCACGCGATAATTCTGACCAGCATGCAAATCCCTCGAAGAAGCGGAGAGAATACCTCTATTCCAGCTATTTGCCGCACCCAAGGCGGCAAGTCGTATCAGGTCCGTCAATAGCTTCGTATTGCGGGCATGGAGTCCCCCCCTCACTCTGTCTCTCTCCCCGAGGGGAGAGAGGACGCCCGAACATCCGCTGCAGACAATTCGAGGGTCCCTTCTCCCCTCGGGGAGAAGGGCAGGATGAGGAGGGGCTTTGCCAACCGTCAATTGGCCGGGCGCTAAAGCCCGCACCATTGGGCGATGGCCTTCGTATAGATCGCCTCGCCCTGCTCGACGCGGGAAACCAGGCAATATTCGTCGGTCTGGTGCGCCTGCACCGGCTCGCCGGGACCGAGGATCACGGCTGGCGGGTTGCCCATGCCGGGTTTCAATGCGCCGGCGTCGGTGAAGTAGGTTGCGCCTCCGATCGGGCCGTCTTCCCCGGTCACCGACTGCACGATCTCCGTCAGATCCACGATCCAGGGATGGCTGGGATCGGTCCAAACCGGGGCGGAGGTGCCCATGACCTCAAACGTCACCTCGCCCGCCGCCGCCTTCTCGAAGCGCTCCATGAGCCGGGCCGGGTCGGAACCGGGCACCAGCCGGACATCGATGCCGAAGCGCGCTTCGTCCGGCACCGAGTTGGTGTTAAGCCCGCCATGCAGCCATCCTACGTTAAGCGTTGGCCGCCCGAGGGCTGGATGCCCATCGTGGGTAAAGTCGAGATTGGCCAGAGCCAGCACCGCGCGCGCGGCTTTGTAAACAGCGTTCACGCCCTGCTCCGGCATGGAGCCGTGCGCGGTAACGCCCTTGGCCGTAGCTTCGAGCCAAAGGTTACCCTTATGGCCGCCCAGCAGCCGGTTCGCGGTGGGCTCGCCCACAATAAGAGCGCCGGCTGGCGGGAGCATGCCCCGGCCCCGCATCAGCTCGGCCCCGACACAGCCCAGTTCCTCCCCTGCGGTAATCACCAGCACGACGCCGGGCGTGCCGCCAAGCCTGGGCGCGAGCTTCACCGCCGCGGAGACGAACGCCGCCACGCCGGATTTCATATCGCTGCTGCCGCGCCCGTAGAGTTTGCCGTCCGCAATCGCGCCGCCGAATGCCTCGACGCTCCAGGGCAGCGCGCCAAGCGGCACCACGTCCACGTGCCCGGTGAAGGCCAGCGGCAGCTTGCCGCCGCCGCCGCCGATGCGCGCGATGAGGTTCTCGCGGTTATCGCCCATCCCGATGTACTGCGTCTCGAAGCCGGCGGCTTCGAGAATGGGGCCGAGATGGCGCGCGCAAAGCGCCTCGTTGCCGGGCGGGTTGATGGTGTCGAAACGGATAAGCTCTTGGGTAAGGGTAATGGGTGAGATCATGGAATGCTCTGAGGGGAAAAGGCCCCCTCACCTTGCCCCTCTCCCCAAGGGGAGAGGGAACGCGGTTTCAACGGGCACAGCCCGCCCCCTTCTCCCCTTGGGGAGAGGGCTGGGGTGAGGGGGTCTTCGATTAGCCTAACTCTTTCAGGTCCTTAAAGTAGTCGAGCGCCTCCGGATTTGCCAGGGCCTCTTTGTTCTTAACCTCGCGGCCATGCACGATATCGCGCACGGCGATCTCGGTTATCTTGCCCGACTTGGTGCGCGGGATGCCGGCAACCTGCAGGATGAGGCCTGGAACGTGCCGCGGGCTGGCGCCGTCGCGGATCTTCGCCTTGATCTTCTGGCGCAAGCCGTCGTCGAGGGTGAGCCCCTCGGCCAGCACCACGAACAGCACCACGCGCACATCGTTGTCCCAATCCTGGCCGATGACGATGGCTTCCTCGACCTCGCCGAGCTGCTCCACCTGGCGGTAAATCTCCGCCGTACCGATGCGCACGCCGCCCGGATTGAGCGTGGTGTCGGAGCGGCCCTGCATGACCATGCCGCCATGCTCCGTCCACTCGGCGAAGTCGCCGTGGTGCCAGACGCCCGGAAAGCGCTCGAAATAGGCGGCTCGATACCGCGCGCCATCCGGATCGTTCAGGAACCCGACCGGCATCGCGGTGAAGGGCTTGGTGCAGACCAGCTCGCCCTTGCCTGACGCCATGCGGCGGCCCGCGTCGTCGAAGACATCGACGGCCATGCCGAGGCCCGGCCCCTGGATCTCTCCGCGCCAGACCGGCGACAGCGGATTGCCCAGCACAAAGCAGGAGCAGAGGTCGGTTCCGCCCGCGATGGAGGCCAGATGCACATCCGGCTTGATGGCTTCGTAGACGAAATCGAAACTTTCGGGCGCCAGCGGCGAGCCGGTGGAGGCGATCATCCGCACTGACGAAAGCTTGTGCGTATCGCGCGGACGCAGGCCCGCCTTTTTGACGGAGTCGATCCACTTGGCGGAGGTGCCGAAGACGCCGATCTGGGCCTCGTCCGCGTAATCGAACAGCACGTTGCCATCCGGGAAGAAGGGCGAGCCATCGTAGAGCACAAGCGTTGCGCCGCTGGCGAGCCCGGCCGTGAGCCAGTTCCACATCATCCAGCCGAGCGTGGTGAAATAGAAAAGCCGGTCGCCCTCGTGCACATCGCAATGGAGCTGGTGCTCCTTCATGAGCTGGATCAGCACGCCGCCCGCGGAGTGTACGATGCACTTTGGAATGCCGGTGGTGCCGGACGAAAAGAGAATGAAGACGGGGTGCGAAAAGGGCAGCCGCGTGAATTCGACAGGCTTCGCCTCGAAGGCGCCGAGCGCTTCCGGCCAGGATCGCGCCTTGGCGGACCGCTTGAGAACCGCTTCGGGCTCGCCCAGATAGGGCACGATCAGCGCGTGCTCGATGCTTGGGATCTTTTCGATAATTTCCACAACCTTGCCGCCGGTTGGGATGGCCTTGCCATTATAATAATAGCCGTCGCAGGCGATCAACAGCTTCGGCCCGATCTGCCCGAAGCGGTCGAGGACACCGCCCACGCCGAAATCCGGTGAAGCGCTCGACCAGATGGCGCCGAGCGAGGAGGCCGCGAGGAAGGCAACAATGGCTTCGGGCATGTTGGGCATGAGCGCCGCGACCCGGTCGCCCTCGCCGATCCCGCGCGCGCGCATGGCCTGCTGTGCCTGGCTGACCGCCGCCCGCAAGCCGGCCCAGCTCACCGTTTCCCGGCGTTCGTTCTCGCCCCGGAAGATCAGGGCCGGGCTGTCGCCGCTCTTGCGCAGAAGGTTCTCGGCGTAGTTGAGCCGGGCGCCTTCGAAAAATTTGGCATCCTGGAAATGCTCGCCCGGCCTGAAAACCGGCCCATTTCCGCGCTCTCCAATGACACCCAGGAAATCCCAGGCCTTCGACCAGAAGGCTTCGGTCTCGCGGATGGAGAAGGCATGAAGATCGGCGTATGCCGTACAACCGGCCCCGAAAGCGGAGTTGACCTCCGCCATGAACCGTGCCATCGACGAACGGTTCGCGGCCTGCGCAGAAGCCGGCCAGAGTGGCATGGTTTTCATGTGTACGCTCCCGAGTCCAGACTCGCCACCGCCAAAAAAACCTTTTAAACCTTAACGATCACCTATCCGGGCGATGTGGCATGGCCTGTGCTAGAGATTTTTGACGGCTCCGGCGCCGATGTCCACCCAGGATTTGCTGGAACATGCACAAACTCGCTTCAAAATTGCGATACGCGCTGAAATGGCTTATTCGCGGCACGGCCGGTTTCGGCCTGATCGCCGTGATGTTCGCGGCGGCGCTTCCCTTCCTGGTCGAGGACCGGGCGGTCAGAGACCGCCTCGTTCAAAGCCTATCCCAGTGGAGCGGAGGGCCGGTGTCCATCCATGGGCCGCTTCGCATCAAGAGCTTCACCTCGCTTTCGATCGAAGCCAATGGCGTGCGCTTCGAGGCGACGCCGCGGCTTGCCCCTGTGGGCCGGATCGACGCGAAGTCCGTGACCGCCATTCTCAGGGTGCCGTCGCTGCTTCGCGGACGGATCGAGTTCAAGAAGGTTGCCGTCGAGGCGCCCCAGCTCGTCTTGAACCGGCACGCAGCTCCATCCAAGCCGGATCGTTATTCCGGGCTCGAAGTAGCCGGCACGGCCGCGGCTTTCGCGGAGTTGAGCCGCTTCGGCCAGCTTGAGCTGAGAAACTGCACGTTCGTTGCCGCGAGTGGCGAGCGCCGCGCCTATTCCCGCGTCAGTGCCGGGACGATTGGCGTCACCCGCAGCCCGGACTCATCCGGCTTCACGCTTTATCTCAGAGACCAGGGCCTCGAAGCATCGTTCCGGGGCGACCTGAGCCATGCCGGGGCCATGGCGATCGGGGCGATCCAGCTCAAGGCAGCTCCCGGGCACCCTGCCGCGGAAAAGATCGTGGCCGCCATCGCACCCTGGGAAAAAGGCCACGGCATCTCCATTGCGGGGGACTTGACGTGGGCCGGCGGGCGCCTGAGCCTGGATGGAGCCGCGATAGGTTTCGACGGCCGCAGCGCGAAAGGAGCGCTCATAATCGCCACGCGGCACGGGCGGGCGCTCACCGAAGGCACGCTTGCCTACGACACGATTGAATGGATGCCCGCCGGGGCGGACGGCGGAAGTGCCGGCACCAGCGTCACCGGCGCGCTCCGGGCGTTGATCCGGGCCGGCCTGGGCGGTGCCGGGCGCGCGGATTTCGACATGCGGATATCCGCCGAGCACCTTCGCGCCGGCATATACGAGGCAGGGCCTCTCGCCTTGGCGCTCACCTCGCGGGCGGACCTCCTCAGCATCGACATCGCGGAGTTGTCCATCTTCGGCGGCAAGATCGCAGGCAGGCTGGATTACGATACCCGGCACCCCAACACGCTATCGGTCAGCGCAAGCGGAAGCCGCCTCGATTCGGAGGCGCTTGCCGGTGCCGCTGCATGGCCGATCGCGGTCAGCGGGCCGATGTCTCTTCGCCTCGCGCTGGAAATGCCCTTCAAGGACGCGCCGCTCGCTCCAGAAGCCAAGGCAGCCACAGGCAGCTTCGACCTAGCATTTCCGGCCGGCGGAACGCTCGATGGCGAGGTGGCGAAGCGTTTGAGCGAGGCGTTCGGGCATGGAAAGGCTCCTTGGGAGCTGAACTCCGGTTCGTTTCCGTTCACCGCAGCCTCGATGGAGGGGACGATCACGCCCGCCGCGGTGGCGCTTAAGCTCGACGGCGAAGCGTCGGGCAACCGTATCGCGGGGGCACTGCGCATCGCCAGGCCAGGCGGCCAAATCGCAGGCAAGCTTACGGTCAGACCCGAGGAAGATGCGAGTGAAATGGCGCCGGTTTCGTCTGGGGCCGCGCCGGCTTCTTCCAGCATCGGGCTTTCGGGCACCGTGGCGGCTCTGAATTTTTCGGCCCTCGGCAGCGCCAGTCTTTCGAATTGAGACGCGCCTCCCGCCTTTGGGGAGAACAGGTTAAAATTGCCTGCCATAGCTAATTCCAGCATAGGGCCGCAGGACATCCTCGCCGGTTGCCTGCGACAGGCCGGCCGACAACGACAGATCGTTCGAGCCGTAGCGTAGATTGAGAAGGGCTCCGCCGCGGAAAAATGTCTTGCAAGCGCCGAAGGCCCTTCCCTCCTTGTAATCGCCGGCCAGCGTAAAATTGGCCTCCGCTCCCGCGCCAATCCTGAGCCCCCCGTCGCCCCGGTAGAATTCATAGGCGGACCGGGAGTAAATCCACGCCGACTGATCCGGCTGCACCCAAGTCATGTCGAGCGAGGCCCACATGCGTTCACTCACCGGCCAATAGGCCTGGAGTGCCGCCGCAGCGCCCCAAACCTTATCCTGCGTGACCATGCTGACGTAAAAAATTTCTCTTCTGCTCGTTTCCACCTCATAGGCGGCGCCTGCATAGAGCTTGATCGTGCCCCGTCC
>Ga0182021_10004521_pt1 | contig 16360 bp, 13 predicted proteins | sample 612E3MmetaG_FD_120493 | JGI IMG/M metagenome (GOLD analysis project Ga0182021, IMG submission 120493) | Permafrost microbial communities from Stordalen Mire, Sweden - 612E3M metaG (Illumina Assembly) | ecosystem: Environmental > Terrestrial > Soil > Wetlands > Permafrost | place: Sweden...
CCCAAAATCGCCGAAGTAAAAGAAGCAGCGGATAAACTTGGCTTAAAAAACGAAATCAAGCTTGAGGCTCATTTTCCCAAAACTCATTGGTCTAAGACTGGAATGTTACTTGTGGAAAAGAATGAGGCAAAAGAAAAGATAATTCAAAAATTAGCCAAGCAACTGGTTAAAATTAAAAACCAGCAGCAGACAATAATAAGAAAATAAAATATTTTTTTAGCTTTTCTCTTTTGTGGCAAGTAGAACTGCGTTAATTACGCCGTCGTTGCCTGGTCGACTGGTAACTTTTGCTGCGCCCAATGCGGTTTCGAGTTCTGCGCCCTTGGTAATTACGCCTCTGCGGTTATAGTCAACGTTAGCGCCGTTTTTGACGACACGTGTGATTTCGGTTTTCTGTGTTTTGCCCGTTTTAGGGTCGGTTACTGAAGCAAACTTGTCGGTTAAGGCTTTAACTTTCATAATGCCGCCCATGCCTCTTGTGCTCTTTCTTTTTGGTTCACCCAGAGTTGTTTCTGCTGGGAAGCCGCCGTGTTCATACTTTTTCTTTACTCGGTAAGCTCTTTTTTTGCCGCCTGAAAGTTTTCTTTTGCGTAAAGTACCATGCCAAACAGACATATTCCAACATTTCCCTTATTGATCTATTTCGAGAGTCACTAAAACAGTAGATTTCCATATAAACATATCCGTTTAAAGAATACTCTTCTTCAGCAAGAGTATCCGCTGGATTGCCTTATCTCGAGAAAAACTAGGGCATCTACTGCATTTCTTTTTCGTCTTTTAGTGCTTCGCCAAAAATCTTCTTCAGATTCTTTTTCATCTCAGCAATGTCATTTGGCAGCCCAAAGTAGTCGGCGAAGTCACTGGTGGTTCTTAACGCCATTGAACGTCCACTTTTTTCAGCCATAATCAACCGCCTCTCCTTCAATTCCTTAATATGACCATATGCATGCTGCCCTCTAACATCAATCACTCTTTTTTGGGAAATTGGCTGCCTAATTGCAATGTAAGAAAGCGTCTTTAAGGGCCCAGAAGACAGCAAAGGACGATTTACAAGTTTTTGAATTAAATGAGTATAATCCGCTTTTACCTGAAGCACATAGCGTTCATCTTTTAGTGCTAAAATTTCTAATGCTGTATTTCTTTTATTGTAGTCTTGGATGAGGGTGTCTGCATATTTTTGGGCTTTCTTTTTGGAGCGGCTGCCTATAACTTGGCATAACTCATTAACATCTAATGGGCGACCGGCAACAAACAGTGCCGCTTCCATAAGTGACATGATGTGAGCTTTTCGCTCAGCATCCTGCGCTTGCTCCGCATCCAGATTTAAATCAGTCACTTGTTGCTTCGGCTTTTCCAACGTTCATTTTCCCCACGGCTATGTATAATTCCTCGGTTTCCTCATTCTGCCAAAGGCTTACTAAGCCATCTTGAGCTAAAAACAAGAGGTAAATAAACATTCGCAGCGCTTCAATTCTAGTTGCACCTTTAGAAAGGGTAGTAAAGTCAATGATTCCCGAACCCTTCACTTTCTCACATAAAATTGCATACAGCTTGTCAACTTGCAATTCAAGGTCGGCGATAAATTTGTCAAATTGCGGAAGCAAATCAGTGACTGCTGGCAAAACAGGATGTTGCTCAACGGCATGGTCTAATCGAAGTAGTTTTTCGCCCTTCAACACGTCATCTAAGACTTCAAGTAAATGCTGAATTGTTGTAGAAGTTAATTCATGTCGCAACGGCAAAAACAGGGGCGGAGGAACAAAATCCTGAGGACGACCAGGCGGTACTACAGGTGGTTCTTGCAAGGTAAGCAACAGTTTAGATTTCATCAGATAAATTAGCGCTGAGGAATCGAGCGCTACGCCTGAGGCGCGGAAATCAACCTTTTCGGTTCGCTCCATCTCAGTAAGAAATGACCGTAATAGGTAGGCAATGTTTACGTTCCAAGGAGTAAGTTTCTCAAGTTTGCTAATTTCAAAAAGTATATTCCACGGAGGTCGAAGATAAAACGGTCTTCTAAGAGGCGAAGATGACATTACGCTGGTACCTCCGCTGGGAACTTTGCTGTGACAACGTTGGAGACTCCGTTGCGTTCGTAGACTCCGAAGACTTTTTGCGCTTTATTCACCATTTCAGGTCGAAGGCTGATTACTATGAACTGCATTTTTGATGCTTCTTCAAGAAGAACTTCAGCCAGTTTTGTTGTGTGGTAAGCATCTAAGTGGGCGTCTACCTCGTCTAAGATGAAGAATGTTGCTGGAGTAAATTCTTTAAGTGAAAATATGAAGCTGACTGCTGAAACTGATCGTTCGCCACCGCTTGCCCCGCTGACAACAATGGAGGGTTTATTTGGGAACTGTACAATCATGTCGATGCCTCCATTGAAAGGTTCTTCTGGGTTGTCAAGTTTGAGGGTGGCTTCTCCGCCGCCAGTGAGTTTGGCGAAGTAAACTTTGAGGCTGGTATTGATTTTTTCAAATGCGGTCATGAAAACCTTGCGTTTTTTAGATTCAATTTCATCCATGAACTGAACGATTGCTTGTTTTTCTCTTTCCAACTCGTTTAAGCGAACAGATAATTCTCTGTAACGGGATATTTGGTCTGCATAGTGGGAGAGTGCAAGCTGGTTTATGGCGCCTATCCGCTCCATTTCAAACTGCATCATACGCACCGTTGTTTCTGCTTCTTCAACCTGCTTTTGAGTTGTCTCTAAAGGCTGCTCGAAGCCAAATTGACGTAATTGATATTGAAGTTGTTGCAGACGCAATTGACTGGTTTCCATGCTTAGGTTAAGCTGGTTTAGCAGCCTGTCAGCCTGTTCATACTCTGAATCAAGCGACCGCAACTCTAAGTCAATGCTGTCAATTTGGGAGGTGAATTTTTTGGATTCTTCTCGTGCAGAAAAAACAACTTGTGAGAGCGCTACACGGCTTTTCTCTTGCTCATCAAGGTCCTTCTTGATTACTTCGCGTTCTTGAAGTGCATCAGCAACTTCTTTTTCAAGTTTTTTCTGCTGCTGCTCAACTTTAACAATTTGTATTTTGATGTTTTTGTATCCGTTTCTTAGAACTCGATCAAATTGTGATTGGTAAGTTGAAATCTCTGTTTGAGCAGATCCTGACTTTTGCCGAAATGCGTTTACTTCTTCGCCGAGTTTTTCACGTTGCACTTCAAGTTCTTGAATGTGCGTGACATCAGTTATTAATCTTAAATTGGCGATTTCGGAGTGTAATCTTACGTCTGTTTTTCGGATAGAGTTTCGTTCATTCATGTATATGCTCATTCGGCCTTTGTAAGCTGCTGCTTCGCGTTCAAGTTTGCCGCCATATTTTTCCGTGTGCCGAATGTTGAATTGTGTTCTTTTAACGCTTCGTTTGATTCTCACTAGTTCCCTATCTAAGGTGGAGACTGATTCTGCGAGCCGAGTCATTTCGATTTTGCTTCGTTCAATTTCTTCTTCGATGCCTGTTATGTCGGTTCCTCGCTGAGTGAGGTGGGTTTGCAGAGCGTTTACGGCTTCGTCTAAACTTTTTAATGCGTTTTCGCTTGGAATAATTGTTGAGAAATCAATTGGCGCCCGGTAATAGCCGCCTTCAAAAGCACCTGGCTCATATAAATCACCGTTAACTGTTACGGCGCGGTAGCCTTCGTTTGAAAGCGCAAAGGCAACTTTATCGCTTGACGCCACTATGGTGTCTCCGAAAACATAGTTGATTGCTAATGCATTGGCGCTTTCGTATTTCATGAAGCTGGAGAGTGCTCCAACTACGCCTTCTCGTCTGGGCACATCCTTATTTTTGACGTTGATGGCTCCCTGCAATGGAATAATTTTGATTCGTCCCAGTTTAATTCGCCTGAGCGTTTCAGTGCAAGTGAATGCTGAGTCGATGTTTGCTACAACTAAAGCGTCAAGCCAACCTGTCGCGGCGGCCTCTATGGCTTTCTTGTAGTTTTTATCAATTTTTATGAGGTTACGCAGTCTACCTTGGATGCCGCTTATTGCGCCAACATTGCCCATTTCTTCTATGCTTCTAAGGGCTTTTTCTTCAGCGGCTATGGTTGCGGCAAGGTCTCTTTGAGTGGCAAACTCTATTACAGCATCTTTAGCGGAGGTCGCTATTTTTTCTGCTTCAGTGATTTCTTTTTCAACGGTATCTTTTTGGATTTTTTTGCGTTCAATTATATGTTCAAGGTTTTTCAGCTGTGTTTTCTGGTCTCTTTGAACTTGCTCCAGTTCAGATAAGGATTTTTCGATTTCAACTAAGCTTGATTGGAATTTTTCTTTTCTCACGTTTAAATTTTTGAGTCTTCCACTGCATAGGCGGAGCGCTGATTTGTCTTTTGTGTATTCAGAGCGCAGATAAGCTATCCGTTTGACATGGCTATCGATTTCAGCTTGCTTTAGATGAATCTGCTCGTTGTTGCCGCCAAGTCCTTCCCAAAGCTGAGCAGTCTCTTTCGCCAGCGCTTCATGCTCCGTTTGCTTTAATGTTATTTCCTCTTTTATTTTAGCAAATTCATTGCGAAAAACGCGGATTTTCAGTCGGTTTTCCCGTATTTCTTTTCTAAGATTTTCTTGCTGGGCAAGGTTATTTTCCCTTATGCGCTTCATGCTTTCAATACTGCCTTGCCCCGAATTAATTCGGGTAGTTAACTCGGTAAGTTTAGATTTTAATTCACCAATCTTAATTTGGACTTTGAGAACTTCTGATCCGCCTGCTTCAAGGTTTTCGCCACTTAGTTTTCGCCAGTCAGATTCAATTTCATGGCGCTTGGAGCGGCGCAGGTCCCTTTGCTGTTTTAGTTTGTCAACTATAGATTTGACTTTTTCAGTTTGGCTGGTTGCTTCGTTTATCTTATTGCTTACTTGTGTTATGTCGCTTGAGAGTTTGATTGCTTGGAACTTTTTAGTTTCGGTTTGGATGAAGTTGTAGCGTAAGAGCTGGTTGCGTTCACGTTCTAAATCGTCTAGGCGTTTTTGTACTTCGTCTATTCTGCCCATAGCTGTGCGGATTGAAAAGTCTGCTGATCGAAGTTTTTCTTCGGCTTCCGACTTCTCTTGGTCATATTGGCCTATTCCAACGAGGTCTTCGATGATTTTTCGGCGTTCCATCGGGTTAATGTCGGTTAACCGAGTTAGGGTACCTTGAGGGATAATGTTTTGGCTAATGCTGCTTATCGAACTCATAGAGAGCGTTTCTGTAATGTACGCTCTTGACATTCTTCGCCCGTTTAATCGGTAAACGCTTTGGCCGTTGCGGAAAACTTCCCGCGAAATCGTGACGGTGGTTGTGTCGACTGGCATTGTGCCATCTGAATTATCAAATTGAATAACGACTTTGGCCATTTTGGCTTTTTCTTGCCCTGCTTTATCTGAGCCATGAAAAATTAGTTGAGCTGCGTTTTCAGCACGCATCCTTTTTGTGCTTAATTCTCCCAGTGAGAATAACACTGCATCCATGATGTTGGATTTTCCACTGCCATTTGGTCCTGTTACGGCTGTAAAACCTTTATCTAAGGCTATCTTAACGGTCGTTGGCCCAAAAGACTTAAAGCTTTTTAATTCAATTTTTTTTATGAAGGGCATTTAGCCTTAATCCTCACGGCAAATGGTCTAATATTATTTTACATCTCATCAACATACGTATAAAAGCTTATACATATGCTACTGCGTTTATACATATACTTTTGATTTTGAGGCTTACATATTTGAGAATCTTTTCGGTTTTTTGTAGAAATGCACTTGCATTCCACTAACGGTTAACTCGTCGTATTTTGTCCAGCCTGCCATTCCTAGTTTCTTAATTTCTTCAGTAGTTGTTGCGCTAGTTACCTCGAACTCGTCGTCTTCTAGGTTGAGCATCTGAATGTACTTCATTGTGCTGTCAACTCGTTTATGCCGTAGTATTTTCTTGACTTTTAGGACGTTTCCGTTAAGATAGTGTGCCAGCATGCTTCCGCCCCAGTGTCTGAAGCTGCGTAATTCTATCGATAACAAACGGGGATTCTGTTGAATGGTAGCGCATCTTTTTCGCATCCTTATGTAAGTGTTTGAAATGACTCCGTATGTCGTGGGAAAGAATCTCTCTGAAATGGGTGGTAGGGAGTTGAGCATGGCGATTAGTTTGTTGGATACTTGAATTGGTCCAGGGTAGTGGCCTTTAACGGGGAAATTTATTGTAATTATGTTCCCGCTAACATCAATTCGTCTTATTCTTAGAGCTTCACTTGGGTCAGCAAATGTTTCCTTTAGAGTCTGCAAGTATGCTGCCATTCTTTTGCTACGACAAAACATTATCAATGAATCTAGTTCTTTTTCCAACGGAATAAATGGTATGATTTCTTCTTGAGTATAATGTGGGCGGTCCCATTGCATCTTTAGCATTTTAGTGAAATTATCGTACGCGTAGACGTATTGGATCTTGCTTCCATTTTTGACTTTCATTTGACCGATGATCTGTTTTACGCTTTGGGGTTCTGAAAGGTTAGCTCCAAGTTTTGCTAATCGTTGGATTAGGTAGGGAAATCTTGATTCTTCAGCGAATCCTTCGCGCTCGAGATAAGCTAGGTACTGTGCATATAAGCCTTCAACGTTCACATTTAGTTGGCTTTTTTCTCCCGCAACAGTCTTTATTTCTGTTGCTGAGTCCAAATTTTTCGCTTCCTTTTGGTTTGCGCATATTCGGCGTTTAGAAGTTAAGTTGATTTGAGTATTTATTGACCATTCTTGATTTTTTTGTAGTGGTTTTTCAGAGAACCTATACCCGCAACTTCTGCAGAGCCACCGTTGCACAGACTCATTGCTTGAAAGATAACGTAACCCGTCTTTGTAGAGACTTTCTAAAGAGCACTGAGGGCACTTAAGCTGTTTATGGGGCTGGTGCAATCGGTTTGCTTTATTTTCAGCCGACTTCCCATTGTTAACTTGCTTTTTGCCGAGCGAGCGCAAATCCTGATTGTGGAAGCCAACCTCTCCCTCAGCCAATCATTTCACCTTTGATATACCTATTTCATGTTGAAGGTCAGCAACTTGGTAAACGGCAACGTATAGATTGAGTTCTGCCAAAAATCTTAAGGCAAGGATGCTTGGATTCTCTTTCGTTTTCTCTCTGTTTCTAGCTTCACTTCTAGCGATGGCAATAATTGAACCCAAGTCAATAGTTTTTTCATTGAGCATAATTACGATTGCCTTGTACACCATCTGCATTTGCACCTACTACAACACAAATTCAGTTTTTCAGCCATTACATCACGAAGCATTTTATCAGGATTCTGAATGATCTCCATCCTCAACTTTTGCAATTTATCCTGTTCATGAACGTAAATTCTCGCAAGTTCTCCGCACCACATCTTGAACGTAATGTTAAAGCGGTCTCCACTGAACTCCTGGGCTGAATCTCGACCATAATGCCACTGAACAATCTTCCAATCTTCAACTCTTAGGATTTTTTCTTCACTAACTTCTTGGCAAACTTTTTTCCAAGCACTGAGTAGTTCATTTCTTACACCGCCTAGAAAAGCCGCCATACAAACGAAACCGAGTGCCGATGACTCAACAGGACAACTGCTACAGTTCAAACGGAAAGAGACGGTTCCATTGTGGTGTAAAATCACGTCAAGAGATCGATGTTTTGACCAAGTAAAATTACCAAACAAAATATCTTTTGAACTTGGAGCCGGATTAATGACTTCACTCTTGAGAAAGCTTTCATACAATCCCTCTGCAACAAAAGTTAAACGTACATTATGGACTTTGCAAAGTTCCTCAAAAGATAAGGAATCTAGCAAAGCTCCAAAATTAATTTGCACACATTTTAGATTATTACCCACCATATGGGATAGTGTAATGGGTTTCTTAATTGCGGAAGTATCAGCGGATTCTAATACATAAAAAGCAAATATATCTCTGCAAAATAGTCTTATGAGTTTTAGGCCTTTCAACCTGAAAATGATGTTACGTGCCGATCCACTGGAACATTTTTTGGGCAATTCCGTAATATCTTTGGAGCAAAAGGGTCTTGTTGTGTCACTCTTTATCCAGTCGTATATTCTCTTCTCAGAGGGGGAGAGCAACCCCTCACGGTGTTCTAAGCTGTCATTGTCATTGGTTTGCAGGCGGTGTCACCTTCTTGATTGGTTCAAGAATTATCCGTTGCTTTTCATCTAATTTGATGATGAAAAGATCAGTATTATCTTCGCCAAGTTTTTTTCTTAGTTTTCGGGGAATAACAATTACTTTTGAGCTATCCGTATGGTACGCTTTTGCTGTAGTTATTATTATTTCAGCCATTTCGAAATACACCTCTATTTTCGGTAAATTAGATATATTGAAGGTACGCCTAGGGGTGTTGCGCTTAGGTGAATGAATTTGGAGCATGAGAGTCCAAAACCAGGGGATTATATAGCACTCACATGGAAAAAACAAGATAATTCTATTTGGGGCGGTACGGAGGGCTATGTCTTAGGCACAGTGGAAGGCAGTGACTCCCAACCATACCTGGTTCTAGATAGAAGCACCTACAATAAGTCCTTTAAATCAGTTCTATTTTCGCTTGGTTTGTTTGATTTGTGGATGGTTCCAACCTCCGAAGTTGAATCTGTTCTAAACTTAAGTTATAGAGAACGTCCTCCAGGAATAAATGAAAAAATGCATTTAAAAATGGCAATTTACTATAAATCAAATTTAGATTACGAAGAAACACAAACAAAACTACAAAAAAGAGGCGGTTGTCTTGTCGAACCCAATCAACCTGCTCAAACAGATGGATCTTGTAACTTTACGGTCAAGGAAATCGAATCAATTAAAGAAGCCACAATAGTTTTCTCACCAACGGGAAATATACAAATCGATTGCTTACCTAAGCAGCTTAACCAATGTCTTGGGTGGCTTGAAGAAGCAGTTGAAATTTTTCCCGGTCATAAACATCTTGTTCTAATTCCCACAAATTTTATGTTAAATGTTCACGACATATTCAAAGAGCCCGCCGAACCCACCGATGAAATTATTGAAAAACTTGCACAAACAGAAGGAAGCAAAAGCATTGTATTCCCTCTTGGATGGATTCATTATTTTTTCACTGATTTAGATAATAACCCTCTTCGTGAACTTTTTTCGCAATCTCCTCCTCTTGACGGGAAAGGAGTTTTCAAAAAAAAGAAGGACAAAAACAGAAAGAAGTTGATCGTTGATGAGAAAGAATCTCCTGAATCAGAATTAAAGAAGCCAGTTGACCTTAATTTTATTAAAAATCAAGTATCTATTGACAAATACCTGTCCACAGAATCACCAGTTATGCAATTTATCGCCGATATTCTTAAGCCTGGAGATGAGAACGGTCTTAAGCAATGGTGGATAAATTCACGATTTAGTCGTTGGAATTGGCTTGATACTGGTCGTGGTGGTTTTCAGGGAAAAGCATTAGTTAGAAGTTTGGTTATTGATAAGAAAAATGGTGTTTACAAAACTGATTTTAGAAAGTACTATGGAACTGATTTTGACTTAATCAAAAAAGGAATGTCTAAAGAACCTTAAGTTTGTTTTCCGAGGCTTTCCAGAATGCTATTAAACTGTTCTATTGCTGATTGTAGATTTTCTGCTATTTCCGCTGCTAATATTTCTGGGGCTGGCAGGTTATCTGTGTCTTCTAAGCTTTCGTCTTTGAGCCAGAAGATGTCCAAGTTTGCTTTGTCACGTTGCATAAGTTCGCTATATATGTAGACTTTGAAGCGTTCTGTTTCTTTTCGTTCATATCGGTTTTTTGGGTTATAGCACGTTACGAAATCTTCAAGGTCTTTGTATGCCAGAGTGCTTGTTTTGAGTGTGAAGTGTTTGTTTGTTCTTAGGTCGTATACCCAGAGTTTGTCGGTTTGAGGTGTTTCGCAGGCTGGTCTGCGATCAAAGAAGAGGACGTTTGCTTTTACACCTTGGGCGTAGAATATGCCAGTTGGCAACCGCAAGAGTGTGTGGACATCGCATTCATGGAGGATTTTGCGTCTTACAGTTTCTCCCGCTCCACCTTCAAAAAGAACATTATCGGGAACAACTATGGCTGCTTTGCCGTTAATTTTCAGCAGGGTTTTGACGTGTTGGAGAAAGTTTAGTTGTTTGTTGCTTGTTGTTGCCCAGAAGTCTTGGCGCTCATAGGTTAATGCTTCTTTGTCTGCTTTGCCGTCGCCATTGGTTAGGGTGACGCTGCTTTTCTTGCCAAAAGGCGGATTAGTCAACACAAAATCGTATCTGGTGCCAGGGTCAGAAATGAGCGAGTCTCCGACTTCAATTGGGCTTGTATCGCCTCCAATGCCATGTAAGAACAAGTTCATAGCGCATAAACGAGCTACGGAGTCAACTATGTCTTTTCCGCTAAAAGTGCCATTTCTGAGGAAGCGTTTTTGCTCTACATCTAACTGAAAGTTTTTTGGATTAGAGATGTAGTTGTGGGCTGCAATAATGAACCCACCCGTTCCACAGGCTGGATCGTTAATTGTTTTGCCAGGCTCAGGATTCACAACCTTAACCATCGCATCAATCAGCGCTCTGGGAGTAAAATACTGTCCAGCTCCGCTTTTGGTATCTTCAGCGTTCTTTTGGAGCAAGCCCTCGTATATTTCGCCTTTAACGTCAATGTCCATACCCATCCAAGTTTCGTTGTTGATAAGCTCGGTTAGTCGTTTGAGTTTGGCTGGGTCTTGAATTTTGTTTTGTGCTTTGCGAAATATGACACCCAGCATTCCTTTCTCTTTGCCCAACGATTCAAGAAGCTTGCGATATTGGATTTCCAGCTCTGTTCCTTCTTTGGATGTAAGGCTTTGCCAATCAAAATCTTTAGGGATGGTGGAAGACTTATTGAAAGGGGGCTTTGTCTGCTCATCAGCCATCTTCAGGAAAAGCAAGTATGTAAGCTGTTCAACATAGTCGCCATAACTAACCCCATCATCTCTGAGAACATTACAGTAATTCCAAACTCTCTGAACTATTGATGCTGATTCATTTGACATGACAAGAGAACTCCACTTGATTATCGAAATTAGATTTTTTCTGGATTTGTTGAGTTTTTATTCGCTCTAAAAGATTCTCGGCAGGCTCATCATTTGGGTCTTGAGAAACAAGTTTTCCATTAAAAGCGGTTTTTAGAATACTTTGGCGTAATTGTTCCGCATTCCTAATGTTTTCTTCTATGATCTTTTCTGTTTGGTCAGCAATTGACTGTAAACGATCAACAATGCTCACCACTTCTTTTTGTTCAGCAAATGGGGGGAGACTTAATACTATCTTAATCATGCGAGTCAAACCTAAGTCTTGATTCCCCACACCATGGGTGAATCGCTGAGATTGGGCGTAACAAAAAGGAGAATTTAAAGCATGCTGAACATAAAATGGATCCATAGGTTTGACAAGTTTTAACAGAGCAACATGTACCCATATGCTAAATTCTCGCGAATATGTGTTAACTCGAGCAATTCCAGTTGTTCCTCCCTTAGTATACAGTATGTCTCCAAGTTCAGGTTTTACACGTTTGGAAAGTTGGAGATGCAATTTTTCAGAAATACGCCTGGAATTTTCAAAGTCCACTCCTGAAGAGCGAACATTACCGCCTGTAATGAAAGGGATGCCTTCTTCTGAATACTCTGGACTAAAATGAAGCCCGTCTCTTACAAGCCACGTTATTTGATCCAAAGTTACCCAAATCCATCCTGCTGGAAGTTTAGGCAATCCATTCGTCTCTGGTTCAATTGGATTTCTATACTTAGTCTTCCATTGCTCATTTCTTGGGTTTCTGCCACTTTGCTTTATTCTGAATAGTTGGTCTTCTTCCCATTGGTCTCGTCTGTTTTTCGATATTTCAAGTAGAAGTTGACCTGCAGATTCTACATATTCTTTATGGCTTTTTCGCCAGTCTTCAGTCAGCTTCCCTTCTAAGGCGGAATTTAAAATTGTTTGGCGGTAGCGGATGAGTTGCGCTTGAACTTTGCGAAGCGATTCTATACCCGCGTCGAAGAAAGAAAAAAGTTCCTCAACCTTGGCAATAATACGTATCTGTTCGCTCAATGAGGCTATTGGGATATTAATTTCGCCAAGTTCTCGTGTGCTAATATTAGGTTGAGCTGCACCGTAGGCATTCTTTAAGATTAGATTCTGAACGATTGCTAAGTATAGTAAAAGATACTTTTGCGAGATATATGAATTGTTAGAAACTATGCGCCCAACACGTTGGTTCAACAGTGAAACCTTGCTGCCATCATAACTGCCGAATTTTCCAGTTGTTGCACCTGACAACGCAATTAATATATCTCCATTTCTGACTTGAAAAGAAGAGCACTTCCTTACCATTTCTTTCTTTACATATACAACGTCGTTTAGTAAATCAACATGGCCATTTTTTATGTTGGAAATTCTTGTTATTGGCACGCCCTCTTTTTGATAATCACAGCTTTTAAATGCGAAACCGTTATCAACGTTGGCTATGTCGGCTAATTTAGCCCAAACCCATCCTACTGGCAACTGTGCCAGATTTCGATCTTCCTGATTCACTTGGTTAGCACCGTGTTTAGTTCTTCAAGTGTTTTGTTTAGTTCTTTTCCGAATAGTTGGTAAGCTTTGATTGCTCCGCCTTTTTGGTTGAAGGGTGATAGTTCAAAGTCGTCGATGCCTACGTTTAGGGAGGTGGTTATGTGTTGTTTTATCATATTTAGCCATTCGGTCTGTTCGGGGGTGAAGTGTGTGCCGTGGCTTTCTTGGTTTTTCAGCCAGGAATTAAAGTTGCGGTTGACTTCATCTTCGAATGGTTCAAGGACATTTGCTTGTCCGGTGGCAAAGCGTATTAGAGATATGGTGTCTGTTAGAAGTTTTTGTGGTCCGGTGCCTTTAACTTTGGATTTTTCTAGTTGCTGATAAGCTAACCAGACAAGCCCTGGACTCAAGTTATAGGGTTGTTTTCTTAAGGCGTTTGCTAATTCTTTGATTGCTTCATAGGTCAAGTGCCGTTGGCTGTAAGGCTTACCATAGATGATCTGAATGGCAATTAGTTCGTCTTTGTTGTGTTCGATGAACTCCTTGAAGGATTTGATTGTTAGTTTTGCTCTCTCAACCACTAAGGGATCGTTGCCCGCATATACTACTTCATCTTTGCTGGTAACGTCAATGGTTTGCTCGTTTCTCTGCTTAACCTCAATAAGCGTATTTCTGAAGAGGGGCGCATCAAACAAGGCGCAAGCAGTCTTCGCTAATTCAGTTGAAGCTTTCTTTATTTGCTCAGGCGTTGGGGTATCAGTTTTGAAAAGCTGCTTAGCTGATTCAACTTGCTTGTCTGGATCGACGGCGTCAAATAAGCCGTTAACTATTTGTTTAAACGATTTTCCGCCAGCCGCTGCCTCAATTTCTTTCCGCTCATCGCTATCTAATTCTCGGTCAACACGAGCCAGCCTTCCCGCCAAAGAAGTCAAAGTGTCTGTGTCCCGAACTCCCAAAGCAACTAAATTAACAAGAGTTTCAAAAGGAGTGCTACGTTTACGCTCTAACGGACGAGAATCAGTCTTGTCGCTCTCACAAACTCCCACTGCATCAACTATAACGAAATGGGTTTTGCTTTCGGTTCCAGGAGTGACCGCTTTTAGGTCTGTGTCAGAGATTGTTCGTGTACCTCTGCCTTTCATCTGCTCAAAATACACGCTTGAACGCACATCACGCATGAATAGAAGGCATTCTAATGGGCGGATGTCGGTACCAGTTGAAATCATGTCTACAGTAACAGCTATGCGTGGATTGTAGGAGTTGCGAAAACTTGCGATTAAGTCCTCTGTTCGCTCCATGGTGCGGTAGGTGATTTTTTTGCAGAAATCGTTTCCTTTCCCAAACTCTTCTCGAATAATTTCCACAATGTCCTCAGCGTGGCAATCATCTTTTGCGAAGACCAAGGTTTTGGGTACTTCTTTGCGTCCCGGAAATATCTCGGTGGGCAGTTTGTCCCTGAAAGTCTTAATTACTGTTCTTATTTGATCTTTAGAGACTACGCTTCGATCAAGTTCCTTAGCTTCATATTCGAGGTCTTCATTTAGCTGCTCCCAGCGAACTTTCCTTGTGAGCTTATCGCGCTTGTCTACGTAGAAGCCAGATTCTACTTTGCTGCCGCCTTGGGTGATTTTTGTTGAAATCCGGTAAACATCATAGGCAACGTTTACACCATCGGCAACTGCCCGGTCATGCCCATACTCCATTACCAAGTTCTGATTGAAAAAACCTAAAGTCTGCTTAGAAGGCGTCGCCGTTAACCCAATTATGAATGCGTCATAATACTCAAGCACCTGCCGCCACAAATGATAGATTGACCTGTGGCACTCATCGGTTATTATAACATCAAACATTTCTATTGGAATCTGCCGATTATAGGCGACTTCAACTGGTCGCATGTCTCTAAATCTCATTTCAAAGCTTGAAGTCTCTTCATTTTCCTCAGAGAACTCTGCTTCCCCTCTAAGCATTGAATAAAGACGCTGGATGGTTGTTATGCATACTCGGCTTACTGGGTCAATCTTGTTGGATAGTAACCTTTGGACGTTGTATAGTTCGGTGAATTTGCGTCCGTCGTCGGGTGTTCGGTATTGGGCAAACTCTTGCAATGTCTGCTTTCCTAAAGTGTTTCGGTCAACTAAGAATAAAACGCGTCTTGCGCCTCCGAACTTGATTAGCCGATAAGTCTCAGTTACAGCTGTGAAGGTTTTGCCGCTTCCGCTTGCCATCTGGATGAGTGCGCGTGGTCTTGATTCCTTTAGCGACCACTCAAGGTTTCCAATGGCTTCTTTTTGGCAATCACGTAATCCCTCTGTAATCAATGGAGGCATATCGCGCAGTCTGCCTCTGAAAGTGGTCTCTTGATGCACCCACTCATGCAAAGTCTCAGGCATATGAAACGCAAAAACCCGTCTGGACCGATGCTCAGGATCCCGCAAATCCCTAAAAAACGTCTCCACACCCGTGCTCTCATACGCAAAAGGCAACACATCGCCAACATGAGGAATATTCTCAGGCAAACTCCTAAGATATTTCTCCGTTTGCTCAGAAACACCGCTCAGTGTTGTGCCTTCAGGCTTAGCTTCCACAGCGCCAACCGCATGACGCTCAACAAAAAGCAAATAATCAGCAAAACCAGCACCTTTCAAAGGAAACTCACGAACTGCAACCCCGACTCCAGCGCCAAGATTCAAATCCTTATGGTCCTGCACAAGCCAACCGGCTTTCTCAAGCAACGCATCAATTTTTTTACGAGCTTCCTCTTCAGGCTTCAAAGCAATAGCATCCTTTTCAAACAGGTATTACAGATAAGATGAGATAGTAAGCATAAAAAACTTGGCACTGACTTAGTTATACTTGTTAGCAATAAATTAAAGATGTCAATCCAAAAATAGGCAAACTATCCGCAACATTTGTTGTGGAATTTGCATAAGACAGCCAAGTTAGTTTTTTTATGTTAAATGCATAATGTTCTATTCATGCCCAATTATTCCAGGAAACCAATCCTAACAGCCAGCGATGAAGAATACACGATGCTGATCGAGGTTAGTGAAGAATTTGAGAAACAAAAAATCGACAAAACAACTCGCGAGAAATCTGGAAACGCAACAGAAATAGTCATACGCAACCACCTCTTAAGAAGAAACCTTAACCTATCAATGAATCCAAACGTTTCAATTCAAGGATCTAAGATCAAAAACGATCTGCTCCTTCTAAAGAGTGGCGTAGACTCAAACCAAAAAACCTTCACTTCTAACAACGTAAAAATGGTAATTGAGATTAAGAACAACGCCGTTGGCAGCAAAATTATGAAAAACGGAAAGCGGGAAGACCCAAACAAGGTGCTGCGCGCTAAATTCAATGAGCTTGAAGCAACTACCAATGTGAGGAATTTTGCTGTTATCGTTCTTTCTGAAACGCTACTTCCACCTTTAACTCCTTACAAATGGCGATTTAAAGAAGAAGTGATAGGAAAAGAAAACTGCAAAGTCTTTACATTAGTTGCCCGTCAACTGTATCCTCCTGGCGGACTCAACATCAAGTCCAGCATAGTAACAATGCTTCAAAAGGAGCAGATGAAAAAAACCGGAGAATTTCAAAGGCTGATTAATTACCTTCAAAATTTGTAGCTATAAAAGTCTTATATTACTCAAAACCCCATTTATATGTGTGATTTAAATGGAAAAAAATTCTAACATAGCAGAAAAAACTGCTCATGGTATGGAAAAGACTGCTGAAACCATGGCAAATACCCTACTAGCGATCATTGATAAACTTGCTGGCAAAGAATCGGACTTGAAACTCACCTTCGAAGACCTCACTCTTGACTTCGGGATGATGAAGGCAAAGCTAAAC
>Ga0182021_10004524_pt1 | contig 16356 bp, 18 predicted proteins | sample 612E3MmetaG_FD_120493 | JGI IMG/M metagenome (GOLD analysis project Ga0182021, IMG submission 120493) | Permafrost microbial communities from Stordalen Mire, Sweden - 612E3M metaG (Illumina Assembly) | ecosystem: Environmental > Terrestrial > Soil > Wetlands > Permafrost | place: Sweden...
ATTCCAGAGTGCCTGCCTGCGAAGCTATCGCCGGTCGTTGAGTCAGCGCTTTATGTTTGGGCGAAGGGCAGGGTCCGATTTAAGGCTCTCGGTTTGCAATGTCAGCCCGGACCACGCTCAAGTAGTCGCCGGCAGATTCGAGCGTCTGTTCGGCATCATGGTGAGAAATAAACCCGGTGTCATCGTAAAGGGCTATATTGCGTCTCCGGCGGAGACGATCAAAGACGACCAGCAACCCAGCGTGTTTCCTGTCGATGCGCGACCGCACAAAATCGATGATGGCGATGTGGTGCCCGGCCGACTTCTCGCACGGAATCCATGGCTGACCATGAACCCAAGGAAAGCCTTGAGCATTGCTTCGTAGGCTTGCTGAAGGCAAGCCTCCTCGTCAAAAGCGAGAATTTTGTGAGCCGAGGCCAGCTTCTTTTCCGCGCTCGCAAGGAAACGGTCGATTTGTGACCAGTCAACCGCGTGCGGTTTTAGCTTTTTCATTCGGACCTATGAGTGAAACACGCTTATTGTGCCAGACGTTTTTCTAGAAACGCATCCTTCCGAGCGCGGCGCGACCCGAATTCCTTCGGTGTTAGAACGGTGTAGTTGATTTCGCGCCCGAGTTTGCCGCTCAAGCCTTCGCACGGATTGCGCTAAGACTTCCTCGCGAGGGGCGCCAATCATGAGCAGGTCTATATCGCTGGAAGCGTCCTGCTGGTTGCTTGCAAATGAACCGTACAAGTATGCCTCGTCTATTCCCTCAATTCTCCTGAGGGATTGCGCGATCACGGGTGCCGCACCAATAGTTTTGGCAACGATCTTACGCACTTCATCAAAAAGCGGATACTCCCGACCGGGGCGGCACCTTCGACGTAGACATTACAAGCCGGCGTTCTGAACAATCAAGAATGACTTGCGCCCATTGTGACCGGGTTCCGGCAATCCGTTATCCCACAGGATCTTTTTGACGAGTTGCCTTCACGCCTGTCAGAATCCCGACTCCTAAAAGTACGATCACCCCCACGACAATCCAGTGGGCTGGAACATGGACCAGGTACGCGGCGTACGTCAGTCCAGCAATCAAGATTGCGAAGCCGATCGCGTAAAGTCCAAACGACATAGCATCTCCTTCTCAAGTCAGCCACAGCAATGTTAGCCCGTGGACTCAAGCTCACTTGCTTGCAGGAGAGCAGCCCGGAATACGACCGCCCTCCGTCCTCTGGTATGGATCAACTCCGCGGATCTTATAGTGATGAACTGGCTTTCTGGTTTTTAACCTGAAGATCGTTCACCACTTGCTGGACGTTCGGTACCGCCGTCGCCACCTTCTCGGCGCGTGTGCGCTTGTCTTCCGAGTTCACTTCTCCGGTCAGCGTGACGACGCCGTTTTTCACGTCGTATTTCACGTTGTCGTGCATCCGGTTCTGGATCAGCGCAGCGTCCAGATTTTTCTCGATGCCTTTGTCGAGATCTGAGTTCACGGCCTTCGCTTCTTTTTCTACGCCGACGGGAATCACGGCAATCTGATTCGCGACAACCTGGGTGCCAGCGAAGGACTTAGCAAGGGATTCGGCTTGTGACTTGTCGTTCTCACTGGCCACTTGTCCGCCGAGGGTGACGATGCCCTTGTCGCGATCCTGACTGACGGAGACGTCTTTGAAGCCTGCTTGATCGAGCGATTTGCGAATACTGTCGGAAACATCCGCCGACTTCACGGCCGTCTGCGAGCATCCGGCCAGAATCCCGAGGGCGAGCAGCGTGAGCACCGTAACGAACAATTTCATCGATTTCATATTTTTCCTTTGATGGGATCCAGATCGAATCCGGGAGAATGAGCAACTTTCGCTTGTGGAGACAGCCCATAGACTCGCTCATTTGCTTCGGCAGCGCTGAGCAGAATCGCTCACTCTGCGAGGAAGGTCGTTCTGCTGCTGTCAGCGGGAATTTGGCTGCATTGAAGGTAAGCGATTTGCAAGACGATCAATTCTGATCAGTTTTCCGAATTCCAATGCTCGATACTGGCGCTTCACAAAGGTTTTGACGGAAGAGAAGAGAGGACCTTGGTGAAGAGCTGGTTTTAGGGACATTGCTTAATGCAAGGGGGGTTCGATGAATCTAGATCTGCTTGATCCGAAAGTGGCTGTTGTCGCCGGCGCTGTGATTCTGATTTTCGCGGTGCTTGCGTGGCTGTACGTGCGAAAACGCAGGAGCACGACCGCGGACCTGCGGCAAAAGTTTGGACCCGAGTACGAGCGGGCGGTGCTAAAGCATGGATCAGAACGAAAAGCGGAAGCGAAACTAGCGGACCGTGAGAAGCGGGTTGAAAAGCTCAACATTCGCGATCTTGATCCGATGGAACATGAACGTTTTTCGAAACGGTGGGAGTCCGTACAGTCTCGTTTTGTCGATTCCCCCAAGGGGGCAGTCGCAGAAGCCGATGACCTGGTGTCCTCTTTAATGAAAACGCGCGGCTATCCCGTATCGGATTTCGATCAACGGGCCGCCGACATTTCTGTCGACCATCCCCGGGTGGTGGAAAACTACCGGTCTGCGCATGCGATTGCGCTGCGTGTTGGGAAAGACGCAGCAACAACGGAAGATCTGAGAACGGCGATGATTCACTACCGTTCGCTGTTTGAGGAACTGGTCCAGATTCCAACCACTGTTGAAAAGAAAGAGGTGGCGTAACGGCTGAAGTGGAAACAAAGGAAGGGCCACTTACGACGGCCGAGCTGGCGAAATACGGCATCCCACCGACGCAGCCCGAAGGACCGCATCTGGCAAAGCGGCAGGCGCCAGAAACCCCGGATGCCGCGGCTGTAGTACGAGGAAGACAGGAGAAAAAAAGATGAAACCGAGCACGGAAGACCGGACCAAAGGCAAGCTTCACGAAGTGAAGGGGAAGATTAAAGAGAAAGTCGGAAAGGCGACGAATGACCCCAAGTTGGAAGACTCGGGAAAAGCGGAAAAGAACGCTGGCAAGGTTCAAAAATGGATCGGACGGGTTGAAAAGGCCGTCGGGGAATAAAAGACGTAACAACACCGGCTCGCAAAACTACCCAGGAGGGTACATGTCACAGACCGTGCTCGAAAGAACAACGGAACACATCGCCGAATCAGCTCACGAGGCTTCCCGTGCGACCAGTGCGGTTGTCGATGCAACAAAGAATGTCGCAGGAGCGGTTAGGGATGCGGCAAAACAGGGCGGGGATGCTGCCGAAGAATTCTTGAGTGACACAACTCAGCGCATCCAGCGACACCCTATACTAACCGTTGCGGCGAGCTTTGCAGTAGGCTTCACCGCTGGAGCGTTGCTTGGCCGGATGATGAAACGGCGGTAGAGTCGGACAAAGCGAGAACCTGCTCGATGGCCGTAGTAGCTTGCGTGGAACCGGAAACATCGCCATTACTCTCAGAGCGGGTGTGCCCGTCCATGCTACTGCACCCCTTGGTCTATTAAACTATGGACAAGTATTTATGTCTTCGCTCTCTTCCGGTTCTTGCGCTATCGCTGATGTTCGCGGGATCTGGGTTTGGACAGAACGCGCCCCAGAAGAAAACATTAGTGGTGAATGGACGCACTGCAGATGCAGCGGTCGTGCAGATCGATGGCCATTCCTACGTGGATGTCGATGCTCTTGCGCGGATCATGAACGCCGCGGTAAGGGTCGAACCTGGCCGCGTAATCCTGACGGTTCCGGCCGCCGAAGCTGGCGCCAAGCCGGAGCGTAGCACGCCGGGATTGTCGAAAGACTTCGCCAAGGCAAGTATTTCCCAACTGGCGGAGATGCGGGAGTGGAAAGCCGCGATTGCATCGGTGATCAGGTCTGGAGTTGCCGCGGGCAATTGGCTAGGTCCCGTACTGCATGATCATCGGGCACGCGCAGAGGCGGCATTGAGTCAAACATCGCTAGCTGCGAAAACTGAGTCTGATCAAAAGGCTCTGCAACTGCTTAAGAATGAGCTTACGAATCTGGGAGAGTGGGACAGCAATACCCAGGCGACCATACATTCCCTGAATGCCGAGCAATCGGTCAATCCAGCCGCGACGCAGAACGATCCACTGCTGGCGAAAATCTCAGAGTGCGGCAATTTTCTTAATGGGATGCTGGTGGACGGCGAGTTCGCGGACAGCCCCAGTTGCCATTGAACCAGGAGATGGGTTCACGAGTTCCCGCAAATACTCTGGCGCGAGGTTAGACATCGACAATGAATAAGAAGGAAATCAATTCTCCGAAATTGACGGCTAACTTTCTGTTCTGGGTTTGTGGCGTTGGCGGTGTGCTGGTGATCGGCCTGCTGGGGCACTACATCTGGAGAGTCTTTTGAGATGTCTTGGACGGCCTATGCTGGAACGCCGTTCAGACCGCGAATAGGATCAAGCAGTTTGGTCGCGCGTCCATCCGCTGGATCGCCTGGCGGTACAACGAAAGCAACCCAGTATCCCCAGCCCCGTCACCGAACAAGATAGAAGTGGCCAGAACGGAAGTCTGGTCACATTGAACCCGAGTGTGCGCTCGATTTGTACGGGGTGTCATGTAGCATTGTGAGCGAATTCACGCTGTGATTCGCAGTGAGTTTACCCTCCGACTCTTTCGTGCCGACGTCTGCCCCAGTTCGATGGATGCGATCGCTGTTGAAGTCGCTTGGCCCTGGCGTAATCACCGGAGCTGCCGACGACGACCCATCGGGCATAGCCACATACTCTGTTGCGGGCGCGCAACTCGGCACGAAGCTTCTCTGGACTGCGCTGCTGACGTGGCCGCTGATGGCCGCGGTTCAGATCATGTGCGCCCGAATCGGCAAGGTGACGGGGCAAGGCCTGGCCGCGAATTTCAAAAAGCGATTTCCAGCTTGGTTGCTGCGCGTCTTCATCATGGCCCTGCTGGTCGCAAACACCATTAACATCGCGGCGGACCTCGCCGGCATGGCGGATGCGGCTGCAATGCTGTCCGGGATCAATTCACACTTGTTTGTAGTGGTCTTCGCAATCGTTATTTCATGGGCAACCGTGCGACTGCGATACCACCAGATCGCGAACGTGCTCAAGTGGCTGGTGCTGGTACTCTTTGCCTACCCCATCACCGCGTTCGTGGTGGGGGCGGATTGGAGCCGGGTGGCACACGCCACCCTGGTGCCGTCAATACCGCATACCAGAGATGAATGGTCGATGCTGGTCGCTATTCTCGGTACTACGATCAGTCCGTATTTGTTTTTCTGGCAGGCGAGTGAAGAAGTGGAAGAGGAAAAAGCGGCAGGTCAGGCTACGCTTGCTGAACGGAGAGGAGCAACGGTCAAAGAACTTGAGCTGAGGAACATTGATGTCAGTGTCGGCACGTTTTTCTCGAACGTGGTCATGTTCTTTATCATCCTGACAACCGCCATTACCCTCAACCGCCACGGCATCACGCACATTGAGACGACTCGTCAGGCCGCCGAAGCCCTTCGGCCCTTTGCCGGCAAGTTTGCTGCGACCCTGTTTACCGTGGGTATTGTTGGCGTTGGATTTCTTGCCATCCCGACGCTGGCGGGATCAACGGCCTACGCATTCGCGGAAACGCTGGGGTGGCGCCAAGGTCTGGACAAGAAACTGAAGCAAGCACGCTGGTTTTACGCTCTTATTCTGTTCTCCACGGGGGTAGGCGTGGGGCTGGACTTCGCCGGCATAAATCCTGTGAAGGCGCTCTACTGGACCGCGGTCATCAACGGATTGCTGGCACCGTTCCTTCTCGTTGCAATCCTGGTCGTCGCTTCGGACAAGAAACTGATGCAGGGACAACCGAGTTCACGCTTGGGATGGACCGTCGTGGCGATCACCACGGTGGCAATGTTCGCCGCGGGCGTAGCCATGTTTGTTGTGTAGTCTGCCGAAGTCGGTGCCGTCGAACGGCACGCCCCGCTGGATAGCCAGGCCTATTGTCGAAACTGTGCAGTTTGGACCAGTCGACCATTCTTTCCGGGTCTATGGTGTATCTATCGAGGCGACGAACAGTCGCAGCGGAGGGAGCTGTTCTGGGCCCTTGGAAAGACAATGGAATATGTCCGACATCACGAGTAAGCCGGTACCCAAACTGCATAGGGCTCCTCAACCGCCCTTGTCGTACCCCGGGGCTACCCCGGACGCCGACCGCGCCAAGAAGCCACGGCTCGCCGAGCCCTCTGCGACCGGCCCGGACCTGAATCCCGGGGATCGCGTCGAGGGCTTGGGCGACTTCGGAAAACCGACGGGAGAATTCGGCACAGTTGAGCAATCGAACGAAGATGACGCGATCGTCAAGTGGGATGATGACGGCCGTGTGAGACTCCATCAACCGTGGCTCAAGAAGGTGTGAGCCCGTACCAAGGCTAGGTCAATCTGCCAAGGCTGAGACCAATTCAGCAAATTTGCCAGCCCTGCGGCTGGCAATCTGTCTATCCCTGCCTGTTCCATGCTCTTTCGACCACAGGGAGCTCATGGGACGCATCTTTGGAGTGAGCGTTTTTGCACAGACTTCGAAATCTCCGAAATGAGAAAGTTTCAGCCAGAACCATTTACGGGCGAGACGAAGGCTTCAACAGGTTTCGTCTGGAAATCGTGCCTTTCAATCCGCGCAACCCGCAGCCGCAGAGTAACACCGGGCAAGCGAAGGATCATCGGGCAAGAGGAAGCACAGTGCGTATCATGCCATCCATTCGTTCGCTGTTATTCGCGGTCGTGGTGCTGGCCATGTCGGCCGCGTCGTTCGCGCAAATCGGGATTATGATTACCATCGCCCCGCCTGCGCTGCCCGTCTACGAGCAGCCTCTTTGCCCCGGCGACGGCTATCTCTGGACACCCGGGTATTGGGCTTACGGCGAAGACGATTACTACTGGGTGCCGGGCACATGGGTGATGGCGCCGGAAGTCGGTCTGCTCTGGACTCCAGCATATTGGGGTTGGGGCGGCGACAGATTTGTTTTCTATGATGGTTACTGGGGTCCCCAGGTTGGTTTCTATGGCGGGATCAGCTATGGCTACGGCTACTTTGGTGAGGGCTATCAAGGTGGACGTTGGGATAACGGTCACTTCTTCTACAACCGTTCGGTGAACAACGTAAACGTCACCATCATTCACAACGTTTACAACACCACGGTGATCAACAACACGACAGTGAACCGGGTCAGCTACAACGGCGGCAATGGCGGCATCAGTGCGCGGCCAACGCCCCGAGAAGAGGCTGTGGCACATGAGAAGCATATCGCTCCTGTAGCCGTTCAGACGCAACATGTGCAGGCGGCCCGCGACAATCCCGAGCTACGGGCTTCTGCGAATCGCGGCAAGCCGCCCGTCGCTGCGACTCCCAAGCCGGGGGCAATGAACGACCGCGCAGTCGTGCCGGCCAAAGAGGCAGGCGCGCCTTATGTTCCCCCAGCCAATCGTGCCGCAGCTCAGCCACGTACAAATGCTCCGGCCGCGCAATCAGAGAACAACGCCACGCGCCCCGACCGGTCTGCACCGAATAAGCCACCGGAAGCGAACCGTCCGCCGACAGCCGAACCGAACGCTCGACCGGATCGTCCAACGACAGCCGAGCCGAACACTCGGCCGGAGCCCAACCGGAATGAGCCCGCTCAGCGGTCTCAAACTCCTCCTCCGAGTGAGCGTTCGCAGCCCCAGCGCACTCCTCCTGCGGAAACGCCGCGTGCGGCGCAAGAACAACAGCGCCCGAAGCCCGAGGCGCAGAAGCCGGAAGAGAAGAAACAAAAGGATGAAAAGCCGAAGCGGGATGAGAAGCCGCCTCAGTAGCAGAAGGTGGGATTCAGCACTGGGCACCTTGAATTTTCAGGGTGCCCTTTTTTCTTCCAGGAGACGCTGCACACCCCACCCCTTGCACTCCACCATTGCGGAAGGACGCGCACTGCAACGCTTGGAAGTCTAGTCGTGCAGGACGACATTCAGCAGCGAGCTATGAACTTGCAGCCCGCCATTGTAGTGAACAAATCCCAACGTCCTGAACCGGTTCATGAAGAAGCTGACTCGCGAGCGGGTTGTCCCCACCATTTCGGCCAGCGTCTCCTGGCTGATCTTGGGCACTACCGTTTCGGGCTTGCCTTCCTTGCCAAAATGAGCAAGCAGCAGAAGGAGCCGGGCCAGCCTCTTTTCGCTGGAATTAAACAACTGATCGACGAGATCTTCTTCGTAACGGATATTCCGCGCCAGCAAATACGCCACGAACAGATCGGAAAGTGCGTGTTCGCGGTGCAATGCATGCATCATCGCCCTCTTGTCGATTCGCAGGACAACGCAATCTGTCAGTGCGGTTGCAGACCCCATGCGAAGAGCCTGACCTGCCAGCGCACCTTCACCGAAAAAGTCTCCCTCTCCTGGCATGCCAATGGTTGCTTCCTTTCCATCATTGGACACGACCGTGAGTTCTACCTTGCCGGTCTGTACATAAAACACTGCGTCGCTGGGACCCCCTTGGGTGAAGATGGTTTGTTTCTTGGGAAAGAGCACGAATCTCCTCCCCTCGCCGATGGTTGCGAGGAACGCACGGGGATCGAAATCGCGCCTCTTCTTGGCCGCTTGAATTGTTGGGTCGATCGGGGTTTGGCGGACTTTCTTCCTCGGGCGTGGAAAATCGCTGGGTTGGCGAGCAGGAGACATAGATACCTCCCTCCGCCTAACGACGAACATGTTCATTCTAGCGCTTTCTTGGGCAGTGTAAATATCGCATAAACCTAAGCCCGTCTTGCGGCGCGTGGCTACAAATCAGGGAAAGCACGATCGAGGAAATTATGTCTGATGGCTCACGAACTGAGCCATTCTGCACAGTATTGCCAGGGCAAGTGAGCGAATCTAGGGGCGTCTCAAAAGGGCAGTTTGCCCGCCAAACCAGACGGCCCGACCTACCCTCCCGGAACAAGGGCCGACCCAGACGCAGACACGGGACGCTGGGTGCTCCGCTCGTTCGTCATCGCGGTGCAATCGGCAAGCGGTTGCGTTCGGACAGAGAGCGCACCGTCCTGGCCGGCCGAAGGACAACTCATGTTTTTCGCGAGCAAGATCGGGTGGGCTGGAATCGCCTTCACGCTTTTGACGATTGGGATGTTGGTAAAAGGCTTCCCGCAAATCCCAGCAAAAGCAGACTCCCACAAAGAGCGAGTGGCAGCCTTCGTCAGCAAGGACGAGATCACGAAGATGCAGGAAATCCTGCGCGATAAAGGCTACTACCAAGGCGTTGTCGATGGTGTCTTCGGTCTCCGGACCCGAGCCAGTATCCGCGCGTACCAGAAGGCTGAGAATTTGCCGATTACCGGCCAGGTGGATACCCGGACCGCAGCTGGACTCGGGGTCAGACCTGAGGCGAGCTGGGACAGTTCCGCAAGAGCCCCGATGGCGACTGGGCACGGTATCGACCGGGCTGGCGACGTGATGGAAAGAGAAAAGCCTTCCGCAGGCATCAGGCGGGCTGAGCGTAGAGCAAGCAAGGCTTCTCGGAAGGAAGTCTCAAAGGCTACGGCTCTCGAACAGAACGACGGAGACGGCGCCAACAAACAACAAGCTGAGAACGCAATCAACGACCAGTAGTTGAGTTTTGGCCTGATCCGGCAAATTTATCGCGATGAAGTGAATCGAGGCGTGTTCCAAAGTGTTCCAAAATGACCATACTGAAAAAGTGAAATCAGGCATGCTCACTAGAAAGAAAATAGTCCACATCGAGCAGGGAAGAAGACGCCCGGAGGCACGGTTGACGGAGGTACTACCATGACTGCAAGGCCAGCTACTGTAGACGGCCGCATTTCGGCCGAAGAAGAATCTAGCGTCCGCGATGGGCGTATCTTTTCCCGTAGCGCCAGCGACCAAACGCAGATTAGGGGCACTCAATTCGACTGCGGATACCTCTCACCTTACTTCATCACTGACCCCCAACGCATGGAAGTTGCCTTTGAGAACGCCTACGTTCTCATTCACGAAAGGAAACTCAGCTCTAAAAGGGACTTGCTACCGCTGCTTGAGCAGATCATAAAGAGCGGTAAGCCGCTGCTCATAATCGCAGAGGATGTGGGGGAGGAGGCGCTGGCTACTCTGGTGGTGAACAAGCTGCGTGGCCCTCTGCAAGTTGCTGCTGTACGAGCACCCGGCGTCGGGGAGCAGCGCAAGAGCATGTTGCGGGATATTGCCCTACTCACCGGCGGCAAAGCCATCACCGAAAGCCTCGATTACCAGCTGAAATACATACAGATTTCCGACCTCGGTCAGGCCAGGAAGATCACCATCGACAAGAACCACACGGTTGTCGAAGGCACAACCAAGTACGACCAGCAGGCCTTTGAGCTTGGGCCCTGCGCCCACTCAAATCCTAAGAGTTTGCCTGTGCAGCCTTCACATACCCACGTCACACGCGGAGCTCAAGGAACACTTTCGGCTTGAGCACCCAGTGGATCGACTGATCCCCTGTGGCCATTCAGACCGCAAAGCGGTAGCCGATTCTTCCACGACAGGTAGTCGGCAGATTCCGCATGGGCCCGGTGAGCATTATTGCTCAGACCTCCGGAACCCTGAATTGCTATCGTCAGAGCCGACCTGGTGCGCTGGCATTTCCACCCAGATTGTGCGCGCGAGTTGTACAGATTGCGCGCAGCCAGAGAGTCGGCGCAGAGGTCACAGAAATGAGGCTGTCTCATGAAAAAAGTGATGCTGTTCTTTGCAATGTTGAGTATCGGCACGCTGTGCTGGGCAGGTTCGGCGCGGGAAGATGCTACCGACCGGCTGGAGAACTCCACCAAGGTGTTGCACGAAATCATGGGAATGCCAGATAAGGGCATCCCGGAAGAAGTGTTGGAGCACGCAAAGTGCGTGGCCGTGATACCGCACATGGTTAAAGGCGGCTTTATCTTCGGAGGTAAAGGAGGCAAAGGCGTAGCCACCTGCCGCACAGCGGATGGCTGGAGTGCGCCGGCGTTCATCACGATTTCGGGCGGAAACTGGGGACTGCAGATCGGTGTGGAAGCTGTGGACCTGGTCATGATCATTCAGAATGAAAAAGGGATGCAAAAGCTGCTCTCGAGTAATTTCCACGTTGGAGCCGACGCTTCAGCGGCAGCGGGTCCAGTTGGACGGCACGCCGAGGCGGGTACGAATTGGAAGATGGATACGGAGATCCTGACCTACTCCCGCGCTAAGGGTGTGTTCGCTGGTCTCACGCTGGAAGGTGCATCCATCCGCCAAGATAGTGATTCCCGGCACGCGATGTACGGGCGCAAAGTCACGACTCGGGCTTTGCTGTTGGGCAAAGTGGCGGTTCCATCCGCGGCCCAGCCGTTCCTTGCGGAAATTCGCTCGGCAAAAGCCCAGGCTGTAGCCGAAGGGAAAGCTGAAGCCAAGTCCGAAGACAAGAAGTAGAGCTTTCGGACTCGATCTGCCGGTATCGTCGTTCAGCCGACGGGCTGTGTTCGGAGTGGGAACCCAGTCCGTCAGTCGTTCTCTTGTCCGTTCGCGCGAAACAACGCTCGCAGCGGACGTGATGAGATTCGGATTCCCCTGCTCGCGAATTGAGCACAGGAGGTTCATATGCTTTGGACGATTTTTGTTGTACTTCTGATTTTGTGGCTTCTGGGTTTCAGCCTGCATGTTGGCGGCGGACTGATCCACTTGTTGCTGGTTGTAGGGTTAGTGGTCCTGGTCATTAACTTACTGAGCGGACGACGAAGTGCGGTTTGAAGAAAGTGATTGCGGGCCCCTGTGTCGGCTCTGGCAAGAAATCAAGGCGGTCAATACAGCTCAGTAATGCCAAGACAGACACTCGATACTAGCAATGCATAACACTCTCCACGGTTGAGAAGCCGCCGGACTATCCGGCTGTAGAACTCTTGTGAACCGATACCCAAGAGTTCCCAAAACCTACCCACCGCCGTGCGAGCGACTCGGACAAAACTACAGGAGAGACCATGAAACTGTTTAAAGCGCTAGCAACTGTATTCTGCCTCGCCGCCCTCTGTGTGCTTGTCGTGCCAACATCGTCGGCTGACGACTGGAACAGGGAAACTGTCGTCACCTTTAGCGGGCCCGTCGAAGTTCCAGGCGTGGGTGCTCAAACTCTGCCGGCCGGTACGTATGTTTTCAAGATTGTAGACTCACTATCCGACCGCCATATCGTCCAGATCTTCAGCCAGGACAAAACCCACGTCTTCACGACCATCCTCGCAATTCCGAATTACCGCCTCAAGACAACTGACAAGACGGTAATCACATTTAGCGAACGGCCCGCCGGAGAGCCGGAAGCTCTGAGAGCATGGTTTTACCCCGGGCGTGCATGGGGAGAGGAATTTGTATACGCAAAGTCGAGGGCCGTCGAGTTGGCGAAGGAAACGAACCAGCCCGTTCTGGAAACTCCGATCGAGCTAACTGCAGCGCCCATCGAGGCCCTGAAAACCGCGCCAGTGGAAGCCGTTGACCCTAAGGGCGAACCAGTGGAGTTGGCCAAAGTCGTGGAAACACCTCCAGCGCCTGCCGCCGAACCTGTGGCTGCTGCTGAGCCGGTGACTGTAGCTGCCGCGGAACCAGTGGCTGAACCTCTGCCGAAAACGGCCAGCCCTCTGCCCCTGATTGCACTGATCGGGTTGCTGACGATTGGCGCCGGCTTTGCTCTCTCGGCGTTTTCAAAGCGAGGCGTTTAGTCCAAACGAACGGGTAGATCGGCGTAAAGACCTACCGATGTGAGTTGACCGGATGCCGGACGGCGAGAAACTGCGCCCGTCCGGTTTCTCCGGTACACGGCTCAGAGTGCATGACATGAAAGGACTAGACGGATGGCAGAGCTCTCCTCATCCGCGCCGCGTCCGCAGGGTGAGCTAAGGCCGCAGGCTACAGAACGTATCGGCACGGGAGTGCGCATCAGGGAGCAATTTGTCTCTGCACTCCGATGTCTGGTTGCTCTTCTTTTACTGATCGCTACACCGATCGTTGCTGGCGCTCAAGAATCGGCCCTTTCACAAAGCCGTCCGGGCGACGAATACACGATCAGCGTAAATGTGGACATGGTTGTATTGCACGCAACCGCGCAGGACCATAAGAACAGTCCGGTCGCAGGACTCGGCAAAGACGATTTCCAGATTTACGAGAACGGGACGCTCCAACCGATCAAGTATTTCAGCCACGAAGACATCCCGGTCACGGTCGGTCTGGTCGTCGACAACAGTGGAAGCATGGGGCCGAAGCGCACCGACGTTATCGCCGCCGCTCTGGCCTTTGCCCGTTCCAGCAACCCGCAGGACCAGATGTTCGTGGTCAAGTTCAATGAGAGGGTTTCGTTCGTCCTCCCGGACAACACGCCGTTCACAGACAATCTTGCTCAGTTGGAGATAGCCCTGTCCAGAATCGCAGCCACCGGTCAGACAGCGCTGTACGATGCGGTTGCATCGGCTCTCGAGCACCTGAAGAAGGGCACCCGGGAAAAGAAAGTGCTGATCGTAGTCAGCGACGGAGGCGATAACGCGAGCAAACATAAGTTGACCGAGATCAAGGCCCTGATAGGGCAGCCTGGCGTAATTGTCTATACTGTTGGTATTTTCGATGAGCAGGATGGCGACCGAAATCCTCAGGTGCTCAAGCAGCTCGCGAAGGACACGGGTGGCGAGGCCTTCTTGCCGGAATCATTGAAGGACGTCGCCCCCATCTGTGAACGGATCGCTCACGATATCCGTAATCAGTACACCCTTGCCTACGTCCCCACGAACAAAAAGCGGGACGGAACGTATCGGGTCATCCAAGTAAAGGCAAGCGCGCCGGGGCGGGGACGCTTGTCGGTTCGCACTCGAACTGGTTACTTCGCACCTTCGGCACTTTCCACTATCGGCGGCAAAGCCGATCGACCATGAAAATCAGAATCAGGTTGCCCGTGCTTCTTCCGCCGCGAACTCAACGATTGGTTCGTTGGAGTCGCCGACTCTTGTTTGCTACCGGTATCATTGCTCTCGCTTATGTTGGGCTGACTTTGCTCGACGCACGGCTCTACCAGGTTTCTGCGAAGCACTCTCTGGAAAACCAGATCCGGACGTCCGTCGGCCCAACCGTCAGCCAAGTCAGGCCAACCGTCAAAGAGGGTGACGTGCTGGGCCGCATTGACATTCCGAGGCTGCGAGTCTCGGTCGCAGTGCTACAAGGGACGAGCTCAAGAATGCTGCGATTGGGTGCGGGACATATCGAGACCACATCACTTCCTGGAGACCCGGGGAACAGCGGAATCGCCGGGCACAGAGACACCTTCTTTCGTGAGTTAAAAGAGATTCACGTGAATGACGAGATTCAGCTTCAGACTGCAACCGGGCTTTTCCGCTATCAGGTGGATTGGGTGAAGGTCGTCGGGTCCCATGACACGTCGGTTCTGGGTGCTTCCGGTGCAGAATCCACACTAACGCTCGTGACTTGCTACCCATTTTATTTTGTCGGACCGGCCCCAAACCGATTCGTCGTGCACGCACGCAAGAACTAGGCACCCGTTATCCGGCTTGCCAAGAGAAACCGTGACTACTCGCTCGAATAGCACCCGGAAGCGCCGACTACGATACCTGCCCGGCAACAATTAGGTTATCTCAGGGGGCGGGCTCAGATGCGAACCCTTCCGCCGGGGTTTCCGGGCGGAAGGGTGACTTCTTCTTGCGGCGAAATCTAACGGATGTAACATCGCGCTCTCATTGACTGGGCTCTGAGTGTAAACACCTGTGGCTGTTGAAAAAGTCATTTTCCAGAAATCTGCAGAAATCAGATAGCGTCAGGGCGCCCCACAAACGGTTTTCTATTGGTCGTCTGGACATTTTCTGTCCCCCAAAGTTTGGCGGAATCTCTGAAATCCAAAGTTTCTCAACAACCACGTCTGATTACGCTACTGTCTCCTGTCCGGATCTGCGGCAGTCTCTTCTTTCACCTGCTGTTCGGCCTGATCGGCTGTTGCCTGCTGGTCGGTCAGATCCTTGGCTGCGTTCGTATCCGGCGGTGGAAGCGGCACATCGGACGCCGTCGTGGCTGTATCCGGAGCCTTCGGTAAGCCGCCCGTGCCCTGCTTCTCCGCCAGCGCCTTCATGCCGTTGTTCAGTTGTTCCTCGAAGTGATTGTGCATCTCCTGCAAGTCTTCCACGGAAATCGACACTTGCTTGCCCGCGCCGCAGTCTGTCTTCTTGCTAGCCGAGACACTCGCAGTAACTTTTTGATCGGCATCGGGAGTGTCGGTGAGCCGCGTGATGACGTCCCCACCGGTAAGTTCACATTCCTGGCCATCGGACACCACCGTGATGTTGTGGTCCACGACAAAAGTGCGCCGCGCTGGATTTAGTGCCGGCGGCACTTCACCGTCGGCGGATGCCGGAACCAGTTCCCGTCCATCCGAGGAAGCGCCCTGTCCGCCAGAAGACTGTTGTTGGTCTGCCGCAAGTTGAGCCTTCACTTCTTCAGCGATCGCCTGCTTTACCTCCGGAGTCAGCATCACCGGACCGGAGTTCGCTGCCTGCCCTCCTCCAGTTCCGTAGTTTGACGACCCCTGATCGTAGCTGGCCGCAGCATCGGCATTGGCTTCGGCTCGGTCCGCATACGCAGCTTGCAGATTCGCCGCAATCAGATAATCCGTAAGCCAGAATGCCGCCGACGGATACATCGGATAGGGCGCAAAATATCCACCGTAGAAGCCATACCACGGCGATCCACCCCAACCCCAGCCACCAATCCCCACGCCCCAGTACACCGGCGCATCCCACGGACTGTACGCCCATCCATAAAAGCCAGGACGGTACCAATAACCGGGATAGTAGCCATAGTAGTGATAGCCGCCATAGTTGTAGCCGCGATAGATCCCGACCCGGTAGGCGCCGTGGTCATAATAAGTACGCGAATAATAGGAACGCCCACCACGCGTTGTGTAGGGACGCTGCACGTAGCCGTTCCCTCTGCCCATGGTCACCAGGCGCGCTCCGCTGCGTTCGCTCACGATCGTGCGCCCACCGCGGAGATTGTGCTGAATCTGCATTCCGTTCCGGTTAATGGCGCGGATCTGGCCATTCGCTCGAAGGCTCGCTGACCCGCCGCCCTTCAGAGATACCGTGCGCCCGGGAGTTGTGTGGCGGCCCGCGTTTTCGCGATTGCCCGCCATGTTTCCGACACGATTGCCGCCGGGATGCTGCGGTTGTTGCTGAGCATGCCGCGGTTGCTGCTGGGCACGCGGCTGCTGCTGAGCACGCGGCTGCTGCTGGGCACGCGGTTGCTGCTGAGCACGCGGCTGCTGCTGGGCACGCGGTTGCTGCTGGGCACGCGGCTGCTGCTGAGCACGCGGCTGCTGCTGAGCACGCGGCTGCTGCTGAGCACGCGGCTGCTGCTGAGCACGCGGCTGCTGCTGAGCACGCGGCTGCTGCTGAGCA